>Ga0160505_100042_pt1 | contig 106633 bp, 111 predicted proteins | sample DIDeMG_FD_108225 | JGI IMG/M metagenome (GOLD analysis project Ga0160505, IMG submission 108225) | Enriched chicken feces microbial communities from UW Madison campus, WI, USA - DID2874_E49_Stillage MG | ecosystem: Host-associated > Birds > Digestive system > Large intestine > Fecal ... | reverse complement strand
TGTGGTGGCGATAGCGGGAAGGATACACCTGTTCCCATGTCGAACACAGAAGTTAAGCTTCTTAGCGCCGATTGTAGTGAGGGGTTGCCCCTTGTGAGATTAGGACGTCGCCACGCGAATTCTAGACTATTCACTTTGTGAATAGTCTTTTTTTGTGTATAAAAATTACTAATGACAAGTATATCTTTAAAAAGATTTTTGCTTTGCTATACCTATAGGCGAGTATAGATTTGAATCTTCAAAAGCTTGTTATAACTTTTTTTATTAACAGTAATGGAATTTGAAAATAAGGATATTATTTTTAGTCACAAATTGTTCATGTTATACTAAAATTATGAAGTATATTGGAGGAACGAGATGGCTAAGCGAGCATTTAAAGGTGGAATTGATTTACATCAAGATCCAGCTTTACAGTTAAGAGGAATTGACGAGTATAAAAAAGTAGAAAGTATTTACCCCAAACGAGTGTATATCCCAGTCCAACAGCATATCGGGGATGCTGCGGAGGTTATTGTATCCGCGGGAGAGCGCGTCTTCCTTGGACAAATAATTGCAAAAATGGGTGAAGGTTTGGGAGCGAATATCCATTCAAGTATCTCTGGCGAAGTCGTGGGAGTGAAAGAGATTGATCAGGGACAAGGAGATGAGATGACCTGCGTGGTCATAGAAAATGATTTTCTTGAGCGACCAAGGGAGGTACACCACGAAACCATTGATGAATTGACCCCAGAAATGATCGTCGAACGAGTGGAAACTGCTGGTGTAGTTGGTTTAGGTGGAGCGACTTTTCCTAGTCATGTAAAACTAAACCCTAAAGAAGATATCCATACGTGCATTTTTAACGGCGCTGAATGTGAACCGCTATTGATGGCAGATGCGGCGTTAATGGCAACACAAGGCGAGAAGCTGCTAAAGGGGTGTGCGTTGGTATTAAAGGCTGTAGCAGCCGAAGAGGGCATAATCGCAATTGAAGATGATAAACAAGAAGCCATCGAGGTTATGAAGGATCTGTGCAAAGACGTTCCGAAGCTTTCGGTGATTGAGGTGCCATCGGTATACCCTCAGGGAAGTACCGAAATGCTTTTCAAAACAATTACCGGAATGGAAGAGCCTGCGGACGGGTCAACGAGGGATCTAGGCTATTTGATCATTAATGTCGCTACTACTGCTGCTGTGTATGAAGCGATTGATCCTGGAATTCCGTTGAGTCATCGGATTTGCTCGGTCGTTGGAGATGTTAAACAACAAAAAAATGTTTACTTTCCGATTGGGACCTCCATTGAAGAAATGATCGATTTTTGTGGGGGATTTGACGGAAAGCCATCGAAAATCATAACTGGCGGTTTTATGATGGGGAAAACAGTGGATACGATGGCGGCTTCATTAACCAAATCAGCCAATGGGTTGATTATTATTAATGAAGCACACGATCAAGATAGCACGCCTAGTCCATGTATTATGTGCGCGCGTTGTGTAGATGTTTGTCCCATCGGTCTTTTACCGCACCAACTTGAGAAGAGCTATTTGAAGGAAAACTGGGAGCGGCTGGAGAAGCTTTATGTGGATAGTTGTATCAATTGCGGTTGCTGCACCTACATTTGCCCTGCACGCCGTCATTTAGCGGAGCACATTATCGCCGGTCAACAAGCGGTTAAGGAAAGGCAGGGATAGGAATGGATCGGAAACGTTCGTTTGAGGCGTTACGCAGCTCCCGTCATCCGATGATGGAGGCTTCTCCTCATTTATTATATCGGGAAAAAACAGATCGTATCATGCAACTGGTCGTACTTGCATTGATGCCTAGCATTTTTGCATCCATTATTTTCTTTGGTATCCGTTCGCTATTGCTCTATGTGATCGCCGTAGGGACGTGTTTACTTGCTGAATTTTTATGGTTCAAGCTGCGTAGACATACGTTGCCTAAAGATTATTCGGCAGTCGTTACTGGGGTGTTGCTGGCTATGAGCTTGCCCGCTAGTGTTCCTTTGTGGTATCCAGCGTTGGGCGGTGTTATTGGGATCGTCATTGCGAAAGAAGTGTTCGGCGGGATTGGCCGAAATTTGTTAAATCCGGCTTTGACTGGACGAGCGGTGTTACGCTTGATCTTTGTAACAGAGATGTCTGCAAATGTTCAGCCGCGTCCTTTTTTCTCAACTGGCGGATTGGATGTCGTGTCTTCAGCGACGCCATTAATGGAGGCAAAAGCAGGTGAAAGTTTAAGCTCCGGGCAAATGCTAGACAGTTTAACAGGCTTAGTTGCTGGGAAAAATGCTGAAACAACAGCGATTCTATTGCTTTTAGGCGGCATATTTTTGCTATATAAAAAAGTGATTACTTGGCACATCCCCCTTTGCATGATTGGGACGATAGTCGTTGTTTCTTTCTTTTTTGGAAAGGGTGATCCTACGATCGTTTTTGCGAACGTATTTGGCGGTGCAACAATGTTAGGTGCCTTTTTCATGGCTACGGACTACAGCACCTCTCCAACGACACCAAAAGGTGAAATAATTTATGGTATCTGTTGCGGGTTGCTTTTGGTTGCTTGGCGTCAATTCAGTTCGATGCCTGAGGGGATGACGTTCATTTTATTGATAATGAATTGTTTTGTTCCGCTCATTGATCATTTGATCATTCCTAGAGCATACGGTGTGGAAAAACAATAGAAAATTTCTGTAAAAAGTAGACGTCCTTTCATTCAAGTGATAAAGTGATAACGGTACTGGTAATCACCAGTAGTTATTACAAGAATTAAATTGAAAACTATGATTCATTGGTTTTCAATTTTGGGATAGAAAGGATTGTTCTATTTGCTTTACGTAGCGAGACATGGAGAAACAGAATGGAATAAACAAGGAATTATTTCAGGGAGAAGTGACATTGCGCTCTCAGGAGTTGGGTATCGGCAAGCGGCAAAGTTAGCAGAAGAGGTCGCTCAACTGGATAAACCAATCACTCGAATCATCCATTCGCCATTAGAACGTGCCTATGAAACTGCTCGAATCGTCGGAGAAAAAAATCAGTTGTCTCTGAATGTTGATAACCGATTGATTGAATTAGATTACGGAGATTATGATGGCACAAGTGATGAACAAGAAGGTTATTTAAAGACCCGCACACAATTTGCAGTACGGTATCCGAATGGCGAGTCTTTGATGGATGTCTATGCGCGAATCGTTCCTTTACTAGAGGAACTGGAGCAAGATCAAGAAAATGTTTATTTGTTGGTTTGCCACAATTCTGTGATTCGAGCTATCAAAAACTATTTTGAACCATTGGAAAACGACAAAGTATTTGATTACCGTACTCCAAATGCAAAGCTCATCAGTTTTGATTGGAAAAACGCGGCAGTAGTCAGTAAAAGCGCGTAGAAAAAAGACAGGACATTTTGCTCCTGTCTTTTTTTGTATCTAAATTGAGTCATGCATAGCGTGGATCGTTTGAATCGTGTGCCTCCATTTTTCTTGCTCTGTCTCGGAAAGAATCAATGGGAAACTTTCAGTGATCCCTTTTAAAGACACCTTTGCGGGAGAACCCACATAACAGTCTTCATCCAGATGGTAATGACTCACTGGGACAACGAGATGATTGTTATTTAAAATGGCTTCGACAATTCGTGCTGATTGAATAGCGATCCCGTAAGAGGTATATCCTTTCCCGCGGAAGGTCACCCAACCACCATCGCGAGCGGCATCATCCAAAGCAGCAAGTTTTTCCGGAGTCAACGTATCGATGATGGGGATACCGCCGATCCGTACACTTGACCAAGCGACGAATTGGCTTTCGCCGTGCTCCCCAATCACGTAGCCATCAATAGCTGAAGGATGAACGTCTAACTTTTTGCTGACCGCATGTTTCATACGCCCAGTGTCTAAGGAGGTACCGGTGCCAAAGACACGCTCACGTGGGAAACCAGTCAATTCTTGCAAGTATTGAGTGATTACATCGCAAGGATTTGTGATATTCAGTAAGATGCCGTTAAATCCAGATGCCTTAATCTTGGGCGCCCATTCCTCAACGATCGTTTTGGTCAAATTTAATTCCGCGAACCGATCGGGGTTTCCCTCAAAGATCGAGATGTCTCCTGCAGAAAAAAGGATCACATCTGTATCTGCCAATTCTGACAAGGCAGGCTCGATCAATCGAACCTGATGATTTTGCTCCATTTGTCCGTCCATCAGATCATTTAATTCCGCTTGGAGGATATCCGCTCGAGAATCGAACAGAACCAATTCATCCACTATATTTTTTGAAATTAACGTATAAGCAGTCGTACTTCCGACATGCCCCATACCAATAATTGCGACTTTTTTCATGTGCAACACGCCTTTCCTATAAAACTTTCTATTTAAAAAAGAATGCGCCTAACATGAGAAAATGTCAATAGAATAATGAAGGTACCATTAATTTGATTCGTGTTCTTTTAAAATGTGGTAGATTCGTTCGCAATCAGCCGAGGTTCCTCTTAATTCATAATCTGCTAAAAAGGGAAACCCGAATGCCTCGCTGTATTGTTTAGCAGTCAAACAATATTGATAATTAAAATTTTTGTTCCCACTGCCAACAACGCCAAGACATTTTTTATAATTATCTTCGTAGTCTAAATAGTCACGCAGAACATCGGTCAATATTTCTGTATCGCCACTATCGACACCGTTACCGCCCTCTAAATAGGTCGGAACAAATGCGAAAAATGAGTCATCTTCTTTTTCAAAGGGACTATTTTCAGAAATTTCTTTTGAAGTAATCAAAGGATTCTCATTATTTTGTTGATGCTGTTCGTCACTATACGTCTTCAAATGTTGAACAAAAGCACGGGTGTTTCCTGAAATTGAGATATATAAAATTTTCATGGATTGATTCCTCCTACAGTAATCATAACTATTTTTAGAATGCCAAAGCAAGCGGTAGGGCTGCCTAAAGACTGTCGAAATTCCAAATGAGCAACGCCCAATCTTCGTTAAGAAAACGAACTTTCTTATATTTCCGACGTTTAGATTATAGCATGAAAAATATCCCAGGATGATATGTAAACGCTTGCAAAAAGTGGCGTAATATGGTATAACTATAGATGTAAGGGATAGGTCCCTAAGTTGTAAAAAATACAACAGAGATGAACGGAAGCAGTGTTCATTTCAAAGTGAATGCCGTAATGGCAGAAAGGAAGTAGGGATTTGAAATCTCCTTACCAAGTTATTTTAATCTAGCAGGGAAGAGGAATGTAGACAGTGGAACCATTTCTCTACTTAGTGGTTAGGCTTGAGCGACATTCGACCATAAAGACGCTTAAGACCTAGTAAAGGGTGTAAATATTCCAGAAGTTTTGGAATGAAGAAAAAACACTTAGCCATTTGACCTGCTAGATTATTTTTTTGCCTAAAAAAGCCAGCTAATCAGCTGGCTTTTTCGACGCTTAAGGGAACATTAATTGAATTTGCTACTTGTTATAGTAGCGAATGTCTCCGCTGATTTTATTGATGGCAAACGGAGTTGAATCTGAGAAGGTGTAAGTGCCGCCATCTACAGGGAGTTTTTCATTGAACATTTCTTCATAAGCTTCCATAGTTAATTGGCTGCGTTCACTTAAAAGTGCTTGGTTTTCGTTGATAGATAAGTGTTGCTTGTACCCATCCATCACTGTCATCGAGAAGAACTCGCTGACTGCACCTGATCCGTAGCTGAATAGTCCCACTCGATCACCAGCTGCTAAGCTGCCATTATCTAATAGGGAGATCAACCCAAGATATAGGGACCCCGTGTAAAGATTACCGACTTGGCGACTATACAACACGGCTTCATCATAACGAGCCTCTAAACGCTGTTGTTCAGATTCGGACATTTCTGGAAAAATAGCTCGTAAGGCTTTGCGACCCATTTTTGTATAAGGTAAATGGAAAGTCAAAGCTGCGTAGTCTTCACTTGTCGTTTGGTTGACTTTTTTGTTTTGCTCCCAGATGCGGGTGAATGAATCTATATAGATTTGGTTGGACATATGACCGTCAACTAAAGGATAGTCATGCCCGGCAGGACGCCAAAAATCGTAAACATCTTCAGAGTAGAAGACACTATCATTATTAAAGGCTAATAAGCGAGGCTCTTTTGTAATCAACATCGCAACGGCTCCGCAACCTTGAGTGGGCTCGCCGCCGGTAGCCAGTCCATACTTTGCAATATCTGCTGCGATCACTAAAACTTTGCGCTCTGGATGCAAGCTTACATAGTCATGTGCTTGCTGTAAAGCGGCAGTTCCGCCGTAACAAGCATGTTTTATTTCAAATGAACGAGCAAAAGGCTGAATATCTAACAGGGCATGAATAATTACTGCGGCAGATTTTGAAAAATCGGTACTGGATTCTGTCCCGACGATTACCATGTCGATGTCTTTTTTGTCCTCATCTGTAAGAATTTTTGCAGCAGCACTTGCTCCTAAAGTGACAATGTCTTGTGTCTCAGGAATAATTGCCATCTGATCTTGTCCAAGACCAATGTGAAATTTGTTGGGATCAGTATCACGCGCATTTGCTAAATCCGTCATATCAAGATAATAATTTGGTACGTGAAAACTGATTTTATCAATCCCTATATTCATATTGCTCCTCCTAGTTCTTATTGGTGATTTTTCACATAAAGAAAACCACCCATGCCTTTCCACTACAAAGAAATCATAGGGAAACGGACATTCTTTTCTTCCAAAAGTAAATATATCACAGAAAGGTCATAATTAGTCAAGTTTGAATCTTAAGAAATTATAAAACTATCTATGCTATACTTACATCTGATTTTTAATGAAAACATTGGAGGTGCACTCTTGGAAGAAGTAGTTATTTTAAGCGCTGTACGAACACCAATTGGCAGATATAAAGGCAAACTGGCAACTGTTTCAGCCGTCGAGCTCGGTGCAATCGCTGTAAAAGAAGCGATCACACGTGCGGAGCTCGCACCAGATCAGGTGGAACAAGTATTTATGGGAAATGTCCTACAGGCAGAAAACGGGCAGAATGTTGCGCGTCAGTCAGCCATCAAAGCGGGTATCCCTTATGAAGTACCAGCAACGACCATCAATGAAGTTTGCGGCTCAGGAATGAAAGCAATTATTTTCGGAATGCAGCAAATTCTTCTAGGCGAGGCGCAGGTAGTCGTCGCTGGCGGGACAGAAAATATGTCTCAAGCACCAAAGACCACGCGATTTGATTACGTCGCGCAAGAGTGGCAAGAACCAAAATCAAGCATGATTTATGACGGATTGACAGATGCGTTTAGCGGCAAACATATGGGACTAACCGCAGAAAAAGTGGCTGTCGAGTATCAGGTTACTCGAGAGATGCAAGATCAATATGCATACGAATCACAGATGAAAGCAGCCAAAGCAAGTAAAGATGGGAAGTTCGATTCGGAGATTGTTCCTGTAGTCCTTCCAGACGGAAGCAGTATCAAAGAGGATGAGGGCATCCGTTTTGATTCCACGCTTGAAAAAATAAGCTCTTTGAAACCTGCCTTTAAAGAAGACGGTGTTGTCACAGCAGCGAATGCTTCCACGTTGAATGATGGTGCATCCGCAGTAGTGTTAGCAGCAAAATCTTATGCTATCGAACACGACTTAGCTTATGTTGCTGTTATTAATGGGTATAGCGAAGTTGGGATCGATCCAAGCATCATGGGTGTAGCCCCTGTATCAGCTATTAATAAATTATTAAATAAAGTCCATCAGACGATCAATGATGTGGATGTCTTCCAAATCAACGAAGCATTTGCGGCAGCCTCTGTTGCTGTGCAAAAAGAATTGGATCTCCCAGATGAAAAAATCAATACCTACGGCGGCGCGATTGCGTTGGGGCATCCAATCGGTGCAAGCGGCACGAGAATCGTGACAACGCTGATCTCTGAACTTTTCCAAGAGGATAAGCAACGGGGAATCGCAAGCTTGTGCATCGGTGGCGGACTTGGTTTGGCCCTGATGATCACAAAAGCAGAAGATCAAGAAACTGCAAAAAAAAAATTCTATCAACTGACCCAAGCTGAGCGTTTAGCAAAGTTGGTGAAGGAAAAAAAGTTATCGGCTAAAGAAGCAGCACAGTTAGCGACAGAAATGGTATTGCCAGAACAAGTTGCCAACAACCTCATCGAAAACCAAATTGGGGAGGGAACGATCCCTCTAGGTGTTGCACAACATTTTGTCATTAACGGAAAAGAGATCAGTATCCCCATGATGACTGAAGAGCCTTCTGTGATTGCAGCGGCTAGTAATGCTGGGAAAATCCTTGCGAAGGCCGGGGGGATTCAGACACGGGTATGCAATCAAGAGTTGACTGGACAGGTCGTCTTGAGAAATGTTTCTGAAGCAGAGGCGTTCGTGCAAGTGTTTCGGGACAATGAACAACGGCTTTTTGCGGCGGCTAAAGCTAGTTCATCGTCCATTTATCAACGTGGCGGCGGATTGCGCACGATTGATTATCGTATCTTTGAAGAAGGCTACCTTTCAATCGATCTAGTGGTTGATACAAAGGATGCGATGGGTGCCAATATTCTGAATACGATGTTGGAAGCTGTAGCGGAAGAAGTACGACAACTTGTTCCTGCAGCAGAGGTTTTATTTAGTATACTGAGCAACTATGCGACGAGCGCGTTGATTGAAGCAACTTGCGAAATCCCTCTGCAACAAATTGGAGAAGAAGTCGCTGATAAGATCGCTGCGGCCAGTGCATTCAGTAAGCTTGATCCTTACCGCGCGGTGACGCACAATAAAGGAATTATGAACGGTATCGATGCCGTCGTTTTAGCCACGGGAAATGATACGCGCGCAGTGGCAGCGGCGTGCCACGCATATGCTGCCCGCAACGGACAGTACGAGGGCTTGACGGATTGGATGGTGCAAGAGGATAAATTAGTTGGCAAGCTTGTTTTACCCATGAAAGTAGGGATTGTGGGAGGAGCGACCAAGGTGCTGCCAAAAGCACAAATCAGCTTAAATCTTTTGGGCGTTTCATCTGCTAGTGAATTAGGAGAAGTCATCGTAGCTGTTGGATTGGCTCAAAATTTGGCTGCGATCCGCGCGTTAGTGACCGAAGGGATTCAAAAAGGACACATGGCGATGCAAAGCCGTTCACTGGCAATCACAGCAGGGGCGACAGCGAAGGAGATTCCTCAAGTTTCTAGTCAATTAAGAAAAGCAGAACGAATGAACTTAGCTGCAGCAGAAGAAATTATCGCACAGCTTCGGCTAGGATAATCAATAACTATTTTTATGAGGAAAGCAGTGTCTGAAAGACGCTGCTTTTTCTTTTTAAAACGATAGTTATTTTATTTGAGAAAGTAGTTTTTAACGACATTTGCAAAATAAATTTATGGATTTTATTTCCGCATCAAAATACTGATATATAGGCGATGGATAAAGGGGAGAAGTTTAAATCCATTGAATTTTTTGTCACTTTTATTATAAAAAGGTTTGACAGATAATAAATAACTTGTTATATTGTGTTCGAAAATAAAATATGATTTGTTAGGTGAGGCTCCTATACAAACATAGGCTACTGCCCAAAAATGTCGAGAGACGCCAATGGGTAGAACAGGAACTGTCGAATACAAGGCTTTTCTTAAGGTAGCTAAGATGTTTGTCTTTACGTTGTATAGTGCCAAAACTCAACGATTAGATCGACTATAGGATTTTGTCTATTTAGGATGAATTTTGGTAAGGCTTTTCGCTGAGTTTTTTGAGCGGAAAGTCTTTTTTTGCGTAACGATCATAGCTATTTTCAAAAGAATAAAAAGGGGGAAATGAAAATGGTAAAACAGTATTCACATTAACTAGTTGGAACAGTGCATTGTATCGTGAAGCATTAGAGCTGAGGAACAAAGAATTGATGGCCAGCGCTGGAAAGCAGCGTTTGCTGACTGCACCCAAAGAGGAACGAAAGGATCTGCATTTGATAATCAAGCGACAGGAACAAGTAATCGGAACCTTACTGCTTCATCCCATTTCTGAAAAATGTGTGCAGGTGAAGCAAGTTGCAGTAGATTCTCGTTACCAAGGAGAAGGTCTAGGCAAGAATTTGCTTACTTACGCGGAACAAGTCGCAAAACGAGTCGGTTTTCGTTTTGTCTTTCTCACAGGTAGAGAACAGGCTTGGGGATTTTATGAAAAATTGGGTTATCAAGGACTATCACAAGAATATCAAGAAGGTCTGCTAAGAATGCGTGTGTATAAAAAAGATATTCAATCACCACTAGAACAATTTATGAAAAGGGAGATGAAAACAAATGGATGACAGTAGTTCAATAAATAGGGGTTTATGGCAGAAAACTGGAGACAAAAAGACGCTATTGTCTATTTGTTTTTAACACCCATTTTCTCTGTAAACCCGACTATTGGAGGGATAATCATGAATACGTTAAAAGATATTGGGTTATATCTGTTTATCGGAATAGGATTATGGCGAATTTTTTTCGGGAATAAGGAGAAGAGTATGAAACAACAAAAAATCAAGCCAAATAAGACAAATTACAGTCTATTTGCAAAGAAAACACCACAAAGTTTATTTGAGACATTTGAGACCTCGTCACTAGGATTATTGGAAGATCAGATCGAGGATTCAAGAGAGGCATTCGGTGAAAACAGAATTCCACATAAGAAATCTACGCCTTTGATCGTAGAAGTATTGAAAGCATATATTACGCCGTTTACGTTAGTATTGATTGCGTTAGGATTTATTTCCTTTATTACAGAAGGCATCCTGCCGGAACCAGGAGAAAAGGATTTTTTCGGCAGCGGAATTATATTAGTGATGGTGCTCATCAGCGGAACGATGACCTTGATCCAATCAGTCCGTTCGAATAAGGCTGCTGAAAAATTAAAGTCATTAGTAAAGGTCACTGCGACTGTTCGCAGAAACAAACACTATAAGGAAATTCCGATGGAAGAAATTGTTTGCGGAGACTTGGTAAAACTTTCAGCAGGGGACATGATCCCAGCGGATATCCGATTGGTTTCTTCAAAGGACTTATTTATTTCTCAATCCGCACTGACCGGTGAAAGTTACCCTGTCGAGAAATGTGCCGGCAAAATAGAAACAAAACAAAATGCGGAGACTGGCTACGACAATCTTGTGTTTATGGGGAGCAACGTGATCAGCGGAAGTGCAGAAGGAATCGTGATAGCAACAGGAGCGAGGACGTTGTTCGGAGATGTGGCTGAATCGTTAGCAGCCACGCCGATTCAAACCAGTTTTGAGTTAGGTATTCGGAAGACATCATTTCTTTTTATCAAATTCATGGCATTAATGGCTCCGACAGTTATTGTGATCAACGGATTTACCAAAGGCGACTGGATGGAAGCATTCTTGTTCGGCCTATCCGTAGCAGTCGGCTTGACACCAGAAATGCTGCCGATGATCGTTACGACGAACTTAGTCAAGGGTGCTACCGGCATGGCTAAAAATGGAACCATCATTAAGAATTTGAATGCCATTCAAAACTTTGGTGCGATCGATGTGCTATGCACAGATAAAACAGGAACATTGACCCAGGACAAGATTATTCTGGAATATCATTTGGATTGTGACGGAGAAGAAGACAACCGGGTTCTGAAGCACGCTTATCTAAACAGCTATTATCAAACAGGCTTGAAAAATTTGATCGATGTTGCCATTATTGAGTCTACTGAACAAGAACTTGATACGAGTAAGATTCGCTATAAAAAGGTAGATGAGATTCCTTTTGATTTTCAGCGGCGTAGAATGAGTGTCGTAGTAGAAGACCAAGATGGAAAGACGCAAATGATCACTAAAGGAGCCATTGAAGAGATGCTCGAGATTTCTTCTTTCGTTGATTTTAAGGGAAGTGTTGCTACACTAACTGCTGAAATAAAACAACAAGTCTTAAACAAGGTCAATGAACTAAATGAAGACGGGTTGCGGGTCATCGGTGTGGCTCAAAAAACCAATCCGAGTGTCGTAGGGGAATTCTCTACTTCTGATGAATCTGAGATGGTGCTGATCGGATATTTAGCTTTTCTAGATCCGCCAAAAGAGACCACCAAGCAAGCACTTCACGCATTAAAAGAAAACGGCGTGGACGTGAAAGTTTTGACAGGCGACAATGCGTTAGTCACGCAATCGGTATGTAAGCAAGTTGGTTTAGGTGCAGAAACCATCATTCACGGGGAAGACCTGATTCATTTAAGCGACGATGAATTATCCGAAATCGCCGAAGACTACCATGTTTTCGTTAAATTGAATCCGCAGCAAAAACAACGAATCACGAGTTTGCTCCGAAAAAATGGCCATACGGTCGGATTTCTAGGAGATGGGATCAATGACGCACCTGCGATGAAAGCAGCGGATGTAGGAATATCGGTCGATACAGCGGTGGACATCGCCAAAGAATCTGCGGATGTGATCCTACTTGAGAAAGATTTGATGATTTTAGAGAAAGGGATTCTTTCAGGAAGAGAAACATTCGGGAACATCATGAAATACATCAAGGCTACAGCCAGTTCCAATTTTGGGAATATGTTTTCAGTATTGGTTGCGAGCTCGTTTCTGCCATTCTTACCAATGCTGCCTCTGCAAATTTTGTTTTTGAATCTCATTTATGATATTTCCTGTATATCTATTCCATGGGATAGAATGGACAAGGAATATTTAGAGAAACCGAAAAAATGGACAGCATCAAGTATTGGAAAGTTCATGATTTGGTTAGGACCTACCAGTTCTGTTTTTGATATCACGACTTACTTACTGATGTACTTCGTGATTTGCCCAGCTGTAGTTGGCGGAAGCTATCATTCCTTATCTCCTGAACAGCAGGTCGCCTTTGTCGCTATTTTCCACGCAGGCTGGTTTGTTGAATCCCTTTGGTCTCAAACGCTAGTCTTGCATGCGTTGCGAACACCTTATATTCCATTTATCCAAAGCAGAGGGTCCTTTATCATGACCGCGATCACGACTTTGGGAATCGTAGTAGGGACGCTTTTGCCATTTACAGCGTTTGGCCAAAATTTGGGCTTAGGCATTTTACCCAATCAATATTGGCTTTGGTTAATTGTTACGATTTTTGCTTATTTATTGCTGGTTACCTTTGTAAAGAAAATATACATTCAACGGTATCAAGAGCTGCTATAAAAGAAGCAGAAGCGCCTCCGAATTCTCTCGGAGGCGCTTCTAATTTGTTTATTTAGATGATCTGTCACGACTATCCGCACGTAGATAGACCATATCCACTAGGTGCACGCCGTGGTCGATAATGGGCTCATCGTAATTATCAGTAAAAAAGTTTTCTAAACGATGGGATTCACGAAACCCGCATTTTTTATAGAAATCGACCGTTGCTGGCACGTCGCCGGTTCCTACATACATCGTTTCATAGCGCCCCAGAAATTCATGGAATAGAAATTCAATCATTGCCTTGCCGTAGCCTTTTCCTTGATGAGTTGGATCGGTAGCAAGGTTCTTTAGTTCGCATTCAGTCTCGCTTCGTTCGATCACGACGGCCTCACACTTTGGCTCCTCATCGTATAGAACAAACATTCTTCCGTCTTCAAGGTAGCGATCGATCATATTTTCTTGTTCATCCGCTAGTAAAAGTAATTCAAGAAATCTTTTTTTATCCGTTTTTATTTCTTCAATTCTCATGTCCATCCTCCTCAAGATCATTCTTCAAATGCAGTATTGGATAAGGGTTCCCTTGACCATCTAGTGATGATCGACTGTCTACTTGAAATCCCATATGTGTGTAAAAGCCTAACCCTTGTCTATTTTCCTCATTCACATCCACAGAACCCACATGAAAGGTGTCCAGCGCATATTGAAGCAATTTTTTTCCTACTCCTTGTCCTCTGTAGGAAGCATCGACAAACAGCATGTCTACTTTTTTGTTTTCAATTCCAATAAACCCGATGAGATTCGGGGCGTAATAGCCATAAAGGTGTTCGATTTCCAATAATGCATTTCTCACTTCAGGCTTTAAGGCATCGATTTCTTCTACGGTCAAAAAAGAGTGGGTCGCATGCACGGACGATTCCCAAATAGTCATTAAAGCAGGGAGCGCCTGCTTATTGACAGATTTAATTGTATTCATTTTACGTTCCTCCAACGTTTCGAAAAATTTCGTCACTTCAAATAAAGAGCAAAAGATTCGCTCTTAAATAAAAAGATGAAACATCGTTTATAGCTCCTTCAAACAATGTTTCATCTTTAGCAGCTTGTTTGCTTGAAGGAGCGTAATGGTGCGTATGCCAAAAATAAAGTGTCGCATGGATAACCGTCCTTTTTCTCTTTTGTTTTTTCTCCATCTTAACAAAGTAACGCGGAAAAAAACAAATTCGATTTAAGATTACGAAAAAAGGCAAAAACTTTTTTTAAGTTTTTGCCTCTTTTTCTAGTTGAAACTAAAATCCAGATAGACCGGGTTGTGATCAGAATACTTGAAGTGCATATCCTTCACATGCACCTCTTTGACGTTGATATTATCAGAAACGAGAAAACCGTCAATCAAGGTCGTGTAGGTTTGTCCTTTTTTATAAGGCTCATTTAACGCTCTGGCAGAAGGTATTTTCTCTTCAGCCAGTGTACCGGTAGGAAGATGGAAACCTGCTGGAAGCTGATCTTTAGGAAATGGGTGTGTCCATGTTTCCCGTTTTTTGCTGGTACCGAATACGTCAGGACTGTTTCCTAAAACATCATGATTGTAATCACCAGCCACCAGCACATATTTTCCCTTTTTATACTCCTTTTCCATGACATCAAAAATTTTCTTTAATTGAGCTGCTTGGATGGAGCGGTCTTTTGTAAATGCGGAGAGGTGTGTATTGATAGCAATAAATTCCTGTCCTCCGTTGACTGGAATGCGGCTAACGGTGAATGCACGATCTAAATCGAAAAATTTGTTGAAATTTTTTTCAATTGGTAATGAGTAACGCTTGCTGCTTGTAATTTCACCCTGACTCAAAGTTACTAAACCTGACTTTGCTTGACCGATTGGATCAGTGAAAGGATAGAACAGGTAAGAGGAATCATAGTTTTGACCGTAAAGACTATTATATGTCGGTAATCGATCCGTTAGAAAGGCCACCTCATCTACATGCTGGGAACGGTCTCCTTCTTGGTCGACCTCTTGGTAAAAGGCAAAGTTGGGTGCGATATCTTCTGTTGTAGTGACGATCCCTCGCATATTTTCTTCAACCGTCTTTTTGTCGTAAGCACGGGAATAGGCGCCGCCATCCATGAAGAAGCTATAGCTAGGCGGATACGCGCCATAACCAATATTATGGCTCATTGCTCGGTAGGTCTTATTTTTTTCTAGCGTCTGATTTTGGTGATTTTGGGGTTTTAAAGTGATATTATCTGGCAAACGATCGTAGCTGGCAAAGAGATAAATCAAATATCCGCCAAGAACAAGAACGATTGCTAAAAAAATCCCTAAGAGAATTTTCAAAAAAAGTTTCATGCTGTGCCTCCTAATCTATCATTCCAAGATATCATAGCAGACTTCTAACGGAACACAAAGTATCATACTTTCGAAAAATCTACACTCATGGTACACTGATATTGTGAGTTAAACGTTATTAAAAGAGAGGTTTTAAAATGATTCGATTTGCTAAAAAAGAAGATGGAACAGCAGTTGCTAAATTAATCCTAGTTATTTTAAAGGATATGGAGCTAGATTTTTTAGAAGAATTTGGAGAAGAAAAGGCGTTGGAAGTCATTGCTGCTTGCTTTGAAGATCCTACCTATCGCTTTGGATATGCGCGAGGACTGGTAGAAGAAATCGATGGCGAGATCGCCGGTGCAGTATTTGGATATCCTGCACGCAAAGAGCCGATCATTGACCTTCCGCTAAAGGATTATTTACGTTCGCAGGGGATCACTGAGGACATTCAAATGTTTATTGATCCTGAAGCGTTTCCGAATGAATGGTATTTAGATTCTATTGCTGTCGATGAAAAATTCCGCGGGCAAGGAATCGGTTCAAAACTACTTACAGCTGTGGATCGATTAGCGACACATGAAGGGGAGAAGATTATCGGACTGAACGTTGATCAATCGAACCCCAATGCCAAACGTTTGTATCTTCGAGATGGATTTAAAGACGTGGGTGAAGTGATGATCAGCGGTCATCGATATGATCATATGCAACGGAAAGTAAAAGCGTTCGATCGCGGATAAAAAATGAGCTGTGTCCATTGGACACAGCTCATTAATTTTGCGAAAAAGTTACTTCTAATGCTGTTTCAGGTTCTTTATGTTTGTTCCTATTATACAGCCAATAATCCATGATCGCAGCAACGCAAATACAAATAGGCGCATCTGCGGGGTCAATGACATCTAATGCATAATAATCACCAGTTAGAAGTGTGGCCTTGTCCATTCTCATAATTGGCTGGTTGAAGTGATTGATCTTATATTTATGGTTATAAATATCACCATAAACAGCCCAGTGAAGCTGCTGTATGTAATAAAAGTCTCCAGGCCAATGGAAAATTTTGTGAAGGACGCCCACACGTGTCTGCTCATAATAAATTTCAAACTTACGACCAAAAATGACGCTGGCTTGTTTGATATAGGCTACGATTTGACCGTCCATCGCATAGAGAGAAAGGACATTTCCTTTACGTCCCCAATGTCCTACCATCAAATACAGAGGCACACCTTTGTTATCTTTGACGATCGTTCGTGTCATAGAACTCAATTGTTTTTCTTGAATAAAAAATTCGGTCATGTTGCTTCACACCTTCTAATTTTTACTATTCAGAAAGGATTCGATCGATTGCTTTCGCTACACCATTTTCTTCATTCGTATCAGTCACATTGTTGGCGATTTTCTTAATTGCCGGTGCGGCATTGCCCATCGCAAAACTTGTTCCTGCATAAGTCAACATACTCACATCGTTAAAGTTGTCACCGAGGGCCATCACTTGGTCAGAGGTAAAACCACGTTCTTCAGCAAATTGTTTCAAAGCGATGCCTTTTTGAGCATTGACATGATTAATCTCAATATTCGTTAATTCAGAAGCAGCGATAGCAAGATCACCCATCTTTTCAAGTTTACCAGTCACTTCTTTTAACTGCTCTGGGCCATCTTTGTCAAAAGCGATGATTTTTAGTACTTCTTCTTTTTTATCGATCAAGGTTTGACGAATGTCTTTTACAAACGTGATCGGAGTCAAGGATAGATGGCGTGAAGAAGCTGCAATCGCCATTTTTTTTGACATTCCAGGCACTTTCCCTAAAATATGTTCGGAGAAAAATTCGATTCGCATCGGTTGATTGGAAGAATACACATGTTCAGCCGTGAAAATCTCATAATATAAGCCGGCGTCTTCAAGCATATCCATTATTTCAAATGTCTTTTTCTCGCCGATGGGAATGGTAAAGATCGTTTCTCTTTTGGCATTTACGACATGAGCGCCATTTAGTAAAATCATCGGTACGTGAATGTTTGCTTCATCTAAAGAGATTTTCGCATGGCTCATTCCGCGTCCAGTTGCTGTAATAAATTCGATTCCTTGAGCTTGAGCTTTCTGAATGGCTTCGATATTCGCTGTTGGGACTTGCATTTGATCGTTCAACAGTGTACCGTCCATATCAGAGGCAATGAGTTTTATCAAAATTATTCACCTAGCTTTCCTATCATACAACGATAGTGTACCATAATCCTTGAGTGGATAACCATGTCGACTGCATTCTTTAAAAAGAATTCATTGAATAAAGAAGAAATTTGACGGAGATAAATCAGTCGTAAAAATGGACCGACGCCTTTCTTTTTTTCGTAGAAATAGGAATAATAAATAGGAGTGTATAGAATGAAAGAAATTATTCATAATGATTGGCAGCATGTATTAGCAGATCAATTCCAAACGCCGTATTATTTAGAATTACGAGAATTTTTGAAGGATGAATATTCTACTCAGAGGATACATCCTGATATGTATCATATTTTCGAGGCTTTGGAATTAACCCCCTATGATCAAGTGAAAGTGGTGATCTTAGGACAAGACCCTTATCACGGCGCAGATCAGGCTCACGGCTTGTCTTTTTCCGTCCAACCAGGTGTGAAGATCCCGCCCTCTCTGCGTAATATTTATCAAGAATTGCAAAGTGATTTAGGGATTCCTCCTGTTCAACATGGGAATCTAGTTCGTTGGGCTGAGCAGGGAGTGCTGATGCTTAATACAGTATTAACCGTTCGTGAAGGTCAAGCGTATTCACATCGAGGAAAAGGGTGGGAACAATTAACAGATGCCATTATCGAACGATTAAATGAGCGGGAAAAGCCTATCGTATTTATTTTATGGGGAAAGCCAGCACAGGAAAAAATCAAAATGATCGACACGACAAAGCACGCGATCGTAAAATCGGTTCATCCTTCCCCTTTGTCTGCACATCGTGGATTCTTTGGTTCAAAGCCATTTTCAAAAGCGAATCAGTTTTTGGAGGGGTGGGGCGAACAGCCGATTGATTGGCAGTTGCCTGAAACAGTGTAGTATGACAACGGTTTCTGTTATAGGGACAGTTTGTGAAAAGGCTCTTAATTCATATTTACTAGATTTTAATTAGTGATACAGATGTTTTATTCTGTCCTTTTCTTTTCATGTGAATTGTTGTATTATTAATAAGAAAAAAATAATCTGGAGGTTTTTAACTCGTGGAACTATTTGACAGTCTTAAATTTAAAATTATTCGTCGCAACATTAAAGTGGCATTCCCAGAAGCAACAGATGCACGTATCTTAGGTGCTGCCTCTCGTTTAAAAGCAGAAGAATTAATCGAACCTGTATTGATTGGCAACCTAGCTGAAATTGAAAAAGCTGCGGGCGCACGTGGAATCGCTTTAAGCAACTTCACGATCATTGATCCTGATCACTTCGATCGCTGGGATGAAATGGTGGAATCTTTTGTTGAGCGTCGTAAAGGCAAAGTCAGCAAAGAAGATGCTGAAAAGATTCTTAAAGATGAAAATTACTTTGGCACGATGCTGACATACATGGGGATTACAGATGGTATGGTCTCTGGAGCGATCCATTCTACAGGAGATACTGTTCGTCCCGCCTTGCAAATCATTAAAACAAAACCAGGTGTCAGCCGTACAAGCGGAGCCTTCTTGATGGTTCGTGGTCGTGACCAAGAGAAATATTTGTTCTCCGACTGTGCGATCAACGTGAATCCAACTGCGCAAGAATTAGCAGAAATCGCTGTAGAATCAGCTAAGACTGCTGAATTATTTGATATTGAACCGAAAGTAGCAATGATGAGTTTCTCAACAAAAGGATCTGCTAAATCTCCTGAGGTTGAAAAAGTAGCGGAAGCCACAACAATTGCTCAAGAATTAGCGCCAGAATTTCTAATTGACGGCGAATTACAGTTTGATGCAGCGTATATTCCAGGTGTGGCACAATTGAAAGCGCCAGAATCACAAGTAGCTGGACAAGCAACTGTTTTCGTATTCCCAGAATTACAATCAGGAAATATCGGTTATAAGATCGCTCAGCGTTTCGGCGGGTTTGAAGCAATTGGTCCTGTCTTACAAGGATTGAACAAACCAGTGTCCGATTTATCACGTGGCTGTAACGAAGAAGATGTTTACAAACTTTCAATCATCACAGCAGCGCAATCTTTAATGAACTAAAGAGTGCTTTATGAAGGCTAAAAGCAAGAATTCGCATGTTACGGCGAGTTCTTGCTTTTTTTGTGCAGGCAACTATTTTCGGCTGGGAAATTTCCCAAGCGAAGACACCTGGTGACAAGGGCGGAACCTAATTCCCCAAAAGGATCGATCGTATTGTAAACGTTTTATTATGCCTGTATAGTCAAATTTGTAAACAGGAAAAATAATTATTGGAAGGAGATGTGTTTTTGTCATGATGGAAAAGATTCAGCGCTTTGGAGGGGCGATGTTCACCCCCGTGCTCTTATTTTCATTTTCGGGAATCATGGTTGCTCTTTGTATCATTTTCAAAAACCCGATGCTTGTCGGCAGTATTGCTGCTGAGGGAACCACATGGTATGCAATCTGGAGCATCGTTGAGAATGGTGCTTGGACGGTCTTTAATCAGATGGAATTGCTGTTCGTTATTGGACTATCTATCGGGTTAGCTAAAAAAGCAAATGCGCGTGCAGCGATGGAAGCATTTGTTGTTTATACCACGTGTAACTATTTCATTTCATCTATGCTTGAGTATTTCGGTGACTTTTTCGGTGTGAACTTTGCAGCAGACCCAGGAGGAGAAAGCGGGTTAAAGCTGATCGGCGGAATTAAAACCTTGGATACCGGAATTATTGGGGCGATATTCATATCAGCTATTGTTGTCTTTTTGCACAACCGTTACTTTGACACGAAATTACCCGATTTTCTAGGAATCTTTCAAGGCTCATCCTTTATCGTTATTTTAGGATTCTTCGCGATGCTGCCGATTGCCTTTCTCATTTGTTTGATCTGGCCGAAAGTCCAGCAGGGGATTGGTTCATTACAAGGCTTTCTAGCTAGTGCCGGAATCTTTGGTGTTTGGCTCTATACGTTTTTAGAACGAATACTCATTCCTACCGGGCTGCATCATTTTATTTATACACCTTTTGTGTATGGTCCGGCTGTTGTGGAAGAAGGGATCACCAAATATTGGATGGGTCATTTGCAGGAATTTGCGCAAACAACGACACCATTAAAGCAATTATTCCCAGAGGGCGGTTTCGCCTTGCACGGCAATTCTAAAATATTTGCTTCGCCAGGAATCGCCGCAGCGTTTTATTTTACCGCAAAACCTGAAAACAAGAAAAAAGTATTGGCCATTTTGATACCAGCAACACTAACAGCCGTCTTGGCAGGAATTACAGAACCTTTGGAATTTACTTTCCTATTTGTTTCACCCCCATTATTCGCGGTTCATTCTCTTTTAGCAGCGACAATGGCTGCGACGATGTATGGATTTGGTGTTGTGGGAGACATGGGTGGAGGCTTCATCGACTTATTAGCTAAAGTCTGGATTCCTTTGTTCCAGAATCATAAAGGGATGATTTTCACTCAGTTAATTATCGGTCTTGCGTTTGTCCTGATTTACTTTTTCGTTTTCCGCTTTTTGATTCTACGTTTTAACCTCGCGACCCCAGGGCGTGAAGAAAAGACACAAGACGTTAAGTTGTATTCGAAAAAAGATTACAAAGAAAAACAAGGTGGCAGCGTACCTGTATTAGAAGGTGCGAATCAATATACAGAGCAGGCGGCGGTTTATTTAGATGGATTTGGCGGAGCAGAGAATATCGCCAAGGTCAACAACTGTGCGACGCGCTTGCGGATCACTGTGAAGGATCAAAAGCTCGTCCAAGCGGATGATGTTTTTCGTTCGGGTGGCGCTCATGGCGTCGTTCGTAACGGCAATGCCTTTCAGGTGATCGTCGGCCTAGATGTGCCACAAGTTAGAGAACAATTTGAAACACTGATGGATGCAGAAAATTAATAAAGGAGCGTATTTAAAAATGAAAAAATTCTCAATTGTTATTGCAGGCGGAGGAAGTACTTTTACACCAGGGATCGTATTGATGTTGTTGGATAATCTGGATAAATTTCCCATTCGACAAATCAAGTTTTACGACAATTTGGAAGAACGCCAAAATCACGTCGCAAGTGCCTGCGAGATTTTGCTAAAGGAACGCGCACCAGAAATCAACTTTGTCGCTACGACAGATCCCGAGGCGGCATTTACTGATGTGGATTTCGTGATGGCACATATCCGTGTTGGTCTGTATGCGATGCGAGAAAAAGATGAAAAGATTCCATTGAAATATGGTGTCGTGGGTCAAGAAACTTGCGGGCCTGGCGGAATTGCTTATGGGATGCGTTCAATTGGCGGCGTATTGGAACTAGTCGATTACATGGAACAGTATTCACCAGATGCTTGGATGTTGAACTATTCGAATCCGGCAGCAATCGTAGCTGAAGCGACGAGAAAATTAAGACCTACATCAAAAATCATCAACATTTGCGATATGCCCGTGGGTATCGAAGAGCGAATGGCGCATTCAATCGGTTTGTCTTCTCGTAAAGAGATGGTCGTTCGCTATTACGGCTTGAACCATTTTGGCTGGTGGACAGATATTCGTGATAAAGAAGGCAATGATTTAATGCCTCAGATCAAAGCACATGTGAAGGATCATGGGTATTCGTTACCAGAAGAAATCGAAGAATCTCAACACACCGATGCAAGCTGGATGCATACTTTTGCGAAAGCGAAAGACGTGTATGCGTTAGACCCGGATACATTACCAAATACGTATTTGAAATATTATTTCTATCCGCAAGATGAAGTAGCCCACGCCAATCCAGAATTTACACGAGCAAATGAAGTGATGGCCGGCAGAGAGCAGCACGTATTCAGCGAATGTGATCGCATTGCGGAGGCAGGCACCGCTGAAGGAACGTCTTTAGAGGTGGATGAGCACGCAAGCTACATTGTGGATTTGGCTCGAGCAATTGCCTACAACACACACGAAAGAATGCTATTGATCGTACCAAATGAAGGGGCCATCGTAAACTTTGATGAGACAGCCATGGTTGAAGTCCCTTGTGTTGTTGGAAGCAACGGTCCAGAGCCGCTTACCCAAGGAAAGATTCCGCGTTTCCAAAAAGGATTGATGGAGCAGCAGGTCGCGGTAGAAAAATTGGTCGTAGAGGCGTGGGAAGAAAAATCTTACCAAAAGCTGTACCAAGCATTGTCTCTATCACGAATCGTTCCAAATGCGCGGATCGCAAAAGAATTATTGGATGATCTGATTGAAGCCAATAAAGATTTCTGGCCAGAACTGAAATAGTTTGTGTGAAATAAAGCTACTTTTCTCCTCCTTCACGTATAATAGTGTAGGAGGGGGAATTTTATGACATTAGAACAATTAATCCATCAGCATTTAGAAGAACTTAGTGAATTGGATAAAGATATTTTGCAATTCATTCTTGCAAATCCTGAGCAGGTCCAATCGTCAGGTATCATGGAATTGGCGACGATGGTCCATGCATCAAAATCATCGGTCTTACGAACAACAAAGAAACTCGGATTCTCTGGATATTCAGAATTGAAGTATTTCTTGCGTCATTCAAAAGCCAATGAGCAAACAGAGACGAACGAAAAAGATATTTTTGAAAAACAATTTGACGACATCAAAAAGACATTGGAATATATGCACTCTGTGAATCTAGAACCCATCAATGAGATGTTCGATAAAAGTCAGATCATCTACTGTTACGCGACGGGTTTTTCACAAAAAAATGCGATCGATGAATTTTATAAGATGATGCTGCATGTCGACAAACGAGTATTGGTTTTACCGAATAAAACAGAACTGGATATGGTCATGCCGATCATCACTAAAAATGATTGTGTCATTGTGGCCTCACTCAGTGGTGAGACGGATGAGATCAAAGAAAATCTGACGGCCTTTGAAGTTCGAAAAATCCCTGTGCTGAGCGTTACTGCAATAGGAGACAATTATTTTGCAAGACACAGCACGTTCCATTTGAATTATTATTGTGATTATTTTGTGGTAGGTAGAAGACACACACAGGCACAATCGCTGATTGGATTAAACTGTTTGATGGACTATTTAAGCCGATCTTACAGTGTCTATACCCTTGATAAGGGCGAGACAGTTGCCACAGACAATTAGCCGGTCGCCTATAAAGAAAAGGCATTTACAAGTAAGCAAAGACAGTTGAAGAAGGAGTGAAAAAAATGATAGCGCTTAAATCACTTAGAATAAAGAGGAATGTATTGTTAGGCTATTGGATTTTGGTCCCAAGTCTCTTTTACTTCTATTTATTCTTAATAAGTTTTCATCAGCAACTAAGTATCCAAGAGCTTATTACACAAATCCCCGGACTGGCACTGGCTTTTCTAGTTTCTTTTGTGACGCTTTTTCAGGCGGCCTGTCTTTATTTCATTGGTCATGAGAAGGCCAATAGTGGAAATTTGGAAAAGCAGTTTTTGACCTTTAGTATGGTTCAGCAAATTCTAACAGGAAATATTATTGGTGCGGGCTTGTGCTATTTTTATAATAAACAGTTGTTTTCTGGAGAAGAGAATCCTTCGCAAAGGACAAAACTACTTTTTTATTCCATTGTTGGCTTTGTTAGTCTGATCAGTTTAGTTATTTTGATGATCGCGATTCGCATGAGAGGAGTACACGTATGATTTCATTTTTTAAAAAGAAAAATCCTAAAATTTTCAGCCCAATTGCTGGTCGTTTAACACCTTTGTCAGAAGTAAATGATCCTGTTTTTTCTGAAGGAATGATGGGACCGGGATTTGCAATAGAGCCTGAAGCGGGCGAGCTGTATTCTCCGATAGAAGGTGTAGTAACCAGTATCTTTCCTACAAAGCATGCGATCGGTCTTAAGAGAAAAGACGGTAAAGAGCTCTTGATCCACATCGGAATCGATACGGTGGAGTTGAACGGTGAAGGCTTTAATATTTTTGTTCATGAAGCAGAGAAGGTGACGCCGCAAACGAAGCTTGCTGAGATTGATCTGGCGTATTTGCAGCAGCAAGGAAAAGAGAAAACCATCATGGTCCTTTTTCCTGAGGATACACAAACGTATTCAGTAGCAGAAAAAGTAGTAGCTGCGGGAGAAGAACTTTCGTTATAACGAAAGAAGCAAGAATCCTTTTTGAGGGTTCTTGCTTTTTTTATAGTATAAAAATACAAATCGATAGTAAAATGCTTACATATGTCACTAGGAGAGAGCTTCTTGAATAGTGTATGATAAGAATAAAACGGAGTAATTTGAATAATTGGGTTAAGGGTGGTGCGGATGAAAAAACGAGGAATTTTCAAATTAGGTCTGATTCTTTTGATGCTTATGGTAATCTTCGGAATATATTCGATAGGATATAAAAATCCGAGTAGACAAAACCGTGTTTTTGGTGTTTCTTTTATGACAATGAATAACCCTTTTTATGAAGTAATAAATAACGAACTATGGAAAGTGATAGAGAACAATGGAGATGCCTTGATTACACTGGACCCTGCTTTAGACATCGAAAAGCAAAATGAACAGATTCAATATTTTATTGATAAGAAAGTAGACGGGATTTTCATTAATCCGATCGATTCTGGAGCCATTAAGCCTGCGTTAGAAAAGGCGGAAAAAGCAGGTATTCCTCTTATTGCGGTAGATGCACCTGTTGAAAATTCTGAACTCGTGGATGTTACCGTTGTATCCGATAATTATGACGCAGGAGTTCAGTGTGCTAAAGATATGATGGATCGTTTTGACCGGACCAAGATTATTTTACTAAAGCACGCAGCAACTAAATCAGCAAAAGATCGCATTGACGGGTTTTTGGCAACGATCAAGGGGCATGATGACTATCAAGTCGTCAATCAGGGAGAATGCCAAGGACAATTAGAAAAAGCAATGCCGTTAATGGAAAAAATGCTTGAGGAAACACCTGATGTTGACGTTGTCATGGCATTAAATGATCCGAGTGCTTTGGGAGCCATCGCCGCATTGGAAGAGGTAGATAAATCCGATGTAAAGGTATATGGAGTAGACGGTACCCCCGAACTTAAATCATTAATCATGAGTAGTTCAAATGTGATCGGGACAGTCGCTCAATCACCGATCTCGATGGGGAGAATTGCTGCGAATGAGATGTATCAATTGCTTAAAGGAAATGGAAAAGAAGAAGTCGTGGTTAAAGTAAAACTGATAACGTCAAGAAATGTTGAGGCCTACGATGAAACAGGGTGGCAGTGATGAAGAGAAAGTACGATATTTCATTGACGACGATCAAAAACACTATGACAGCATTAAATTTTATTATTGTGATTTTTTTTGGAACAGTCTACTTGATAGGAACTAAATATGTTGTCGATCATCGAATCGCGCGTGAGTTTTTGGATCGGGTCAATCATGTTCCTTTGAACCCAGAGGTAGTGTATTTCGCGTCGATTTTATTATTTATAGTATTGATTTTTTTAATGTATTATCGAACAATCATTGCACGCAATCATAAGGTGTTAAATGTCTTATTCACGGTCGTACAGCTGACGATTTGTTTTGGATTGATGTATCTATTTAATATGGGATACAACGGAATTGTACTCTTAGTTTTTTGTGACAGCATTTATCATTGGAAAGATTCTTCTTCTCGCTGGATATTGGTTGCACTGATTATATTATATTTAGTATCTAGTTATGAAGTAGCCTCAGCAGTATTGCCCATGAACAATCCGCAAGCATTTTTTGAAATATATGATATGAATACTCGGAGTCTCTTATTTGCGATACGAAACGTATTGGTCACACTGAATATCCTTATTTTTATTGGTTTTATTATTATGTATATTACGCATCAACTTGAAGAAAATGAAAAAATCGCTAAGGAACTCGATATGATCCATCAAGTAAACCGTGAATTAAAAAATTATTCGGTAGCCATTGAAAAAATGGGAGAAAGAAACGAACGAAAACGACTCGCTAGAGAGATTCATGATACCCTCGGTCATGCACTTACAGGGATAGCTGCAGGGGTAGATGCCTGTATCGTCATGATAGATATCGATGCACCTGAAACAAAAAAACAATTGAAGGTCGTAGCAAAAGTAATACGTCAAGGGATCGGCGAAGTAAGAGATTCTTTGAATAAGCTTCGCCCAGGAGCACTTGAAGAACAAGGGTTTAAGGGAGCTCTGTTGAAGCTGATTTCTGAGTTTACGAGCGTCTCTCATTTAGAGGTGGAATTGGATTATCAACTGCATAATATTGATTTTGAATCGATAAAGGAAGACGTATTGTTTCGTGTGATTCAAGAAAGCATGACCAATTCCATGCGTCACGGCGGTGCGACAAGTTTGAAGATTCGTTTCTATCAAGAAAAAGACTGGGTTTACTTGGATATCCACGACAATGGTGTCGGGGCTTTGGAAATTCATCATGGTTTTGGATTAAAGCAAATGGTCGAGCGGCTTTCTGTTATCAACGGGGACGTTCGTTTTGACGGCACAGATGGATTCCATACAGTAGCGAAAATACCGATTCAGAAAGGAGAACAGTATGATTAGCGTTCTTATAGCCGACGATCAAGAATTGATTCGCGAATCATTGAAGGTCGTCTTAACAAGTCACGATGATTTATCTGTGGCAGGTGTTGCAGCTGATGGGGTAGAGGTATTGAAATTTTTAAAAAGGCAAGCTGTGGATATTATTTTAATGGATATTCGTATGCCAAATATGGATGGTGTCCTTTGTACTAAAGCAGTCAAAGAAACATACCCTGAAACTAAAATCATTATTCTGACGACTTTTGATGATGATGATTTTGTTTTTAGTGCATTGAGATACGGAGCGAGCGGGTATCTGCTCAAAGGCGTAGGTATGGATGAACTTTACCACGCCATTGTTACCGTCAATCAAGGCGGCGCAATGATCAATCCGGATATTGCGATGAAAGTATTTAGTACCTTCTCAAAGATGAATCAGAATAATTACACCATCAAAGTTGATAAGAAAGATACTGAGACCATCAGTAATCCAGAATGGCGGGTACTGCAGCAAGTTGGGTATGGTTTGTCAAACAGAGAAATCGCTGAAAAATTGTTTCTTTCTGAAGGAACAGTTCGTAATTATTTAAGTTCTATCCTTACAAAGCTCAATTTAAGGGATCGGACACAATTAGCAATTTGGGCAGTTCAATCGGGGCAGACGGCAAAGGGGTTTAACAATGAATAAAAAGATTGCGGGGGCGATAACAGGACTATTTTTTCTTGTTGTACTCATTTTGGGCGTGACGTATTATCGCAGGCCTGTCACGATCACATTAGGTACCTTCGCAGGAAGCAACTGGGATGTTCCCAACGGCAATAGCTATAAAGTGATTGACGATGCCATCGCTCGCTTTAAAAAGAAACATCCAAATGTCACGATAGTGTATGATAGCGGAGTTCAAAAAGAGGACTATTCCCTTTGGTTATCTGAAAAAATAGTCACAGGTAAAGAACCTGACATTTTTTTAGTCCCTAGTGAGGATTTTAATACGCTTAGTTCTTTGGGTGCTATGAAGGACTTAGATTCTTTAATGGAAAAAGATCAGAATTTCAACAAAGAGGACTATTATAAAAGCGCAATGCAATCTGGTGTTTACCAAAAAAATCAAAATGCACTGCCATACGAGAGTAACCCGACATTGATGTTCGTAAATAAAACACTATTAGAAAAAGAAGGGATTCCAATCCCTAATAATGATTGGACATTACAAGACTTTTATAAGATATCAAAAGAAGTGACGAAAGACAGTGACAGGGACGGTCTGATTGATCAATATGGATACTATGATTACAATTGGTTAGATTCCGTTTTTGCTCATGGCAGCCAAATATTTGATGAGGAAGGGGATACGAGCTATCTTAGCCAGGATTCATTCAAAGAATCGATTAATTTCGTAAGACGACTTCAGAAACTTAATCGAGGCTACCCAGTGAGTGCAGATGATTTTGATAAGGGAAGGATTGCTTTTTCTCCAATGCCCCTTTCCCAGTATCGAACGTATAAACCTTATCCTTGGAGAGTGAAGAAGTACTCGAATTTCGAATGGGATTGCGTAAAGATGCCAACTCTTAATGGTAAGGAAGGCAATAGTCAAACTTCTACACTATTAATGGGAATGTCAGCGAACACAAAACATACTCAAATTACTTGGGAATTCTTGAAAACATTATGTTACGATCAGCAGGTACAGCAGAGCTTGATTGAGTACTCGCAAGGACTTTCTCCACTAAAAAAAGTCACTAGATCAGATCAGACGATCTCACTCATAAATGAAGATACAAAAGACAGTATGGTAGACTTGCATCTTTTAAATGAAGTGATGGAAGATACGGTCAATCATAGTCAATTTAAAAAATATCAGTCCACCTTGAAAATCATCGATACCAGCTTGCAACAGCTTATTGAATCAAATGAAGATATGGACGTCTCACTATTAACACTCCAAAGGGAAGTTAATCAATATTTAAAAGAATAAACGATCGCATCCAAACATGACCTGTTATCAAGGTCATGTTTTTTTGTTTACATTATGCTAGACCAAAATGACATCTTTCATAATCATTTTGTTGAAAATTCATAAAAAAGATGTGACAGACGGCAGATGGAATAGCTAAGAATTCTTGTTAAGCTACAAGTGTAAAGACAAGGAGGAGTGTAAATGAAATACATGCTATTGGTTTCCCACGGAATGTTTGCCAAGGGACTAGCAGATGCATTGCAGATGCTAGTTGGACCGAAAAAGGAATTACTTGTTTGTGGATTAAAGGAAAACCAATCCATAGATAGTTTTGCCAACGATTTTTCAATGTTAATAAAAGATATTCCTGTTGGGAGTGAATTGGTCGTTCTGGGAGATCTCATTGGCGGATCGCCTCTGACCAATGCAACAAGCATTTTGATGGAAAAAGGATTCACAGAAACGATGGTCGTGATGGGCGGGATGAATCTGCCGTTGGCTGTAACAGTTGCATTAATGAAAGATTCTTTATCGAAGGAAGAGTTAGTAGTGCAGGTAACTAAGGAAGCAAGGGAAGCGCTCAAGGAATTTCGTTTAGTCAAAAATAATGAAGACGAAGATATTTAGGAAGGAGTATTTATATTATGACAGTTTCATTTGTAAGGATTGATGATCGGATCATTCATGGTCAGACGACGACACGTTGGGCAAAGGAATACCCTTGTGACGGGTTGGTAGCTGTGAACGACAAGGCTGCTTCCAGTGACGTATTAAAAGCCGCGTATAAAGCCGCTAGTGAGAAAAAAACGTTTGTCTGGAGTATGGAAGAATTTGTTAGAAAATCACAAAAGGTCTTAGACAGTGATTCACGGTATTTCTTAATTACTAAAAATCCGAATGATATGTACAAGCTTTTAGTAGAAGACGGGTTTGATCCGGGGATCAGAAAGATCATTGTTGGCCCTTGCAATGATCGAGAAGGAGCTGTAAAACTTGGAAACAATCAAAGCGTTACTCAAGAAGAAGCCGATGCTTTTGAAAAACTGAGTCAGGCGGGGTATGAGATTGAGTTTTCTTTGCTTCCAGATGTATCGATCGGTCCATGGAGCAAGTTCAAAGGGAAATTTGGCTATTAAAAACAGAAGGGAGCAATAAATTATGGCAATCAACTGGCTTCAAGCGGCAGTTTTAGGGATTTTTGCTTGTCTATCAAGTATGCCTGGACTAGGTGGGACTTCAATTGGAAATTATACGCTAGGTCGCCCATTAATCGGGGGATTGGTTTGTGGAATTATTTTAGGAGATTTGAAGACAGGTATTTTAGTCGGTGCCGCCATGCAATTAGTATATATTGCTTTAGTAACACCCGGCGGAACGGTGTCAGCGGATGTTCGCGCAGTTAGTTATATTGGTATTCCATTGGCAATGCTGGCATTGAAGAGTTATGGAATTGATGCGGCAAGTCCAGACGGAGCAGCATTAGCAACGTCATTTGGAACAATGGTCGGTACATTAGGAACCGTACTGTTTTACGGAACAGCTACCATCAATTTGGCTTGGCAACATATCGGATGGAAAGCCGTCGAAAAGGGAGAACTCAACAAGTTGAATCTGGTCAATTATGGCCTGCCCTGGATATCCCATATCATTTGTTCGTTTCTACCTACATTAGTGATGTGTAAGATGGGTGCCCCAATGGTAGATCTGATTAAGGATTATCTGCCAATGGATGGTCTAGCAATGAAAACCTTGTTTACAGTGGGCGCATTATTGCCAGCAGTTGGGATCGCTATTCTATTGAAACAAATTGTTACGAAAGCTACGGATTTCATTCCATTTTTCTTCGGTTTCACATTAGCAGCATCGTTAGGCATCAACTTAGTATCTGCGACAGTGATTGCCGGAATGTTTGCATTAATCAATTATCGGATCAGATCAATAAAATTGGAAAAAGCAACCGCTGCGGGTGCTCCATTCGACGATGATGAGGAGGATATTTAACATGGAGAAAAAGATTTCAAAAAAGACGTTGTCTAAGTCCTTTCATAAATGGTATTACGGAAATTTGACCTGCTTCTCTCAAGAGCATATGCAGACATTCGGGTACTTGTGTTCGATGCTGCCAATCGTTGAAGAATTGTATGAAAAAAAGGAAGATCAGTTAAAGGCAATCAAGACGTACACGGCCTTTTTCAATACGGAGCCTCAATTAGGAGCAGTCGTCGTCGGAATTACTGCCGGCTTAGAGGAAGCGCGAGCATCCGGAGCGGAGGATGTCGATGATGAAGCCATCAATGGTTTACGTGCTGGTCTAATGGGGCCGATTGCTGGGATTGGAGATTCTCTTGTTGTTGGTACGGTCATTCCAATCTTACTTGGTATTGCGTTAGGAATGTCGAATGGCGGTTCCCCACTAGGAGCGATCTTCTATATTATTGCTTGGAATCTCTTTGCTTATTTTGGAATGAGATTTATCTATTTTAAAGGGTACGATCTTGGTGGGAAAGCGGTTGACTTTCTAGTAGGGGCAAAGGGAGATGCGATCAGGGAATCTATCACGTTGATTGGTGGAATCGTGATAGGAGCCGTTGCGGCAAGCTGGGTCTCGATAAAAACGGCTTTCACAATGACCGCAGACGGGGCAAAGGAACCTTTCCTTAATTTGCAGGAAACATTAGATGGCGTCTATCCAGGATTCCTAACAGCTATTTTTGTTTTCTTTTGTTGGTACTTGTTAGCTAAAAAAGGAATGTCTCCGGTAAAGGTCATGTTGCTACTGGTAGTTATTGCTTTTGCAGGTGTATTGATTGGTTTCTTTAATCCAGGACTGCAATATTAAAAGGAATCAAGAATATTTAAGATGTATGGTTTATAGGAAAGTTGGATAAAGTAAGGAGTTTGAACGAATGGCTAACAAAACGAGAGCAGCCTATAAAAAAGAAATGGAATTTCAACTGAGAATGCTTCAGAATTTGAAGCGTTGGGCACGAAATATGTTGGTCTTATCCTCTATCGCTTTCTCACTTATTTTATTCGGAACGGCTCATCACACGATACAAGTGTTTGGTATAGTTCTTATGGTCCTATCACTCTCTATTCTATTGTTATTAGGATGGACGATAAAAAAAGGAACAGATAATTTGAACTTACTGCTTGAGAAAAGAATGTTATAGGCTTGGAAGAGAGCTATAAGTATAGAGGCCAAATGAATTCAATTAAATAAATAAAAAGTCAAGGTAGATCTATTAGCTATCTTGATTTTTTTATATTGGAACGAGCAATTAGAAATCTTTTACTTTTCTACAAAAGCTGAAATCGTTATACTAAATTGGTAGTAGAAAAGAGGGGAATCGGCGTGATAACGTTAGCAGATACAACAGCAACAGAAGAATTAGGAAAAATCATTGGAGCGGCAGCGAATCCAAGCGATAATCTGGTATTGACTGGGAATCTTGGTGCAGGAAAAACAACACTGACTAAAGGCATCGCTTTAGGGTTAGGGATTGACCAAATGATCAAAAGTCCTACCTATACGATTATTCGTGAGTATCAACAGGGACGGTTGCCGCTGTATCATATGGACGTGTACCGTATCGAGTCAGGTGCGGATGATTTAGGGTTGGATGATTATTTTGAAGGCGATGGTCTTTCTGTGATTGAATGGGGGCAGCAATTGGGCGATTATATGCCAGAAGATTATCTGGAGCTGCTCTTATCTAAGGACGATCAAGATGAGAATCTGAGAAGGGTCGAGTTGCTGGCGAATGGTGAGCGATCAGAGCGATTCAAAGAACGCATTTTGAAAGCGTGGGAAACAAAATGAGTGAAGTCGAAATAACTTTGAGAGAAGCGATTCCGGAGGATGCGGCGGACTTATTAAAGGTGAGTCGTCAAATCGCGAGGGAAACCGATTTTTTGATCATGGATGAGGCCGGTTTAGGTTTAGATGAAGAGCTATTGGAGCTGCAATTGGCGAATCTTTACGAGAGTGAAAATAACGTCCTCTTATTAGCTCTTGCAGATGATCGAATTGTTGGGATGGCCTCGGTCAAAGCAGGACCAGAGTACACAGTCGCTCATATTGGAGAAATGGGTATCAGTGTTTTGAAAGAGTTCTGGGGAATTGGACTTGGATCTGCTTTATTAGATGAAGTCATTTATTGGAGTGAGAATGCCTCGCCACTTCGACGTTTGGAATTGACCGTTCAAAAAAGAAATGAACTAGCGATCCATTTGTATCAAAAGTTTGGTTTTGAAACGGAAGCCACGATGGCACGTGGCGCTCGGGATGCACAAGGGGAATTTTTAGAGGTTCTATTAATGAGTAAATTGATTCATTAAAAAAAGCGAAGCAGCGTGCTTCGCTTTAAAGGAATTATCGAATGGAATCACCGACTACATCGGCAAGACTAATTTTTTTAGAGGATCAACGCCAAAGTGATCTTCTTGATAAAGAAGGATTTTGGCACACGCACGACTATCCTCTAAGGCATCGTGGTGATGTTCTAATGGGATGTCCAGTTCTTCGCAGACCGTGTTCAATCGATGGTTTGCCATTTCAGGAAATAAGCGGCGGCTGGATCGCACGGTGCAAAGTGAAAGATAGGACGGCTGCTCTAACTGATAATATTCTAGACAGCCAGCTAAAACTTTCGTATCAAAACGAGCATTATGAGCGACGATCAAGCGATTTTCTTTGTAGTAATGCTGGATCTCTTGCCATACTTCAGGAAATTTCGGCGCATTTTCAACATCTTCAGGATGGATACCGTGGATTTGGATATTCTTCCAGTAAAACTCAGTCTCTGGTTTGATCAAGGAATAATATTCGCCAACAATCTGGCTGTTTTTCACCATTACCAGCGCAAGGGAACACGCGCTGTGGGTTTGGTAATTGGCTGTTTCAAAGTCCATTGCGATAAAATTCAACAGGTTCACCTCTTCGCCATTGTTTTAACCTATTTTTTTCAGCGGCGAAAGTCTTGCGGTCAAATTTTCACTCTTTCTTAAAGAGTAATATCGAGTTCGACCGGGCAATGATCGCTGCCGAAAATTTCGGTATGAATTTTTGCCTCTTCCAGCTTGTCTTTTAAGTCCTCAGAGACAACAAAATAATCGATGCGCCATCCGGCATTGTTTTTACGGGCATTGAAGCGGTAACTCCACCATGAATAAATGCCTTCTTGATCCGGGTAGAAGTAGCGGAACGTATCGATGTAGCCATTCTCTAATAAGATACTGAATTTTTCGCGTTCTTGCGGTGTAAAACCAGCATTTTTTTGATTGGTTTTCCAATTTTTTAAATCGATGTTTTCGTGAGCCACATTTAAATCGCCACAGAAAATAACCGGTTTTTTCGCTTTTAAGCCGTTTAGATACTGCAGGAAGGCTTCTTCCCACGTCATGCGGTAGTCTAGACGCTTTAATTCATTTTGGGAATTGGGCGTATAGCAAGTAACGACATAGTATTCAGGGTATTCTAAGGTAATTAATCGGCCTTCTTGATCGTGTTCTTCCATGCCGAGGCCATAAGTCACAGTCATTGGTTCATGCTTCGTAAAGATTGCTGTACCGGAATAGCCTTTCTTTTCCGCATAGTTCCAGTATTCGTAGTAGCCTGGCAGGTCCATCTCGATTTGACCTTCCTGCAATTTGGTTTCTTGCAGACAGAAAAAATCGGCATCGAGTTCATTAAAAACGTCCATAAAGTTTTTTTTCATTACGGCACGTAATCCATTGACGTTCCAAGAAATTAATTTCACGGTTCATTCCTCCATACATTATAAAGTGATCATCGAATTAATTGTATCGAAAAAGAGTAAGAAAGCAAAGCAGTTGAGCGTATTTGTCAGTTGACAGTGCTTAAAAAATAGATTGAAAAGAGGAAATACCTATGAAAATCGGAGTAATCGGGATCGGCGGGATCGCACAAAAAGCCTACTTGCCTACCTATGCGAAAATGCGTCAGGATACGGAGTTTATTTTTGCGACACGGAATGAAGAGGTTCGTCGCAACATTTCAGAGAAATATGGATTTACTGAAACAGTAGCGACAATTGATGAGTTACTAGGAAAAACGATCGATGCTTGTTTCATCCACGTCGCGACAAAGGTGCATTTTGAAATCGCCAAAAAGTGTTTAGAATCTGGGGTTGCCGTATTTATGGACAAGCCTGTCAGCGAAGAGCTGCAAGAAGTGAAACAGCTTCAGGAATTAGCCAAGGAGAAGCAGCTATTGTTTATGGTGGGATTCAATCGTCGGTTTGCGCCAATGGTAGATCAACTGAAGCAATTGCCGCAAAAACGGGTGATCCATCTAGAAAAGAATGAGCCTGCTCATGGCATGAATGCCCAGTATGGAATTTATGATTTGTTCATTCATTTGGTGGATACAGCGGTTTATTTACTGGATGATGAGATCATGAGTGTCCATTCGAAGATTCGGGAAGAACAGGGTCAGATGACTTATGCACAGCTGCAACTGTCCACTGCAACAACAGAGTGTCTGTTATCCATGGATCTGATGAGCGGCGGCAAAATGGAACGCTACCACGTTAGTTCATCGGAACAAACAATGATCCTCGATCAATTGACGGAGCTGACGATCAAGCGTGGTCAAGCAGAAGAAAGTCAACGTTTTGGTGACTGGACAACGACATTGGAAAAACGCGGGTTTGAACAATTAGTCGAGGCCTTTATCGGCAGCTTGAAGGGACAAACGATTGATTTGCGTCAAGAAAAGATTTTATTGAGTCATGAGCTGTGTGATCAAATGCTTCGTCAACACATCCGCCATCAATTATAAGGGGTGGTAAGTTTTTTTCTTGCGTGCTAAAATAGCAAGGATGTTTGAAAAATTTACCCGTATCGAACGAGAAAGGCTTATCAAAGTGAAAACAATAGACATAACGAACACACTACCTAATTTGAAAATCCTTTTGGATGAACCTTTAATGAATTATACGTTTACAAAAACTGGCGGACCGGTGGACGCTCTAGCATTTCCGAAAGACAAAGAAGAAGTCAAATCTTTAGTGGATTATTGCCGCGAACAGGACATTCCTTGGATCGTCTTAGGCAATGCCAGCAACTTGATCGTCAAAGACGGCGGGATTCGAGGTGTCGTCATCATGTTGACAGAGATGACCTCGATCCGTGTAGAAGAGGACACGATCACTGCTCAAGCAGGTGCCAAGCTGATTGATACGACCTATGTTGCTTTGGATCATTCCTTGACAGGCTTTGAATTTGCTTGCGGTATCCCAGGTAGCATCGGGGGAGCGGTCTTCATGAATGCAGGTGCCTACGATGGTCAATTGCAAGATGTCTTTGAATCTGTAGATGTTTTACTCGCGGACGGAACCTTTGAAACGTGGTACAAGGACCAAATGAACTTTGCTTATCGGCATTCAGCGATCCAAGAGCAGCCAGCGATCGTGCTAAGCGCTAATTTTAGATTGGCACCTGGCGATCATACACAGATTGAAAAACGAATGGCTGAATTAACAGAATTGCGTGAGCTGAAACAGCCATTGGAATATCCTTCATGCGGCAGTGTCTTTAAACGTCCGGTGGGACATTTTACAGGAAAGCTGATCCAAGATGCTGGTTTGCAGGGATTGATCTGGGGCGGTGCGCAAATCTCTGAAAAGCACGCTGGCTTCATCGTCAATATCGACAATGCTACGGCAACGGATTATATTGAATTGATCGCCCATATTCAAAAAACGATCAAAGAAAAATTCGATGTGACATTAGAGACGGAAGTTCGGATTCTTGGTGAAGAGCCAAAATAAAAAAATGCTTGAAAGAACTCATTGAGAGATTCTTTCAAGCATTTTTTTATTTCTTCATTAAGCGTAGCAAGACGGCACAAACGCCCATGGTGGCAACTCCAGCAACGATAGCTTCAACCAAGCCGCTGCCAAAAATGATACCAAGGATCACACCGTAAACCGCATTGGCGGTCACTTGCAGCACATCTGCGTAGCTGTCTTTAAAGAAAAAGAAGATCAAATTCATGACTAAGATCGTATTCGTCATTGATCCAGCCAGTCCGGCGATGAATAAGCTGACTGGACGGACTTTTTCTTTCAATAAGCGGTGCAGTCCTTTATAAACAAAGTAAGGAACGACACCGATCAAAATTCTAGGGACGATCGCAACGATGACGGCACGCCAATCACCATGATTTGTCAAAGGGTTGGCGATAAAGGGTGAGAAAACAAAGGACATCGGCGTAATTACGACAGTCGCTCGAGCCAGACTGATTACACCAAATATGGCACCGAGTCCTGCACCGATACGCGGGCCCAAGACGATCGAAGCGATGATCACTGGAATATGCATCGTTGTCGCATTGATAGGACCAATCGGGATGAAACCAAGTGGGGTGACCGCCAAAATGATCATGATGGCTAAAAACATCGCAGTCAACGTAAAATCTTTAACATTTCGCTCTTTCATGTGTTACTCCTTTAGTTTTGAATTTACCAGGTGCACGATATCAGAAACATTCGCTAATGCCCCGCGGCCATAATCTCCGCAAGCAAGCAGCGCTTCCCGTGGTTCTATTTCATGATACCCTACATCTTTCAATGTTGCGATGTTTCGTTGGACGATCGGATTTTGATACATATACGTATTCATTGCTGGCGCGAGAATCTTGGGTGTATCGGGTAAAAGTGCCAAAGCAACGGTAGATAATAGATCATCTGCGATCCCATTGGCTAGTTTACCAATCGTGTTAGCAGAAGCAGGCGCGACCAAGAAGAGATCGGCTTCTTTTGCCAAAGCGATATGGTTGATCAATGCGGCATCCGGCTCTTCCATCACGTCTGTATGGACGCGGCGATGAGACAAGGATTGAATCGTTAAGGGTGTGATGAATTTTGTGCTGCTCTCAGTCATAAGAACATCTAATTGATAGCCCATTTTAGTCAATTCATTCGTGATATCTGCTGCCTTATAGGCGGAGATGCTGCCGCTGACCCCTAGTAAGATAGTTTTCATTTTGCTTCCTCCAGTTTCAGGACTTCTTGAGTGATCAATTCCGCAATTTCTGATTTCGTCTGTGCTTCCTTCACTTTTTGATGGGCGTCGATCAAGTAGCCATGGTGTTTTTCACCGCGAATCTCCGCGAGATCGTTAGCTAAAATAAAATCAGCGTGGTTCTTTTTGAGGCTTTCTTTAGCAACATTCAACAACTCGATCATCGGAACATCCACTAAGAGCTTAAACCCAACTAAAATCGTTTCAGGCTGCAATGTTTTGATCAGTGAAATGATTTTTGGATTTTTCTTTAAAACGATCACCAAATGCTCGGTATCTGAGGAGATTTTTTTCTCTGTTCGCTGATTGGCGATATCGGACAATGATTTTGGCAAATTTGTCGGGTTGTCTGCAATCACCGTTTCTAAATCCTCTAATGTCACGGAACTTTCAGGTGTGAAATCACTGACGGCCATACTGTGAATGACGGCATCGTACGTATGCTCTGTCATTAGTTCCGTTATCTTTTTTTCTAGATCCACGGTTGATTCGATGATGTGGATGTGGAACGACGCACCCTCAGGCTTAACTGCATGGCGGGTAGTGATCAGATCGATCGTTGCCCCTTTTGCTGCAAAACTTTCTGCTAGGGCTTTGCCAAGCTTACCGCTGGAGTGATTCGTGATTGCGCGGACATCATCGATTTTTTCTGACGTACCGCCTGACGTTATTAAGACTCTCACTACTGTTTTCCTCCTAATGCAACGATTGTGCGGCCCACGTGGTTCCCGTCCAAAAGGGCATCCGCTGTTTCCTGGACCTGTGACAATTCAATTTGTTGGACTTGGAAATTTGTCGGCAGTGCCCACTCTGTTGCCATTTTGCTCCAAAGCTTTTGACGTTGTGTCCTTGATGCTTCTACGGAGTCGATGCCTAATAAATTAACACCACGCAGGATAAAAGGCAAGACAGTCGTATTCAACTTGATGCCGCCAGCATTTCCGCAAAGAGCCACGCTGCCGCCATAGTGGATGAATGGAAGAATCTGAGCAAGAGTGTCGCCGCCAACAGTATCTATAGCAAAATCGAAACGCTGCTTATTCAACGGGCGACTTTTTTCAGGAAACAAGTCCTCTGGAGACAGCACCGAAGTCGCGCCTAATTGGATCAAGTAGTCTGCTTGATTCTTTTTACGGCTCAATGCCACGATTTCTTTACAGCCGATTTGCTTTAAAAAGTGTAGCGCAAAACCGCCTACACCGCCAGTTGCACCAGTGACCAGTACGGAGCTGTCTGCGCTTAATCCATGGGCAAGCAGGGCATCGACTGACAATGCTGCCGTAAACCCGGCAGTCCCAAAGGTCATGGCCTGCTTTTCAGTCAATTCTTCGGGTAGCTTAACGCACCAAGCAGCAGGGACGACCGCTAACTCACTCAAACCGCCGTCTTGTTTGACCCCTAAACCATAGCCGGTAACGATGACGGTATCACCAATCTCAAGACTAGCATCGGCTGTTTCAATGACCTTTCCCGCAAGATCGATACCGGGCGTCATAGGATAGCCGCTCAAAACACCTGTGTTCATTTTTGTTGCTAAAGCGTCTTTGTAATTTATGCCGGAATAACTGACAGCGATCAATACGTATCCTTGATCCACCTCGGGTTTTGAAAAAGTTTCAATTTTTGTGTGAACGGTCTCATCTTTGACCACACGTAAACGGTGATACTCGGTCATGGCGCGTCCTCCTAAGGAATTATTTTATCATGATAAAATCCATTTTTTCATTACTATTATCTTAGCGGAAATAGAAGAAAAAGCAAATTTCTTTTCTCTTTTATTTCTATAAAACTCTCCTAAGAAAATGGGTCGAAACGCTTGATTTTTACTAAAAAGTTCGTATACTTGAATGGTGCTATTAAACATGAAGTTTACTATTAGCAAACTTGCGAAAAAAGTGGAACGAAAAAAGGAGTGAGACGATGGAAATTGGTGAGAAGCTGCGTAATTTAAGGATTCAAAAAAATTTGACTCAAGAAGAACTAGGGGAGCGAACCGATCTGTCCAAAGGCTACATCTCTCAATTAGAGCGCGACTTGAGTTCTCCTTCCATGGAGACTTTTTTTGATATTTTGGAAGTTTTAGGTGTGACACCCGCTGATTTTTTCAAACAAAAAACAGGGGATCAAAAAATTGTCTACAAAGACGAAGACACAACTTTTTACAGTGATGCTGAACACGGGTACCATATTAAATGGTTGATCCCAGAATCCAACGAGAAAGAGATGGAGCCGATTTTACTGACGTTAGAAAAAAAAGGTCAGTACAAACAGTTCACGCCTTCATTGTCAGAAACATTTATTTATGTATTAGAAGGAAAAGTAGCCCTGCAATTTGGCGAAACCTTATATGAGGCGGAAAAGGGCGAAAGTATTTATTACGAAGCCAGCAAGCCCCACCGCCTGCAAAATCAAGCGACAGGAATCAGTAAAGTTCTGATCGTCGCAACAGAATCTTATTTATAGAAGAAGGACGTGAAGTCATGGCAAACACAATTATTTCATTTAAAGAGGTCATTAAACGATACGACGATGACGAGCCTGTATTGAAAAAAATCGACTTTGATATCGAGGAAGGGCGTTTTTATACTTTATTGGGTCCATCAGGGTGTGGAAAAACAACGATTTTAAGAATTATCGCCGGTTTCACTGACGTAAGTGAAGGCGATATTCTTTTTGAAGGAAAACGAATGAATGACATCCCGGCGAACAAACGTCAGGTAAACACCGTCTTTCAAGATTACGCGCTATTTCCCCACATGAATGTGTTTGACAATGTCGCATTTGGATTAAAAATCAAGAAAATGTCAAAAAAAGAAATCGAGAAGAAAGTGCTTGAGGCGCTGCAATTGGTTCAATTGCCTGGCTATGAAAATCGGGAAATCACTGAAATGTCCGGCGGCCAGCGCCAACGGGTCGCGATTGCTCGGGCGATCGTCAATGAACCGAAGATCTTGTTATTGGATGAACCTTTATCTGCATTGGATCTGAAATTGCGCACAGACATGCAATATGAATTGCGTGCCCTGCAAAAACGTTTAGGGATCACCTTTATCTTTGTGACTCACGACCAAGAGGAAGCGTTGGCGATGAGTGACGAGATCTTTGTCATGAACAAAGGGAAGATCGTACAAAGCGGCACGCCAGTTGATATTTATGACGAGCCGATCAATCATTTTGTTGCGGACTTTGTCGGAGAGAGCAATATCGTTGCCGGCGAGATGGTAGAAGACAATTTAGTGAAATTCGTCGGGAAAGAGTTCGAGTGTGTCGATGGCGGGATGCGGCCAAATGAACCTGTGGAAGTAGTCTTGCGCCCAGAGGATCTGACCCTGACGACGCCAGAAAAAGGAAAATTGGTCGTTACCGTGGATACACAATTGTTCCGCGGCGTTCACTATGAGATGAACTGCATCGATGCAGACGGCAATGAGTGGATGGTCCATTCGACTAAGAAAGCGAAAAAGGGTAGTCAAGTTGGTCTGTCCTTTGAACCAGAGGATATTCACGTCATGCGCTTCAATGAAAGTGAAGAAGACTTTGAAGCACGCTTAGACAGTTATGAGGATTAGGAGGCAAAAAGAATGAAAAATATACGTCGTTTTTACTCGATCCCCTATTTCTTCTGGCTAGTGTTCTTTGTGATCGCCCCTGTGATTTTGATCGTTTATCAATCGTTTTTTGATATGAACGGCAATTTTACGTTGAGTAACTATCACACGTATCTGACCTCAAAAACGTATTTGATGATGACGGTCAATTCGGTGATGTTCGCCTTTTTGATCACTGCGATGACGCTTTTGATCAGCTATCCAACGGCTTACTTTTTGGCAAAGCTGAAGCACCGTCAGTTGTTGTTACTGTTGGTGGTGTTACCTACTTGGATCAATTTATTGTTAAAAGCGTACGCCTTCATTGGGATTTTCAGTGCCAATGGGTCGGTCAATGACTTTCTAAGTTTTATTGGCATTGGACAAAAACAGCTGCTGTTCACGGATTTTAGTTTCATGTTTGTAGCGGCCTATATCGAGTTGCCGTTTATGATCATGCCGATTTTTAATGCGCTGGAAGAAATCAATCCTTCTCTGATCAGTGCCAGCAGAGACTTGGGCGCGAACAATGTTGACACGTTTCGCCGCGTGATTTTCCCGCTTTCGTTGAATGGCGTGAAAAGCGGTGTACAGGCTGTCTTCATTCCGTCGCTTTCATTGTTCATGTTGACACGACTGATCGGCGGAAATCGAGTCATCACATTGGGGACGGCAATCGAAGAACATTTCCTTGTGACGCAAAATTGGGGAATGGGCTCGACGATCGGTGTCATTTTGATCGTCGCGATGTTTATCGTGATGATGCTGACAGGTGAAAAACGGAAGGGAGGTCGAGTGAAATGAGAAGAAGAACGTTTTCTTGGGCCAATGTCTATTTGATCTTTGTATTTGTTCTATTATATATCCCGATTTTTTACTTGATCTTTTATTCGTTTAATCAAGGTGGGAATATGAGTACCTTTACGGGGTTCACGTGGGAGCACTACGAGAATCTCTTTTCGGACCGTCGGCTGATCGGTATCGTTGTACAAACATTTGTGTTAGCCTTTCTGTCCGCCTTACTTGCGACAGTTATCGGGACGTTCGGGGCACTGGGCATTTATTATACACGCAAACGAAATTCACGGAATGTGCTGCTAGGCCTCAACAATATTTTGATGGTGTCGCCGGATGTCATCATAGGGGCCAGTTTCTTGATTTTATTTACAATGCTGGGGAGTGTATTAAAGAACTTTCAATTGGGATTTTTCAGTGTGCTGCTTTCCCATGTGGCCTTTAGTATTCCCATCGTTGTTCTGATGGTTTTACCTAAATTAAAGGAAATGAATGATTCTATGATCGATGCGGCGCGTGACTTAGGGGCAAACAATAGACAAGTCTTGTCCAACATTATTTTGCCCTTTCTGACGCCGGGAATCATCGCAGGGTATTTCATGGCATTCACGTATTCGCTGGATGATTTTGCAGTGACCTTCTTTGTAACGGGGAACGGGTTCACTACCTTGTCTGTAGAGATCTATTCGCGGGCACGACAAGGGATCAGTTTGGAAATCAATGCCTTGTCTACGCTTGTGTTCATTTTCTCTCTCTTGTTAGTCGTGGGTTACTACTTTATTAGTCGCGATACTTCGAAGAAAGCACGGAAACGCAAGCGTGAATTCGAGGAGGTGGCAGTGCTGAAATGAGGAAACTACACTCTCTTTTTATCGGCGTGATCGCCATTATTCTCTTACTGACTTTCATGGTGGTGCGTTTGAACCACTCCTCCAACGCGAGCTCTAAAGTGCTGAATATCTATAACTGGGGAGATTATATCGACCCTGATTTGATCAAGCAATTTGAAAAAGAGTACGGCTATAAGGTCAATTATGAGACTTTTGACTCCAACGAAGCTATGGAAGCAAAAATCAAGCAGGGCGGTACAGCATATGATATCGCGATTCCTAGCGAATACATGATCCAAAAAATGAAAAAAGAAAAATTATTGCTGCCTTTGGATCATTCCAAGATTCATGGGTTGGAAAATATCGATCCGCGTTTTCTAGATTTGGATTTTGACAAAGATAATAAGTACTCGATTCCTTATTTCTGGGGAACCTTGGGGATCGTGTACAACGATAAATTTGTTTCTAGCGATAAAATCAAGCATTGGGATGATTTGTGGCGTCCGGAATTAAAAAATAATATTATGCTGATCGATGGTGCCCGGGAAGTGATGGGCTTGTCATTAACAAGCTTGGGCCATTCAATCAACAGCAAGGACATGACGCAATTGAATCAGGCAATCAAAAAATTGAGCGGATTGACCCCAAATGTGAAAGCAATCGTAGCGGATGAAATCAAGATGTATATGGCAAACGAAGAAAGTGCCGTCGCGGTGACTTTTTCAGGGGAAGCGGCAGACATGATGTCTGAGAACGAGCACCTGCACTATGTGATTCCGCCGGAGGGCTCGAATCTTTGGTTCGATAATATCGTGATTCCCAAAACGTCTAAAAACCAAGAAGGGGCCTACGACTTTATCAACTTCATGCTGAAGCCAGAAGCAGCGAAACAAAATGCGGAGTACATCGGCTATTCCACACCGAACAAAAAGGCGTTGGCGATGCTGCCAAAAAGCATTTCTGGGGATAAACAATTTTACCCCGACGATGCGACCATCAGTCATTTGGAGGTTTATAAAGATCTAGGTCCGAAGTATTTAGGGATCTATAATGATCTGTATTTGGAATTTAAGATGTATCGTAAATAAAGAAAAAAATCAAAGCACGGAGATCATGGATGGATTTCTGATGCTTTGATTTTTTTGTGGGTGAAAGGTTGTAAAGCTTCCTGTGTGCTACTTATGTACCGGAGATTTTGCTCGAAAATTACTAGAATTTTCTTTTTTCAGCCCTTTCTCATTTGGTATACTGAATTTAACTGAAAAAAGGAAGGGCGATCACATGCAGGCAATGATTATTACGTTTTTCACTTTTTCACATGTATTAAATTTCGGAATCAGTTATTTTATTTTGGATGAGATCAAAAATAAAAAACGGATCAATTATTTGCTTGTTCCCTTGATCGTCCTATTTGGAGTAGTTATTGGCTATACCTTTACTTACCTAGACACGGTGGTGATGGGTCTCTTTTTCCTGATTCTGTCATTGAAAAATTCGGAGGAGAGAAATGTTGTCTTTTCACTGTTGATCGTATCCAGTGCGTGTCTGATAGAAATACTAGTCAGCAGAATTACCGAACCCTTGTTGCTTATTGTATTGGAAAAACAAAATGGTTTGTTCTTTTTGCTCTTTTTTGTACTCTATTATGCTCTTTTGATTCTTAGCAGTTCGTTTTATAAAAAGCATGTAGTAACGTTCATCAGAAAAAAGAGAAAAATTAATTTGTCCGCGTATTTATTAACGACAGCATTGGTTGTTTATTTTTCCTACGGGACGATCTCGCTCTATGCCTCTACGGTGTTCTTAAAATTATTTGTAGCCGTTTTTTATCTTATTTTCGCGTTTCTCGGGGGCGTGATCATTCAATCCATCTCAAGTAATCAAGAGTTAAAGATCGAGGCGGAGAAAAGACAGGTGGAGTATGTGATTCACCAGCGCTACATAGAGGACCTAAAAAATCAGTATCAGGGAATTCGCGAGTTTCGTCACGATTACGTCAATCTGTTGACTGCAATCGAATACTATATTGAAAAAGAAGAGTTTGATGGGTTGAAAACATTTTTTAATTCCAGTGTCATAAAGACAAAAAGGTTTACAGGCAACGACATTCTCCATGCGGATGAATTGAACAAGATCGATTCCTTGGATATAAAAAGTATTTTGACCATGAAATTGCTTGCGGCTCAGGATAAAAAAATCGATGTACAAATAGAAGTGGATGACGGCATCAGGCTCAATCAGAAGGTGGATTCAGTCGTGCTGATCCGCATACTAGGCATCCTATTAGACAACGCAGTTGAGGAGGTTGAAAGGATTGAAGGCGGGAAAATAGTGATCGGTATCTTCTCGGTCAAAGGAGATACGATTTTTGTGATAGAGAATACGGCCCGTCAGCAGCTAGAACCGATGCACGTATTGAAACAAAAAGGCTTTCCGACCAAGGGCGAGGGAAGAGGACTGGGTCTTTCTAATCTTGATGAATTAACAGCCATGGAGCCGAATATTTTGCTGGAAACGATCATTTCTGAGCAGCGCTTTACTCAGAAGGTGGTTGTGATTGGTGAGGAGGAAGAGCGGTGTTAGGGGTTTTTATTTGCGAAGACAATGAGGTTCAACGAAAACAAGTCACGTCTTTTATTAGAAAGTATCTGCTGATCGAAGAACTAGACATGGTGATCAAAGTAAGCACGGGTGATCCTGAAGAGATTTTGGATTATTTGGAGCAGCACCCGGATAGTCGAGGCATTTACTTTTTAGATGTCGACTTAAAATGTGAGATGAACGGTATTGAATTAGGCGCAAAAATCAGAGAAAAGGATTTACGTGGAAAAATTGTGTTTATTACCACCCATGATGAATTGTTGTCGCTGACATTCAAATACAAAGTCGAAGCGATGGATTATATTTTAAAAGAGGGAGACATTGCGGACGTCAGAGAACGAATCCAGGCAGCCTTAGACCAAGCGCAGCGACATTTTTTGGAGGAGTCTCAAAAAGCGGATGACTTTATTCAATTGAAGATCGGTAGTCAAATTCGGGTGTTTGATTTGCAGCAGGTGATGTTTTTTGAAACGGCGCCGACACCCCACAAGCTGATCCTGCATCTAGCCAACAGTATGCTGGAGTTTTATGGGAAAATCAATGACACCGCTGAATTATCCCCTTCACTGATCAAAATCCATAAATCATACGTGATCAATTTTAAAAATATCCAACTGATCGATAAGAAAAAAAGAGAAGTCACGATGACCAATGGCGAGAAATGTTTGTTGTCTATTCGTCTGAGTAAAAAGCTGGAAGCAACGCTCAAGACGAAATAATGAGCGTTTAGGATGATTTTCGAACAAACCAGTGATCAACCTTTATAATGAGCAGTAATTGGAATGTCTGTTCAATGCTGTATGTCTCTAGCAGGTTACTAGAAGGGATAACGGTGATGAACGATAAACGGCATTCGAATCAAATGAATGAGGAGGTTGATTGACCATGAAGAAAAAAATGGCAGCAGGCGTTTTAGTAATGGTATTGGCAACAACGCCAGTAACCGCGCTGGGGGCTGAAAACGAGTACGGGGGTTTTGATAGTCAAACAGGAGATATCGGGACCCGGGCAGTAACCATAAAACAATGGTTTACGAATGTTCCGCCCAAAACCTATCGTGGAAAGCAGCGAATCCAATATTATCGCCATATCGCCGGTGGCTATATCGGCGTTTATATATGAGAAAAAGGCTGCTAATCGTTGCCTGTTGTTTAGGATTACTAGTGATTTTCTTCATGTTAAAGATCAATATCCACATCAGAATCATCCTCGTTTTAGCAACGATGCTTTATTTATTAATCGACGGAACGCTGTAATCAACAGAAAAAGAAGCCGTCCTCCAAAGCTAGGAAGTTATTCCAGCTTTGGAGGACGGCTTCTTTCGTTCTCTTTTTAGTAGGCTTCTAATTTTCTTAACACGCGAAAATGCAAAATGAGGTAGCTGATTTCGTCATTCGATAAATCGAAATCATACGTTTCAGTGACAAAGACACGGATCTGATTCGCAGCGTGAAATTCATGGGTATAGCGTTCACTTACGTAAAAATATAGGTCATTGTCAGATGCTTCGGCTTCCTGCTTCTCTTTTAGTATATGTAGCGCCAAAAACTTAAGGTGCCGCATCAATCGCGGGGCTTTCAAAAACAGGTCAGCTCGTGGTATTTGAACATGGAAAATAATTTGTGTAAGTAAACTATGGATCAATTGAAGAAATTTTTCCTGTTCATGTTCGTTGATGTTCAGTTGATAATTTGCGGCTATGACCGCTTCGGTCAGAACGAAGGAATCGGTCTTTTTCAAAGGCTGCTGCAAATAGTCTTCTATTTCTTCGACGGCTTTTTTTGCAAAGGCGACCTCTGATTTAAATAAATTCTCCATAATCTCAATGGTTGAAATAGGAAAAATGTGAGGCATAGGAATCGATTCAGCCGCATTAAATAGAAAGTAAGACAGGTTGTTGGCTAAATAAAAGTTGTCTGTGAGTGCGTAGTTTCTTTTTGCTAAGTCCGCTAACCGTCGGATGAACTGGCGATCAGATGCGTTAGAACGCTGTGTGGATAATTGAGCATTTTTCATTGTAATGAACCTCCATATCTTCGTTACAGGGAAATGGTCTTTTTTCAAAACCATAGGGTCAATTGAAGTTGTCTCTATGATAAACTGTCTAGTGAATAGACAGTCAAGAAATGTGCACAAAAAAAGGAGGGACCGTGATGCGCTCAACGAATTACTTAACTATCAGTGAATTTTCCAAGCTATCGGGTATTAAACGAAAGACCTTGATTTATTACGATCAGATCGGGCTTTTGCCACCAAAGCATGTCGGAGAAAAAGGCTATCGCTACTATGATTATCCGCAACTTTATACGGTCAATATGATCAATCTACTTCGAGAAATCAAAATGCCCTTGTCAGAAATCAAAGATCACCTGCAAAATAGTACCCCGGAACAAGCGGCCACGTTGCTTAAACGTCAGCAAGAATTGATTCTTCAAAAGCAAAAGCATTATGAACAAATGTCTGGTATGGTCACGCGCCAATTGGCGTCATTAAAGGAATACGAACAAGCAGAACAGTTAAAATTCTCAGTGGTCCCTTTAGAGATGACCCCACTTTTTTTTAGTTCAAAAATTTATAAAATCCCTGAATTCCGCGCATCGATCTCGTTGAGTGAAGTCTATCAAGAGGGCTTTTCAGCCGGCTATCCGTTTATTTATCCTTCGGGGATCATGTTCAAAATTGAAAGCGATAAATTAAAGAACGATCCCTTTGAATCCATCGAGATCCAATATTATATTCGCGTTCCCGAAGCTGATGAGAGCCGACCCGCAGGAGATTACTTGGTGTGCTACTATACAGGAGTCGTCTCCCACGATACGATCCTCAAAATGATGTTCGAGTATCTGGAGAAACAGGATCTAAAAATTCAAGGAAATGTTTACGTCGATATGATCCTAAATGGACTTTCGGGCCATACATTCAATGATTTTCTTTTAAAATTAGTTGTTCGGGTGGCTCCTGTGTCTTAAATTTAGGTACCGATACGTGAAATTTCTATTTTTTTTAGTTCGAAAGAGACAGCCGTATCTTTTGAACTTTTTTTGTTTGACGAGAAATAGAACGAAATTCAAAAAAAGTTTGACGTTATTATTTTCGAGAAATCACAACCACGAATCCTTTTGATGTTGCAAAACTTTTTATAAAAAAGAAAAAAATTGGGTAAGAAAAAAGTTATTTAATGGTGTATAATCTATTTTATGAAAGCGCAAGTAAAGACAAAGGGGAGTATGGGGATGGAAAAGAAACAGTTGAACAGACGCCAGATTTTTGGAATGAAGAAAGACTCTTTAGAAAAAAGAATTTCAGAATATTACACGAGCGAGCAAGACAGCGGATATATTATCGAATGTCTGGTTGCGATTTTAGTGAGAAATGCGCTAGTTGTTGCTGATTTTTCTCAAATTGCGTATTCGCTAGTCAGAGAACTGTTTCTTTCCGCTGAGCCAAATCAAACAATGCAAGAATATTATGCCTTTTTTGAAAGCTATTTTGTTGAAGAAGAGCGTAATGCCATCATTACTCGACTTTATAAAAGCAAAAATAATTATTATAAAAATTTCAAGGCGGCCCGTCGTCATAGCAATCTGGTGAATCAGCCGACGCTCACGAAAGAGCAACCAGATGAACGGGAAGTGGTGCTTAAAACGATCTTTGAAGATGCGAATGGGAAAGCAGTTAAATGGGTACTGAGAGATGTCGATCCCTCGAAGGATAAAAAAGAATTCGAACCGATTCTGAAAATTTTGACGACATTATCGATTTTTCAAAAGGATGGAGTCCGTCAATTTGTGTCTTTAGTGGATTCAAAACGAGTGAAAAGTGAAATTGAGATTCTCGTTGAGAAAAAGACTTCGCCGAAAAAGGGTAAGAAAATCGCAGCCAAAAAGAAAACAACGTCCACCTCAACGCAGAAGAACCCCCGTCCAAAGGCTGGAAACAGCTCCTCACTTGAAAAAAACAGCCAAAAATCACAAAACGAATCCCCTCAAGCTGTCGCTCCAAATAAAGTAAACGGGGAAAAAACCGCGAAAAGAGCAAAAGCCACGATTCCAGAAGCCACGCAGTCAACAGATGTTTATTTAGCGCCTGATGATCCGACTTCCGCAAATTTGAAAGAGCAGGAAAAGGATGCACAAAAACAAGTGGCTCCTTCTCGACCATCCGCACCACTTCAGACAACGCCTCCTAATAAAATAGCACCGGCCTCAACTGCCAATCATTTGGAAAATGGACTAGCAGAAGCCGGAACCATGCCGCAAGGAAAAGAGGGGAAATCCAATAAAAAAATCAGAAACCTGTTGAAACAATTCCAGCAGAATCGGAAAAGATAATTTTTCAGTTTTTAGGGAAGGGTTATTTGTGATGGAGTAAAACGGATAAATCTGCGGAAAAGGAGGTATGGGATCTGGGATTTCTTGATTCGATGGGGGATCATCAAAGGGATCTTTGAAGGACGGATGCAGAAGAATGTAAAAGTGAAGGAGAATTGATTCAATAGAGAAAGTTTCGTTGATGTTTTCAGAGTAGGAATAAAAGAAAATTGTGCTCAAATAAGGCTTTATTATGATAAGTAATTTTAAGAGTGCGTAATCAGTTTTTGATTACGCACTCTTTGTCGTGACACTGTTATTCCAAATCTGTATGTCTTTCCATCATACTCTCACCAGTTTTCCCCATCCTAGCCATCAACTCCAAGATGATTCCATCATAAGTAAGAAAACTGATTTGTTCGAACGCAGAGCCCATCGGCTGAATTGAAGTTAAATTGTTTTCTTTCAATTTCGGCGATACGCCAGGGAGCACGACAACAACATCGGCTAGCCTGGCAATTTCAGAATCTTTATCCATCGTCAATACTGCAAGTGTCACTTTGTTCTTTTTTGCCTTTTTAGCAAGGGCGACCAAGCCGGGTGTAGTTCCTGAACCAGACCCGAGGATTAGTAAATCCCCCTCTGCCGTTCTTGGACAGCTAATTTCACCGACAAGGCTGACTGCTAAGCCTAAATGAAGTAAGCGATTCGTAAATCCAGTGATGGCGACACCCGATCGGCCGGCACCGGAAAGAAAAATGTTATTGGCATTTAGGATGGCCTCTACTAATTGGTCAAGTTCCTCGTCATTTTCGTAGTTTACGAAAGATAATAACTCTTCAATAATTTCCCGTGTGTTTCTTTTTACAGACATACAAATCCCTCCAATAATTGTTAGTATCCAAAGTCTAAATAATTCTAAAAAGTCCTACAAGAGTATTTTTGACAGAGACAACCTGACAAAGGTGTCCTTTCATCCGATAGCTTTTCTGAATAACGCCACCTATAATTAATGTCAGAAGGCGCTTTCGAAAATAATTTTTTAAAAAGGATGTTGGTACAACTTTTAAAAGGATGTATAAATCTAAAAAGTGTTTAATAAAATTGGCACATGTACTTTATAGCGAAAAAGGAGGAAAAAAAATGGAGTTTCAGCAACCTGCAAATGCGAACAGCTGGCGAGCGAAGATTCAGCGGATGGGTGGATTTTTAAGTTCGATGGTTATGCCGAACATTGGTGTATTTATTGCTTGGGGGTTAATGGCAGCATTCTTCATCCCGACTGGATGGACGCCGAACGAGCATTTAAATGAACTGGTTCCGCCGATTTTGAATTATTTATTACCTGTTTTAATTGGTTACACTGGCGGATACAATGTCTATGGAAAACGAGGCGGGGCCATTGGCGCTTTGGCAACCATGGGGGTCGTGGTCGGAGCAGATATCACGATGTTGATCGGTGGGATGATCATGGGACCGATTGGCGCGATCTTAATGAAGAAAATCGACGAATTGTTTAAGGGAAAAGTCAAACCTGGTTTGGAAATGCTGGTGGACAACTTCTCCTTAGGTTTTCTCGGTTTTGCGATCGCATTGATTGGATTTGTCGCAGTAGAACCAATTTTTGCGGTGATTTTGTCCTTCATCTCTGGTGGAGTCGATTGGTTAATGGCTCGAAACTTGATTCCTCTAACCAGTATTTTCGTCCAACCAGCACAAGTTTTATTCCTAAATAATGCTGTTAACCACGGAATCATGATTCCATTGGGTACGCAGCAAGTATTAGAAACGGGGAAATCGCTCTTATTCTTAGTAGAAGCAAATGGTGGTGCTTGGGTTGGATTGTTGATCGCCTTTTCAATGTTTGGTACCGGCATGGCGAAAAAATCCGCGCCAGCATCAATGTTGATCCAGTTTTTAGGCGGAATCGGGGAAGTAGCCTTTCCTTATGCCATGATTAAACCAGTTACAATCTTAGCACCGATCGCAGGCAATATGGTAGCTTTAGCGATTGGCCAAATATTTGGCGGTGGAACGGTTGGTGCCGTTTCTCCTGGAAGTTTCTTAGCTCTATTGATGATGACACCTCGAGGAAATTTTATCGTGAACATTGCAATGTACGCTTCAGCGGTGTTGGTTTCTTTTGTAGTTGGTGCCTTTTTCTTAAAACTGAGTCTGAAAAAGGATCTTGCTGCTGAAGCCGAAGCAGAGGAGTTAGCTGTGGAAGGCGTGGGCGTTACGACTACAGAAGCCTTTGAAACAGCCATTCCAGAACCAATCGTATCGGGAAATGCAGTGCCAACAGGTAAATTGATCAAGAATGTCATCATTGCCTGTGACGCCGGAATGGGTTCCAGTGCGATGGGCGCTTCCATGCTCAGTACTAAAGCACGTAAAAATATGCTGGAGGTCACGGTCAAAAATGTTTCTGTTGATAACATTCCCGAGAATGCTGATTTGATCATTACGAATGAAATTTTATTGGAAAGAGTAAAGGGTCTGACAAGTGATAAGCAGGTACCGATTTTAACAATCAAGAATTTCTTGGATAACAGTGAGTATGACCGCTTCATAAAATTTATCAGAGAAAATAATGGTGAATAAACCGTATCCGCTTTCATTGTAGTGTAGTATGATGAATTCTACTAATTAATAGATGGGGAGGAAGTTAGATGTATTTATCTACCAGAGAAAGCTCTATCTTAACGATCTTGTTAAATAGTAGAAGCAAGCATACGGTGCAAGATATCAGTGATCAGCTAAACATCAACGAACGGACTGTTTACAGAGAATTGAAAAATATCAAGGCAACCTTGAAAACATTCCAACTGGAGCTCGTGACGATTCCTTCACAAGGCTTTGAGATCCAAGGAAAATCCGAAAATCTTGCGGCGCTAAAGCAAGCTTTTCAAAAACAGAATATCCATCAAATTTTGACCGTAACGGAACGGGTCGATTTGGTCACGCTGATTCTATTGTTGGAAGAGGACTTCATTAAGATGCAGGCGATTGCTGCAGAATTACAGGTCTCTCTTTCGACGATTAAGAAGGATGTTGCTTTTTTAACGGATAGTCTGCCTGAAAAGGGCATTCGCGTCATTTCTAAAAAAGGTGAAGGCATTAAACTTGAGGCGGACATGATCAATCGCCATATCTTGACCTTAGATATCTTGACGAAGCACGTGACTTCTTCGGAATTTATTGCATGGTTTTTACTAAAAAAGTCGAAGGATTCATTTTATAAGAAGATTTGTTTTCAAAAAATCAGTGATCCGCTCCATTTTGTTTATGAGCAGCTAGGTCAGCTAAAGGCGGATATTGACGATAATGATCTGCAAGAATTAGTTGTTTTATTATCACTGTGGCTGAGTATCTGTCATTTGACTACGTTGCCCAATAATTCGATTGATACGATCGCAATCGAACTAAATCAGACGGGTAACCGGCTTTATCATCGGATGATTGAAAATCAAAAGAGCATTTTGGCTGAAAAAACGCATCCAGAATCATTTTTAGATTACTTAAAATGGATTATCCATTTGTATTTTCAACGAGATCATACAAATGAACTTGACTTACCGCATTTTGACAATGATATCGCGATATCTGTGAAGGACATGGTGAACAATGTCGAAGCACAGTTAGGTGTAAAACTTCACGGAAATGAACGGCAAGTCCGGGATCTATCCGCTCATTTAAGAAAAGCAGTTACGCGTATCAACAGCGGTCTATTTGTTAGAAATCCCATGAAGGATGAAATCAAGAAAAACTATCTCTTTATTTTTGAGATCGTGAGTCATGCGGCGGAAGAGGTGTTTGGAAAAGAATTTTTTCCAGAAGATGAACTATGTTTTCTTGTGCTTTATTTTGTGATGATGATCGACAAGTTATCGAATAAGGCCTTTCGCGTGCTAATCGTTTGTTCTAGTGGCATGGGATCGTCAAAGATGCTAACTAGCCGTTTGGAATACGAAGTGCCGGAAGTGTACGTCAAGGACATTATTTCACTCACTGATCTGCATAATAAAGATATCCATGAGTACGAATTAGTCTTGTCAACGATCCCATTACCACTAGCATCGGAAGATTATTTGAAAGTATCTCCCTTGCTGAATGAACAAGAATTGGCTTTAGTACAGACGAAGATCAACAACCACAAGTACTCTGATTTGAAAACGATTCAACGGCAAAAGCAGATGAATGTAGCAGATTTTGAGCAGCATCTGATGAAAAGATTATTTTACGCACAAAAAGTATTAGAGTTGATGAGGTATTGCCAGTTCAGAGAAGAAGTGATTTTTACGACAAAAATCAAAAAAAAGCGTGATGTATTCAAACGTTTAGCTGAATTTTTAGAAGTTGATGAGGCCAAGCTGACGAATAGTATCCAGACAACTGCGCAGCAGGAGCAAACTGTGCTCTTTATTATTCGTAAAAACGCAACATTTTCGGCAGATCGGATTCAGGTAATATCTGAGGCATCAAAACAATTAGGAAACTACTATTTAGTCGTAGTAGACACTGCCGAAAGTCTTTCGGGAATTAGCCATAAATTTTATCGTCAAGTCAAAGAAATCTTTTTTGACCATGTCTATGATCTCACTAAGATCGGATCATCTGATGATTTGAAAACATATTTAGTAAAAATGAATGAAATTGTATAGATTGCGAGATGGGAAAATGAAAATTTTTAAAGATGAGAATATCCAATTGAATCAGCACTACGAAAATAAAATCGAAGCCATTTTAGCAGCCGGAACTATTTTAGTTGAAAATGGCTATGTGGCAGAAAGCTATATTCAAGATATGCTGGCGAGAGAGGAAGAAGTATCGACGTACATTGGCAACCACATCGCTATCCCTCACGGTATTGTGAAATCAGTTGAGAAGATTCATTCTTCGGGTATTTCATTATTGCAAGTACCAGAAGGGATAGATTTTGATGGCAATACTGCGTACTTAGTATTCGGAATTGCGGGGAAAAACAACGAACATCTCGAGATCTTGGGTCAAATAGCGACTATTTGCTCTGAGATGGAAAATGTCGAGATTCTTCGTTATGCAACATCGAAAGCAGAGATTCTAAAGATTTTTGAGGAGGTCGTCGTTTAAATGAAACAAGCATTGCACTTTGGCGGAGGAAGTATCGGTATCGGCTTTATCGCTGACCTGTTACATGATTCCGATTACGAAACTACAATTGTTGATATAGATAGTGAGTTAGTTAAGCAAATCAATGAAACCGCCACTTTTGATCTCTATTTAATCAATGAGGATTACAAAAAGAAACAACTGACTCATGTCCACGCACTGTCGTCGATCGAAGATCAAGCAGAAATCATTGAAAAAATCAGTACCACGGACTTGATTACGACAGCAGTCTGGGCGGAAAATTTACCAAAGATTGCACCAGTTCTTTTACAAGGGTTGAAAAAACGCGCGGATATTGGAGGAAAGCGAGTAAACATCTTAGCCTGTGAAAATGCGATGTTTAACAGCGAAATTTTACGTAAAGCGATCCTTGCTCTAGAGCCGGCGGCAGATCATTGGCTGGATGCTATTGCGGCATTTCCTAACACCGCAGTGGATCGGATGGTCCTTGCATCTGAACATGACGGGAAAAAGACCATCGACATCGGTCGTGACCATGAGTTAGTGATCGAAGAATCAAAACTCGTCGATCCAGTAGACAAGCCGATCAAGGAAGCCGTCTATACGACTAATTTGAAAAAGTATATCGAACGTAAGCTTTACGTTGTCAATTGCGGTCACGCATGGGCGGGATTTATTGGCTTTGTTCATGGCTATTCAATCATACAAGATGTTTTTCATAATGAAGACTTGGTGCAGATGATTCGTGAGACGATGTGGGAATCAGCACATTTATTGATGGAAAGATACGGCTTTACAAAGCAGGATATGATTGATTACATTGATTTCATTATGGATCGTTATCAGACACCTGGTATCAAAGATATGATCACACGTGTTTCCCGCTCACCTATTCGCAAGTTACAGCCAGAAGAACGCTTAGTAGGGCCATGTGTCCAATGTGAAGAATTGGGTCTAGAAAATAAACGCTTATTGGAAGGGATCGCGGCCGCTTTTCTCTTTGACAATCCAGAGGATGAACAATCCGTGGAACTCTTGGCGTATGTTCATGAGCATGGGATTGATGATGCGATCATCCATTTCACTAATATATCGTTAGATACTCGAATGCATCAGGTGATTAAAGAAAATTATCAGAAATTTCTGGAAATGAAAGGGTAAGCCGACATGAAGACGGAATTTTCCAATCAAGCAGGGAGTCAAATTGTAGACGCGGTTATTACAACGATCCAAGCCAATAAAGAATATTTAAGCGAAGTCGATAGTCACGGCGGTGATGGGGATCACGGCATCAACATGAACAAAGGCTTCACATTTGCCAGACAAGAACTGGATGAGTTGCCAAGCTACACTATGAGTGATGGCTTCAAGGTGATCAGTCAGGTGTTGGTCAATAAGATCGGCGGCTCGATGGGCCCTTTATATGGCGGCTTTTTCAGAGGACTTAGCGCAGCATCGAGAAAGAACGAGCAGATCGACAAGGAAGTCATACTGAAAATGTTGAAAAAATCCTATCAAAACCTCGCTGATCTGACCGATGCGCAGGTTGGGGATAAGAGTTTGATAGACGTGTTGGTTCCAACAGTTGAAGCCTATGAACAAGCTTTTGCAGAAGATGGCTCCTTTGAAGACTGTTTGACGAGCTCGCTAAGTGCCGCCAAAGCAGGGCTGGAATCAACTAAGATGATTCCCGCAAAAATCGGACGAGCCAGCCGAATCGGTGACCGTTCAATTGGCTATCAGGATGCTGGAGCAACGTCCTGTTATTTGATTATTGAAGCGCTGGTAAACACCATGACTGAACTATTGGAGGAATAGAAGCGATGCAAATTTTTGTGAATGATCCAGATTTTATTGTTGAAGATATGCTGAAGGGCTTTGCTGCGGCGCACCCTGAAATTATGATCTCACCATTGAATGATCGGGTAGTAGCCCTCAAAGATAAGAAGGAAAAAGTCGGCGTCATTACCGGTGGCGGCAGCGGACACGAACCAGCTTTTCTCGGTTATGTGGGTGAGGGCATGCTGGATGCAGTAGCGATTGGTGAAGTTTTTGCCTCGCCGCCTGCTCAAGCATTTTTCGATGCCATGACCGAGGCTGATAATGGTCAGGGTGTCGCGTGTCTTTTCGGCAACTATGCTGGAGATACGATGAATGTCAAGATGGCGATCCAAATGGCCGAAGATGAGGACATTGAAGTGAAGTATGTGGTCGCAACAGACGATATTGCCTCTTCGCTCAAAGAAACTCGTGAAAAACGTCACGGAATCGCCGGCGGCTATTTCATGTGGAAGGTTGGTGGAGCCAAAGCAGCGGCAGGTGGAACATTGGATGAAGTCATCGCGGTGGCACAGAAAGTGGTTAATCGAACGAGAAGTATTTGTGTCGGGGTCACACCTTGCACGATTCCAGCTGTAGGGAAGCCGAATTTCTTGATTGATCCGGGCACGCTGGAGTTTGGAATCGGTCATCATGGTGAGACGGGAATTGAAAGGAGACAACTGGGCAGTGCCAATGAAATTGCGATTGAAATGACAGAAGCGATTTTAACTGATTTCGCTTTTGATGGAAATAAGAAATTAGCCGTGATGATCTCAGGTTTGGGCTCGACCATGCTGATGGAACAATATGTGGTGTGCGGACAAGTTCTGGAAACATTGAAGGAAAAAGGTCACAGCGTCGAAAAAGTTTATATCGGAAATTTTGTCACATCGCTGGATATGGGTGGCATGTCATTGACAGTCGTCGATTTAGATGATGAAATCACGGAATTAATGGATGCTGAGGCACAAGCAGTAGGGTTGAAAAACTATTAAAGGATAGGGTGGACAAAAAATGAAATTACAACTTGCTTTGGATGAGTTAAAATTAGAGGAAGCACTGATTTTTGCAGAAAAGGTTCAGGAACACGTCGATATTATTGAAATCGGCACGCCGTTTGTGATCGATTCTGGGATGGAGGCTGTGCGCCGCTTTAAAGAAAAATTTCCCAATAAAGAAATTTTATCTGATGAAAAGATTATGGACGGTGGCTATTACGAATCGCAATTAGGCTTCGAAGCTGGGGCTGAGTATGTGACGGTTTTGGGTGTGACCGATGTGGCGACGATCAAGCAATGTGTCAAGGCAGGAAATGATTTTGAAAAACAAGTCGTGGTTGATATGATCTGTGTCGCGAATCTTGCAGAAAAGGTCGCTGAGATGGAAGAGCTGGGTGTGGACGTTTTGGCGGTTCATACAGGGGCGGATCAACAAGCCTGCGGACGGACGCCGCTAGATGATTTGAAGGTCATGACTTCTTGCGCGAAGAAAACTAAGATTGCCGTAGCAGGTGGCATCAGCAGCAAGACGATCGATAATTATGTTGCACTGAATCCTGATATCATCATCGTTGGCAGCAGTATTACTCACGCGCCGGATCCTGTAGAAGAAGCACGCTTGATCAAAGAAGCGATGCTGGCGAAAGCGTAGGGTGATAGCTGATGACACCATCAAAAAACTTATCGGCTATCTTAACCGAATTGACAGAAGATGCACAGCAGATTGATCAAGCCCAATTGGAGCAGGTTCAAGCATTGATCTTACAAGCAAAAAGAATTTTTATCGCGGGTGCCGGACGCTCTGGTTTTGCCGCCCGGGCATTTTCTAACCGCTTGATGCATCTAGGCTTTACTGTATACTTTGTAGGCGAACCAACGACACCTTCGCTCCGTAAAGGTGATCTGATCATTATTGGATCAGGTTCGGGACGGACATCAAGTCTAGTGAATATGGCGGAAAAGGCAAAAAGTGAGCAAGCCCAATTAGCGACGATCACGATTCATCCGAAAAATCCGATCGGTACAATGGCGGATGCGCTGATTCAAATTCCCGGCATCTCAACGGGAGACAAAGCGACTGAAAAGGCGCCATCGATTCAGCCCAATGGTTCATCCTTTGAACAGCTCTCTTGGCTGGTCTACGATTCCATGATCGTTGATTTGAAAAAGGAGTTAAAACAAGATCAGACGGATATGGATTACCGTCATGCAAATCTTGAATAAAAATTGGCATCGAGCTTTGGCTCGGTGCTCTTTGGGTAGGGAGGACATAATGAAAATTGCATTGTTTGATTTGGATGGAACACTAATCGATTCTGAACGCTATTATTTTTCTATTTGGCAGGAGTTGATGGCTGAAGAAGGGTATTGTTTGGAAAAGGATTTTTATCAAAGTGTGGTGGGCTCGCCAACGTCGATCTTGAAGGAGAAGTTTCAACAGCATTTCGGCGAGCTGCCGATGTTTGATCGCTTGTTCGAGGAGTTTATGGATAGACGGAAACAGGCACAGAAGAATGCGGTTTTTCCCATAACCGAAGGCTGTCATGAGTATCTGGATTATCTAGCAAAAGCGAACATCACCTGTGGGATCGTTACGTCTAGTTATCAAAAGGAGGCTGAAGGGATTCTAGAGAATATGTCACTTGCTTCCTATTTCTCTTTTGGGGTTTATGGCGATCAGGTGAACATGGGAAAACCTGATCCGGAAATCTATCTCAAGGCGATCGAGCTTGCTAAGCAGCCAGCGGATCAGATCATCGTTTATGAGGATTCGCCTAATGGCATATTAGCGGCTGTTCATGCCGGATTAGCCTGTGTTCATATTAAAAATTTTGTTGATCCTACGCCGGAGATTGAACAGCTAGTCGAAAGCAGCTGCATTGATTTTTTTGAAGTTTTGGATGGATTGACGCTTTCTTCAGGCTAAGCAGCCGAGAGCTGCTTTTTTTGTGACGTATAAGTAAAATCCTGTTGGCTAGATGGAAGCCTATCCTCTATAATAAAAGGACGATGAAAGTTTGATAACAGTATTTTCATCAAAGAGAGGAGCAAAAAATGAAAATAGAGCCGTTTAAAGTGGAATTATGGATGAATGAGCATGAAGAGAAAGCTATTTACAATACAGGGGAGACCTGTGTTGATTCGATCAGTATGGACGAGTTATTTGAGATCGCTGGGTTGGACAAGGAAAAGGCGTTGAGTGAACTTACGCAAAAGCGTTTGACTTATGGACATATTTTCGGCAATCCGGTGTTTAAAAAGGGAATCGCCTCTCTTTATGAAACAATCAAAGAAGAAGAGCTCACGACCACTCATGGGGCGATCGGTGCGAATCATTTGGTGTTGTATTCACTGGTTGAACCTGAGGACGAAGTAGTCGCTGTATTGCCAACTTATCAGCAGCTATACTCGATCCCTGCGTCGTTTAGAGCGACTGTGAAGCAGCACGTGCTGACACCTGAAAATCATTTTCTGCCAGACATCGCAGAATTAAAGGAGATGGTCAGCAAAAAAACTAAACTGATCATTCTCAACAATCCAAACAATCCCTCCGGTTCGTTGATGGATCGAGAGATGCTGGAAGAAATCATCGCGATTGCTAGAGAAGCAGGTGCGTACATCCTCTCTGATGAAACGTACCGCGGTTTGACACAGGCGGATGTTGAAAGTCCCTCGATCGCGGACATGTACGAAAAAGGAATCAGCGTCAGCAGCATGTCTAAGGTCTGGTCATTGGCCGGTCTGCGTTTAGGCTGGATCGCGACGAAGGACAAAGAAGCACTAGAGCAATGCATCCTTCATCGGGACCACAACACGATCAGCTGCGGACTTATTGATGAGGAATTGGCGGCGATCGCTTTAGCAAACAAAGAGAAAGTGTTGGCTCGTAATCAAAAGATCATTCGAGACAACTTGAAAATTTTGGACGAGTGGGTAGCAAAGGAACCGCATATTTCTTATGTCAAACCTCAGGCTGGAACGGTAACACTGCTGTATTATGACTTTGATCGATCAAGCAGAGAGCTCTGTCTTGATTTGATTAATAACCATGGCTTGTTGTTTACGCCGGGAGAATGCTTCGAGTTTGAAGGGTGCGTTCGAATCGGCTATGGCTGTAAGACAGAAGAGCTGCTTGCGGGTCTCGATAAATTTTCTGATTACTTAGCAACGATCTAGTGTAAGAAAGGCGATCCTTTGAACGAGAAGGATCGCCTTTCTTTATCTATTTATATTTTGCCTTTTTATTAAATTCATTCAATAAATTTGACGAAAATTTTTAGTTTTGTTAGATTTAACTTACTAAAACAAGTGGAGGTGAGCGGTACATGGACCCTGACGCCGAACAGACGTCGTTGTTAAAACAAAAAATTCCTTATTTTCAAAAAGAATAGGCAGGCTTATTTCAGTGCGTTGTATAAAGCAAGGTGCTTTTTTGTCGTATTCAAAAATAAGGAGAAGAGAACGAATGAAGGAAGACTATCACCAGAGTATTCACAAATTAAAAAAAGAATATTTGAATGAGGATTTTGAACAAGGACTGACAGTCAGTGAAGCAGAGAAGCGGTTGCTGGCAGATGGACCGAACAAGCTGGAAACGAAGAAAACACCAAAGTGGCGGCTGTTTGTCCGCCAGTTCCATAATATGATCATTTATATCCTGATCGTAGCAGCGTTATTAACGGTCTTGATGGGGCATTTTTCTGATGCTGTAATCATTGGATTCGTTATCGTGATCAATGCGCTGATTGGGTATTATCAAGAAGCAAATGCCTCGGACGCGTTAGAAAAGATCAAGGAAATGCTTGCTGCAGAAGCAACAGTCTATCGTGAAGGGCAACGAATGGATATCCCGACGGAGGAGCTGGTCGTTGGAGACGTCGTTTTCTTAGAAGCAGGAGACCGGGTGCCCGCAGATTTACGAATCGTTGATAGCGACAATTTGCGGATTCAAGAAGCTTCACTGACCGGTGAAGCCGATTCGATCGAGAAAACAGCAGAGGATCTGCCGACTGAAGACGTTCCGTTAGCCGAACAACTCAATCGAGCGTTTGCCTCCACTTCCGTAACGAACGGGAGCGGATTGGGCGTAGTCACGGCAACCGCCGAAAAGACACAAATTGGTCAGATTTCGATGGAAGTTGGTCAAGTGAAGACGCGTAAATCCCCATTGATGCAGCAGATCGATGGACTTGGAAAAGGTGTTTCTTATGTCGTGATCGGCGCGGCGGTGTTGCTGTTCATTTTTGGTCTATTGCTAGAGACGTATTCATTATCGGTCTTATCATTGGCGATCGTTACAATGATCGTAGGTTCGATCCCAGAAGGATTGCCTGCTACGACTTCCGTGATATTGGCGATGGGTGTCAGCGACATGGCGAAAAACAAGCATACGATCGTTAAGACATTGCCTGCGGTTGAGACGCTAGGTTCCGTGGACGTTATCGCCACTGATAAAACAGGGACATTGACGAAAAACGAAATGACTGTCAAAGATGTTTTTCTGGCGGGTCATCACTATCAGGTGAGCGGGAATGGCTATGAACCAAAGGGAAGGATCACGGAAGAAGGTCGTGAAGTTCAGAAGGATGAGACACTTGAATTGTTCCTAGAGGCGGGGTATGAAGCCAACGACACGTTGCTGAACAAAGAAAAAGATCGTTGGACAATCAATGGAGAACCGACAGACGGGTCCTTCCTGACGTTGTACCATAAGTATTTTGGTGAAGAACAGGAATCCAGCTATCAGGAAGTCGATATGCTGCCTTTTGATTCAGAATATCGCTACATTGCGAAATTAGTCAAAGATGCGAAGGGCAAACAACTGATTTTCATCAAAGGATCGCCCGATAAGCTTTTTCCAATGGCGCAACTGCAGGACGATTCGTGGTCTAAGATCGTGCGCGACCTTTCAGAGACTGGAAAACGAGTGGTCGCAGTTGGGTATAAAGAAGTTTCGCCTGAATTAGACGAAATCAGTCATGAGCTTTTGTATGAAGGAATCACCTTACTCGGTTTGGCCGGGATCATTGATCCGCCCCGTGAAGAAGTGATTGAATCATTAAAGGACATGCGTAAAGCCGGAGTAGAGGTCAAAATGATCACCGGAGACCATCCGCTGACTGCCAAGACGATTGGTGAGAAGCTCGGATTGGCACCAAGGATACGAGTCATCACTGGTCAAGAGTGGGATCAACTCTCTCAGCATGAGAAAGAAGAAATCGCCGTTTCCCACCAAGTATTCGCACGAACGACACCGAAAAATAAGCTGGAGATCATCGAAGCTTTGCAGGCAAAAGACAAAGTGACCGCAATGACTGGAGATGGGGTCAATGATGCCCCCGCGTTGAAGCGAGCAGATATCGGTGTAGCGATGGGAATTCAAGGGACGGACGTAGCGAAAGATTCCGCGGATATGATTCTGACCAATGATCATTTTGCGACGATGTCCTTGGCGATCCATGAAGGGCGCCGGATCTATGACAATATCAAGAAGAGCATCTTATTCTTATTGCCCACGTCCTTTGCAGAAGGACTGATCATTGCCTTCACGATCCTAATGCAGCAGGAAATGCCGCTTCAGGCGACACAGCTTTTATGGATCAACATGGTCTCAGCCATTACGATCCAATTCGCCTTTATTTTTGAGCCGGCAGAAGACCAAATCATGGAACGTCCGCCGCAAAAAACGGGGAGCCGTTTAATGGACAAACACGATATTTTTCAAATGGGCTACGTTTCGATTTTGATGGCGCTCATCAGTATCATCGCCCATGACTGGCTGTTGGCCCAAGGCGTCGATCAAGTCACGGCCAGCACGATGATGGTGAATATCATTGTTATCAGCAAAATTTTCTACCTATTCAATATTCGTACCTCTAAATTTGCTTTATCAAAAGAATTCTTCAGCAATAAACCGGCCTTCTTGATTATCGGGGTCATGATTCTGCTGCAAGTGATTCTTACCTATGTACCGTTTATGCAGCACGTCTTCCATACCGCCTCTATGAGTGTGGTCGAGTGGGGCATTACGCTGTTGGCCGGATTGATGATTTTAGTGATTACTGAAATCGATAAATGGATTCGGTTGAAACGTCAAGAAACACAAATTGAAGAACTATACAATTAATCAAACGCTGAACTAGAGATAGTTCAGCATTTTTTTTGACGGTAAATTATTATTTTTCCCATGAATAGGAAAAAAGTAAGTTTGTAGGCTAGCTCCTAGATTTCCTATAATAAGCATGTAAATAAATGAAAGCGGTGAAGAAAATGAAAAATATTTTGTTGATTTGTGGTTCTGGAGCTTCAAGTGGTTTTATGGCGGCAGCGATTAGAAAAGCGGCTAAAAAAAGAAAACTAGAGTTCTCAGTCAAAGCATCCAGTGAATCTCAATTGGATGATCGTATTGATTCAATCGACTACTTGCTGATTGGACCGCATCTGTCATACATGCTGAATGATCTGCAAGAAAAGACCAAAGATAAAAATGTTAAAGCAGCAGTAATTCCTCAAGCGGTTTACGGCACGTTGAATGGAGAGAAAGCATTAGATTTAATTTTAAAATTGGAGGACTAGACGATGGATAAAATTATGAACTTTATGACGAATTCTTTTGCGCCAAAAGTGAATAAGGTAGTAAAGAATCCCTGGATATCATCAATCCAGGATTCGATTATGATCGCCCTGCCGCTCGTGTTTGTGGGATCATTAGTGACAGTCGTTTCTTTGCTAAAAAATATTTTTAGCGGGATGCCTGACTTTTCAATGATCAGCAATTTTTCTTTCGGGATGTATGCATTAGTGGTAGCTTTCCTGATTCCCTATTATTTGATGGAAAAGAAAGGCTATGGCGGTCAAAAATTAATTTCGGGTGCAGCTTCGTTGGTATTATTTATGATGCTGTTGTTTCCGACTATGACAGCCGATGGAGAAGCGGTCTTCATTCTTTCTCGCTTTGGCGCTACAGGAATGTTTCTGTCGATGATTACTGGACTATTTGTCGCATTCGTCATGAATTTTGCGGTGAAGTATTCTTTCTTTGACGAAGATACACCGATCCCTGATTTTGTAGTGGGCTGGTTCAACAGCTTGCTGCCGATTACTTTTGTCTTACTTGTTGGCTGGTTGATCACTTTCCAATTCAAGATCGACTTCTTCGATGTAGTACTATTAGTTTTCAGTCCGTTGGCAAATATTGTTCAATCATACCCTGGATTTGTTCTATCGGTCTTCATTCCAGTTTTCTTGTATACCTTCGGAATTTCTGGCTGGGTCATGATGCCAGTTATCTATCCAGTCTACATGTCAGGCTTGGCAGCAAATGCTGAAGCGGTAGCAAATGGCGGGCAAGCATTGAATATCGCTACGCAAGAAACTTGTTATGCCTTTTCTTCAATGGGGGGAGTCGGGACAACTTTAGCACTTTCAGTCATGATGGTGCTTCTAAGTAAGTCAGCTCAGCTTAAAGCCATTGGTAAAGCAGTTATCATTCCTTCAATCTTTAATATTAATGAACCATTGGTATTTGGTGCTCCCATAGCTTTCAACCCGTATCTGATGGTGCCGATGTGGATCAATAGTATCATCGTTCCAACGATCGCTTATGTCACTATGTCATTAGGGTTAGTTAATGTACCATCAAGTACCTTCCTATTGTGGTATATGCCTTATCCGATTACCTCTTATCTGGCTACACAGGATTGGCGAGCAATTGTTGTTTGTGCTTTGATCTTCGTAATCACTTGGTTGATCTTCTTGCCATTCTTTAAAGCCTATGACAATTCATTAGTGAAACAAGAGGCGCAAGAGGCTCTGGAAGAAGCGGATGCTGCGGCCGAAGCGGTTCATTAAAATAAATTTCAAATCAAAAGAAGTTAGCAGGAGGTTGCTTATGGAAGAGACAACATATTTAGAGGAGAATGATCAATTGAATCAGTTATCCATGAACATTTTGGTTCATGCCGGTAATGCACGTGATCATTTGGTTCAATCATTAGAAAGCTTAGAGACGATGGATTTTGAAACCGCAAAAACAGAAGTGAAGGCAGCACGTAAAGAAGTGGTCATCGCTCATGGATTACAAACAGACACTTTGCAGTTAGAGGCTTCTGGCGAACAAATTCGTTATTCAACACTATTTTGCCATGCACAAGATACCTTGATGACTGCGCAAAGCGAGATTTTGATCGGTGAACATTTAGTTCGGCTATTTGAAAACTTTAGTAAAAAATAGTAGAGAAAATCAAACTACACGAGTATATGAGGAGGAGTTTCATTGGAAAATTATCAAATGCCTAAGGATTTTTTATGGGGCGGAGCAATCGCAGCTAACCAAGCAGAGGGCGGTTATAAAATTGACGGAAAAGGAATCAGTTTAGCAGACCTGCACAAATACTATCCAGATAAGAGCAATGCTGAAATTGCTGAAGAACAGCACAAAGGCATGTCAATGGCTGATGTAAAAGCGAACTTAGCCGATACAAAAGGGTACTATCCAAAACGTCATGGGATCGATTTCTATCATACCTATGAGTCAGACTTGGAACTACTTAGCGAAATGGGCTTTAAAACTTTCCGTACATCAATTGATTGGACACGCATTTTTCCAACTGGGGAAGAAGAGGAACCGAATGAAGCTGGGTTAGCCTATTATGATCGTTTAATCGACAAGATTATCGAATTAGGCATGGAACCGATTATTACCATTTTACATTATGAAACACCAGTCGAAATCACTTTGAAATATGGAGGCTGGAACAACCGTAACGTGATCGATTTATTTGTCAAATATGGGAAAGTCGTTTTAGAACGCTATCAATCAAAAGTAAAATATTGGATCGTGATCAATCAAGTTAATTTGATTCAATTCGAACCCTTCAATTCAACGGCCATCCCTTATGATACGGTAGACAATTATGAAGAAGCAAGCTTCCAAGCAGTCCACCATCAGTTTGTCGCCTGTGCGAAATTGGCCGCCTATGCGAAAACGATTAATCCTGATATGATGATTGGAACAATGATGGCCGATTGTACAGCCTATCCGTATTCTTGTGATCCAGACGATGTGAATTTAGCTTTGCGCCGGAACCGGATGCAATATTTCTATACAGATGTGCAATTTCAAGGGGAATATCCGCAATATGCATTGAACTATTTTGCGGAAAATGACATTCACTTAGACATTACGGCTGAAGATAAAAAAATATTAAAAGATCATCCGATGGACTATTTGGCGCTCTCTTATTACTATTCGCAAATGGTTGACGCCTCTAGAAATACGATGAGTCCGTCATCAGTAACACCGAATCCGAATTTGAAGGCCAATCCATGGGGCTGGGCAGTTGATCCACAAGGGCTGTACAATTCCTTGTCGCAATACTGGGACCGCTATCACAAAGCTATCATTATTGCCGAAAACGGCTTTGGTATGTATGACAAATTAGAAGATGGACAGGTACATGATGATTACCGTATTTCTTATCTATCAGAACACGTCGCACAGATGAAGCGAGCAATGTACGATGGGGTAGATGTAATCGCTTATTGTGCCTGGGGACCAATCGATATTATTAGTTGTTCGTCTGCACAAATGGAAAAACGTTATGGTTTCATTTATGTTGATTTGGATAACGAAGGACAAGGATCAGGTCAACGAATTAAAAAAGACAGTTTTGACGCGAACAATTCGTAATCGAGTAGCTAAGATCAATCAAAATAATCCATCGCTTATTCTAACCAGTCATTTAGGCTATCAACTGAACTCGGAAGCGAAATTAACAAGTGATGGAACTGAGGATCGCAAGTCGCGGATCTTTTTAGAATTATTGAAACATTCTTCTAATGGTGTTGATTTTTATGATTTGGCAGCGCTGCTCTTCATTTCTGAATCCACATTGAAAAATGATATTCAACAACTAAAAAAAGAAATCACCAATGATGCGATTCAAATCATTTTTGACCAAGATTATATTAAACTAACCGGGCCTGAGCGGGCTAAGCGGCGCTACCTTATTTCGCTTCTCTACAATGAAAGTGATGTACAGGAAAAACTAAAGGTCAGCATTCAGCAAATGATCGGTTATATCTCGCTGGAAAAATTGCAGCAGACGATTCAAGATGTTTTAGCAGAGCACACGATTCAGATCAATCAATATTCCTTAAACAATATTGTTCTACACTTTGCCATCAGTATCGAGCGGATTCGCCAAGGACATAGCCTAAAGAAAAGCTTGAATAATGATCGCAGTCAAAATAATTCAGAATTTTTAATTGCCGAAGAAATCAGTGATAAATTAGCACAGCAGTATGATATTCATTTTTCACATGCTGAGTTAGAACAATTATCGTTATTATTTATCGGAATGCAAAATGAAACATTGACCAATCAGGACAGTCATCAGCTTTCTAGTTTTGTTGATCAAAAGATCATCACCGCATTGCAGGATGTTTTAGCAGAAGTAGAACGAACTTATCTAGTCGAATTACATGATGAAGAGTTTTTCAATAAACTTGCGATCCATTTACAGAGTCTTTACTATCGTTCACATTACGAGACGTTCACCCGGAATAGTAGTTTGCTAGATTTGAAAACAGCTTATCCCTTGATTTATGATTTAGCGGTCTATATTTCTTCCTTGATTCAAGATCGCTTAGATATTTGGTTCAATGATGATGAGATTTCCTTCATTGCTTTACATATCGGTTCTTTTCTTGAAACACAGAAGCATTTTCGCAATCAGGTGACGATCCAGTTGATCGTTAACGACTATCATGATATCGGCAGTAACCTAAGCAAACAAATTGAAGAGCGTTTTGGCGAGAGTGTAGATATCGTAGTGACAGAAAAATGGAAAGTCGCAACGAGTGATTATGATTTACTATTGACGACGGATCGTGAGACAGCTTCTGAGTATGCAGGGTCCGTATTCATCCATCCTTTTTTAACCAGCAAAGATGTCAAAAAAATAGAAAAGCGGATCGATTCTTTGAAGTCACAGCGTGAAAAACGAAAAATGTACCAGGCAATCGAAAATTTTATTTTTCCAGAACTCTATTTTAATCAGATTGATCCTGCTGGATTAGTGCCGATTGAAATACGTAAACAAATGAATCAGCGGATGGTGCAAGCAGGCTTTGTTGATGAAACTTTTTCCGATCGGGTAGAAAAGCGGGAGCGCATGTCACCAACGAGCTTCCCCTCCGGCATCGCTGTTCCTCACTCAGTTGAATTAGAAGCAATAAAAAGCGGTGTTGCCATCATGACCATGCAAGAACCACTCCTTTGGGCGGATCATCCAATCAAGCTGGTCGCATACATTGCGATCAATAAAGATGAAGCAAATGACTTTAATGAGTTTTTCGAAAAATTTATTGAGATTGTTTCAGAGCCCATCAATACCAAGCAGTTAAGTATGAGTGAGGATTTTGACGAATTCATTTTACGTTTGAAAACGATGGTTGATGCGGATGAATAAAAATATTTTCAGCCGCCTAGTATTAGTCATCGTTGGCACGATTTTAATGGGGATAGGAATCGAAGTAATCATAGTGGCAAATCAAGGCTTTGATTCAGTAAGTACCTTGATTTTGGGATTGATGAACCATTCCGCGCTGCCATTTGGTCGCTGGAGTCAATTAATCAGTGTGCTGTTTCTGCTAATTACCTTTATTTATAAGCGTAGTATGTTGGGAATCGGCAGTATCATTAATACATTTTTAGTAGGGGAAACGATCAGTCGCACAGCTCCAGCCATCCAAGCTATCGATGTTCTTTCTAACAATATTTTGGCTTCTTTATTAGGATTTTGTGTGATGGCATTAGGAACGGCGATCTATTTAAGAGGAGAATTAGGCTCAGGGCCCTTGGAAGGAATGATGTTTTGTGTCTGCGATCTCTTGCATCTTTCTTTGCAAAAGGGACGAATATTACTGGATTTTATGATCGTTGTTAGCGGTGTTTTGCTGGGGAGCACAATTGGTTTAGGCACGCTTTTTGCGATTTTCCTGTTAGGACCGATGATTCAAAGCTGTCTGGCAGTTTTAAAACAAAGCAAGAAAAATAATTTGAGTTACTGCGAAAAGAAAAAACAATTATCAGAATAGTGAATAGACTATGGGGAGAATGTATTTGCTAAGATGCATTCTCTTTTCTTTTTTGTAGAGTAAGAATCGTCAAGTGATGATATTTAGCCTATAATTGATAGAGAAACGATTCCTTGGTTTTATTGTGTATAGCTTATTTGCGTATAAGAGGAGGAAATTTGAATGGTTAGGAACAAGCAGGCAAGACTCAATTTAAATCATTTTGAAGCGAGTATCACAGCAATCGACACGCATACGCAAGGGGAACCTACTCGAATCATTCTAGATGGATTTCCTGAGCCCAAAGGCGATACAATGTTGGAGAAAATGCAGGATGTGGCGAAAAATCATGACCATTACCGCAGCGCATTGATGGATGAACCTCGAGGGCATAAGGACATGTTCGGTGCATTGTTGACAAAACCGATCGATCCAAAAGCGGATTTTGGAGTGATTTTTATGGAGGGGACGGGCTATATGCCGATGTGCGGGCACGGGTCAATGGGAGCGGCGACAGCCTTGGTGGAGGCGGGCCTCGTTGAAGTGTCGGAGCCGTATACGGCGATTACTCTCGAAGCACCTGCGGGTCTGATCGAAGCCAAGGTAGCGGTTGAAGAAGGAAAGGCAAAAGAAGTAAGTATTATCAATGTCCCATCTTTCTTGTATAAAGAAAAGCAAACGATTGAGATTGATGATCATTTGTTTCAATACGATCTTGTTTTTGGCGGAAATTTTATGGCTTTGGTGGAATCCAGTCAATTAGGATTGCAGGTGAGTTCGTCTGATTTGGCTGAGTTGACGGCAATTGGAATCAAACTGCTGGAGAAGATTAATCGAGACATCGACATCCAGCATCCGAATCTCGACATCACGGAAGTCGTTACTTGCGAATTTTATGAAACGATCGATACTGACGAACTAAAGAATCGCAACGTCGTCGTATTTGGCGATTATCAAGTGGATCGTTCACCTTGCGGAGCGGGAACCAGTGCCATGATGGCTGCGATGTATGCTCGAGGGAAGCTTACACTGCATGAGTCATTTATCAATGAGAGTATCATAGGGAGTCGTTTCGTTGGGGAACTTCTAGAAGAGAAGACGGTCGGCAGTTATCGGGCTGTGGTTCCGAAAATTACCGGAAGTGCCTATATCACGAGTCAGGCGACCTACTTCATTGATCCCGAGGATGCGTTGAGGTACGGATTTCATCTTAAATAAAAGATATTCATTGAACGTTAAGCAAAAAGCTTAAGGTTCTTTTTTTTTACAGTCGATAAATAAAAAGGCGCTCTATAAAAGAATATACAGAGAAAAAGCAGGTAAACTAATAGTATAGCAAGTTATTGTATAAAAGAACCTCCCTCCCGTGCAGCAACTAGCTGACAGAAGGGAGGCATAGAGCGTTTGGATCAATCGCCCTTATTTTCTTTGATGCTTAAGATGACTTTTCTAACTTTTGAGATCGTATCTTGCGCGTTCTCACGATAATAGAACATCAGTATGACATAGAGTGAATCAATAATACTTAGCTGCGCAATACGTGAAGCCAGAGCTTCGGAACGAAATTCGATTTCTTCAGAGATCGAAATAAATACGACATCGCCCAATTTTGCCAGCGGCGAATTCACTTGGCTCGTTACAACGATGACTTTGGCACCATTTTTCTTTGCGGCCTCCGCAATGTGGATCGTTTCTTTCGATTTTCCTGAATGAGAAATAAACAGTGCACAATCTTCCTCTGTAAGTAAAGAAGCTTCCATTAGTTGAATGTGGTAATCCGTACTATGACCAACAGGAATAGGGGAACGCAGAAATTTATGGTACGCATCTGTCGCGACGATTTCTGATCCGCCAACGCCGAAGAAATAGAGTCTTCTTGAATCAGAGATCATCGAAACCGCTTTTTGCAACTCCTCTTCCTTCAGCAGCTTTCTTGTATCCGTCAAGGTCTTCATATTCGAGTCAAACACTTTTTGTGCCATCACCAACTCGGAATCATCCTCTTGAACATTTTCATGAATCGTGACTGCAGTCAAATCATTTTCCTGCTTTAATAAAGCCAATTTAAAATCCTTAAAACCATTAAATCCCAATGTTTTTGTAAATTGAAAGAATGTTGAGTCTGCAATACCTAGCTCGGCAGCAAGATCACTGATCGAACTGTGGCTGACTTTAATAGGATTTTCTACTATATAGTCAGCGATCGCTTGCTCTTTAGGACTAAAGTCTTTGTACATAGACTTGATCTGTAAGTGAATAGGGCTAGACATGAATATCCCTCCTTCATCTAATAATTGTTTACTCATAAGATACTAAGAATGACGAAAAAAATCAACAAAAATATTTTTTATTTTTATTGTTTACAAAAAAATATTTTTTTGTATAATAAAAGTATAAAGTTGAATGCGTTATCAGAAACCGATTCCCGAAAAAGTTCAACTGAATGTCCATCGCGGCAATGACGAAAGGAGCGATCAACCGACAAAAAAGAAAGAAGATGTGGTTCGTTTGTCAGGCGTAACAAGGTCAAGCAAAACTAGAAGGGATTTTAAAAATGGGAAAATACAAAATAGCGATCGTTAATTCAAGCAGTTTCGGAAAGATTTTTCATGATCAATTAGAACGTCTTGAAAAAATCGGTCAAGTCGAAGCATTTACAGTAGATGGAGAAATCGGCGGACGTGAATTAGCGGAGTTGTTGCAGGGCTACAATATCATTATTGCGAGTGTCACACCATTTTTTACGAAAGAATTTTTTGATCACAAAGATGAACTTATTTTAATTACAAGGCATGGCATTGGGTATAACAATATTGACATTGAAGCAGCAAGAGAGCATGACACCCTCGTCTCGATCATTCCCGCTTTGGTCGAAAGAGATGCAGTGGCGGAGAACAATATCACCAATTTATTAGCGTTGTTGAGAAAGACCGTGGAAGCAGATTCGAGTGTTAAAAATGATAGCTGGGAGGACCGTGCGAATTTCGTGGGTCGTACCTTGTTTAATAAAACAGTGGGTGTCATTGGTGTCGGCAATACGGGGAGCTGTGTCGTCGAAACCCTTCGAAATGGCTTCCGTTGCAATGTTTTAGCATATGATCCGTACAAGTCTGCTTTACACATCGAAAGCTATGGAGCGAAGAAAGTGGATTTGCCGCACTTGCTAAAGGAATCCGATATCATCTGTCTTTGCGCCAGCTTGAATGAAGACAATTACCATATGATCTCTACAAAAGAGATCGCTCAGATGAAAGACAATGTTTACCTCTCAAACAGTGCACGCGGCGCGTTATTAGATGAAGAAGCAATTGTCAGCGCTTTACGATCCGGGAAAATCGCTGGGGTCGCTACCGATGTGCTAGAAGAAGAGCCGGGCCGCAAGGATCATCCTTATCTCGCTTTTAGTAATGTCGTCATGACACCACATACCTCAGCCTATACGATGGAGTGCTTACAAGAAATGGGTGCGAAATGCCTTCGAGATGTCGAAGATGTTGTCGCAGGGAAAATTCCTGAACGCTCTGTTCAGGGAGAAAGAATAGGTGTGAGTTAAAAAGGAGGGTATGGATGTTAACGGATTTAAAGGTCAAGGTCGGTCCGCAATTTTATCGTTACCACGTTGGAGCGATTGACTTCGTACCAGAATTGCTAACGGAATTTTCTGCAAAAAATGTATTGATCGTCCATGGTGGGATCTCTTTTGAGAAGGCGAAACCTTTCTTGCGCTTCCTTAATGACTCCGCGTATCACTTCCGTTTTTTGCGGTACACAGGTGAATGCAGCTATTACGGAGCCGAACGAATCAGCAACGAAGTCAAAGAAGCGCAAATCGATTTCATTATTGGCGTGGGAGGCGGAAAGCTGACGGATTTGGTTGGCTATGCAGCACATACCCTAAATGTGAACTTTGGGGTGATCCCAACACTTGCTAGTAACTGTGCCCCTTGGACGCCGCTTTCTGTCATGTACAAGGAAAATGGAGAATCAGAAGGGAAAAGCGAACACTTTTTGCGACAGGCATCGTTCTTTATCACAGATCCCGAGCTAGTAGTAACTGCGCCTACGAAATATTTCATTGCTGGATTGGCAGATACGATCGCCAAATGGTACGAATCAGAAGCAATTTTGGAGCAGGAGCATCTTCTAAATGAGCCCTTTTTGCAGGTTGCTGGATACACGGCAAAGCTTTGTAAAACAGCGATCATGAAGGATTCGTCCAAAGCCATCAAGGATATGGAGGCGGGAGAGGCAACCGAAGAATTCATTCATTTATCAGAAATCGTTTTTGGTGTCGCGGGGCTAGTTGGCGGTTTAGGTGACAAGTATGCGAGAAACGCGATTGCCCATGCTATGCATGACGGCATGAGTAAATTTATTCCAGAAAGTCATGATTTCCTGCACGGAGAGAAAGTAGCCTACGGAATATTTTATCAATTGGCAGTCGAGAAAAAATGGGACCAAATCGATGAACTGATCCCTTTTTATCAGGAATTGCAGTTGCCGATGTCGCTAACACAAATGGGGCTTTTTCCAGCAGAAGCAGTGATCGATAAGATCGTGGCCTTTGTAGATTCAAAGGAAAAAGTTCATTTGGTGCCAATACCAATGACTAGTAAATTGTTAAAGGATTCAATCATAGAATTAGAAAATTATATCAATAAGAGTTAAAAGAAGGAGGATCATATGGATACTTTAAGTGTAATGCAGAGTCTGTTGATTGCTTTGTGGGTCGCTGCGGTAATGTCAAGATGGCTAGGAGGGGGCGCGACACTCACGCTACGTTTCTCCCCGTTGATGACTGGACTGGTTGTCGGTATCATCATGGGAAATGTCGCTCAGGCGATGATCGTTACGGCTGCTTTGCAAATGATTTATATGGGTGTGTTCTCGCCAGGAGGCTCCATGCCAGCGGAACCTTCGATTGCTGCGGCAATTGCAGTTCCCGTCGCTTTGTTGGGAAACTTGAAACCGGAAGCTGCGATCGCAGTGGCCGTACCGGTTGGATTATTAGGAAGTTATTTGTACCAATTCCGTTTCTTTATCAACACATTCTTAGGAAAATACACGGATAAAGCAGTGGAAGATTTGAACGCCAAAGCAATGAAGCGGTCGATCATCCTTTATCCGACGATTGCGTCATTCTTGCTTTTCGTACCACTAGTATTTATTGCTCTTTACTTAGGAGCACCGATCATTGCTGATGTCATCAATGCATTGGAAGGAACAGTTGTCATTCATATTCTTGAAGTAGTTGGGGGCGGATTAGCTGCAATAGGGATCGCCACAACCGTTTATGTTATTGGTCGGAAAGATTATATGGTCTTTTTCTTCCTTGCTTACTTCATGAGTGTAGTGTTCAAGTCACTTGAGATCACGATGGTTACTTACGCAATCTTCGGTATTCTGATCGCGTTGATCTTCGTTCAATCGCAAAAAGGCAAGGGAATCGCGCCAGCAGCGGATGCTGGTGGACAAAGTTCCTCTGCGACCTTTGACGATGACGACGACTATGATGATGGATTCTAATTAGGAGGAAAAGACGATGACTGAAGTATCTACAAATAAAAGTTTAGCACCAGAAGAAATCACCAGTAAAGACGTTACAAAAGCTTACTTGAGATGGCATTTTGCCAATGAGATCCCGCATTCATTCGAACGTTATTTGGCGCCTTCGCTGCTTTATGCGATGATGCCGATCTTAAAAAAGTTGTATAAAGACGATGATGCATTAAAAGCAGCGTACAAACGCCAATTGCTCTTCTTTAATACGCAGCTAAGCTGGGGTGGCGGGGTCATCACTGGCTTGATGTCTTCGATGGAGCAACAACGGGCACAAGAGGAATATGAGAATAAAGAAATTTTGATGCAAGATGATTTAATGTACAACACGAAGGCAGGGTTGATGGGGGCGTTAGCCGGGATCGGGGATGCGATCGATTCAGGGACGGTCCAATACATCTTCATCGCCATCGCCGTTCCTTGGGCACAACAAGGAAGTGCGCTAGGTGCGTTGTTCCCATTTATTTGCTTCGCACTTTACCAAGCCGCACTGGGCGTATTCTTTGCTAGACAATCCTTCACTATGGGACGTAATGCGACAGGCTTGATGCAAAGTACAGGTGTCCAAACAGCGATCGAAGCACTTTCGGTACTGGGGCTGTTCATGATGGGGATTCTTGCCGGGAACTACGTAAAAGTCGAGTCCACATTGAAATTTGCCATCTCTGGACGGAAATTCGTTATTCAAGAGATTCTTGATCAGATCGTTCCGGGCATCTTGCCTTTAGTTGTCGTGATGGGGGTGTACTGGTTCTATACGAAGAAGGGTCTGAAAGTAACACAAGCATTGCTTTGGCTGACCTTGATCTTGATCATTTTAGCTGGAATCGGAATCTTATAAATAGAAAAAGGAAGTGTATGAAATGGGCGTAGTGAATTTAGCTCGAGTAGACGAACGATTGATCCATGGACAAGTAATGATGACTTTATCACAAAAAAGTGGGGTCAATTCAATTTTTGTTGTAGATGAAGTGGTAGCGAAAGACAAATTTATGCGGGATCTTTACAAGAATGCCGGCAGCCGGACAGGTCAGAAAACGATTGTGATCACACCGGAAAAAGCGAAGTTTTATTGGGATGAATTTACTTTTAAAGAATACAACTGTATTTTGATCACCAAGACAGTCAGTGTCATTTATGATCTGGTAAAGCATGGCGTTCCAATGAAAGAGTTGAACATTGGCGGGATCGCTCAAAAAGATCCTGAGAAAGATTTGTTGGTCACAAAATCAGTGTACTTAAACAAAGAGGACGCAGAACGCTTAAAGGACATGAATGAAAATTACGGTGTGGAAGATATCTATTTCCAAGCGACACCATCTGCACCTAAATCAAGCTTGAAGGATGTCTTGAAACAATTCGGATTATAGAGAAAATGAAAGACAGGAGAGAGTAAACATGGAGCAAACAGAGATCTTCAACGATTGGCTATTTCGATACCAATATGTTTATCGGTTACGTCGAACAGAGAAAAGCAAAAAAAGATTTCTTAGCGCTTTAGTTACGGATATCGCAAAGATGCGCGAAGATATTCGAGTGATCGAGTACGATCAGCAAAAGAAATACGCATCTCGGAACGTCTATGTCGGCGATGTCGAAAAGGCAGAACGTGTGATCTGTACATTCTATGATACTCCTCCTGAGAGCTTTGGCTCCTACCAGTTGTTTGATCGTAAGGACCAAGCGAAAAAGACGACGACCTACATTTTAGTGAGCACGATTTTGGCAATTCTTTTAGGGATCATAGGCACGCTGATCTACATGGGGCTGTCGCCTCATTCCTTTCAATTGAATTCACTCGGCACACTGATGATAGTGGTTGCTTACGGCGCTTATTTTGTTCTCTTAGGAAAAGTCACGAAAGGATTGTCTAAGCGGAAAACATTGGTTCGCAACACCTCGTCGATTTTAGCGATGTTGAAGATGATCGCCGATGAGCGACAAGAAAAAGTCGCCTATGCCTTTTTAGATGAAGGCAGCTACGGCAGCAAAGGATTAGACGAATTACAAAAGCAGGTCAGTCGTCAGTGTCAGATTTATTACTTAGACAGCGTAGGGGCTTCAGCCCCGTTACATTTGATCGGTGAGACACCCAGTAGCAAAAAAGCAATAGAAGACATTGACTATCAGGCGGCAAATCAAAAAGTAAGCTATCTTTTCAGTGCACGAAGAGATGAAGACAAGGCAGCTTTTTACTTAGAGGCCGCAGATTTAAAAGAGAAAAAGCTGAATATGAAAAATATTGCTGCTGTAACAAGTTTGTTTCAGTGAGAGAAATGGAGGAAATTATGCTAGGAATCGTAATCGCCACACATGGCACCTTAAGTGATGGCTTAAAAGATGCTGCGGAAGTGATCATTGGGACTACGAACAACATCGCGACCGTGAATTTGAATCCCGGGGACGATGTCCAGGAATTAGGCGGAAAAATAGAGGCGGCTATAAAGGAAGTTGATAACGGCGAAGGAGTCGTTGTCTTAACGGACTTAGTAAGCGCCAGCCCGTACAATCAGTCAGTCTTGATCACCAACGAATTAGAGGCTGCGCTTCAAGCGAACGTTTATGTCATCGGCGGCGTTAATTTACCGATGCTGCTTGAAACGATCAATCATCAAATTCTAAGTACACCTATAGAAGAAGCTGCGCCAGCAGTGATGGCACAAGGAACAGACAGCTTGGCTATTTGGCATATCTCATCAGTGGAAGAAACAGACGAAGAAGACGACTTTTAATTAGGATAGGGGACTAAAACTTATGAAATGGGGCTTTAGATGGTATGGAGAGAAAGGCGACTCCATTCCTTTAAATCATGTAAGGCAGATTCCCGGTATCAATGGTGTCGTTGGCACATTGTTGAATAAGATGCCCGGAGATGTATGGGAAGTTGCAGAAATTCAGGAACTGAAAGAATCGATTGAAAAAGAAGAATTGGCGTTGCTAGGCATTGAAAGTGTCGCGATCCATGATGCGATCAAGGCCGGCACCGATGAACGGGACCATTACATTGATAACTACATTCAAACGATTCGAAACCTTTCTGAGTGTGGGGTTGATTTGATTTGCTACAGCTTCAAACCGATTTTCGGCTGGGCAAAAACAACCCTTAATTATGAAAATGAAGATGGCAGCTTGGCTTTGCTCTATGATCAAGAGGTTGTAGACAATATGGAACCGGGAGATATGTACAAGCTGATCAGCAGCCAGTCAAAAGGCTTCCAGCTTTCCGGTTGGGAAGAAGAACGTTTGAACAAATTTAATTCATTAGTTGAGATGTATGAGGGCGTGACGGAAGAGGATCTATTCGAGAATTTGAAGTATTTCCTTGAAAAAATCATTCCTGTCTGTGAAGAGGCAGACGTGAGAATGGGGATTCATCCGGATGATCCGCCATGGGAAATTTTCGGGTTCCCACGTATTACGAAAAATTTAGCTGATCTAAAACGAATCATCAGCATGGTGGATTCTCCGTATAATGGCATTACGTTGTGTACGGGTGCCCTAGGTGCAGATCCTGAAAACGACATGGTGAAGATCGTTCACGAAATCGGGGATCGAATCAACTTTGTTCATTTCCGCAACGTGGAATTTCTTGGTTACCGGAAGTTCAAAGAAACCGCCCATCCATCTGCGGAAGGGTCATTGGATATGTACGCGATCATGGAAGCGCTAATTGAAGTTGGTTTTGATGGTGTGATTCGCCCGGATCACGGACGGACGCTCTTTGGTGAAGTCGCACGTCCAGGATACGGACTATATGACCGAGCAATGGGGATCACGTATATGCAAGGACTGCACGAGGCGATCGTAAAAAGTAAAAGCTAGCAGTTGGATAGAAAGCGAGGAAAACATGTCAGTAACGATGAAGCATGAAGTGTATGAACAGTTAGTACAAACAAAGCTGTTGCCGCTCTATACCGCAACGAATCTTGAGTATTTAGATAAGGTGGAAGAGATTTTGTTGAAAAACGGAGTTCCGCTGATCGAAGTGACGTTTCGCAGCGACCGTGCGGCAGAAGCCATCAAGAAACTGTCAGAATCAGGAAAATTAACGGTAGGGGCAGGAACTGTCCGTACGTTGAAAGAAGCAAAAATCGCTGTTGAAAATGGTGCGAAGTTCGTGGTGTCTCCAGCAGTGGTACCTGAAGTGATCGAACTTTGTTTAGAGCAAGGAATCCCAGTTTTTCCAGGAACGGCAACACCGCGGGACATTCAAATTGCGGCAGATTATGGCCTTACAGTTGTGAAATTCTTCCCGGCGGATATTTACGGGGGACTGGATGCTATCAATGCATTAAGCGGCCCTTTCTACGATATGAAATTCTTGCCGACTGGTGGAATCACTAAAGACAACTTTGTTTCGTATTTGGATAATCCTCACGTGATCGGTGTAGGCGGCTCCTTCATTCTTTCGGAAAAGGTCATCATGGAAGACAATGGAGAGAAAATGGACCGAATCTTACAATCATTAGTAGAACAAATGTAAAAAGCATCAGGAGTGATCAAATGATCGGCTCCTGATGCTTTATTTTTTTTATTTTAGAGGTGCCCATTTCCAATCTTCTACTTCAACTAAGTCTTTTCCTTCTGAACGAATAAAGTCATGGTGTTTTTGCAGCGTGTCGTCCATTTGTTGTGAGAAGTTCGCAGCCTGTTCACCGTAAACGGCATTGGCACCATCTTGTGCTAAGTGGAAGCGATCCATTTCACTGAAGACGCGCATGTCAAATGGTGTTGTAATATCCCCATTTTCACGGTAGCCATGGATATGGATATTGTGATTGTGACGGTCAAAGAAGATGTCACGTACCATGCCTTCATAACCGTGGAAAGCAAAAATAATTGGTTTGTCGGTTGTAAAGATCGCATCAAATTCATCGTCTGTCAGACCACGCGGATCAATATCTGGATGACGCAATTTCAAGATGTCTACAACATTGACAAAGCGAATTTTTAATTCTGGAAATTGTTTGTTCAAAATAGAGACAGCAGCTAATGATTCTAAGTTAGGTTCTGTACCAGCTGCGGCGATGACTAAATCAGGTTCTGCTCCGTTGTCAGTACTTGCCCAATCAATGACTTTAAGTCCTTTTTCCACCAACTCTTCGGCTTCATCCGCAGAATAAAATTGTGGACGTGGATGTTTGCTTGAGACGATCAAATTGATCACTTGCTTGTCTTGCATCGCTTTGTCCATTACCGCCATTAAGCTGTTGGCATCAGCGGGCAAATATTCACGAATAAATTCAGGTTTTTTCTCAGCTAAATGAGTCAATACACCAGGATCTTGATGAGTGTAGCCGTTATGGTCTTGTTGGAAGACCGTCGAAGTCGCGATCAAGTTCAATGCTGGGTATTCTTTACGCCAAGAATGTGCGCTGGCTTTACGCATCCATTTGAAGTGCTGTGTCAGCATAGAATCTACGACACGCAAGAAAGATTCGTAGCTGGCGAAGAAACCGTGACGACCAGTCAGTACATAGCCTTCCAAGAAACCTTCTGCTTGATGTTCCGATAACTGGCCATCGATTACACGACCCACTGAGGATTGCCATTCATCCGTACTGTTTTTTGGTTCTAACCATTGGCGATTCGTAACATCGAAAACTTTGTTCAAGCGGTTCGATTTTGTTTCATCAGGACCAAAAATGCGGAAGTTTGTTGGGTTTTCTGTGATCATATCCCGTGCTTGTTCGCCGAAGACGATCATATCTTGTGCAGTCACTGCACCTGGAACAGTCGTATCAATCGCATGCTGTTTCCAATCAGGCATCACCATTGGTTTAGGATCGATTCCGCCATTTGTGATTGGATTTGTTGCCATACGCTTGTCGCCTTTAGGAGAGAGCGCTCGGATGTCAGCCACAATTTTTCCGTTTTCGTCGAATAATTCTTCTGGACGGTACGATTTTAACCAATCTACCAATTTATCCGCATGCTCCATATCTTCAGAACTTACAGGGATCGGTACTTGGTGCGCACGGAAAGTGCCGGCCAATTGTTCCCCGTTCCAAGTTTCTGGACCAGTCCAGCCTTTAGGGGTTCTAAAGATGATCACTGGCCAATGAGGCATTTCAGCATCTTCCGCATTTCCCTTACGCGCTTCAGATTGGATCGATTTGATTTCTTCAATGACTTCATCAAGTACATTTGCCATGATCGGATGCACTTTTTCAGGGTCCGTACCTTCTACAAAGTAAGGTTTCCAGCCCAGGCCTTCAAAATATTTTGCCAAATCTTCATCACTTTTACGTGAAAGGATCGTTGGATTCGAGATTTTTCCGCCATTCAAGTAAAGGATCGGTAATACCGCTCCGTCATTGACTGGGTTGATAAAGACATTTGAGAACCAGCCGCTAGATAGAGGGCCTGTTTCTGCTTCGCCATCTCCAACCACAGTTGCTGCGATAACATCAGGATTGTCTAAAATAGCCCCCGTCGCATGAGAAAGGGAATACCCTAATTCGCCGCCTTCGTGGATGGAACCGGGTGTTTCTGGTGCTGCGTGAGAAGCAATACCGCCAGGGAAGGAGAACATTTTGAATAGCTTTTTCATCCCTTCAGCGTCTTCAGTGATTTCAGGATATATTTCTGTGTAGCTGCCATCGATATAAGAGTTTGAGACCATCACTTGTCCGCCATGACCAGGTCCTTCAATGTAAAACATATTCAAATCATATTTATTAATCACACGGTTTAAATGTGCATAAACGAAATTTTGCCCAGCGATAGTTCCCCAGTGACCGATCGGGTGGGTTTTAACGTCTTCTTTTTTTATCGGTTGCTTTAATAAGGGATTGTCCTTTAAATACATTTGAGCGACGGAGATATAGTTGGCCGCGCGCCACCATGCATCGACTTTATTCAGGTACTCTTGAGAATCTAAGTTGTTTGACATAGATAAAACTCCTTTTTAAGTATAAAATACTTTAATGTTTACACACACAATATACCTGTATTCAAATCGCTTGTAAACCTTTTTTTGGTATTTTTTACATTAATTATTTATTATCACAAATTAACATAACGGGAGGGATAAAAGAAAAGCTTTTGTGATATATTAAACAAACTTTTTAATAACAATTCCTCATACTGAAAAAAATCGCTTATTATTTTGTTAAGAAAGAGAAACAAGCGTTCATTAATGAAGAGGAATTAGAGGCACCGTGTAAAAAAAGGAGAAGAGGTAAATTGACAGACATTTATAAATACGCCACATTTTTTTCTTACTTTGCATCAAAAAGCTCATAGCTTTTTCAAATCTTTGACGTAAGATAAACGTAACCCTAAAGTAATTCTTTTCCCCTGTGAAAGCAGGAACCCCCAAAAATAAAGCTGGTGCGTAAGCACCAGCTTTATTTTGTATATACCCATACGTTTGCGAGTTGCGGCAAGAGGGAATCGAGTGAATATTTTTGCATGTAGTGATTTTTTTCCGGGCTGTCATTCGGGTCATAAACGATAAGCTGATCACTCTGGACATCCTTTTTGATCACCATGATGTGCCCAACTTCTGTAAACTCACCAGGGGTGACTGATACCACCAATGGCTGGTTCTGATTCAAATACTGCTGGATCTTTCCTTGATCCTTCCCAAGGTTCTGAACAGTCAGACCGTAATGTTCAGCAAAAGCAGGGAATATAGACCATGCAGTTCCTTGTCCATTTTCATAATAGCGATCACCGCTCCATTGCAGAATCTCTGTTGGATAGACTGTTCGCTTTTCTTGAAAGGAAAGAATCATGGCTAAAGAAGTGATCGCACAGCCGTTTGTGGCTAAATCATTCCTATCAGAACCGCTGCCATATGCTTTTCCGGACCATCGCGGATCTGTCTGTAAAATCAATGAAAAATCCTGACCATGTTCTTGCAGGTATTGATTGGCAGAAGCAGAAAAATTCTGCTGACTATTTGCTTTATTGCTAAATGGAAAAAATTTCAACGAGAGGGCGCCTAAACTTGCGCACACTAAAACGATGCCTAATAAAATAGAAAAGGGACGAGATCGTCTTTTCATAAAAAACACCTCCACTCCTATAGTAAAACAAAAAAGGAGAGAGGTGCCATCGGGCAAAAGTTGTACTTATTCAAATTCTTCTAATTCTAAGCTGAGTTCTTCCCAGCTTGCGAGCTGTTCTTCTTGAAATGCTTTAGCCGTTTCCAATTCATTCGTCAATTCTAATAATTGAACATGATCATTCAAAATATCCGGATGACTCATTTGTGTTTCAAGTGCATCAATTTTTTCATCTAAAGACGAGAGGCTTTCCTCGATCGACTCGATTTTACGACGTAAGCTACGAATTAGCTTTTGCTGTTCTTTGTCTTGATGAAATTTCTTTTTAGGCACTTCAACAGGGTCATTTTCTTTCGCTTGCAATTCAGCAATTTCTTCTTCTTCTCTTTTTTTCTCTAAATAATAGTCATAATCACCAAGGTATAATTTGCTGCCCTCTGGAGATAATTCAATCACTTTGTTTGCGATGCGATTGATAAAATAACGGTCATGAGAAACAAAGAGCAGGGTGCCCTGATAATCGATCAGCGCGTTTTCTAACACTTCTTTGTTGTCGATGTCCAAATGGTTGGTAGGTTCATCCAGTATCAAAAAGTTTTCTCTGTTCATTGATAGTTTTGCTAAAGCCACACGAGCTTTTTCTCCACCACTCAGTAGCGGAATTGTTTTTTCGACATCCTCACCACTAAATAGGAAACCACCTAAAACACTTCGAATCTCTTTTTCGGGGGTCGTCGGATGTTCATCCCAAAGCTCAGCTAAAATCGTTTTATTTCCATGGAGATCCGCCTGCCCTTGATCGTAATATCCGATCGTCACATTCGTCCCAAAATGGGGAGTCCCTTTGATGAAGGGCAACTGACCGATCAAGGATTTTAATAACGTAGATTTTCCGATCCCGTTTGGTCCGACAAGGGCGATGGCATCCTCACGACGGATATCTAGATCCACTGGCTCTGACAACGTTTCCTCATAGCCGATTGCTGCTTCTTCAACTTGCAGGACCACGTTGCCTGAAATTTTATCAATATCGAACATGAATCTTGCTGATTTTTCCTTGCCATCCGGCCGGTCTAGCCGATCCATTTTCTCTAATGTTTTGCGGCGGCTTTGAGCGCGTTTTGTCGTCGAAGCGCGGACTAAATTGCGGGCGACAAAATCTTCAAGCTTTCCGATTTCTTCCTGCTGTTTTTCATACGCCTTCCAGTCACTAGCAAGCTGCGCGGCTTTTAAGTCTAAATAACGAGAGTAATTCCCTTTATAATGACGAATTTTATGGCGAGAAATTTCATAAATCTCATTTACGACGCGGTCCAAAAAATAACGGTCATGGGAGACAATTAAGAGAGCACCCGCATAGCCTTGTAAATAATCTTCCAGCCAGGCCAGTGTTTCGATGTCTAAGTGGTTGGTGGGTTCATCAAGAATCAAGATGTCTGGTTTTACTAACAGCATACGAGCCAAAGCAAGACGCGTTTTTTGGCCACCCGAAAGAGTGCTGATTTCTTTATCGTAAAAACTGTCATCGAATTTAAACCCGTGAAGAACGCTTCGAATCTCATTTTCATAGCCGTACCCGTTCTGTTCATTGAAATCATGCTGCAGTTGATCGTATTCCTTCAATAAAGAAGCGTAGCGAGCCTCAGTTTCTGGGGTATCACCGATAGCGATTTCGACTTCCCGCATTCGTGCTTCCATTTGACGGACTTTTTCAAAAGCCTTCAGCATTTCGTTCCAGATCGTTTCTGTTGAGTCCAACCCCGTATCTTGGGCGAGGTAGCCCAGCGTGGCTTGTTTATTTTTGATGACTTGCCCCGCATCGGGTGCTTCGATACTGGCGATAATTTTTAGTAGTGTCGATTTGCCCGCACCGTTTCGTCCAACGAGACCGATCCGTGCTTTGCTGGCGACTTCAAGATGGATATTTTCAAATAGCGTGTCTGCGCCAAAATAGCGAGCAATTTGATTTGCTTGTAATAAAATCATTGGATATCTTCCTTAAATTTATTTTTCCGAATGGATTAAGTCTATCATATTTTCGCAGACCTTGCGATTGGAAGCGGTCATTTCAGTTAATCGTGATTTTTTCACAAAATTTCGAGCAAGTGCGTTGCATTTTCACTAAGATTCTTGCTATTATAGTGCAGTAGTCAACATTTACGAAAATTTTTGATAGAGGAGAGTTATTGTGAAAGAACATTCAATTCCAAAAGCGACTGTTAAACGATTGCCGTTATATTATCGGTATTTGCGTATTTTAAATAATGCTGGAAAAACAAAAGTATCATCTACAGAACTAAGTGAGGCGATCCAGGTCGATAGCGCAACGATTCGTCGGGACTTTTCTTACTTTGGTGAATTAGGGAAACGCGGATATGGATACGATGTCGAAGATTTGATGCATTTCTTCGGTAAAATCTTAAATGACGACCAGTTGACCAACGTCGCATTAGTCGGTGTCGGTAATTTGGGAAGCGCGTTGTTAAAATTCAAGTTCCATCAAAGCAACAGCATCCGTGTAAGCTGCGCCTTCGATGTTAAAGAAGATATCGTAGGACGTATCGTTGATGGCATCCCTGTGTACCCATTAGACAGCATGGTCGAACAGATCAAATTGCAACAAATCGAAATCGCTATTCTCACTTTACCAGCACAACAAGCGCAACAAGTGGTGGATCAATTAGCGGCAGCTGGAATCAAAGGAATCTTAAACTTTACAGCCGCTCGTCTTACTGCACCAGAAGATGTTATTATCCAAAGTGTGGATCTGACCAATGAATTGCAAACCTTGATTTATTTCTTGCACCACAACAACAACGACAAATAAAAAAAACTGAGCCTGTGCTCAGTTTTTTTGCTGTCTAGCTTATAGAGGTGTTGAAACTCAAATGTTTCGCTTACTGCTCACCGAATAGCATTTGATAGTCCGTGGTTTCCGAATCTTTTGGCAATTGCTGCAACAACTCGTTTAAAGTGGTGAAATCAATAAAACGGGCTTGACGCGCAATTTCTTTTCCGTCGTGGTAGACCAAAACGGCGGGGACAGTCAGAACTTCAAAAAAGCCTGCCAATTCTGGTTCGTGCAGAATGTCTAAATGATGAAAAGGAATAGATGCCTCTTCGGCAAGTTTTCTTACTTTCGGTTCATCTACATGACAGATGCTGCAAGTTTCAGAAGAGATGAACACGACATTATTTGCTTCATTAGATAAAGACTCTTGAACCATGCTCAATTTTTCCATGGCAAACATCCTTTCCTGAAAAATACTTACTATCTGTAAGATAATCAGAATTGGTCAAATTGTCAATTTAGTTGTTTGAGAAAAATAGTTGTTTGATTTCATAAAAAGCGTTATACTCTCTAATGTACTGCGGGTGTAGTTTAGTGGTAAAACAGAAGCTTCCCAAGCTTCCGTCGCGAGTTCGATTCTCGTCACCCGCTTTTTGAAGCATCGTGGACTTGATTGTGATCAGTCACGGTGCTTTTGGTATTTTTTACTTTTCTTTTGACGGACTCTTGCTATTCAATCTGTGCTTGATGTATGCTAAAGGTGATGTGGGAGGGTTCTCCCACTCAGGGGTATTTATCCTTATTAAACCAACGTTTGTGGCTGAGCGTTGGTTTTTTTATATTTTTTTTAAAGCGAATTCTGCATGGATGATTAGTTGTGATTTTAACTGGTAAACGAAGAAAACTCGTTTAATGAAGGCTTTTTTATGGGGATTCATAAAAATCTTTTCCTTGAATGCTGTAGCGTTCTTAGGTGGACAAGACGATATTGGTGACTAAACTCTAAAAATGGTATCGGTAAGAGATACGAAAAAATCCCCCGATATGGAGGATTACGTGGTGATTCCAAAAAAGCTTAATACAAACAGTAGAAGAGCGGGAAACATCGAGTTCATTGTGTTTAACATCCAGTGAACCATAATAGATCCCCAAATATTTTTAGTAAATAAATAGATCAAGCCTAAGTAAACACCCAATACCATATAGGGAATCATGGCATAGACATTCCCGTTGAAATTGTTCCAATGAACCAGCCCGAATAAGATTCCTTGAACAAAAAGCATGACGATTCGTAAAAATCCATTGGAAAACTTTCCTAGCAATAAATAGCGAAACGTCAATTCTTCAGCAAAGGGAGCAATAAACGGTGAGACAGCGGCCAAGACGGCCCATCCAGCGCTGAGTGTTTGCCCAGAAGTGTTCTCTGAACTGCGAAGCTGAAGAAGTTCACTAGGGATCATTCTGCGTACGAAACTGAGTATAAAGAAAGCGATCGCGACTAAGACGATACTCAACAGCAATTTAAGAAAAAGTCTATGACGATATAGTTGCCACTGTTCCTTTAGAAAATCATGAAATAAGTAAATCATAATCAGAAAACCTGCTAGAAATAAACCAGTTGAACTTAACAAAGAAATTTTTGGGTCCTTATCAAGATGAAGGAGCGGAAAAAGGTAGTCGCCTATCAATAATTCCAAAGGGATTATCAGAAGTCCCCACCATTGTTTTTTTGTTGCTTCCATATCGTTACCTCTCTTTCTTGCATAAGTGTAAAAAAATAGGCAAGAAGTGTAAAGCAATTTGAACGAAAGAAAAATTTCTTTTGGCAACTTTTTGGTATAATCAAAGGAAGCTAATAAAAAGGGGTTGAGAGAGTGTGGATTATCAGATGCAAAAGACCATGGGGAAATGTTTCCGCAGCAAGGGAACAAGTGTTATCGGAACAATCCGAATTCTAGGCAGTTGGTATGATTTTAAAGTAGTAAACGGGCCACCAGAGATAGGCGACATGTTGGAGGTCGTTGATTTTACCAGTCGTGAATTGCTTGTTGTCATCAATAATAATTTAGAAGAAAGTGATGTGAATTATCTTGTTCATCGTTAATATTATCTTATTTATAATCATAGCTGTCGTCGTTTTGTTTATTATTAGTCAGTTGGTAGTCATTGTTCAGCAAGGGGAAGTCAAGGTCGTAGAAAGCTTTGGGAAGTATGTAAAAACAATCGACCCGGGACTGCATTTTCTGATCCCTATTTTATATGTTGTGCGCCGTCGCGTGTCATTAAAGCAAACACCTATTCAGATCGAACCGCAAAGCGTGATTACTCGAGACAATGTAATCGTAGAGATCGATGAAGCGATAAAATATCACGTGACAGATGCACGGGCTTTTGTGTATGATAATGAAGATTCTGTCACGTCTATGATCCAAGATTGCCAATCCAATTTACGAGGCATCATTGGTAAAATGGAACTGAACGAGGTATTAAACGGCACAGAAGAAATCAATGTTAATCTTTACGAGAGTGTAAAGGACATTACGGCCGGTTATGGCTTATCCATAGATCGGATCAATATCGGAGAGATTTCGGTTTCCAACGAGATCATCAATTCGATGAATAAGTTAATTACTGCTAGTCGAGACAAAGAATCCTTGATCACCATTTCGGAAGGGAAAAAACAGTCTGTGATTTTAGAGTCTGAAGCAAAATCCTCTGAAATGCAGATCGATGCAGAAGCTCGAGCAAGACAAACCAAAATCGATGCAGATGCCCGCGCCGAACGGACGAAAATCGATGCAGCAGCAGAGGCGGAACGGATTGAAAAGATCACCGAAGCGGAAACTTCTCGAATCAGAGAAATCAATAAAGCCATTGCTGAAAGTAATTTGACGGATGAAATGATTGCCTACTTGGGGATCGAAGCCTTCAAGCACGTGGTTGAAAACAATGGCAATACTGTTATTATGCCAAGTAATTTAACCGAACTCGGCAATGTACCGGCAATCAAGGAAATTTGGAAACAAACGAACTAAAGAGATTCGTGTGATGGGAGACACTAATAGTAGAAAGTAGGAGTTGAGAACCATCGCAGCAAAGAAGCAAGCACCAAAAATTATTTCCGCAATCGTCATTGCGTTGGCCGGGATATATGGACTTTATTCCCAAATAGCACCGGATAGCCAATCAGGAAATTCAAACAAGGAAGTCGCTATAAGTCAGTTATCAGAGATTCCTGAGTATGACGGTGAGCATCAAACAATTGAGATAAATCATAACCAACCGGATTTTTCTAAAAAGGATCTTTCTCTTGAGCAGCGTACTTGGACAAGCTTTTCTGATCTCGACGCGTTGAATCGAGTTGGCGTTGCAAATGCGATGTTAGGAAAAGAATTGATGCCCCACCAAGAACGGGAACGTTTATTTGTCAAACCGACCGGCTGGCATCAAAAATTTTACAACGATGAGCCGTTGTATAATCGAGCCCATTTGATCGCCTATCAATTTTCAGGAGAAAATAACAATCTTAAAAACTTGATGACGGGAACAGCTTCACTGAATGACCCTGGGATGAACGATCACGAAAAGGAAATCGGAAATTATATACGTAAAACCAATCACCATGTCCGTTATCGGGTGACGCCTTATTTCAAAGGGGAAGAATTGGTTGCGCGAGGCATTCAAATGGAGGCGGAAAGTATCGAAGATGATCAAATTTCCTTTAACCTTTTTGTTTATAATGTGCAAGAAGGCATTACGATTGATTATCAAACAGGCTATTCGCAAAAGGAGTAAAGAAATCACCCAAATTTGGGTGATTTTTTATTAGAAAAAGTCGTTATCCTATTGTTATTAAGAGAAATTTCCTTGAGAATAAAGAAGAAGCTAAAGGAGAGGGGTGCGAACAATGGAAGAGTACCAACGGGAACGTTATCTGGCTGCAGCAATGACGCTTAGTAAAAAATTAGCGCGCCGACAATTTCAACCAATCATTTGTCGAAATTTAGAGGAAGCAGCAGATCATGCGTTAGATATGATTGATCCGAACAAGACAGTAGGGCTTGGCGGCTCTATTACAGTGGAACAATCTGGGATAATTGAAAGGTTGTATCAGCGAGATCAAAAAATGATTGATCGCGAACAAACGAATTCGGTGGAAGCGCGGCATCAAGTGATGAAGCAAGCGTTGACTGCTGATTATTTTTTGACTAGTATCAACGGGATCTCTGAAGAGGGAGAATTGGTAAACGTCGATAGTGTTGGCAACAGGGTAGCTGCGTTAACGTATGGACCAGATAGAGTAATCGCATTTGTCAGTATGAGAAAAGTGTATGGGAATCTTGAGACTACCTTAGAAATGGTTCGCAAAAACACGGCGCCATTGAATGCCCACCGTTTAGGGTTAGAAAAGACCCCTTGTATAAAGAAAGGTACTTGCGGAGACTGTCTGAACACAGAATGCATTTGTAATACGATCGCGATTACTCGCCGCTCAATGGAGAAAGACCGCATCCTTTTATTTTTGATCCTTGAAGATGTTGGGTTATAGGAGAGTATTTTATAGAGAACACAAAAAAACCGAGGAATTTTCCTCGGTTTTCTGTGTTTAGCTTAAAGAACTGCTGTTTTCCATTACTTCATCGATCAAACCGTAAGCTTTTGCTTCGTCGGCAGACATGAAGTTATCACGATCTGTGTCACGTTCAATGACTTCGATCGGTTGACCAGTACGTTCAGACAAAATGTTGTTTAAACGTTCGCGGGTCTTCAAAATGTGGCGAGCAGCGATTTCAATCTCTGTTGCTTGTCCTTGCGCACCACCAAGAGGTTGGTGGATCATGATCTCAGCGTTTGGCAATGCAAAGCGTTTGCCTTTCGCGCCAGCGGTCAACAGGAAGCTTCCCATAGAAGCGGCCATACCAAGTACAATGGTTTGCACATCGGCTTTGACAAAATTCATTGTGTCAAAAATTGCTAAACCGGCAGATACGCTACCACCTGGTGAATTGATGTAAAGATAAATATCCTTTTCAGAGTCTTGGGCATCCAAGAAAAGTAATTGGGCGATAATAGTGTTCGCCATATCATCGTTCACTTCACCGCTTAACATAATGATGCGGTCTTTCAATAAACGAGAATAAATGTCGTAAGCACGTTCGCCACGAGATGATTGTTCAATGACTGTAGGGACTAAATTCATAGTGAATCCTCCTTAAAAATAGTGTTCGTAATTTAGTTTAGCACAAACGAGGTTGGATTGCTAAAACTTAAAGAAAGTATACAACGTTGGTCAGTTTTGGTCAAATGGAAGGCTTCGATTTTTAAGACGTATCAAACTATCCTAGAAACACGAAAATATGGTACTATTAATAACGAAAAGAACAAACTATTCATTCGTTGATTTTATTTTCACCGTGTATCCTTCAAAAAATGGTATATCACAAAAAAATGTTATAAATTAGACGAGCTTTTTTTATTTATATCTTTAAAAGCGATCGTCTCATTTTTTAAAATTTTCAAGGGGATCACATAGTGAACAGCGACGTGTTTTTAAAGAAATAGTCCTTAATAGGAACTGGGAGGGAACAAATGTGGAAATTGCATTAATCGGACTAATCGGTGTATTGATCGGGGCAGGCTTGACGGGGATCGCCGTCTACTTTGTTTTTAGATATATTGATTCGCGCCATATTCGTGAAAGAGAACTGGAACATCAGGTCAAAGAAATCGAGACAATCAACCTTTTAAACAAGAAAATCAATGAGGTTTTATCAAAGCGCAATGTGATGATGCAAGAATATGTATCCTTTAATTCATTTGATGATTGCTACATTACGATTGATGACTTTATCTACTTGAACTCATTCACAGCGCAAAATAATTTTTATTTGCCAAACTATTTAATTGAAGAATTCTTCAAAAATATTTCCCATCGAAAAGTTATTTTATCCCCTGAAGAAACGGTCAAAATCGGCGGCTATACTTATAAAGGCGGGCGGATTGTCATGGAGACCTTCTCTGAACAACTTTTAGAAATATTGAACGAGAAAAAACAAAAATTATCTCGCTCAACAAAACAACCATTACGCTATTTTAACGTACAATAATACATTCACGAATACTCGTGAGCAGACTTATATCAGGTTATTGAAAAATGATCGTTGACTACGGACGAGGTGACTATAGATGACAGTAATTATTGCTCATCGCGGGAGTGCTGGAACTCATCCAGAGAATACATTGCCTGCGTTTATGGAAGCAGTGCGAGCCGGTGCAGACGGGATCGAACTGGATGTTCAATTAACTGCGGATCAGCAGTTAGTCGTGATTCATGATGAGAGCGTTGATCGAACGACTGACGGAAAGGGCTTGATCCGTGAGTTGACATTAAAGGAAATAAAAAAACTAGATGCTGGAAGCTGGTTTGATGAAAAATACCAAGCAACGAAGATTTCGACCTTGCAGGAAGTCTTGAACCTCTTGCTGCAAATGCGCTTTCGCGGCTTTTTGTGTATTGAGATCAAAACAAATAAATTCCATTATCCTGGGATCGAAGAAAAAATATCGGCGGTCATGACTAGTAAAGAGTGGCCATTTACGTATTGGTATGCAAGTTTCAATATTGATTCGCTGCACATCATGCATCAATTTGAACCGGATGCTCAATATGATCTGATTCAAAAAAATGACTTAGAAAAAAGCCAAGTCGTTCTGGATACTGATTTTATTGAGGGCTTGCATCCTAGTTATGATTGGGTCAAACAGAATCCAGAAATAGCCAAAAACTATGAGAAAACCATCCGTCCGTGGACGCCAAATCTGTACGAGACGATGATGACTTGTTATGAAAAGAACCTCGCTGGAATCATCACTGATTTTCCGGAAAAAGCGATTCGTGCGAGAAGCAGGTATAAGCAATGAAAGTAATTGCAATCGTGGGACCGACAGCAGTTGGCAAGACGAGCTTGAGCATCGACCTTGCCAAACGATTTGACGGAGAGATCATCAGCGGCGATTCCATGCAAGTCTATCGCGGCCTCGATATCGGGACTGCAAAAGTGACTTTAGAAGAACAGGCTGGCGTTTTGCACCATTTGATAGATGTGCGAGATATAGACCAAAGCTATTCTGCAGCCGACTTCCAACAGGCGGCTAGAGAAGTGATTCAAGAAATCACTGATCGAGGAAAAGTCCCCATTGTTGTCGGCGGAACAGGACTTTATATCCAATCGTTGTTATGGGACTACAAACTTGGAAGTGAAGGCGAACGAACGGACGAGTCATTAAGAGAAAAATACGAAGCGATCGCTGAAGCTGAAGGGAATGAAGCCCTGTGGAAGCTCCTGCAGGCGAAAGATCCATTGGCTGCGGAAAAAATCCATTACAACAATCGAAAAAAAATGATTCGAGCACTGGAAGTGTTTGAATTGACGGGCCATTCCATTTTAGAACCGAAAGAACAACCGAAAGAACTTTATGACAGCTTTTTGATCGGCTTGAACACGGAGCGTACGCGCTTGTATCGACGAATCAATGAACGTGTGGATTTAATGGTGGAGCAAGGCGTGCTGGAAGAAGCAAGGCAATTAGCAAAGACTCCAGAAGTTCAGGCGGCACAGGGAATTGGCTATAAAGAATTCTTCCCTTATTTTTCAGGCGAGTGTTCATTGGACAGCGCGATCGAGGAAGTAAAATTACATTCACGAAGATATGCAAAACGTCAATTGACCTGGTTTCGAAATCGGATGTCGGTTCATTGGTATGATTTGGTTCAACATCCAGAAGCAATTGACGAGGTCGAAGCAGCTATAGAAAAATGGTTGTCTAGCGAGAAAGAATAGACGAAATCGACCGTTAAGAAGCAAAAAGAGTCTTTTTTTATTTTAAAAAAATACAGCAGCATTACTTAGGAGGAAACGAATTGTCAGAAAGAGTCATTTTAGTCGGCGTCGAAACAGATGAGACCAAGTATAACTTTTTGGAATCGATGCATGAGTTGGCTGGACTAACCAAAACGGCTCATGGCGAAATAGTTTTTTCATTGACCCAAAAACGTCCAAGAATCGATCGTCAAACGATCATCGGTAAAGGGAAAGTAGAAGAACTGGCACAATTGGTAGACGCCCATGAAGCAGAGCTGGTCATCTTCAACCATGCATTGACGCCGCGTCAAAGCCAAACCATCGAGGAGCGGGTTGGTGTTCCTGTGATTGATCGTATTCAGTTGATTTTAGATATTTTTGCCCAAAGAGCGCGTTCTAAAGAAGGAAAGCTGCAAGTAGAATTGGCACAGTTAGAGTATTTATTGCCTCGACTGACTGGGCAAGGGCAAAGCTTGTCGCGGCTCGGTGGTGGGATCGGGACACGTGGACCCGGGGAAACAAAACTAGAAACCGATCGCCGTCATATTCGTCGTCGGGTCTCTGCTATCAAAAAAGAAGTGAAGGAAGTGGAAGCGCATCGGGAACGAAGCCGGCAAAAACGGCAGCAATCCAGCGTTTTCCAGATGGGGTTGATTGGCTATACGAATGCCGGGAAATCGACCATTCTAAATCTGCTGACGAATGCAGATACGTATTCTGAGGATCAGCTATTTGCGACGTTGGACCCTTTGACAAAGCGTTGGCATCTTCCTCAAGGGATGGAAACGACGATCACGGATACTGTTGGCTTTATTCAAGATTTGCCGACGCAATTAGTGGATGCGTTTCAGTCTACGCTGGAAGAAAGCCGCGGCATGGACTTGCTGCTCCATGTCGTTGATGCTAGCGCTGAGGACCGTCAGCAACAAGAAAAGACAGTAAATGACTTATTGAAAGATCTACACATGGAGACTATCCCTATGCTGACGATCTACAATAAAGCCGACCGTATTGATGAATTTACATTTACTCCGACCTTGTTTCCAAGTGTGTTGATTTCAGCAAAGACCAACAGAGGCAAGGAATTACTTGAGGATTCCATCAAGCAGGAAATCATGAATTTATTAGAGCCTTATATAGTAACGTTGAATGCGGATGAAGGCCAGGCATTAAGTGAAATGAAACGAGAGACCCTTGTCTTGAGTGAAACCTTTGATGAAGAAAACGAACACTATATCGTCCGTGGGTTTGCTAAGAAAAATTCTCTCTGGATTAGGAGAATGGATGATGAATTGGACAACTGATCTAGCACCAGAGTTAGTTGAAAAAGTCGACCGAGTCGATCAAAAAATCGCTGGTCGATTGCAAGAAGTACGAGAGGTCGCGTTATCAAATCAAGCGAAAGTCTTGGCCGCGTTTCGAGAGAATCATGTTTCGGAAAGCCATTTTTTACCTTCTACCGGGTACGGGAATGACGATCAGGGACGGGATGTTTTGGAAGCCGTGTACGCACAATCGTTTGGCGCGGAAGCTGCACTCGTACGCCCTCAAATCGTTTCTGGGACACACGCGATCGCCACCTCGTTATTTGGTGTGCTGCGTCCTGGGGATGATCTGCTTTATATTACCGGAACGCCTTATGACACATTACTTGAAGTTATCGGCGTACAAGGCAATGGAATCGGGTCGTTTAAGGAATACAACATCGGTTACGACGAAGTTGACTTATTGGAAGACGGTGCCGTTGATTTTGATGGGATCAAAGCGAAGATCACGGATAAAACAAAAGTGATTGCAATCCAGCGTTCACGGGGCTATGCCTCACGGCCCTCATTTACGATAAAAAAAATCAAAGAAATGTGTGATTTTGTCAAAACGATCGCGCCGAATGTCGTGATCTTTGTCGATAATTGTTATGGAGAGTTTGCTGAATTATTGGAACCGACACAAGTAGGTGCCGATTTGATGGCGGGATCATTGATCAAAAATCCTGGTGGCGGAATCGCTAAAACAGGCGGCTATATCGCCGGGAAACAGGAATTGATCGAGCGTTGTGCCTATCGCTTAACAACACCAGGTGTAGGAGCTGAAGGCGGTGCGATGCTTGGCAGTGTCTTTGATATGTTACAGGGATTTTTCCTGGCACCTCATGTGGTGAGCCAAGCGATTCAAGGCGCTGTTTTTTCTGCCGCATTATTGGAAGAATACGATTTGGCTTCCACCCCTAAGTGGGATCAGCCGCGTACGGATTTGATCCAACTGATCGATTTTCGGGATCGTGAAAAAATGATCCAGTTTTGCCAAGCGATTCAGAAATATTCGCCCATCGATGCCTATGTTGCCCCTATTCCTTCTTATATGGCAGGTTATGAGGATGACATCATTATGGCGGCGGGGACATTCATTCAAGGAGCAAGCATCGAATTGAGTGCAGATGGTCCTTTGCGTGAACCCTATTCGTTATATCTTCAAGGCGGTCTGACATTTGAACACGTCAAAGTTGCAGTAACGAACGCTGTGAATGAAGTCTATCATCAGTAAAAAGGAGCTCAACCTTGAGCTCTTTTTTTTTAGGCCTGTTTTCTCTCTAGAGCAGTTTCAGGAAAGAAAAGCTGCTGTTCGTGGTTGAATCTTACAAGATAGGTATGGGTCTCTTTGTTGTAATTTATGATGATCCCTAAATAGCCAGCCATCGGTTGGTCTTTTTTTATTTTAACGGTCTCACCTTTTTGGAAACGAGGCAAAGCGTTCACGTCCTTTTCTTTTTAATGAGTATACGATACTTTTATAAAACAGAAACCTTGATAATACAAGCTTTTTTCTCTAAATCCGAACGTTTTTAATTTCTATGTAAGAAAATCTAACATTATGCCTTGACGATTGGTTCGTCGGATGGTATCCTTTTTTCAACATCAAAATACAAGGAGGAGATGGTATGCGGGAAAAAGAATTGCGTCGTTCGCTTGCAGTTTTTCCAATTGGTACAGTTATGAAACTGACAGATTTGACCGCAAGGCAAATCCGGTACTATGAGGAGCAAGAATTGATTCATCCGGAACGAAGTGAAGGCAACCGTAGAATGTATTCTCTAAATGACATTGATGTGCTGCTTGAAATCAAGGATTATTTATCCGATGGGTTAAATATGGCGGGAATCAAGCGTGTCTATCAAATGCGCCAAGAAGAGGTCAAAGCGGCCAAAGAGAAACCACCATTGACTGATAAAGATGTTCGTCGTATTTTCTACGATGAGATGCTGACGCAAGGCGGTTTTCAACAACAAAATCCATACCAATCGCAAGGGCCTAAGCTGTAGCGGTTGTGGAATAAAAAAATGAAGTGCGAGGAAGGGATTAGATATTATGCCGAAAAAAGATCTAAGTAAAGAGGATATTAAACGAATTGTTGAAGAAGAGAACGTCCGATTTTTACGCTTGATGTTCACAGATATTATGGGGACGATCAAAAACGTTGAAGTACCTGTGAGCCAAATGGATAAAGTCCTAGATGATAAAATGATGTTCGACGGTTCATCTATCGAAGGCTTTGTTCGGATCGAAGAAAGCGATATGTACTTGTATCCAGATTTGTCTACTTGGATGATTTTCCCATGGGAAAGTGATCACGGCAAAGTGGGACGTTTGATTTGTGACATTTACAGTCCAGATGGCACGCCGTTTCCAGGGGACCCTCGCGGGAACTTGAAACGCATTTTAAAGGGAATGGATGAATTTGGTTTTACATCATTCAACTTAGGACCAGAACCAGAATTTTTCCTATTTAAAATGGATGAAAACGGCGATCCTACATTAGATTTGAACGATAAAGGCGGCTACTTCGATTTTGCACCGACTGACTTAGGTGAAAATTGCCGTCGCGATATCGTGTTAGAGCTTGAAAGCTTAGGGTTTGAAGTCGAAGCCTCTCACCATGAAGTTGCACCAGGACAACATGAAATCGACTTTAAATATGCCGATGCGATCGAAGCGTGTGATAACATCCAAACGTTCAAATTAGTAGTGAAAACAATTGCCCGCAAGCATGGTCTTCACGCGACCTTCATGCCGAAACCTTTATACGGCATCAATGGTTCTGGTATGCACTGCAACATGTCCTTATTCAATGAAGACGGCAATGTTTTCTATGACGAAGACGGCCCAATGAAATTAAGTAAAACTGCTTATCACTTCTTAGCAGGATTATTGAAACACGCGCGTGCATACACGGCAGTATGTAACCCGATCGTAAACTCTTACAAACGTTTAGTTCCCGGCTTTGAAGCCCCCGTATATGTAGCATGGAGCGGGCGCAACCGTTCGCCATTGATTCGTATCCCTGAATCTCGCGGCTTGTCTACTCGTTTAGAATTACGTTCAGTCGACCCTGCAGCTAATCCATATTTGACTATGGCTGTTCTGTTGGAAGCTGGTTTAGACGGAATCCGTAACGAATTAACACCGCCAGCAGCAGTTGACCGCAACATCTATGTGATGACGGAAGAAGAACGTAAAGAAGCAGAAATCTATGATTTGCCATCAACGATCCACAATGCAATCAAAGCATTGCGTGAAGATCAAATCATGGTGGATGCCCTTGGAAACCATATTTACACAAACTTCAATGAAGCAAAACGTATGGAATGGGCAGCCTTCCGTCAAACTGTTTCTGAGTGGGAACGCGATCAATATTTAGAGCTTTACTAATCCAAACTCGCAAGACCTTTGAGGACATCCTCAAGGGTCTTTTTTTGACCAAAAAATAACGATTTCAAAGAAAAATGTCTGAATTTGATCGTTGCGGATTAAGAAAAAAGAAAGAAAAAAATAATTGCGTCCTTTTTATCCAACGCATGTTAAAGGAACATTGGAGGCAAGGTTCAGATGCTCGTTATAAGTTACTTCCAATAAATAATTTGGTGTTGACGTTTTCAAAAAATAGCAGTACCTTTTTCGTGAAGATATCTTACGAAAAGGAAAAATGGACAAAAAAGGAGGTCGAGTGAAGGATGGAAGATTATGGGTTAGCGAGACAAAAGCTTTTCACCTTGCAGCGACGGACATTAGAAAAACGATTGCATGCATTCTATTATCAGACTCATGATGAAAAGACCACGATTGAAATGCTGATTGCACTACAAGTGCGGGACGAACTGACTGGAGACGCTTTTGATTTCTCTAGAATGTTGACAAGCGTGGTGTATCGCATCTTTTTAAGAACACGTACAACAAAGATCATGCGTCGATTTTATTTATATTTTATTGATTATTTCAGCGGGAAAGATTGGCAATTACTAACGGCAAAATTATTTCCTGTGCTTACGTATAACGAAGAAGATCCAGAAGTGGTCAAAGTACAAACGTGTGATGAAGAAATCATAGGATGCGCAGAATCATGAGGGGTGCCTTCACAAAAAGAGACTAAAAAATACAAAGGAGGGGAAGGAAATGTTTACGACAACAACGATTACATTAGATGCTCTCTTTGCGAACAGCGAGGGGAAAAAACATCATTTTCGTATGAAGGGCTTTGATCCAAGTAAGCCGGCTGAAAAAGTGAAGGCTGCACTAACGAAGCTGACCAAGCTGGATATTTTTGAAAAAGACGGCATCGGTCTATATAAAGAACTCTTAGAAGCAAAAATGATCCAACGGACAGATACGGTGCTGTTTAAAGAAGAAAGAAAAAAGGAACAAAAAACAGAGGGAAAAGATTTCTTTGCGCAGCTCTCCGAAATGGCAGCGGCAATGGGGTATACGATGGAAGAACCAGCCGATATTTTGGAAACGCTCACACTCCCGCAAGACTTGACGATCATTGAAGAGCAACCTGATCCGAGAACGTTGATCCAATTGATCGCACTGCCGGATGGGATCGATCCGACGACGTTGTCCGAGAAACAAAACTACCGAGTGGTGACCTCGTGTCTTCCTGCAAAGGCCACACTGAAGGAATGTTTTATCGATAGTGAAACAACACTAGCGAAATTATTGGTCGTCTCTTCATTGTCAGAGGAAGAGGAGGGAGTGCCGGCTTCCGTCCATAGGTTATCAGGTAGTAGTTTCTCCGAAGAAATGAAGGAAACAACTACAAAAGAACGAATAGATCCAGAAATCGATCCGCTGGAGCAGACAAAGGAACAAACGAATTGGGTAACCATGGCCTCTTTACCGATGAATGCAGCATTGGATGAGCTAGTCATCGATAATGCGCCAAAAACGCCTGTACATTCAGAGGAGCTTATGGAGAAGGAGTCTGTTCCCTATTCTTGTGGGGCCACACCAAGAAAAATAGAGGGAGACTCTTTGCCGATTCAAGGCAAACAAATCGTCAGTCGTACCCGTCATCGCCTACTCAAGCGTATTCGGAAGCGAGAATAGCAAATTTCTGATACTTGACCAAAAAACCAACGTTGGGATAAAAGAGAGTGTCGTTAGAAGGAAAAAAAAGAATGTGCTCACTCGTAGTGGGGTTATTTGTCATGGTGTTTTTTCAATATATTCCTAGTCAAAGTAGGCATTTATTTAGAATGGGAAAACGATGCTGTTTCCTATTTTGAACAGTAAAAAGACATCGGAACGAAATCCGATGTCTTTTTGAGTGTTAATTCAAGAGTGCTAATCCAAAAGAAAGATAGGTCGCATAAGTGATCCATACAAGATACGGGACAAAACAAATCGCCGCGCCTTTAGAAATCCCTCGAAACTCTCGAATACTGAAAATGATCGAGAACCAAAGGAACAAGCTGATAAATGACGCGATCCAAAAATGAGAGCCGCCAAAAAATAAGATGCTCCATATGAAGTTGAGTGCGAGCTGCACTCCAAAAAGAATATACGAGCGCGTCTTGTTTTTTGGTTCTTTGCTGTCAATCACTAAAAATAAAGCTAAACCGATCAATGCATAGAGAACCGTCCAAATAATTCCCACGATATTTCCAGGTGGTGCCAGGAAGGGCTTGTTCAATTGTGCGTAGACTGCGGGAATATCTCCCGCAAAAAAACCGGACAATGATCCGATCAATTCAACTCCGATGATACATGCGAGTAGTTTAAAAAATCTATTTAACATAATAATCCTCCTTTGTCCTTTTTTTTTACGAATCATTCCTTCATAAAAGCTAGTACTATTTCAGTATAACGAGCATTCTATTTAAAAGAAAAAAAGATGCTTAAGAAAACTGACCTAAACAAAGCAAAAGCGTGTTATAATAATTCGGAAGATTTTCTAAAGCCAAGAGATTGGCAACTTGCAAAATTTGTAAGTTTTGTCTTCTTTTAGTAAAATATAATTGTTGATAATTCCAAGGAGAGGTGTGAGAAAATGGGATACACAGATGAAACAGTCCGTTTTGATTTTGATGACAATCGTAAGAAAGAGATCAGCGAGACATTAACGATCGTCTATAACGCGTTGGCTGAAAAAGGCTACAACCCGATTAACCAAATCGTCGGCTATTTATTATCAGGAGATCCTGCGTATATTCCTCGTTATCAAGACGCACGAAACTTGATTCGTCGTCATGAGCGCGATGAAGTTATGGAAGTTTTGGTAAAATATTACTTGAAAGATCACGGTATAGATATTCGATGAGAGTGATGGGACTTGATGTCGGCTCGAAAACTGTCGGGATCGCGGTGAGTGATCCATTTGGCTGGACGGCTCAAGGAGTCGAGATCATCCGAATCGACGAAGAAAAGGGGAAGTTCGGTTTTGAACGGCTAGGCGAATTAGTGAAGCAGTACCAAGTCACTAAATTTGTTGTGGGACTTCCTAAAAATATGAACAATTCAATCGGTCCTCGAGCAGAAGCCTCCATGGCGTATGCTGAGAAAATCAAAGAACTCTTTGACTTGCCGATTGAGTATCAAGACGAGCGATTAACTACTGTTCAAGCAGAACGGATGCTAGTAGAACAAGCAGATGTTTCTCGTTCGAAAAGAAAAAAAGTTATCGATAAACTTGCAGCAGTCATGATTTTACAAAATTATCTTGATCGCAACAGCAATAAACTTTAGAAAAGAGGAATAACTATGGCACACGAACACACACACGACCACGAACATGATCACGACCACGAACATGAAGTCATCACTTTAGTGGATGATGAAGGAAATGAAACGCTGTATGAAATCTTATTGACGATCGATGGTCAAGAAGAATTTAACCGCAATTATGTATTGCTTTATCCAGCAGGCGCACCTGAAGATGAAGACGTTGAATTGCAAGCTTACGCATACGTTGAAAATGAAGACGGCAGTGAAGGCGAATTGCAACAAATCGAAACAGATGCTGAATGGGATATGATTGAAGAAGTTTTCAATACGTTCATGACAGAAGAAGAAGAATAAGTTTAATACTAGGAGAAACCTTGATACAAAAGGTTTCTCTTTTTATGTTTTGCAATCTGAGATTTACAGCTATTGCAATAGGTGTATTTTATTTTGATTATAATGAAACTGACAAGGAATTTCATATGCGATCGGATCATGATTTTTCCTATCCTCTGAGAGTATTAGTTGAGGATGATAAATTTATTATATTCAAAGTAAGTGATGAAAGAGATCAAAATGATCAGACTTTGAAAAAAGTGGATAAAATAGAATTTCTTGTGGAACAGATGGGGTAGATAGTATGGACATAGAAATTCATCACTTAGTTATACTGAACTAGTATTTGATTAATTAATAGGGGTGAAAAAGTGGAGAAAGAGTTTGTTGTATATCAAAGTAAGAGTAAACAAATTGGGCTGTCATTTCTAGGCATACTTATGGTATTTGCAAGTTTTTTTATATTAGTTGCAGGAATAATTGAGACTAAGTATATACTCATGCTGATAGGTATCATAGGCTTCTTATTTTTCGGAGCTTGTGAACTATTCATAGTGAGACAAGTTTTCTTAGGGAAAAAGCTAGTTGTTTTAACAGATGCAGGATTCTATGATTATAGTAGTGCTCTTGCGACTAAAGACCAACTGGTCTTGTGGGAAGAGATAGACAAAATTGAAAATAAAAGTATGGTCAATCAATCCTTTGTTTCAGTATATCTAAAAGAGCCGGAACAAGTTTTATCTGGTCTATCTTCTTTACAGAGAAAGGCAATAGCTGCAAATGTAAAAATGGGGTTTGGAGAAATTAATATCACTCTTCAAAGTGCAAAGGCGTGTACTGATGATCAATTGATTTCAAAAATGAATATTTATATTGAGGATACTGTCAGCGAAGAATAAATGTTAGATGTTGGCCTCCTAAGCATAAAAGTTGAAAACCTGCTTTGTGCTAAAAGATAAAATACTGTTTTTGAGTTAATTATTATTAGTTTAGAAGTCCATCATTTGATGTTTTTTGGGTATACTAAAAATAAAAGGAGTTATACAATGAGATAGGGTAAAATTGTCGGTTTGTAGGTGGACCAGATGAACAACCCAAGTAAAAAACTAAAGGAAAGGTTTATTTTAAAAGCTAAAAATCTTTAAGATAAATTAAAAGTGCCTGTAAAAAGAAACTGGTTTATAATGACTTTTTCCTTTGTTATAGCCATTCCATTTTTGATAGCAACCATTTTTTTATTAAATTATATTAGCTCATTGAAACTTAATTATGAAGACTTACAAAATATCCTCTCTATAACAGGGATGATGATGGGACTGCCACTCTTTAGCATATATTTATATTTAGTTGGAAGCATAGGAAAAGGCAAAAAGAATATAATAAAAGTTATATTGTATCTGGCAATGATTATATTTATTATGGTAAATGTTGGTGTTGTAAAAAGAGGGCTAAAATCTATAGAGTTAAAAAGAGCTATATCGCCGGAGCTCATTTTTTCGACAATGTTTATTTATGTCTATATTTTTTCTTTTGTTTTTACGAAAGTTGTTTATTCCTTATTTAAAGCAGTTATTGGAAAATTGAAGAATCTTGCATCTTGGATAGTGAAGGATGAAGGGAGAAAAAAGTCTAAAAATTTGTACACAATAGAAGCAAAGTTATCTTTTATAAATAAAATAATAACTGATTTTTTAGCTATCGTCGCATCAATTCTTGGCCTGTTATTAACACTTAATAGAATATTGTTGTAAATAAAAGTATTGGGGTTGATGGTCTATAAAAAAGTCTGTGAGTGTAAATGAAACTGACCTTTTTTATACGAGTGCTGTTTCGGTAAAAACTATTGATTAAGTAATTGTAAAATTATCTGGTATTAATCAACGGGAACACTTGTTCGCGCTTCTTGTTTCTGATATAATCAAATATGTAATCCTTATGATTATATTTACTTAGGGAGCTTTAGAAAACGGTTGTTTTTAAAGCTTCCTTTTGGTTTAATTGTAGTAGCAGATATTATTAAATGAGGAGAAATCTAAATGGCCAAATTGTTTTTTGCAAAAATGAATATTAATGAGGATATTTTTGAAGTTTACAATAAGAAAAAAAATTTGAATAAGTTGCTACAAGAAATTTATCTAGGAATTGTTACAACAACTGTTGTACATGATGAACAAGGAGGAAGACTAAAATTCTTTGATATTGATAAATTTGAAGATAATTCAATTATACGGGGGAGACTTGGATATATTAAGAAAGGCGTTCACTCAACGTATGATCCAGATAAAGATACTGCAATTGATATCGAGGATAAAAATAAAATTGAGTATATTACTTTTTATTTTGATGTATATAAAGAAATGTTAGCCTACACAGTAAATCCTGTGTTAACCAAGAAAAGAGTTTTGAAATCTTTTGAAGAATTAATAAAGAAAGAAACCGATATCGGAGTTGTATTTATGTTGGAAACCGATATTGCTGAATTGAAATCGGAGCTTGCAAAGATGGATGTTTTAAGAAAAGTCATTTTAAATATTGTTCCTCCAAATGGTGATAAAAAAGAATTCTCAACTCTTTTCAGTTTGAATGCTGATAAAGTTTCTGAGGGTGGTGCTACATCTATCAAACAGGAATATAGTAACAGGAGCAAAGAAGGGCTAAATAAAGACAGTTCTCTTATTGAAGATGCTAAAGATGGAATAGCTTTAGGGTACGCAAAAGGTGCTTTTTATGGAAAAGACAATCATGGAGAAGATATAGAAATACATACAGAAGAAAATTCTCCATATTTTAAATCAGTTCGTTCGGATCAGAATAAGAACAAAATAGTTATTGCGGATAAGGGCCGAGCAGGTATAATTGATTTACTGGCATATAAAGCCAAAATAAGGGAGAATAATAGAAATGGGGATTCACGAAAAGAATAAGAATAAAATTGAATTTTTCTTTGAAAAAAACAGATATATTGATTTTCTTAAAAATACTAAAACATATAAAGATATATATTTTTCTAAAGAAGCCCTCATAAGTTTTATTTTAGCTATAATTTCTTCAGGTATTCTATTTAAAGTTGTAAGTGGAGTACCTACGCAAGGTACTAGTGATATGCTTGTGAGTTTATTAAGTGTTCTGATCGGGGCTATTGTAGGATTACTTGGTTTTGTGATAGGGGGACTTGCGTTAATAGTAGGTTCTATAGGTAGAAAAATGATAATGATCATTAGTGAAGCAGAACAGTTCACTGAATTATTAAGTATTGTTTTTCGTTTTTATTTCATAGGATCTGTTTTAGGTGTTGCTACAATCATTCACCTAATGACATATCTAATTTTGTTGTTACCTTATCAGTTTAATTTGATATTTGTGGCTATTTTTCTTTTTCTGAATAGTTATGTTTTTTTCTTTTCGTTATTATCGTCGATTATGTTGCTAGGAACATGTATAAGATTGATGTTATTACAATACAAGTTTGATAACTAAAAAACCGCTCACAAAGTGAACGGCTGCCCCAAGTTAGATTAGATTTTTTTGACTAAGAAATTGACCAAGAATTTGTTTAAAGTGCCTAAAAGACCAACAATATTAGATGCAATTCCGAATAAGATTTATTTAATTTTGAAATCACTGAAAACCTTGATAAAACAACAGATATTCATGACAGAAGAAGAATAAGTGGCTCTTCGTCAAATCGTGTTGGTGGAGACCAATCTGAATAAAATAGAGTCTATGTGCGGTGCGATTTAAGCGCCGCATATTTTTTTGTTTTCAAAGATCAATCCTTGTTGTAAATAGATTCGTGCGCGAAAATTATAGAAATTTCGATATCCAAATGCGATCCGTTTGATCAACTTGATTTTATTGTTTAGTCCTTCGGTCACACCGTTAGACAACTTCACCTTAAATGCATTCGCAATACCTGCG
>Ga0160505_100041_pt1 | contig 106644 bp, 83 predicted proteins | sample DIDeMG_FD_108225 | JGI IMG/M metagenome (GOLD analysis project Ga0160505, IMG submission 108225) | Enriched chicken feces microbial communities from UW Madison campus, WI, USA - DID2874_E49_Stillage MG | ecosystem: Host-associated > Birds > Digestive system > Large intestine > Fecal ... | reverse complement strand
TGACAAGGCAGAAGAGGACGATGTTGAGGAAAAAAAGAAGGAGAAGAAGGAAAAGAAGGAAAAGAAGGAGAAGAAGGAGAAGAAGGAAAAGAAGGAAAAGAAGGAAAAGAAGGAGAAGAAGGAGAAGAAGAGAAAGGCCGAGGATGACGAGTCCTCGAAGAAGAAGAAGAAGAAGTCTAAGGACTAGACGAGGTATCGCATCGTTGCAATGTAAATTACATTCTCTAGAACCATCACCTGTATAGCATGTTAACCTACGGAAAAGTGAAACACATAGTAGCGTAACTTGACAGTAAGAGCCCTCTAATTGGCCGCAGAACCTACTGGAGCCACCGTAGAGGCACTGTGAGCTGTCTCTGTGGGCTTTCTCTTCAAGGTCACAAGATTGCCGATCTTGACTTTTGTCTTCCTCAACTCGCTTAAATCTCCGCCTGCCTCCAAGTCAACGCTTGGAAGTACCACTCGACAAGTTGAGTCCAAAATCAGATTCAAGGTGCCAGCAACAGGGTTGGCAACTTTCTTGGCCATCTGCGTGGCCCTGCTGTCCAACACAGCATGATGGACAAAGATCCGAGTATCATTGATAGACTTTGCCGTTGGCTCAACCACGCCCTTGACAGCAATAAAATGCAAGCTTCTAGCTGGCTGTGTTACCAGATTAGATATGTCCTGGCATTCAACGGTCTTGAGCGAAGGAAAATAACCATCTAAAACCTCCAATCCGCTTTCAGTCCAACGATCTCCGGTTTCGTATGCAAATTTGAAAGGCTGGATGTTGCTCACGGTCTCAAAGGAGTCCATGAGGGGAACCTTCCAGGGTCTGACCCATCGCGAGCTCTCCATGGATTTGTGGACCTCCAAGACGGTGGGGTACTCCAAAAGGTGAGCCCACGTTTTATGTCTCACGTTTGAAATTGGGGTAACTTCGCTGGGTGCAACGGGTGTAACAGAATCGGCAAGTGGGGCTGCAGTGGTAACAAACGTTGCGTTTGACATTATGAGCAAGCGATGAAAGGAAAAGTGGTGGAAAGAAGTCACCACATAGATGTTTTCGCAGCCATTTTTGTAGTGCATTATTCGCAACCACAAACCCGTGAGAGATCAAATAGAAGGAGAAAAATGACGGAAAAGAAGGGAGTAAGGTAAAGTAAGGCAAAATATAGGGAAGTAAAGAGGAAAATTGTGGTCATTCGTGTAGTCATTTATGCAAAGTTGAGGTCCCATCCTAGTTCAACAAGAATGGAGTTCCAGTCAACTACCCGATCACCCTCGGGATTTCTCTCCCACACTAACTCCAAGAGATATTTCACCCTTACGACATTCCATGGTCCATACATGTCCATCATCTTCTGCATCCTCTGTTTCATAACCACTCTATCGTCTTCAGTAACCATATGGATACCCGCAATAAAAATAGGAAACACAAGTGTGGCTTGCATTGGAGAATCGATGAGAATATCGATACATTTCACCAAGTCGTTGACAAATACTTGAGATTCCAACGACGATGGGTTGCACTTCATGATTGACTGGCGCAAGTAAAGCTTGCAGCTCAATTGAAATGCCTCAAACGTAGTAAGTTGCAACTCCAACTCGGAATCGGACAAATCCATAAGGTCGTCTGAATCTGGCTTGGCTGTGTCAATGGAATGCTCCAAATTCCTTGCTCTTTCAATAATCGAGAGAAGAAGTCGACCTGTCCTTCCGTGTTCACTCAAATCCGAATTAATGTCTTCAAAATCTGTCAGGTAGTAAGCGGCCTGATTCTCTGGAGATTGGAATGTGTGTGTTGATGGAGATCCACTGTTTTCCACCGGAGATGCTCGATTGTAGTAGTGGTCAAGTGATTTTTTGCTCTCATATGCTAGTGAACTGATATCACCGATGACTTTGAACAAGTTCTTACACACTCCGAGCAACGGGTTAAGATTACCCTTTGAAACACCGTCAGGGTCGGTGAAAATGCGGTCATAGGTCTTGACGGGGAAGTAAGTGCCTCTTTGCGAGGTGGAACTGGCCAAGAGATCGTGATAAGCAAAGTTGGAAATGAGCCAGTGCTCCTCTTTGTTTGTATCAAAGTTGAGGATACCACCATTGTCACGAAGTAGCTTCCAACACCAATTCAAGTAAATTGTCCAGTACTTGACATCGCCACGACAGATCTCTGCACCACAAAGAATCAAAAGGGCTGCAAGCTTATTCAATATAGTCCTTCTATCATGTTTTAGAGTTGAAGTGTTGTTGAAATCAACATCCTGCCTCAAATGGTTTACCGCCATCTCGGCATACTTAGATCCTTCAGCTAGCCAAGAGCCACCGAGATGGAAACCAGCCCAAGCTAAAATACCATATAAAACTCCCTTGTCCTTCTGTGCAAGGGGCAAGAACACTTTCTGGTACGAGTTTGACTCATCTTGACTGTGTGGTGCAATAGACACCTTGCGGGAGAGTGTATCAACGTAATAGTTGTACAAATAATTGCCGGAATTATCCAAGCCCGGTAAAACAGATAGTGATGGCTGTGGAGATGAGCCAAATGCATTATTGAAGCTCGAAGCCAAGTGACTGAGCTGTTCAGGGGATCCATGGTTCAGAACAAATTCCATGAACTCCAGAATGTTGAAGTTGGGCGATAGTCTTAAGTTGGGTAAATGAGTTGTTGTCCCAACAACATCCTGTTCTTGCTTGACGTTTTCGATGTGTTCGTGGCTCTCTTCGATGAGTGCAATTTTGGACGGCAGAGCACCAGCATTAAACAGTGAAAGCTCCTTGAAAAAATTCAAGAGTGCAGCAGGCGATCCCGGATTCAAATCCTCGTTCTCCTTGTAATACTCTACGTCCAAGGGAGGGGGAGAAAGTATGTTCAGAGGTGGAGAAAGGGCATCCTGACCGAAAACCGCTGGCAGATCAGGTTGATCGCGAAGGGCTGGAAGCGAAATAGGCACGGTGAATGGGGCTAGTGTCTCTGAACGGTTAAGAGTCGGTGAGTATTTGGGTGCCTTGTTGTAGTTGGTGTTTGTGCATCCATAGAGTTCCACCTGTACACCGTTATGAGGTATCAAGTCCATATCAAGCTTGGAGTCTGGCATCTTAGGTAGTGAAGCCGTACTCACATACGCCTGTTTGAGGGCTGCAATATAGTCTGTGGAAGGACCGATACTCTCTTCACCGGAATGCTTTTCTGAGTTGTGGTGGGCAATTGTTGGCTCAACCTTGCCAATAGAACCAAATGGTGGAGTCACAACTTCCGACAGAGGCTCAGAGGAGAAACTGTCGTGGGTGCTCTCTCTAATTACAGGAAATAGTCGGTTTCCAATTCCTGAAACTGCAGATCCAATCGGTACTCCGGTAGTATTAAAGATTTCTGGTTTTCTCCAACCGCCCGAACTCTTCGTTGCGGTCTTCTCACGCTTCTCTCCTTTCGATTCCTTTCCATTCAGTTCACTCTTGTGATCCGTCTTCGATTTGGCATCATCTTTCGGTACCTTCGATAAATCAATTTTTCTACGTTTTCGCATCTTAGTTTGGATCTCTTGCTCCTCCACACGTTCTCGAAGCGCCTTGATTTCATCTGGGGTCATATGTCTTTCGACCCACACACAATCCTTGCCAAACCGCATACAATCAGCGCAAATGGGCCGTACTTCGTTGCATTTCTTCCTCCGAATCCTGCAAGTGATACAACCATTCCGTGACTTGGGCAGATGGCGTTTTCTCTCCAAACCTGGAGGCTCTATAGTCAGAAAGGTCGGTTTTAAAACATTGAAGTGGGATGACTCTTCTCTCTTAAGCGGGGGCCCTTGAGCTTGTGGTTGCAGATTCCGGCCGTGTCCTTCCTGATTTGACATGTCTGCGGTGGGCGACATGGATGTGGCCAGTACCGTAGAATCAGAGAGTAATAGCACGAAATACCGTTATAGGTGATGAGGCTGTCTGCAGTGCACAGATCCCAATGGAGATGTTGGAGACTCGAGATTGGTGGGAATGGCCGCTTATGAATTGTAAAGTTGATTGGTTATGGTTGACATAAATAAGCATTTTTTTTCTTTCTTCTGATTTGGAATAGATTTTCTTTCGGTATTTATGGGTTTCAATTAGATGATTGCATGCGGAATTGAGGTCATTGGCTGTGAAATGTGGGGATGGTTATTAGAGGCAGAGGATGAGTTATAGTTGGAAATCATCAGCATTCTGTGGTATAGTGGGATACGATGTTGGGTATGGCAACGTTTCTACTATTACTTTTATGGATAGACAATGTGGAGCCATAGATGGTAGCCTATTAGAGTGCAGTACCGAAATAGAGATAAAGAGATAGTGGTAGATCATGTTGTGTGGGGAGATATCACAAGCAATCGCGGAAGTGGAAACAGAGTTCAAACAATGCAGTAGACGATGGAGTGGTAGAGATGGTAGAACAGAGGATGGATATTGTAAAACATCGATCCAACCGAATATTAGAAAGTCGCTCGTTCCTAGTGGTAGTGTGAGCCTTAAAGTCTCTACATAGTAGTTCAAGATCCTCCTGCTTTTAAGTGCTTGAATGACAAGAGGAAAAAGCAATATTTGAATACATTGAACTGTTTCACATTTTGCTAGTACCTGTTCAATTGGCCAGGTTCATTTCCTCCAATAATCTCTCCATCATCTATTCTTGTCTACCGATAAATGGGATTTTAGTCCTGCATATATGTCCCCGATGTCGCCATAAGTTTCCATACTTATCATTCCTAGTTTAGAAACCAAAAAAGGCTACTCGAGACGACCCTACACTAACTATCTTCATCTCCTTTAATCATCTGAACTTTAACTACTCAAGTTTCCTACCACCCACGCCTCACCCGGTCTCCTCCAGAAATTGGTCATGTGCGAATGGAAGCCACTGGAATCACCTCTACTGTGTGCAGGACACCCTCAGTGTCACCGCCGAACCACCTCACCGCAATGGATTTTTTCTCTCCCCAACCTATCTTTTTTCTACAAAAGACTCATAAACCACAAATCTCATCATGTCGTTGAAACGTATTAATAAGGAATTGCTTGACTTGGGAAGGTACGTTTTTTTTTCTGGTTGGTGCGTTGACTCGCCCAACTAATCTTCTGAGAGTCGCCACTGTTGCCCGCGGGCTATTTCTGGTAACCAGATAACTTCCGCTGATGTTATGGAGTGGAATGAGGTGTTTGTGATGTGGAGCTTGTGTATTTGAGCGTTTGGACCGATAGCGGATATCATTTTGTGCATTTTTCGAAGGTTTTTATAGATCGATTCGGACCTTATGGATGAAGATCGGTGCATTTATTCTGGCCCTGTTGTCTCGTTCTTCTGCTTCACACTTTGATTGAATTTGTTTTGGATGTCCGACGATTCAAGTGTTTCAGCTTCCGCTCGCCTGTCCATCCATGGTTTCGCGCTCCCTTTCCCTATCTTGAATATGCTTACTAACTATACAGAGATCCTCCATCGTCATGTTCCGCTGGCCCAGTCGGCGATGACTTGTACCACTGGCAGGCCTCCATCATGGGCCCTCCAGACTCGCCATACGCCGGAGGTGTGTTCTTCCTCTCCATTCACTTCCCAACTGATTATCCATTCAAGCCTCCAAAGATCAACTTCACTACCAAGATCTACCACCCTAATATCAATGGCACCGGTTCTATCTGTCTAGATATCTTGAAGGACCAGTGGTCTCCAGCACTTACTATCTCCAAGGTTTTGTTGTCCATCTGCTCCTTGTTGACTGACGCTAACCCGGATGATCCTTTGGTGCCTGAGATTGCTCACGTCTACAAGCTGGACAGACCAAAGTACGAGGCCACTGCTAGAGAGTGGACTAAGAAGTATGCGGTCTAACGCGAGTGCCTCGAGCGATACATAGATTAATGTACACTTTGCATTAGTTGGAATCTTGTCGCACAACCATTCTACCTTGTTGCTTCCTCACCATAAATTGACTTTCGTCTACAAAATTTCTACCATCTTCAACCTTCTCTGACAACGCATCACTTCGATCTTCACCTATCAACCTCAATTCTGAAACTATTAAGTCCTCATATAATCCATCTCCATACTTGTACTATTCAGTCCTGCAGACAGTCACAACTCAGTCAACAGAACATTTCCAAACTTCACCTCAAACCCGCTGGATCAATCCGAGAATTCGTACTATTGGCCTTATTTTCCTTGCTTTCAGGTATTCTGCCGGACCCTCGTTACGCTCATTCTGTTAAATTTCTGTTTTAACCGGCCTACTCTTAAAATTTTCTGTTTTTCAATTATCAGTCCACGTTCCAGAAGACCTAGCGACAAAACCACCATAATCCATTGGAAAATATACCAATATGGAGAGTCTAGCTACTTTTCTGCAGAGCGATCCGACTCGGCTTCTTCAGCTTGCTAAAACGCTTCATGAGAAGAATGCTTTCGACAAATCTTTGACGGATTTTCAGCTACAAATCTTGACCGAGGTATTGCAACGAGATAATGTCGAGCTCTGGAGCAATTTTCTTGACGGAAACTGCTACTTGATGGTATCCAAAAATGAGGATTCCGATGCTACGGCGAAAGGCGACACCGACGAAAACATTGAGGAAGGCAACGAATGTATCAATCAATTAGCGCTCCATTTGCGCTATCTTCTCTGGGAAAAAGCGATTGACTATTACTATGACAAGAAGAAGTTGCAAGAAGGACTTCCGATGCCGGTGATCGAGGAGTTGTCGGATGAAAGCGAGCTAATAGAGTCGCTCGACCAAATTCCACATACTGCTGCTAACAATCAAGACACGTCGGCTGCGCCAGCTCAAAAAACTGTCAGAGACGAAGAAGATGATTACGATGATGACGACGATGAGCTGGATGATATGCCCACTGCCAATGGAGACGTTGAAGGGTCCAAAACCGCCCTCGAATACAATGAAGACGGTCAAGTCGTCTTAACCATTCCCAAGGCAGTGTTTTCGAAAGCATCAGCTGATGATTCTGAGCAAGAGCTAGAGAAATCACAATCTTCTGAAGACCTTTCATCATCTTCCGCGCTGTTGGAGGAGCAGGAAGCCATGATAAAGTCTTTTAACAAAGTCTACCATAACTTCGAGTACGACCGTGAAACCTTGATCAAAAGAAGAAAGCTCGAAAAGTCGGATATGCAACTTGAGTCCCTGAAGACTCTGGAGGACTCTGCAACCGGCAGCATACCTATTCACTTGGGTGTTGCATCCCACTCATTGAAGCATTTACTTAGTGCCATTCAAGAGAGAAGAGAAGACATTGCCTTGAACGACTTCGAATTGAGAAACTTGTTCATGGACGTTCGCAAAAACCGAGGAAAATGGGCTAATGACGAACGTGTTGGACAGGAAGAGTTGTATGAAGCGTGTGAGAAAGTTCTCTTGGATCTACGTGGATATACCGAGCATTCCACGCCTTTTTTGAATAAGGTATCGAAACGTGAAGCTCCAAACTATGGTCTAATTATCAAGGAGCCCATGGATTTGAATACTGTCATGAAGAAGTTGAAGGGATTATCCTATAACTCTAAACAGGAATTTGTGGACGACTTGATGCTCATTTGGAATAATTGTTTGACATACAACGCCGATCCGAAGCATTTCATGAGGGCACATGCAATTGCCATGCAAAAGAGAACTCAGAAGCTCGCACCCTCCATTCCTAACATTGTCATTAAGAACCGTTCGGAGATCGAGAAAGAAGAAGAGTTAGACGCCGACACAAAGGCATCTACGCCCGCGATTAAAGGTGGTAAGTCATCCAAGAAGGGAAGAATGAGAAAAAGAGAGGACATCATTAAGGCTGAGGAAACTGAAGGTGTGATTAGTCTACAACTGTCTGAGGCTACTTCTACAGCGGATACACCAATCGTTACTGAAGAAGGTACTCCACTACCGACTGACGATAAGTCTGCCGAATTAAATGGTGGAGAAGAAAACGGTGAAGAAGAGGAGGAAGATGAAGGAGAGGGTGAAGATGAAATGCGTGGAGTGGAAGAAGATGAAGAGAAAGATCCAGAAATGCAAACGTGGAAGAATCTCACTGCCAAATCCAGAGCTAACTACTGCGCAACCAGAGCTGCGTTATTTGATGAAGATAATAAGCTCAAAATGGATGCAGAAGCAATCATTAGAGATCCTTCTAAAATGAGCAACTTCAATCAGTTTTTGAGCTTCAAAGAAGTTGTCTCTAAAGGCAACAAATTGCTCGACAATGATGAGCCGTACTTGCTTGAGTATGATGTTGCAGGTGGTGTTCCAGGACTCCAGTTCTCAGGGTTGGATGATGAAGCACAACAAAAGTTTGAGAATGATATGGTTGATGTCATTTTACAGAACTCAGATGGTGACCCCAATGATAAATCATCAGAGCTCATTTTGCCCACTGATGCTGGACTTAACAAACTATACACAAACAACATCACCGAAATCCAAGAGATTCGAAAGATCTGTTTCAAGATTTCATTGATCAGACAAATGCAAACGCAGCAATTCGTGCACCGGACTCAAATGCGCCAACCCGAAATTGAGTACATCAAAGAAGTCGACATCGATCCCGTTTCCAAATTGTCTAACCATGATATCTACAACGAACAGGTTCAATTTGCTGCGCTCAGGAAAGGTATTGCTAAGATCGCTATGCATACGGGTTTTGAAACCACAGAACCCTTTGCCATTAATACTCTTGCACAGCTTGCAGAAAAGTACATGCTGAACTTGGCAAAGAGCATGAAACTCCATTGTGAATCCACCACCAGCAACAAATTGGGTGACCGGGATGTTCTTCTACTTTCTCTTCTCGAGAATGGAGTGGAGAAGCCAGATGATTTGTTTACGTTTGTGGAGGAGAAGGCTAAGAAGCATGAAGGTAAGCTTAAGGATTTGCGTATGAAGCTTTCAGGGTTTCTCAAGGACTTGCTTCGGCCCTCATTGGAGAGCTTCAATGAGAAAAGTTTCGAAGATAACAGTGAACAGTTTGCGACCGGAGACTTTACAAGCGAGCTTGGAGACGATTTCTTCGGCTTCAAGGAGTTAGGCCTCGACAAAGAATTCAAGATGTTATCCAGCTCTATTCCTGTTTACTTGTTGCATTCTCGACTCCAGAGCTCGCTAACCAACGCTGGATCAGCCAACAAGGCTACACGCTATGAGGACTTGCGTGACTGGAAGCAGAAGCAATTGACTGTTTCTGACGTGGGCTCACAGATTGGTTTATTGCAGCCCTTCTATTGGGAGTTGGTGCAGAAGACGGAGGTTCACTATGCCAAACAGCAAAAGAGAAAGGGCGAGAGCACTGAGTTGCCTCCACCGTCGCAATTGTATTTGATGGAAGACGAAGAGCTTCCACAAAAACAGAGGAATATCCGTCCACGTCTTCCACCCACGGGCAAGATTGCAGCTGTCAAGAAGAAGATCTTGTCGAGCGCATACATCTTGCCGGAAGAAGATGAAGATGCAGAAGAAATGGATACGAGCGACATGTTTGACTTGAAGAGCGAGATCAAGATGGAGGCATAATTGTATAACTAATATATAGGATGATTGTTCAGAATTAGGCATGTTTATATAAGCTGAAGGTTAAGAGAGTAGAAGATAAGCAAAAAGTTCTAAGGCATATTCCTAATAATATATCACCTTTTTTGGCTGGGTTGATGGTGCAGTCTATAGTAATCAACGAAGCATAGAATCTGATTACGACAAGTGTATCAACAGAACATTATACAATAAGAATCTGATAATAGAAAAGAACATCAACAATAGGAGGGCATTTTGTATTGACAAACACACAAGCATCAAGTTTCAACATAACTGCGTATTAACTAATTCACGAACAAAAATCTACATGATTACTGACTTCAACTCACCAATTAGTGCATACTGGCCCACGCCTTCAATACTATTAATCTATAACCACCTGTTTACCAGATATTCTCTTAGGCAATCATATCACCAAATGTCGAACACATTATGAAAAAGAATCAGAAAGACGACCATGTTCTCAACCTAGCGAAACTACCCAAAAGTACCTTGCTAACCAAGGACATCTTCGGGAGATCTGTTCTCCACATTGCCATTTTGGCCAACGACGTCGCCAGCTTTCGGAAATTACTCCGTTCCCCCGATTCTCGACACATTTTACTAGCTACAGACTACGAGAACGGCTGGAATGTACTCCATTATATCTTTCATCATAAGCGAATGGCATGTTTGCTGATTTTGCTTGAGAACCTTGATCTGGCCCCCAACTCCACTGCCAACGCCTTGGCTGAGTTGCTCAAGCGAAAAGACCGATGTCGGTTGCCCCCCTTGGCGCTTTTGAACAATGATATCAAGGACACTGTGTGGATTCCACTGTATATTAATGAAAGCAACGAATTCCATCTTGAGCGGCGCTTCAAGAGCTCCAGTCCGACAGATTCCGTGGACGCATACCTCCCGCCATATATTGAACACGACTGGTGGCTGGAATCTCGCGGTGGGCTGCATATCTACGCATTCGGATCCAATACCAATAATCAACTTGGATTAGGTGATTCAACTGACAGATCGGCTCCATGCCGTGTTAGTCTACGTGATTTCAATCTGGTGTACCAAGTGGATACTCAAATTCGTGAAATGTTGACGAAACCTCGTTTCCGCATGGTCAAACTCTCCAAATATCACTCGGTGGTGATTACCTTAAATGGCCGTCTCTTTAGTTGTGGAATGGGCTCTAGAGGTCGCTTGGGTCATGGCAATGTGGCCAATTTATACCGCCACAAAGCGGTAGACTTCTTCGATTCTATCGGAGCCGTTCTTGATGTTGGAACTTCCAATAACCACAATATAGCACTCACCTCTACTAATGAAGTGTATGCGTGGGGTTTGAACTCCTACAACCAGCTTGGTTTCACCACTATTGCGCAACTGTCGTTCAAAAATACCTCTGAGGTGTATGAGAACTCTCCCAGATTGGTTAATTCAGGCGACTTGCGGAGAAAATCTCAACGGCTCTTAGGAGTGGAGGTGTCAAAAATCCATTCGGTGGCTTACTCCCGAAACTCCATCTTCTTCTGGGGGTTAGATATCGGCCAAATGGGCTTTGTTACTTCGGATACCACACCAGTCAAGAATAGTGATAACCACCGAGTTAATGGTGTAACATACAAGGGCTCCATAGTTCCTCAGCCGAAGGAAGTAACTTTGAGGGATGAAATAAAGTTTGTTTCCACATGTGAAACATGCACTTGCGTGGTGACTGTCTCGAATGATATCTACGTATATTTTCTTGGTCAAAGGGTGAAGCTTCCAAAACTACCAGTCCGTGGGTTCCATGATGTGAAGTTTGACTGCTTCAAGCCTTCCAGACTCACGAGTGCGCCCATAGTCAAGAAAATAGTCTTGAGGGCTGCTGAAAACATTCACATTTTACTTGAGGGCGGTGATGTTATGGCGTTTTCGCTTTCCGATGTCAAAAGCTTAAGGAATGTCAGATATACTTATATATGGCGGGCATATGACTCCGACATGCGGGCAGTGGATGTTGATAACTCTTATGATGGCTCGGTAATCATCTGTACGAAAAACGGCTCTGTTTTTGTCAATACTACTCAAACACAAAAAAGAAGCAGCTCTGTGAGCACCATGTCCATGCCAGCTTTCTCCTCCACGAAAAAGAAGTTCAAAAAAGTTGAGCATGTCAATCGAGTATGTCGAGTTGCATGTGACGAATCATTCACCTCTTTCGCAGTTGTCAAAGATGATATTGACCTGTTACCTTTGAAATTGCAGAAGAATGACTTTTTCGTCGATCTAGAGTATTTGAGTGTCTTGTCCGAACAAGATCTGTACAGAAAACAAGATCAGCTTTTGGATGTCGATCATGATGTGAATTCCTATGTCACCGACTACATTTACCCATCCAGCCCTTCGAGTTCGAATGATGACGAGCACCCTTTTCTCATGGACCGTCTTGGCCAAGATTTATCGAGTTTGACAATCTCAAATGACGACTTGGGTCGAAATATCGATTTTCTCAGGTTGAAACAAGATCAGAAATTCAACTACTCAAAAAATTCAGAACCTTTGGCCAAGTCAGTATATCAGCCGACCGAAAGGAGTGCTTCAATGATCAACTTCCTAAACTCTGAAATGCAAGTCCTAGCATTTTTGAACGACTGTGATGCTTCTAGCAACAAATTCTATGACGGTTTGATCAAATTCACGAGAAGACCAGATGTGTCAATTGGATTCCATACAAAGTTGCTTGAGTACAGATCTTCATTTTGCATGGAGATCTTCAATCCTCAGAATGAGGGCGAATATTTCATTCATGAGGATATTCAAGGTTTCTATGACAAGGACTCGAAAACACTCACATTCTCGACAGATGTATCGCTTAGAGCAGTTGTTGTGCTTCTACATTTCATGTATACAAATGATGTTCTAAGTTTTTGGGAGAATTACCCCAGTGGTCTAAAATGCCCCGAGGAGATTCGAAAAGTGAAGTCTGATTATACCAAGCTCATGGACTTGTTTCGAATGGATGGGTTCTACGGAAAGAGAGAAGCTTTCGTTAATCAACTTCAGCAAATGGCAGATGATAAAACTGATGGTGATGTACTAATTACTTTACGAGATGGAGTAGAGCTTTGCCACTCCTCTATTTTGGTAGCCAGATCTGCATTCTTCGAGACTATTCTCTCTTGCAGATGGGAAACGGGGGATGCTGATTCTAGTCAAGACGGAAGTCACATGAAGTATATTACATTGGAGAATGTTGATACCATGCAATTTCAGGTCATTCTCAATCATTTGCATGGGTGCAATGATTTGCATGTATTTGATTCAGCAACAGGTATTATCTCAGAAACTAATGATTCTGATGATTTTGTCAACTTTCTCTTGGACATGATAGAAATTTCGGATGAATTATTACTTGTCCAGTTGAAACATTTGTGCGAGTTAGCAATCAAGGATTTCATCAGTACAGAAAACGTACTCGTTTTGCTTGCTCATTCAGATTGGCTTCATGCTCAAAAGTTGTTCATGAGCTGTTGTTGGTACATCTATAATAATCTTGAAATTGTTGTATTTGACAGGAACCTATGCGACTTGGACATTGAGCTAGTGCAAAAGCTTGAACTGCAAATTTGCTTCTTGCATCATTGCAAGTTTGAAGATTTTGTTGTTGGAGATAAAGGAGAGGTTAAACTCCACTACGGCACTAATGCTTTGGAATCGAGAGAAGGGAGTGTTAACTTCTTCATCAAGAGTCCAGACCAGTTCAATATTTGGTATATGAAAGATACCAAAGAATTTCTAGAATCACATCCAGAGCTCAAGAACGACTCTATTAATGAAGAGAGCAGAAGGAAGCTGTCTGCCAGAAGAATGTCTAGGCGAACCAGTATTGATCCATTGGCCGAATTTAGAGAACTGGCCAGTGCCCAAATTCAGGAGAGAAGGGTTAGTGAGTCTGCCATCGCTGACGAAGAGGAGTTTGAGTTGGTAACCCGAAGGCGCAAGACTAAACTGACTCCAAGGATAGACTTGTCTCTGAGTGATCGACTTCCATTGTCTAAGGAAAGAAGCAGCAGTCCGAACCAACCAACTTTTGGAACTGCAGATGTAGTTTCCACGCCGATGGAACCAAATTCTTCGAGTATGGGTACATTAAGTGCTAATGGAAGTGCCCTTGGAAGCAGTGCAAGTTCGTTCGCTTGGGTTTCGAGAAATTCTTCGACTTCGTCAGTGACTGCAGTTCAACCTCTTCAACTTCGGGAGAATGAGAACCCAAGACAAACCAAAATCAAGTTTGCTCCGTCCATGAGACTTTCGCAGAAGCAGAGAAAGAAACTTGCACAACAGGAGCCGGATCCAGTGGTTGGCGAAAGCTCAAGTAACTCGCAGGCACTAAAGAATCCATGGAAGCCTGCTTCCACGCCAGAAACTGGTAATTCTAGCAATGTTGCCAACCTACCCGTGCTTGGAGCCAAAAAGAATGATACTACACCCACGTTGAGTGCCATCATGCTCCAGGAGTCTACGCGGGTGGAAGAGCAGAAGTTACAAGAGACATTCCTGCGAACAATGCAAGACGTTCAGCAGGAGCAAGAGTTTGCAAAATGGTGGGAGCAGGAGTCTAAGAGAGTTCAGATGGAGTTAGAAGGTTTCAGCCAGAACAGACAGAACAGACAGAATATAGCGTCAAATGGCAACGTGAGCGAGCTGAACGGACATAGCAGAGAGATAGGACAAAATGCTCAGAGAGGACGAGGAGGAAAGCTGCGCCGAGGGAGGAAGAAGAGCGTTCCTTAAGGATGTGTATTATAGCAATTCATGTATTTAGTTGTAACCAATAGAAGTAAGAAGTCTTTTAAATATCCACCAGGTCCGGAAACCAACCGAAGTCATCTAAATCCACCTTCATCCCGTCCACCACGACCTTTTCATCCTGTAAGCGCCTGGCCTGTTCATATTCGCCAGAATCTCGTTTGGAGATTGTACCTGCGCTCAGAATGACCCGCCACCAGGGCAAATCGGAGATTCCAGCATCCTCCAGATTAAGCTGACTAACTATATACTCAGAGTGTTTGAGAGAAGAGCCCACCTGGCGGGCGTTCTTGGGTCTTCCTATGAGATAGGCGATATGACCGTACGAAGTTACTTTTCCATAAGGGATTTGGCCCACTACTGCGTACACGGCATAGTGAAATGCCTTGGACTCTTCGTCGAGACGCATACTTGAGATAGTTAGAAGTACAGGATAGGTAGATTAAGGATATTCCTACAGAATTGGGCAAAAAAATGTAATTTTTAAAGAAAAAATGAGATGAGAAGGAGTTTTGGGTCGGAGTTTATATGTGAGCTATTTTTTTTTCAATTTTCTTCATTATTCGATTTTTGGTGACTACTTTAAATTTGGGGTATTTGAGTAACTTGGGTGAGAGTAGATAGTTTACAAATTCAGTGAGGACTAACCATTTGACTTAAAAATTTCAAATCACAACAACGTACATAAAAAAATAGAGAAAATCAGGCAGTCATAAAAAACAGTCTGAATTGGGTAGGAAATAGAAAACAGAAGACAAGAGTAAACAAGATTCACTATATTACCTAACTCTTGACATCAGTATGATTCTTCTATTATTGCTATTTTATCGTATGCCTCAGAGTAGGCGTTACTGCAGGAAATTCTTTTGGCCAACTTAAGGCATTTAGGCATTACCAACCGCCAGAGTTACAATTACCCGCATTACTTTAAAGATATAGGCTTTAAGTCACAAATGTCTACATTGGGACTCAAATTAGGAAATACGCACACCAGAAAGGAAAGTTCAATGAGAGGAAATTATTGAGATTTACCGTGCGTATTTTGATTTCAGTGCGATTCCGCCACATGTAGGCGGCATACCGTAGTGATACGCGGAATTCCTATTTGTTTGTTTGTTTTCGTAATGCTACAGCAACAATGTAGAACGAGAAAATAATGTCATTTCAATGACGAAATAGGCAATGGTCAAAAGTCATTTCCCAGAATTATGTGAAGTTGATTTTCTACTCAATAATATTGAATTTCATGTATTATTATTTGCTTACATCTCAGATGATGGCAGTGTGGTATATTGATCTAGGATAAAAATTCCATTACTGGAACACTTACAAAGCCAACAAAGCACCAGCAGCCAAAGCAACGGCACCAGCAGCGAACTGCTTGTTAGCAGCACCCTCCCAAGTGGAGACGTTAGCAACGGTGGTGTTAGCAGCAGCAGAAGAAGAAGCAGCAACAGAGGAAAGGTGAGCTGGGCAGTTAGTCACCTCTGGGCCACAAGAGGTGATGGTAACCAAAGTGGAGGCAACGTCGGTCTCAGTGACGACGGAGGCGACAGCAGCAGCAGCGAAAAGGGCGACGGTGGAGAATTGCATAGCGAAAGACGAGTAGTTGGTTTGGATCTAAGATGAAGAAAAAAAAGATAGCTGGGGATTTGCTTGCCTTTTTATACCCAAACTGGGACAATAGAGGAATTTTTTCTTCTGGCCAGTATTATGGCTAGTCGCGCTTACACCTGCACACATCACGGTATGCCCTCGAAAATTTTGTATTTTGTGCGTTGTTTGTTTTGACTCACTCGGTTATGTCCTGCAAGCAACAGGTGACATTGACGGCTTGTTCACGGTTTTCGTCGGCCGGAATAGTAATTGCGTAATCCAGATTCCACCAAAAGTGCGAAAATGGCTCGCGCTCATGCATTGACATGTTATAGACTCTCAATGGACCCCCAACAATGTTGCGCCTGAAAGGTGGAGCAATCTGTGACCAAATATTTCTTTTTCGTAATATTCTTCCTCTCCTTCCCATTTTTCTTTTGCAATTGCTCTCTCACAGGTCAAGGGATATTGATTTAAAATTGCTTTTTTTTTCAACATTCACTTGCTTCTCATTTCCCCAATTAGGGGTTCATCATAGTCATTTTGGCGTACGGTACTACACACAGAACCCACTGGCCTAGAACTTGGTGGGGGCTCGTCTGAGTGCCTGCCAATTGAGTTGCCTTGGTCTGACGCCTTGTTGTGGCTAATAACGCTTGCTTGCACCTATAGCGAGCTTGCATTAGTATGCCCTGACTATATCCGGTAGTTATGTGTAGCTTACCTTCACTACTGGCCATACTATTAAGTTGATCTCCCGTCATCCGTTATTTTTTGTCAGTTGCGTCCCCGTAAACAAATGACGGAGACCATTCTACCCGACTTGCTTCATCATGGACTTCAATTTGCTCCTATTAGAGCAACCGTTTTCAAACTGCCCCGCAGCAGGAAGGTTGATTTCGACTTTCTTTTTTCCGTCGTCTTTCCTTTTTGTTGTACACTGTCGCCCTGCCTAATTAATGCGTGCGTGTTTATCGCTGCGTTATCACCGTGTCGATCTCGCTCACTTCCATGCCACTCGCACCCTCTGCACGAACAATTTCGTCAAAGAAAGCCTCTTTGCTTTCAGGAGTGTTTTGGTCGTCCGAATCCGCTCCTTCATTTCGAGCACTTGTACTGTCAATATCCTCGACGCCTTCAAAAATCGTATCAGTAGATCCCCGCTCGAGCTTTTCGACCTCGGCTAAAAATACCTTTTGCAATCGATTTACTATGGTCCATAGTTTTAGTAGTTGCAAAATTTCTTCATACTCTTCAACTTTTTCTTGGGCCAAGAACTCGTCCACGTTGGCGCCAAATTGTGACTGCACTGTTCGCTTGAAGAGTTGATTGTGCTGCGCCCATCTTGGCTCGTTAAGAATTGTCTCAATAGCCTTGATGATGGTCTTGGCCTCAGAGTTGCTCATCCGTAGTAAGTACTCCTCCACGCCTTCTTGTATGAATGGCAGTAACGTTGCAAAAAACAATACTCCGGTACCAATTGACTCCTTGGCAAATTCCACCATGTTGTTCCATATGCTGCGGTCTCCACGGGACTCTTGGGCGAGCCACTGGTAGCGTCGAGGAATGAACACTTGCAAAACCTTAATTGTGAACTGGAGAAGTCCAGACCATATGCGATCGTCGAGTCGGTTGCAGTAGAGCATCAAACGTGAGATGTCTCGCACCAATACGAAGTCTAATTGGTTTGGTGGTGCGTTGGCCAACAAATTCCGGTCAAGCCACTCGCTAGCTTCTCGACCACGGTGAAAAAACAACACGAACAATGAAATAACAAGGAGAAACACGAGGATCTCCATCTTGAAAAACATGAATAAGAAATCGTACCCTATGATGAACACTCCAATAACCATCTCAACTCCAAACCGCGCGAATCGTTGCCTATTGGCCATTAGAAGTCGACTGATCACCTCGAAAACTGAACGATCTGGGTTGGGTTGATCTGCGTCTTCTTGAGCAATGGGAGGTTGTTCAAGGGGAGCATGGAGATTTTCTTGCGCAATTGGTTCCTGAACATTTTGAGCAACAACTGTAGTACCCAGTGGATGATTCGTAGTCTGTAAAAGTTCTTGTTCTGGTGTTGTTGGTGCAGTCAGATCCGTGTCACTAGTTGTTCCAGTAGGTGTTGCAGTTGATGTTGGAGTAGGTGTTATGTGTCCAGGAACAGAAGTTGGTCCACTACTAACAACTCCAGATGGAGTGCCATCAGCAGCTGTAATTGGGTCGGCAGTCATTGGACCGGTAGTAATTGGACCCGAAGTAATTGGACCAGCGTTTGGAGAACTATGACCAGCGTTTATACCCGTTGGAACTGGACCACTCGTCCTTAAATGTCTCTGATTGGCAAAGTCTCCTGCCACAACATGAAACTTGTTGGCCATTCGGGAATACGCAACAGGATTCACAAGCACATAGCCATCGTTCTCGTTTACAATCATGTCGGAAGTCGAGAACTTGATGGTCGATCCATTGAGTTCAAGAGTGTAATACTCCAGGCTGTTTTCAAGCTCGGGTTCCCAAGCAGACATGTCTTGATGAACAGGCTTCGGTCTTCCACACACATACTCCAAAGCCGGAGACTCTCCACTAAAGAATTCATAGCCAAGTGCATCCACAAGCCGCCGAGAATCGCAAGTGGACAGTTCGGCTGATATGACTCGATGTCCATTCCAGAGCATGATAGTGAGAGGATCATGCTCTTCTCCCGCAAGGTACTCTTTCATAGAATGAATCGACTCATGTGCGTTGGTCAAATACATAGTAGCTTCTCCTCCCTGTTTAGGCTTCAATTGTATAGTTGCCGTGGGCACTAAAGACAACCTGACAGGATGCAACGGTGTGACGTCCAAAAATAGCGCCTTGCACAAGCGACCTTCCTCGAGGATCCGCCCATGTCCGGCGGTCAAATCTACATGCGTTATAATCTCGAATCCTTTGCGAAGTCTGTCATTATCGTACTCAGATGATTCGCTCACCATGACAAAATTACCTTGCACATCATACTTGCTTTTGAAGTTCTGCTCAATTGTGCTAAGCAACGTGTCAAGTGTATACTGTGACGAAAAGGAAATCAATTCACCTCTTACTGGTCCGTCCACCACTACTTCGAACGCTGTAAGCACTGGGGTTCTATTGGGAATAAATGGCGAATCGAACAATGTGTAGTCAATTATGAGTCCCCAGTCCTGCTCAGTGTTGGAGGGAGGCTCTGAAATCCCCATAATACTAGCCAACGTATCCAGATCGTTCAAGCTAGCGTCCTTGTATGTTATCTTTAGGAACACTGGCTTAAGGTTGTAACTTTCACTCATTATCCAGATCAGTTCTTTGATGTGACCTATGTTGTGCTCCAAAGTCAAGTTAAGACTATATTGAACAATCTCTTCTACTCCAGCAGGTCGATTAACTTGCTTGACCCATAGGTTTAGTTTGAAGATACGATCCATGGTGGAATGTGGAGTATAATACTTACGTGGTGGGACTTGATGTAGGTCGACACCAGTACCTCCGAGAAGGAGATAGAGTATAATGGCAATTAGGATGGAAGAGATAAGAAAAAAGATACTAGGATAAGAATATTGGATTAAACTTTCATATCCTGTCACGAATGATCATACTATTTTGGTCTCAATACAAAAATCTATTCCAAAGCATGTTGTTATGTACAAGATTTGCTATTCACAGATCACTTTCTGATGGCATGATATCTCTTTCCTCTGAAAGCAAAGATTTCGTTGTTGGCCTGGAAAGTCTCCGTAGGGTTAGAGTCTACCAAGTCCAACTTCGTCGACCCAAAAATGTTCTTCGTCTGGTTCATGAGAATATCCATTTCATCGTTCAATTCATTAGTTTTCAACCACTCCAATTCTCTGGCGGCATCCTTTTCGTGGTATCCCGTAACAAAAACTGCACACTTGGACTCCAATAAGCCCTTCAAGGACTTCTGCCAGTGGATCTCATCCGCAGTCTTGAATCCAGGATGGAAGAGGAAGAACACATCCAAATATGGGTCAAATGGGAACAAATCGCCCATGTCGTACACCTCGTAAAAGTACTTTGTGTGGTGATGAAGAGTGATTTGCTCGTCGTATCTAGTTACAAGTGGACGTCCGTGGGGTCTGTCAGTAGGAGTAAATGACTTGGTGTCAATGTCAAAGTGCGAGTGAGGACCAATGAAGTGGATCTCAAACTTGGTATCAGGAAACAAGTAGCCGAGCTGTTTCCACACGTATCCTGGAAGCATGGCTTCAATCTTGGCACCCACAATGAAGATTCTCATAGCTCTGTCCTTGAAAATCACATCCTTCTTGCTGTTCTGCGAGTACAAGGTATATTTCAACGCAGACAAGGACCGCAAACCATCGATGGTGAGTGGACCCTTGGGTTCCAACCCGTATGGGTTGTACTTATGCAATAACGACGAGATAGTGATAGGATACGTCAAGACCTTGGTGGCAGCAGCCAAGTTGAACTCGGTGTTCATCGGATTGAAATCTCGGGTGTAAAAGAACGAGTCCCACGAACTCATACTGGTGCTGAAATCATGCTCTGAAGGTCCCGGGAAGATGAACTCATCGAATTTCCGGCCCGATCTCAAGTCGTGCTCGTAAAGATTCACTTTACGCAACAACTCATACTTCTTCTTCTCATGATACTCGGTGTCATTCTTCCATGCCTCTTCATCGTGATGTGTAGGAATTCCAGATTTGGGGCAGACAAAGTTCACCAGCTTATTTGTCACGGGACATTTTGCCTTGGTACGAATGTAGGCAGCCCTCGTCCGAATATCCTCATATGGAGACTCGTCCCACGTATAGAGCTGACGCTCAGCATCCTGGCTCTCTGCTGTATCCAAGGAAAGCAATTTCTTTAGAAATGAGATGTTTCTCATCTGAGTCACCTGGGTGACTCTGGAAACCAAGGGCGCAAGCGGAATGCGGCCCAACGCAATCATCTTAGGGATTAATAGATTCTGCCTTCGGTGATAGAGCCTTGGAGAAATCTAGAACGGCTAAATTGATTCAATCTCTAGGTCAAGTTGTTAGGCAATTTTCTCTCGCATTATTTTTTCTGAGTCGCCCATGCTGAGTTTTACCCGCACACACTCAGTGGCTGCGAAATTAGCCTCTATAGTGTTAAGAGGACATATTCCTCAATCAGAAAAGACTCTCAAAAGATTAGACAGTTCTCAAAGGGTTCCGAATTAAAATTTTTATAATTCGTCATGTAAATCTTCCAATTCGAGGTCTTGCTCGCGACTAGCATCTATGAACTCGTCCAAGTGCTCGTGGTTCACGTCACCGTCGATATTGTCATATAATCTCTGGATAAGTTCATCAAAAAGGTGTTCGGGAGTGATCTCTCGATCTAGCTCTTTATTGTTGGCATCATCACCATCGTTGACATCGTCCCTTTCGTCTTGAAGTTCTGCTCCTTGGTCGGTGGCCTCAGCTGTCCCCGCAGTTTGGGTCACCGTCACAGTCAACTCCTCCAGCTTCTTGAGCTCTGCCAAACTCTTAGGCTCACGGAATGTAATTGGGTACCCAAAGTACTCAACCTCAGGAATCACGAGGGCAGTGAAAGTTTCAGTTTGCCCTGGATTAGGCTCGTATGTGAACTCATACACATCTTTCTCATTGTATTGGCCTGTTAACTTCTCGCCTGTATCCTCCAAGTAGATTTCTATGTTAGGACTACCGTCAGCCATAACTCCATCATTGTATACCAACACCATTTGCGTCAGTTCCACCATGTCTTCTTCCAACTTCTTCTTCCAACTTTGAGACTTCTTACTGGTACTTCGACCCTTCTTGTTGAAGGCAGGACTTCGGCCCTTGGCCAAAAACATCTCGAAGTTCCACATGTTATACGGAGCCTCAAAGGCAGGTCGATTGAAGGATCTGGGCATCGAGTCGTCGCCATCCACATCTAAAAGGGTCACTGGGTCAAACATTTGTGCCCCTAGCACATTGACCTCATTAGAACCATCGTGCAGCAAGCGAGATATACCTAAGAGTTCACCCTTGAAATTGTATACCTCAAACCACATGATGAATGAGTGGGTCCACGACAACATCACCTGCTCATTAGCTTTGAAAAGTGGAGCAAGAAGATTCTTGCCGATGCTATTAAACACCGTACGACCCAATTGCAAATTGAGATCGTCCAACGATGTGTGGAAACCATTGAACAAGATAACATTCCGGTGGTTATAATACTCGCTGGACGTGCCATATTCGCCAGTATACTTTGCAAGATAAAAACCTCTGCTCAATGCAACCATATCGTGCATAGCAACGTTAATCCTTGTGTCGGCTGGAACAGGGAAAGGCGAATCTTTCCTAAGTTGATGGTGGTGTGAGTAATCTTCAAACGTCAGCATACCGTCCACAGAGTAAGCAGCCTGTGAGCTCACACGTTGGCAAGTAACATCCACCAAGTCCTCTGTGTCCTTATTGGGTAGAAACGGTTCGTACTGACACAATCCAGGAACATGAACAAAGAGTCTATAGTGACAAGTTTTGATTTCCTCCACATCCAATATCTGAGGGTGTTTTCCACCGTTGACATCACATTTATATACAACCTCTGTGGATCTAGGATGCAAAGTCATATCACATAGAGAGCCGTCGGAGGCCATTTGCAACACCACTTTTTGAGACAGATGGCTAAAAGGACTCAATTTCTCGTCCACGAGACGGAAAGAACGGCCCGAGTCTCGGATGTACTTCTGCATTTCTATGGCAGAAACCTGGTTCTTGAATGACACCTCTTTAGCGGAAGCTTTGGAGAATCGACCGAGAACATATACCATATTCGGTGACCCAGGTACATGTTTGTGGGGTCTATCCTTCATAGGAGCCATCTCGTGGTACTGGACAATCTTGTCACCGTGGCAGTAGCCGTAGGTCCAGTAGAAGCCACGCAAATCATATGACCAAACGCATTGATCAGGTGAAAAGCTGCCATGAACAATATCTATGGCTCGAGCAAGTATAATTGAGTCTTTCTCGAGGTCCAGCTGAGATTCTTCGGGCATGTCTTGGAAAGTGGAGTTGGCAGGAGGTATAGCACATAAATATTCCTCTGAGTCATTGTTGCGGTGGATGAAAAGACGTTCAAACCGAGTCTTGGAAGTCAATTGAGACGATTGGGACGATTTGGGTGACGAGACGAGGTTCGCTGCCAATTCCTGCGGAATTTCGGTGTCTTGAATCCGAAAGTTGAGCGGGACATTCACAATTTGAGCTGCTCCTAATCGAGAGGCTAGCAATGATGCTACAAATATATTGAATGGTTTCATTGTGGAGTAAGTGACAGATAGATCATAGGAATGTATGTAGGAATGTTCGAGAGGACCTTGTCAGTACATAGTATTGGATGATGGAAAATCAGAGAAATTCAGTAGATTGTGAAGAAGGTTACTTTTGATAAATTATCGATTAGGCCCATATAATTAAATAGGTTTTTTGGTTCGTTGGTGGGTGTAGATTGATCCTCTGCTGATACATGGTGCACTCCAATGTATAGTGAGAATTATCTACACTGTTCTCTAGAGCTCCAGAAACACTATACTTTAGCATACTTGAGCAAGTATAGTTCTAAAACTTGGGATATATTGCACTGACAGTTTGACCAGTCACGATCTTCAATAGATACAACTTAGCCACAACTACAGTCCACATCTGTGCACTTCTAATTACTTGACCATGTCTGAGGAGACAACGAAGGTGAACGGTCTTACCACTCCAGCACTAGCCGATGGTGAGTTTATGGACGCAAAGGACGAGTTTTTGGTGGAGGAGAAGAAGCCATCAGCGCTTGATATTGCTACGAATATCGAGACGAAGGTCAAGTCCCTCTTTGAGCAAGTCGAAAAGGACGACGAAGAAGTGAACAGAAGGTTGACCAAATTGACAAAAATGGTGGAAGAGTTGCATAAGAGCTTGACAAGCTGATCAAAAAATGATGCTGGAGACTTGAGGGAGGTGAAGTCCTTGATTACTTATTAGCACCTGCTCATGCTAATGGTTGACTCATGTTAATTCACTGAATGTTCGATAATTTGATGCTAATATTTGTTGTTGATTTTTCAGATAGTTGCTTGTGTAATCTTTCTGATGTTGTTACTAGTAACCCTGATTCTGACAACGGCCAAGTCTTGTTTTCTTCCTTCATGTTCAGGTGGGTTCCTCTATCCACCATCATACTTCATCCATCTACACCATTTTTGTCATTATATGTATTTCTTCGTCGCTATGGCCAGTACGGTGCCCAATACCACATAATTATAAGTATCGCTAATGAAATTTTTGTAGTTGGCCTTTTTCCCCAGACATGGCCTTGTTCTCATATCTCAAGTATCACATCTCTTTACTTTGTGCGCATCTCATCTACAACTACACGATCTACTCAGCCATGGCCCAAAAACGGTCAAAGAATCAAATCCGAAGAGAGAGAGCCAAACTACGTAAAGTTGAAGCTGCAAACTCCTCTGACAAACCTTCACAGCCTACGGGGACTTCAGATACTCCCGCAGAATCCAATTCCACCACCACCAATGGCCTATCTACTACAAAAGAAGATGCAACGCCTGAGACTGTTGCTCCAGCAACACAGTCTGAGGAGGTGTTGACGAAGACTGCTGAAAATCCGAAGAAAAAGTCCAAATACAACAAGACAAAGCCAGAGTCTCCTGTTATGCAAGCGTCGACTGGGGATGATGTTTCCAATGCCTTAATGGAGGAGTTCGCCACAGTGTTTGAGAGATTCGAGCCCCAGAGCCTTGAGTATAAAGAAAGCCAAGCAATATCTTCACATCCCAGAGATGATAATCTGGACTCAGACGCCAGTTCCGATGAGAACAGTGATCTGGATTCAGATGACGATGCAAACAGGCCGGTTTCAAAACGTCAGCTCCGCAAAATTAACAGAATACCTATAGCAGAACTTAAAGCAAGCACCAATAGACCCCTGGCCGTGGAGTGGTTTGACGTGGATGCTCCGGATCCGTTCATGGTAGTCAAACTCAAAACTTTACCCAATGCTGTTGATGTGCCGTCTCATTGGCAGCAGAAGAAAGACTATCTTTCCTCGAAAAGAGGTGTTGAACGTCCTCCCTTCAGACTACCCAAATTCATTGAGGATACTGGCATTTCCGAAATGAGAAATCACGATGAAGATTCGTTGAAGAAGCTGCAGAGAGACAGAGTCCAACCTAAGATGGGAAAGTTGGACATTGATTACCAAAAACTTCACGATGCATTCTTTAAGCACCAAACGAAGCCAAAAATGTTGGCATTTGGTGAGGTTTACTACGAGGGAAGGGAAAAAATCGACGCTAACAGACACCAAATTGAACATATGCGTCCAGGCAAGATTTCCCGAGCTTTGAGGGCTGCAGTGGGATTGCCGGAGAACGACAAATCACCGCCTCCATGGGTTATACTCATGAACGAGTTAGGGAAGCCTCCAGCTTATGCCAATTGTGTAATCCCAGGAGCAGACATCGAATACTCCAATCTGGGTTACAAGCTTGCAAGAGAGCAGGACTGGGAGAGCATAAATATGGTTGATCTGGTCTGGGGAAAAATGGAGGAGGGAGAAGAGACGGAACTGGAAGAGGATGACGAAGAGGAGGACGAGGAAGAGGAAGAGAACGGTGCGATCGAGGTAACCGAGAAGGCAGCATACGAGGATGGCGAGGATGAACCTGAAAAGGTGGATATTTCCGAGTACAGTCGAATCAAGACACACTTTACAAATCTGGACACAAAGCCTTCGGATACTAAGGATACTGTCACGAAAGAATCCTTGTATAGGGTTTTGAAAGAAAGAAGTTTAGAGCCCACCAATGATGGGTTTGTTGAGAGACGTCTGGGATACGAAATTGGTGAGCAAAACGAATCTACCAATGAAGGGACATTTAAGGAACCCAACCAAACGAAGAATAAGCAACCTGCATTCGATGGTTCCGACTTCAAATTCTGATATCTGTATTAATACCTAAAAATCTTTGGAGAGGTATTCGTTGAAAAAATTCGACGAAGGGCCATCTGCATCGACTGAGTCAAAAGGATTCAAGTACCGAAGAATGTCCTGGTCCATCTCCTTGAATATTTCCTGAATTGAATAATTCTGCGTGTACCGAGACAGTTCGGTCGGGTCTGCTGCATATCTCAGAACGTCAGGGAAATATTCAGTAACATCTGTTCTTCCGTTGGGTAACGGTGGAGTAGGTGTGGGGGGTAGAACCAGAGTTGGTTTAACGGACTCTTCAAGTTTCTGCCTCTTATTGTTTCCCTTCTGCAAAGGGTCCCGAAGCTTTTCAATTTCTTGTCCTTTGCTCATATTGGTGAGCTTAATGAAATCAATGTTGACTGCATCACTCAGATCTACAAGCCTGTCATAGTTGGCAACAACATGCACCCATTTACTGATTCTCTGCAAAATTAATGACATTCTCTCACAGATTGTCAGGTCAAAGAGCGTCTTTCCATTATCAAAAATAGCAGTGATCTTTTCGAAGAAAGACAGCAAATTGAAGCGAACCAGGCTTAAATTCAAGAGTCGGGACGACAGAATCTCCGATTTGGCAAGAACCAGGAGTCTGAGAAGCGAAATGAGAGCGTGCAAGGCTCGATAGAAGAAAAACGTGGGATAATTGACTGTTGGCTCTGCATTGATATCGATGAAGCACTGAAGGATTTTTTCACAAATCTCACCAAACTTTATGATGTGTTGAGCAATTAGCAGCGCATCTTCTGAATCCTTACTGGTTGGAACCTTGTTTTTGTCCGCTGTTAGTCGACAAATACACCAACTAACAAGATTATCATGGGTCATCATCATTAGCTGGTAGTATGTGAGCAACAAAGCATATTTTTCTTTCGGAGCCTCCTCTTTGGGAGTCAAGCTCTCTTCGTTGATAAAACCGCTCTCGTTTAGAATGGACCGAAGTGTGGACTCATAGTTCTTAAGAACAATAGTGATGTTTTCGAGAGGTAATGTACCTGATTCCTCGAGTCTGGAGATGGGCAAACCACCCAACCCGCTGCTCTTCTCCTCCGAACTCAAAAAGTGCATACTCACACCATTCACCGCGAAGTAATCGAGGAGTTCCTGGCCCACTCGAATGATTCTAGCATAGTAACAAATAAACCTGTCGTTCCGGGAGGGGATTTTTCTTCCCGACTTGTCCAAAAGTTTTCTAATGGAGAGCTCGTGTCGCTTTGACCACGCTACGAGCTTAAATCGAGGTAGAGAGAACCCCAATGAGCCACAACAGCAATAAATACCCAAAAAAGTACGCAAATTATTTCTTTCCACAGAATCATCCATAGCAACAGCCGAATTCTCATACATGGTAACATTGCCCACGTCAATACACAACGATAAACTGAAGGAAGTGATCAAGTCGATCTGACTTTTGAACTGGCCAACTTTGTCTGGTGGAACACACCAAAGAGACAATATAAGGCAAGACAACACCATATGGTAGGAGAAGTCTTTTGCTACAACAAAGACCTTGTTTGCAAGTACTTTGTTTACGTAGTAGCCCAAAACGTCGTTCAACTTGCGGTTTGCAGCAGCCCCACCAGATCGACAAAGGCCATGGTCATTGACAGTGGTAACATAGATGCAAGTGATTAATAGCAAAGCGTTCTTCAGCAAAAGTACATCGAAGTCCTCGAGGCTCTTGGGTAGCGAAATAATCGGGTAGTAGATCAACATCTGTTTCTGAAAATAGTCATATCGAAGCTTTGCTTCTTCGTACAGAATGACTTTATGGGTGAAGATGAGTTCCTGAGCCAAATTGGCGTCCATAGGAATGTGGGGGTACTTTGTGCTTTCAGAAAATTCTAACAGTGGCGTTTTGATGGGAACGGGTTCCTTATCACTGCTCTGGGCCAACTTCGATCCCAATTCCTGTAGTCGAGCACCAAGCACGGCCAATTTTGACGAGCTCACATCATCTGTCTCCTGACATAAATCTGAAAGAGTCAGAAAATCTGAATCAACACTCTGAATTAATTTCTCGATTTTGGCAACCACTTGGGCGGGCTTTTTTTGCTGACTTCGACGTTTATAGGTCTCAGCTGTAGGATCCTCTTCCACAGAGCATTTGATGCCGAGACCGTAGCAGCGATGACACGAGTCGTAAGTAGGATCCTCAAATATACATTTCGTCTTGAGCCTTCGGCATCTGGCACATGCCTTGGCCACTTTCCACTTGGTTGCAAACTGGCTTTCAGGAGTTCCACTTCTGGTCATGATTTGGCGATTCAGCTAAAGAAATGGAGTTGAGACTCAAAAAGCAAAGAATATTGGACCTAAGAAATATGATAAAACAAGTCAAGAAGGAAGAAATGAAGTGGTAGGTGGTCTGTAGAACGAAGTATTTTTTTCTCTTCTCGAGCCTTATCTACGTGGAGAATTCCGAAGGTGTGTCTACAGGAAGAACGGATTTCGAGCGCATGAGATGATTCCTGTCAGATATGAAGAGTGTGATAAAGAGAGGATATGAAAGAAATGAATAGCTGATGAGATAAATAAAGAAACGTAATGGAATTGAAGTAGAAATTTCTCTGTCTCAGTTTGTAAATCAAATTAATGTGTGAACTACACTGTCTCTTTCGTAACTATGTTAATGCTAGGAACAGATTGTATAGCGAATCAACAACCAATGGATTCCTCCATTGTAGTCAGTAGGTGCCGGGGCACCCATGCAATATATGGTACAACAACTTCTTCAAAAGTTCACGTCTGGCTTTGGATCGGTGATCTTGTCCACCTTGGCACCAAATGACGACACACACTTAGCCATAGTGGGCGAAGATCTCGAAATCACGTCGGTGAAGTAGAAGTTGTCGATTGGGTTCTTCAATGGAATGCCGCTGATCTTGGTGCTCTGGTGTCTGTTCAAAATGTCCTTAAGACCAACAGTGACAATCTCCTCGGAAACTGGCTCGATCACGTCGTGTCTGACAAAGTGTGGAGCAATCTCCCCCAATCTCTCTCTGACAGCATACAAGTCGTCGTAAGGCAAAGTTGCGCCCAAGTATTCAGACAATGCTCTAATAATCTTCCAGTCTTCACGGGCGGCACCTGGAGCGTTGGTAGCAGCTCTAGTGGTTTGGGATCTACCCTCAGTGTTGACGTAAGTGGCAGACTTCTCAGTGTATGCGGCACCTGGCAAGATGACGTCGGCAAAAGATGCACCCACGTCACCGTGGTGACCCTGGTAGACTACGAAGGCGTCCTTAGGAACGTCTGCACCAGAGATCTCATCGGCACCAAGCAAGTAGACAAACTTGGCCTTTGGAGATTCACCAGATAAGTTCTGGAAACCGAGGTCCAAGGCAGCCACACGGGCAGCCTCGCGGTGCAACAAGTTGACACCATTCCAGCCCTCAGTGTTGAAGTTCTTGTTCTTAGAAGCAAACTCAGCCACAGTGCTGAAGATAGCCTCGGCATCCTCGGAGTGTGCTACACCAGATCCAACAATGATCAATGGGTTCTTAGCGTTAGCCAACTTCTTACCGTACTCACCCTTCAAGGCGGTCTTCAAGTCGGCTGCGGTTGTACCCAACTTCTCCACGTTGAAGGTAGAATCGAATTCCTGTCCAACATGGGCGATTTCCAAGGCCAGTCTCAACCAAACCTTTCTGATTCTAGAGTTCAAAACAGCAGCCTCGTGTCTTGGGTTAGTACCAACAAGCAAGATCTGGTCGGCGTCTTCCACACCCTCGATGCTGGAGTTGAAGATATAGTTGGATCTGATGTCCACACCATGGGCAGAGGTGGCCTGTTCAACGTCTGTGACGGTGTTTTCGGAACCCAATCTGTTGACCAAGTCCTTCAAGGCGACCATGGACTCGGCATCCACCAATGCACCGGAAATGGCCTTCAACTCGTTACCAGAAGGCTTGATAGAGTTGTATGCAGAGGCAATGGTGGACAAAGCCTCATCCCAAGAGGCAGTTTCGAAGTGGTCGCCGTTCTTAATCAATGGTGTGGTCAATCTCTGGGTCTTCAAACCGTCACAGGCAAATCTGGACTTATCAGAGATCCACTCTTCGTTAACCTCATCGTTCAATCTAGGCATCACACGCATCACCTCAATTCCTCTTGCGTCCACTCTAACATTGGAACCAATGGCGTCCATTACGTCGATGGTCTCGGTTCTCTTCAACTCCCAAGGTCTGGCTCTGAAAGCATAAGGCTTGGACGTCAATGCTCCCACAGGACACAAATCGATGATGTTACCGGACATTTCGGAATTGATGTTACGCTCGATGTAAGTACCAATCTGCATGTCGTTACCTCTACCAGCAGTACCCAACTCTGGGGCACCAGCCACATCGTTCATGAAACGCACACATCTCGTACAGTGGATACATCTGTTCATGGAGGTCTTGACCAATGGACCAATGGCCTTGTTTTCTACAGCTCTCTTACCCATCACCTCCAGAAATCTACCTCTGTCAGACCCATATCTCTGCGACTGCTCTTGCAAGTCACACTCTCCACCCTGGTCACAAACAGGACAATCCAATGGATGGTTCTCCAACAACATCTCCGTGACACCCTCACGGGCTCTGGTGATTCTCTCGCTGTCGGTGTGGACGACCATTCCGTTCTGAACTGGCATGGCACATGAGGCAATCAACTTTGGCATTCTCTCAACGTCAACAAGACACATACGGCAGTTACCGGCAATGGCCAATTTCTCATGGTAACAGTATCTAGGAATGACCACGCCAGCCTTATCGGCGGCTTGGATAATGGAGGAGCCGGCCTCGATCATGACGGTTTTACCATCGACCGTGACCAGCACCTCGGCGAGTCTTTGAGCAGATGAGCTCAAGAGTCTTTTGGAAACTCTCAACGATTTGGACAACATTGGTGGCTGGATCGTTAGAATGTGTAAAAGGTCCAGAAAGTCCAGAAAGTCCAGGAATAAGAATATAAATAAGTGTATACAGAGTGCGGTATATGAAAATTTCTCTATTGGTTTGGAGGCTCTTTACTAAATTGGAATGATTGGGCTCTGATAGGCTGCCTGCAGATAACACATCAACTACACTAAAGCTATGTTTGGGGTTGAATTGGAAGTTAAATAAGTTTTGGAGAATAACGAGAGTCATTGAAAGGGTTGAGAGTTTATAGGATAAGTTTCAGCTTTTTCAAAAGCTCCTCCGGTGGAATTAAATGGAGTGAATGTGGAGAGGTGGATGTTACTTTGTGCAGGATAGGAAGATGGATTGGTTGCAAAAGTTATGGGGTTCGAAGGATGGCGGAGGAGTGAAATGGGGAAAGGTTTCTCGATTGGTGCTGGTACGGGTACTTTTAAAGTGATTCCTGCGTCTTTGGGAGCTTGGTACAGATGGAAGTGGGTGATGAAAGGTGAGTTGTTTGAAGAAATGTTGTAACGAGATACCAGTGTTGTTGTTTAAATGGTTGATCATATCAACTTTATTCGTGAAGGAGTTAAATTATTAGATTGAAAAAATGGATATACTGATATTTGCTTTTTTTCAATGTGCGTTAATCATACGGAAGTTCGTGGAGCATCGCTGCCTGTTCAAAGTATACTCAGGAAACTGGTTAACATACAGAGTGAACGAGGAAAGCTTGATTTATTAATGTATTGCACTTGAATTTCATCAATTGTCCCTAAAATCTGTTGGTGAGTCTTACTACCGTCAGTCTAGGCTGGGGTACTTCAAACTAGACATGCTCTATACGAATGACATGCTTTCAAAAATAATGAGAAGATTTCAAAATTGCCAGAACCTCATTCTTTATTTCAAATTATTACCATTCAACTCCTATTCGATTGCCTCAGTTGTGATTTCGTGTTTCACTAAATTGACTCAGCATTTCATTCGCCAAAGGACTCATAAGTCCCATGCCCTCCGCTCTCAATGCATTTACAACCGGATCAAGAGCCAGAAAGGAGACTTTTTTTTTACCTTTCTTTCAAACATTCTAATCTATCTACACTTTAATTTCTCCATATCCTTCGTGCATTAATTATACTTCTGCGGGCCCTAATTCCCCTCTGGTTTCTCTTCTGGTGCTACCAACAACACAAGCACCAACGGAAGAACAACATACATCCAATTTTTCTGAATCCACGATCTATCGTCAACAGGTACAACCTCTTCCACCTCCTCCACAATCTCTACATCTTCTCCATCTTCATTCTGCACCACCACTTTTCTGGAAACCTTCTGCACAACTGGCTCCTTTATTGGCTGGCCTTGTGAAGGGTTCAAGTTAGGTACAACATTGGTCTTGATTCTCTCGACTCTCGAGTTGAGCACATTGGCTCCCCTAAGAAACGAAACTTCGGTCAACTCATTCTTGTTATCAACGTAAACCACAAATTGACCAGTGATATCGCCTGTAGTCTCCAAATACGCGAAGCATTCCTTTCCTGGAAGATCTTTGGTGCCAATGCAGTAAGAACCAGCCTCGGTTGGGTGGTTTTCAGGCGAAAATGCCGACGTGGACGATTGTTGGTCGTATTCTAGACTTCCCAATTGGACATTGTTCTGGGTTTCCAAATTTTGGGCAAAGAACACTATCTTACTGGCCGAAACAGCCGAAACCACTGTTGTGAATAGCAAGTGTAATCTCATATCAATATAGCGTGGTTATTACTTGTGTTAGATAATGGGATATGTACAGTAGCAAGTCGTGCACAACCTGGCGTGGAGAAACTACACCAAGAATACATAATATAGACAAATATATCGGATGTTGCGACATGAGCCTCTATTTCGCAGATTTAACTATCGCCTCTTCCTGTCTCTTCGAGAGGTCAGGACATGTTCTGAATACCTAGAATACTGTAGAGTGAACCAATTGCCAGTGGATTCTGCAATCTTCAGAGGCACATTGTATGAGTTCTTCACCAAGGAAAAGTTGGAAAGCATCATGAATTGCCGAAAGATGGTTCGGGTAGGTGGGGCTGGCGATCAAGGCGTGGACCTCATAGGTAATTGGAACTTGAGTGAGTATGATGTTGATGAGACAGCTAAGTTGACGTCTAGACTGCTTTTACTGAAATCTAAACCTGGTGGAAGCAGCCAGCCCCTTCTAAATTTGGAAGACGACATTATAGCTCTAGTTCAGTGCAAGAATTATGCTAGTAGAATTAAGGCTTCTACAATCAGAGAGCTAGCAGGAATCTACGAGTATCATGTCAAAACCAAATTGGACACTATGCGAGTATTCTTCTTTTTAGTCTCTCCGTATCCACTTACAAAGCAAGCGCAAGTTCAAATGGACACAAGTAAGGTGCCCATAGTCCACATTAAGCTACTGGCTATGAACCTTGATGATATAGCAATAGGAAATGTTGAGAACACAGAGCTGGAGACATCTGAAGAAAAGTATCAGATAGAACGATGGAGCAAAGGCAGCTTTAAAGCTGCCTATATGAATAAAACAGCAGCTAAGCTACTTACTGGGTTGAATGTGCAGAGGAAATACGCATTAATGATAGATAAATAGAAGCGGGAGAGCTAATGATGACTAATTGATGGAGCCATTGATCGTTCTTCAACGTTGTTCGTACAAATTCATTTATTCTGGGGTATTAGTCTAAGGTATTAGTTATCAGCCATTCTGGGAACCAATCTTGGAACAACGGTAGGCAGTCCTGCAATTCTCACCGTAACGTAACTAGTAGACACGATGTTGTAAACTGTCAGATAGATAGTTGAAACTCCACGCATCGTAATGGTGCTTTGGGTACCAGTCACATAGCTCGTGACGAATGTGGTTGGTGCATAAGATGGAGTGGAGTCTGACGTTTGAGCAACATTAGAATCGACACCTGCAGTCGAGCTTGAAGGCAAGATATTAGATGTAGATGGAGTCCAGACATAGGGACTGGATGTCGAAGACAACAAGTCTGAAGAAGATGGAGCCAGAACAAGGGCACTAGATGAAGTAGAGCTTGAGGTTGTAGAAGTGACTGCCTCAGGGGAAGACGAGGTCGTTGACGACGTGACAATAGCGGAGCTTGAAGTTGAAGTTGTGGTTGAAGAAGATGACTCACTGACATCAGCTGCAACAGACTTGGAAATGGCCAAACTTGAAGAAGCAGGAGCTGAGCTAGAACTTGATGAACTAGGAACTGAAGAACTGGAACTGGAACTTGAACTTGTAGTCGACGTGGTGGTTGAACTAGAAGTCGAACTAGAAGTTGAAGAGCTAGAGATAGTGCTAGATGTGGAGCTGGTGGTGGAACTAGTCGTGGAGGTAGTACTCGAACTAGTTGTAGTACTTGAGGTGCTTGCTGTAGTAGTAGTAGTGGTAGTAGTCGTAGAAGAAACAACAACATCTTCAAGGTAACCCTCAAGCTGGTCAATAAACGAAACTCCCGCAGAGTTTGTGTTACTGACACCAGAAGAAGCATCCCACAACATGAAACCTCCGAAGTTAGGATCATTCAAGACAGAAGACGTCACGTACTGCTTCACAGTACTCAAGTCAACAAATCCACTACCAGCAGAGCTAGAAGCACCTGGCAATCCCACATACAACTTAATATCACTGTTTGGAGAGGTATTCTGAGCAAAATCCTTCCAGGTGTCCCAATTGAAAGAAGGTCCAAGGTTACAGTAGTTGTTGTAAAACTGAATGAAGGCAAAGTCAACGTCCACACCAGCCAATAATTCTCCGGTGGAGGCGTCGGGGTATGGGCATTGAGGAGCAGCAGACAAGTAATAGGTCTTGGAAGAATCGGTTGCAAAAATCTGTCTTAACTTCTTACCCAAAGCAACAGTTCCGACAGAATTGTTATTCTCCAAATCGAAGTCAAAACCATCCACGATAGCATCATCGAAAGGCCTCTCATCGTCGGAACCACCACCGAATTTGTTCCACAACACCGATGCAAAGTCTTCAGCCTGGGTGTCGCTGGTGAATCCGTAGTTTCCAGATGCACCACCAAGCGAAAGCAAAACCAACTTGCCTGCTTGCTGGCAGGTCTTGATATCTTCTCCGATAGTGGAGCAGTGAAGCAAACCATCGGAGAAAGTATCACCGCACATATTCGCAAAGTTCAAAGACAACGAAGGGAATGACGTGACAAAAGACAAGATGACAACGTCCACTGAGTCCAATGCACAGTAGTAGCTCAAACGCTGTTGGTTGCCATATGAGTTCTGGCCCCAATATACTGCAACATTCAGGTTAGCAGATGCAGTGAACGCCACGGCAGTGCTTAGCAATGCGGCTAGCGAGAAAAGGAGAGTATGAGTTAACAACATATATTAAAATGTGAATTTGATGAAGGAGTGACTGTGGTTAATATGTTGATAGACAAACAAAACCATGAGCAGACCCTCAACAAATATATATAATCTAAAGGTGAAGGGATGGATTTTCGCAGCCGCATTGCATAAACGACAATAATGCAACTCACGTCGAACAATCGAAGCGCGTTGGGCTAAACCCTTGGAAGCGGAAATTTTGCACCCAAAGGAGATAGTCATCCAGCTCTAGTATAAGTGCAGCACAACTATTGCAGCACCCTTGCAGCAGGAGGTGCAGCCCCAATAGTAATGTGCATGATTCCGCGGACAACCCATGAGGAAGACCGGACGAAAATCAATGGTTCAGCCTACCTTTAAAGCCATTGAGGTAATAGAGGGAAACTTATCAAAAAAATGCGCCGCAAGTAAATTATGTAACTAATTCGCCACGGTTTTCGTGAACAATTAGCCAATTCCAAGCAATTATGTCAAAAGGAGGTTGCAATACTTAGGCCGGTGTTCGCGTTTTTCGGTGCGTATTTCGCACCATAATGCGGAACCTGCCAACTCTACGACATCATCCCTTCCACTCCTTCCCCCCTGTGTCCCTGCTACTTGCCCGTTCAGATCTCGTGTACCAGTTTTGATTTTGTGACTTAACCCCTGAAATTCTCGTCACACCCATATGTAAGGTCAATGAGAGGTATTGGGAAGATTCAATGGTATTGCAAGAAAGTAGGCCAAGCGCATGCCCGTGTAGATATTTGCGTTCTGAATTCGGAATTGATCGAGATTTCATCGTTCAAGTACGAAAAGCAAGATTGCTGAAACCTTATTGAACAATCATTGAAAATAGGTAAGTCTCAGATTTGTCTTGGGTTTATATACAGGAAGATGGCTGGCTGCTAATTTAAATTGGGTTAAGTTGCCTACTATTTTAGAACAAAAGGCATCAATGAACGGCAAAAGATGCCTACAAACATGTCAATAGTTACGGAAATAATGCAAGATGTACAAGTTCGCCTATCTTGATGCACCGGACAGTTTCGGCTTTGAAGGCGAGCAATGAAATTGTTGCATCCGAGGATTTCATGAGTGACCAAGGTTGAAGATTGGAGAATGAGAAATCCTCAAAGTTTTCTTGATCATATTACTCAAATTGAGCAATTTTAGTAAATCTGCAATAGTGCAATATCCGAGTTGACAGAAAGTTCGAATAAATGGCGCGATCTCGAGATTTGAATCGCAGCTGGTAGAATTCGAGGAAGGGCATATATGCGCAGTTGCTTAGTGGGGATTCAGTGAATTGAATGTCATACGACCAGTCTCGTAAAATCCAGTTTCGTAAAAATGGTACCAATTGAGACTGAAAATGCCGAATTTGTTAAATGGTCTTTTCTGGGTCACGGATATGCTTGATGAGGTAATTGACAATGTATGTTGTAGGTTTTCTAGGATGTTACATGGAGCTGTAATTGTACTTCAAACCATTTAGTTGAGTTACCCTGTGCTTCTAATTACCAAATGCTATTGCCTAATGTTCAATGTGAAGGTACATGGACAAGAAATAATGGAGTTCAGAAATGAGTAGTGGAAGATTAATGGTAAGGCTGAGAAAAGTGCCTCGGCATTTCTGATGTTGAACTTGTTTTGAATTTTTCTCTTTCGAAGTTAAACTCTTCCAAAGTTAATTTCTCGTAAGTTCTTGAACTGGATGATGGCCAGACGCAAGATGAATCTCAGATAGGATGGCTATTGTGTATGTAGGCAATTAGGTCAGAACTTAGGTTTTCAGTGTTTAGGCGAAGTGCCGAAATTGAGTGGTGTTTGGGTTTCTTGGGATTTTGGGGTACAATGCACAGTGGTTTCAGCATCTCTTGTCATTGGCCGACATCACGGTTTGTTGTTTTACGAGCCAGCAAGTTAATAGCGACTGTGCCAACCAGAAAGCTTGGTATAATGGAACCAAATTACACGAAGACTGGAGGAAACTACTCTTGAAAGACGAATCCACGTGCAGACATAGAAGGCAGCGTATTTCCGGTGTATTTAAACTCTAGTGGTTTCGGTGAATGTCACATTTTGGTTTCCTATAGTATCCAACTTTTTCTCTCATGGCTACCACTCCGTCCCCCATAAGAAAATCACCCTCTCTCATTAGCACACTTGCATGTTTATTTAGACCTGACGGGATATAGAATGCGGTCGGACGACTGCCTTCATTAGTGATAGACTTCTGGTCTGCGCACTCGACTATATCGATTCAGTCCACAGCCACTTCAGCCAAGTAACTGGAACTTTGTTAGCGCCTCATCTACTAATTGACAATATAACAACCGTCTAATATTCAGAAAGATCTTGCTTCTATAACAGTGAGATGTCAACGCTGATTTCAATGCAAGAGTGACATTAATATTAGCCATTGGTCACTTGACGAAAGTGACACCTTCGTCTAGGACATTCAGGCAATACCATAGTAATTGATATGATTTTAGACTCCAGAGAGAATCATTGCGGTTCACAGTATGACTTTGCATCTCTTCATCATATGGAATCTCAATGGTTTGTAACAGTGATCCAATCGCGAAGACCCAACATAGAAGTCCTACATTTCCGTAAACACGTCAATATCGAGCTTCGCCACCAATCGGATGCTTCCGTGATCTCAATAACGTTTCTAAATTTCAAGTCCATGTACGCCCATATTCGATTGTATTACATTTTCACCGCTTGTTAACATACAACTAATTAATCTCCACCAATCCCCACTACCCTCCACTTCCCTCCACTACTCTCCACTATACAACACTATACAATACTAGCCAATACTTTGCTAAAGCTACTTTTAAGGAATCAAAGTTTCGCCCCTGTCCTTCATTTCGGCTCGGAACAGACCCAACCATTTCCACGTGAGAGGTTTGCACACTTGCCCCTATTATCTACATCATGATAGATGATTGCTTCTTTCATTTTAAGTTACTTCTGTCAACACTCTTTGCAGTATAAATTTCTTATCAACACTTCAGTTTTGAATCCTTACCTTCTTGAGCCTCCAAAAGGTCTCTTGATTACCTCCGAATTCCCAACATACTCAACGATATACATCCACATCCGTCACGGTGACCTAAACCTGTATCCACTCCGTACACATGGGACTATAAATCAACCAATGAACACATGCCGCTGTCCCAAAACGGAAGGTTCCTATAGGCACGAGTGGAGAATACTGCACAATGCGATGATTTCGCCGAATTTTCGCCGGGCCCGCCGTATTATCTGCCGGAATGCTGCATTCAGTAGCCAATCCCTCCTATTGCCCACAACGAAAATGTCAATGGACGTCCCCAAATTTTGGGTATAAATACCTCTCAATTTCCCCTCCCTTCTCTTACTCTCTCACCAGTAATTTTCAATACCATGACTGTCACTTTCAACACCAAGGCCCAGACCAAGGACGGGTCTCTTCACTCTAAATTCACATATGAGTCTGCCATTGTCGAGAAAAAGGACAACGGTGACTTCTCAGTGACTCCAACCGCTATCGACTACGACTTCAAGACTGACTTGGCTGTGCCAAAGACCGGTTTGATGTTGGTGGGTTTGGGAGGTAACAATGGTACCACCATGGTTGCTGCCACTTTGGCCAATAAGCACAACATTTCCTTTGAAAACAAGGAAGGTAAAGTTGAGCCAAACTATTACGGTTCTGTCACTCAGTCGTCCACCGTCAAGCTCGGTGTTGACAGCCAGGGCAACGATGTGTATGCTCCATTCTCGTCCATTGTTCCACTCGTCAACCCTAACGACTTGGTGATTGGAGGTTGGGACATCTCAAAGTTGCCTTTGGACAAGGCAATGAGAAGATCCAAGGTATTGGACTTCGATTTGCAGAGACAGTTGGTGGACCGCATGAAGGATATCGTGCCTTTGCCATCTGTTTACTACCCAGACTTCATTGCCATGAACCAGAAGGAGAGAGCTGACAATGTGTTCAACGTCGACAGCAAAGGTGAAGTAACGACCAAGACCAAGTGGGCTGATGTTGAGAGAATTAGAAGCGACATCAAGAAATTCAAGGAGGAGAACGGCTTGGACAAGGTGATTGTTTTGTGGACCGCTAATACCGAGCGTTACTCAGACCTTATTCCAGGTGTCAACGACTCTGCCGAGAACTTGATCAAGGCTATCAAGGAGAACCACGACGAGGTCTCTCCATCGACCGTGTTTGCCGTGGCATGTATCTTGGATCAGATTCCATACATCAACGGATCTCCTCAGAACACCTTTGTTCCTGGTGCTATTGAGTTGGCTGAGACTCATAAGTCTTTCATTGGTGGAGATGACTTCAAGAGTGGCCAGACCAAGTTGAAGTCTGTTTTGGCACAGTTTCTTGTCGACGCTGGTATCAAGCCACTTTCCATTGCATCGTACAACCACTTGGGTAACAACGACGGTTACAACTTGTCTTCTCCTAAACAGTTCCGTTCTAAGGAGATCTCCAAGCAGTCCGTGGTGGATGACATGGTTGAGTCTAACGAAATCTTGTATAACAAGAAGAGTGGTGACCATGTTGACCACTGTATTGTCATCAAGTACTTACCAGCTGTTGGTGACTCCAAGGTGGCCATGGATGAGTACTACTCTGAATTGATGTTGGGAGGACACAACAAGATCTCCATTCACAATGTGTGCGAGGACTCGTTGTTGGCCACGCCTTTAATCATTGATTTGGTCGTGATGACTGAGTTCTTGCAGAGAGTGTCTTACAAGAAGGCTGGCGAGGAGAACTACGAGAACTTCTACTCTGTTTTGTCGTTATTGAGTTACTGGTTGAAGGCACCATTGGCCAAGCCAGGATTTAACCCAATCAATGGATTGAACAAGCAGAGATTGGCTATTGAGAACTTGTTGAGATTGTTGGTTGGTATGCCAGTGAACAACGAGTTGAGATTTGAGGAGAGATTGGTTTAACGGGTTAATCTAATTGGAAGTACGTATTAATTATATTTATCAGTATATTGAGGTGGAAAAAGTAGAATGATAAAATCTCGAAATCGAAGTTAAACGGCCCAGTGTAAAGCTTTAGTATTTGTAACCAAGTTATCGAAGTCCCAACAAAGGATTATTCGTTTATGCCATCAATAAACCCTGCGTTATCAACTGTCAACGTGATTTATATGTGGGGGTTAAGATGCATGAACATAGACATATCTGAACCTCCATGTAGTATGCCAAAATCCAATGCTTCACTCCATTCATCCGATTCAACTTTGGTCCATTTGGTGTAAATCAGTTTCACCAATTCTGTTATCGGAAAGTCTATACTTCTGTATTTCTAGACTCTACAACCTACTTGACGGACACCAGTCTGATGAGTGTGGTGATCTTCAACAATGCGTCTAACGTGCTAGATTCGGCGATAATCCGCATGCGTCGAACAAACACCTCATGCAAGTTGGGTCGCCGAATGCGATCGTGAACCATTCCATCCCTTCCTTACATCCACAAATCCCATGCGACTTCACTTTCTACATGTCACTTAAACATCCACGGTCAATAACTTTCGTCTCCCACGATAAGCCTATCCAGGTAATCTCCGAGACGGTGCAGGGCATCCTTGAGCAACATGGGTGCAAACCAACTTCCCAAAAAGGTAAATATTGCTGGTCCACTAAGCGACAAACCCAACGCACGAAGGCACGGCGTAACGTGGCAAAGCGGAGGCAAATCGGACACACAATAACCAAAGATTTTAGAGTATCGAGTGACTCAGGAAGAGATCATGTGCTGCCCAACAAACCTGCGTGGAGGATAACGAGAAAAGGTGAGAACCTGAGAGAAACCGAACGGGAAAAAAATGTAAGAATCTGAGATAAAATAATCTAATGAACAAGCCACATCTCCTATAAATTACTTCAAAAATCTATAGCAGATGATACACTTCCAAAAAAGTACAAATCTCTCGAAAATACATTTATATAAATCTTTGAGTTTCCCCATTACTCCAATATTTGAATAAACTTCCTCTTCTGTCTACTATTTCTATGCCTCCCTCCACCTGTCATTATCATCACTTGCTTTGGCCTCTCACACAGGATTCTTCTGGTTGGGTCTGGCCATCAAAACCCACCCTTCAGTAACCAACAAAAACTAAATACTGACCCAATTGTCTCACATCCGACCATTTGGCCCCAATTGGCCAAATTGATCCTTCCTCTCCTCAGTGCCAATGTCTCGGCATCCATAAATCGTCATCTGCTTTGAAGTTATGTGTCGGGCATGGAGACTCCCCGCACACATATAAATACCCATCTCCACCCATTTTTTTTTTGCTCTCCTTGGATTTTATACACGCACCACCATCATGGCTCAATTAACCGTTGCAGTTGGCGAAGCCAAGCCGGGCGAAACCGCCCCCAGAAGAAGAGCAGCTCAGAAGGCTGCTGCGTTGGAAAGGCCATTGGACTCGAAGGCAAACACTTTACCAGAGTATATCGATGAGTGTGTTCAGAGAAACCTCGACCGTAGATGTATGGGATGGAGAGAATTGTTGGACATCCACACTGACGTCAAGAAAGTCACCAAAGTCATTGATGGCAAGGAGCAGCTCGTGGACAAAGAATGGACCTTTTATGAGTATTCTCCCTACCAGTACCAGACATACTCTGAAGTTCATAATGCTATTAAGCTGCTTTCCCATGGTTTGGCTAAGATGGGCTTGAACCCAGGTTCCAGCAGACTTCACATTTTCGCTTCTACGTCTCATAAGTGGTTGAAGGTGTTTTTGGCTGCCCAGTACAACAACATCACCGTGGTGACCGCTTACGACACCTTGGGTGAGCTGGGCTTGGTGCATTCGCTTGTTTCGACTGAATCAAACGCCATTTTCACCGACAATGCGCTTTTGGGCAACTTGGTGCGTCCGTTGCAAAAGGCTGATCACATCAAGTACATCATCCACAGTGAAGACGTCAACCCAGAAGACAAGCGTGTCAATGGCTCCTACTACAAAAACGCTGAGGATGCCAAGAAGAAGATCTTGGAGGTCAGACCAGACATCAAATTCTTCTCCTACAACGACATTCTTGCATTTGGCGAGAAGTTGGTGGACGAGCCCTCTGAGTCCGTGGCAAAGCCTCTGGACATTGCCTGTATCATGTACACCTCGGGTTCCACTGGTGACCCTAAGGGTGTTGTTTTGACGCAGGCCAACGTTTTGGCTGGTATTGCTGGTCCTTCGACCAATGCTGCTAGGGACTTGGTGAAGAATACCGACCGTGTCATCGCATTTTTGCCATTGGCCCATATTTTCGAAATGGTATTCGAGTTGCTTGGCTTCTGGTGGGGCAGTTGTCTTGGTTATGCTAATGTCAAGACCTTGACTGATGCCTCGTGCAGAAACTGCAAGTCTGACTTGGCAGAATTTCAACCTACCATTATGGTGGGTGTGGCTGCTGTGTGGGAGTCTGTGAGAAAGGGTATCATGGCTAAGGTGAAGCAATTGCCTCCTGTTGTTCAGAAGATCTTCTGGGCATCGTTCAAGGCCAAGAGCACAATGAACCACTACCACATTCCTGGCTCGTCTATCTTCGATGTAGTGTTCAAGAAAGTCAAGGCTGCAACCGGTGGCCAATTGCGTGTCATCTTGAATGGAGGTTCTCCTGTGTCAAAAGACACTCAAGTGTTCATTTCCACCTTAATTGCCCCTATGTTGATTGGTTACGGTTTGACAGAGACTTGCGCCAATACCACCATTTTGGAGATGCACAACTTCGAGTTTGGAGTGGCTGGAACTTTGGTGGGTACCATAACCTGTAAGTTAATTGACGTTCCAGAGGCTGGCTACGAGGCCAAGAATAACCAGGGTGAGATTTTATTGAAGGGTGCTCCTATCACTGCCGAGTACTACAAGAACCCTCAGGAAACCAAAGATGCATTCACCGAGGATGGATGGTTCAAGACTGGAGACATCGGTGAGTGGACTTCTAACGGTCAGTTGAGGATCATTGACCGTAGAAAGAACTTGGTCAAGACTGCCAATGGTGAATACATTGCTTTGGAGAAATTGGAGTCTACCTACAGATCGAACCCACTTGTGTTGAACCTTTGTGTTTACGCTGACCAGAGCAAGGTGAAGCCAATCGCCATGATTTTGCCTAATGAGCAGCATTTCAAGCATTTCCTCGTTGACGAGAAAGTGTATACTGCGAATGAGTTGAAGGACAAAGAGTTAGGTGTGTTGTACCACGAGAAGAAGGTTGTCGCTGCTGCTCTCAAGTCATTGTTGGCTACTGGTAAGTCGCAGGGTTTGCAGGGTATCGAGTTGCTCCAGAATGTCGTTTTGATTGACGACGAATGGACGCCTCAGAACGGTTTTGTTACCTCTGCCCAAAAGTTGCAGAGAAAGAAGATTTTGGATGCCTACAAGTCTGATGTGGAGAAGGCATATGCATGAACGGATTAACGTCCATTTGGTTTATAGCTTGTTTAAATGTAATAATAATTCTTTGAATATGAGATGGAATATATTCCTGATATTTAACCTCCATAAGAAGCAGAAAACACCTTGCGGATCTTTTTCACGTCCAAGCGCTCATAAAGACACAATTGCAAAAGAAGACGAGCCTTCTGTGGGTTGAGGTAGCCACCAGCAATCAAGTAAGCGTTGTTGGTTTTTGGCATCGATCCCTTTGGTACCATACCATCCACAGAACGCTTCGAGTACACGACTGGAACATTAAACTTGGCCGAGAGTTCACCCAACATCTTATTGGTTTCATCTCTCAAAGACCCAGCACCCATTGTGGCCATGACCACACCCTTGATATCCATGGTCTCAACAGCCAATCTGATGATTTCATGGTCGAAGCCCTGGTGAGCATAAAACACCATAACCTTTGGAAATGGACCACCAAAGTTGGAAGGAAGTTGAAAGTATTTGAGACCCGTGGGTCTTTGAGCTGGAAAGTAGTAGTGCACCTCACCATTGACGAAGTTACCCAAGTATCCGTGACCCAAAGACTTGAAAGTATCCAACGAGTTGGCATCGGTCTTGGAGATGTAGTAGCCAGAGCCAATTTTGTCATTCAACGTCACCAAAATACCTCTTCCACGGCTCTGTTTATCAGAAGCAACTACGCACGCCTGGTACAAGTTGGAAGGTCCGTCAGCAGACACCGACGTGGAAGGTCTCATGCTTCCACAAATCACCACTGGCTTACCCAAGGTGTCTACCGTAGAGTCCAAAAAGAATGCGGTTTCCTCACAAGTATCAGTACCGTGGGTAATGACGATACCATCAAAATGGTGTAAGTCCTCTTGGACCTTATTTCTCAATGCTAAAAGCTCTTTGGTGGTGATTTCCTTAGAGTCGAGGTTGAATACCTGCTCGAACTCCAACTCACAAGTATGGGACAAGTCGGGAATAGATGATACCAAGTCTTCGATGGTCAAATCCACATGGTATCCTGCGGTCTGGAATGCAGTGGAACCCTTAGCAGCAATGGTTCCTCCGGTTCCCAAAACCTTGATGACCGGGAGTCTTTCTGACCCTACACTAGAGGCAGACTCGATCGAAGCCTGCGAACCCTGTCTGTATCTAAGCTTGAAGATAGGGTGGTGGGTGCTGACCACCTCCTCCTGAATATCGAATGTGTCTACTTCTTCGGAAGACATGATATAGTTAACTTCCAGTTGAAAGGGTTTAAAATTTGCAACATGGCTTTCCTGTTCAATGCAGGCTGTGGTGGATATGTCATAAGCGGCATTTTGAGGTCTAATAATGCTATGTGCAGAGCATTGGAAAAAGAGAATGGAGACACGTACGTAAAAAGTGGAGATTCTGATGGAGATATGACTTTTGGGGTTGAAGAAATATTCTAATTTGGGTAAATTCAGATTGGGATTGTTGTTGGGGATAAGTAGTGCGAAGTTGCCAGGATTATTGTGAAGTGGAGGTTGGACAGATAGGCGATTCTTAGATATATAGGTTCTTTCTAATTCGGTGATTGCTTCTAATTCTCTCAACTTTACTTTCAAAAAACATTTTTTCTCACGCTTTCAGCTTTAGCATTGAAAAATTCATGCTTCTAATTGCCATAGTTTTTTCTATTTTTCAACTGACTTTATCCACAAAGTTGACTTTCCAAATGAATCGTGCGAATTCATCACGATGGAATTCTAGCAATTAGCCAGCCAAAAATCAGAAACACTTTCTTTTCAAAATATTTGAACAAATCGCCCAATATCTCGACTAAATCTACATCATCCCACCTACAACCTTCTTTTGTCTGCATTCTATCCCCACCGTCGACGTTGAATGTGGAAGCACACCCGTACCCCAGGCTTTCATTACTCCACTAACACCATTACAGTCAGTAACCAACATGGGTTTCTTCTCCAAAGACGAAAAAATCGTTGATCCACCTAACAAAACCAAAAGAAAGATCTGCTGGGATGCGCGTGACAAGTTCTTCGAGTGCCTAGCCGCCAACAAGATCGACAACTCGCTCGATCCTAAAGAAAAGACCAACGTGGAATCCAACTGTGGTAAGTTAAGAGCACAATTCGAAAACGACTGTGTGGCCTCCTGGTACAAGTACTTTCAAGAAAAACGTTTCAACGATATCAGAAGACAAAAGTATATCGACCAGCTAGAGGCCGAAGGTGCACAGCCTTTGCCATTTAAGTTGGATAAAAAGTAAGAGGTTACGCTGGAATATGTATATAGTAAAATAAAACACGCAGACATGTTTATGATGCATTAATGTAGACCGGTTCACGGCCAATGACTCTCTTGCCTCTCTCCTTAGCAACGTCAAACACACAACCCCACTCATATCTCCCTTTATCTAAGATCAAGAACCCGAGACTCAACTCCAAACTTTGCCCTCGAGGAATGCTCTTCTTACCTATATGCTTTTGCAACTCTCCGTTGTACAAGATCTTCAGCTCTATCGATAATTCTTGTTTCGTTGCTGCATTCACTGGAAAAGGAACGTGCCTAAGAGTTCCTGTAAGACTGTCATGAGTATGATTGATGATTTTCGTTTTAAGAACATAGAACTGCTCTCTCTCCAAACGATACTCATTATTTTCTTCTTGAATTTCCTTATTCAGTCCATCGTCGAGAAAGATGGAATGCTGAATCAGAATGCTGTCGTACACTAAAACATTGGTCATGTCTCTGTTCAACCGAATACAACGAGTGTCAAGCACTCCACTGCGTTCAGTTTGAAGGTCAACAGTATTCCATTTGCCACTTAATCCTTCGAGAAGAATAGACTTGATCCAGAAATCTTTTCTCTCTTGAATCTCGTCCTCCTTAGAAATGTTGTAATTCTTGATAAATTGCTTGTTGCGAAGCGACGGGATCGGTTTCGATGTGTCAACGACGTCATGTCCGATTCTCTTAACCGGCAAAAGAAAACGACATGTCTCTGAGGTGTCTAAGACCTCGTTGACGACATACTTCTCTCTGGTGGCAAAGCTATTACTGATATTAGCGCACAATTTGTGCTTCCATGAATTCTTGACGTCAAGGACCAACAATGCATATGAGGAAATATCTTCCTCTGTTGAAGTTTTGGTAGTGGCGATGAAGTCGAGCAAAGAATCCATATTTCTTTGAATAATTCCACCTTCGTGAGATCCAGCAACATAGCCGTGCAATGAGGAAGAGAAGAACGGAATTACATCACATCCCACAATATCTAAGGATGGCTGGATCGAGACACTAAGTGGAACACTAACCGTCTTCATGTAGTTTTCACCCGGGGTATCGGCCTTCTTATTGCTGTACTCTAGAATGAGTTTCAGGTCTGTCATTCCCCGTTTTCCGTTGATTTCATAATCAATTCTAAAGTCTCCATTGGGCTTTATAACTTTGTGACGTGTGGCTAATTCTTGCTTGTTCAAAACTTGAAATGGTCTATTCTTGATTAATTGCCATTCAAGCTCATAGACGTCTTCGGCCGCGTATGCTCCTGGTTGGGAGAGTTTGTTGTTGATTGAGTCGCTGGTGGAGTCCCAAAAAGAAAATGAAAGATAATTAACAGGGTCTGCCGATGTGTTCTTCAACTCAAGTGAAAAATGTTGCTTTTCACCTTCCAAAAGCATGACCCATCCATTGGTAATCAGATTTTTGATAACAGACAAAGATGGCTGTCGGGCTATAACCCCTAAAGATAGCTCTTTGGTTATAACTCTTTCAGTGATCGATGCCTGAGACAAGTTGTGGATGAGCTTGTCTAAAGTTGCCTCATCATGGATAGGCGCCAGGATGCCATAAGTTTTAATCTTCTGCAATTCACAAGCCTTTTCCAACTCCAGAATAAGGAATAACTGATTTCTTGAATTTCCTGCTTTTAGAGTCAATCCCTTTATTGTCAATTTTCCAGGATTCAAAGCTTTGAACGAGACGATCACTTGCGATACGCTGTTACGCTCCAATACCACAGTACCATGCTGAACAGGTGACAATGCACCATTTTGGACTACATTCCTGCGATGTAACGAGCCAATTCCATTGTTGCCATTAAGCTCACTTCTTTGGGAAATTGGAGTTGAGGAAACTTTTTTTATAAGGGATCTGATGGTTTCCACTTTGACAATTTCATCACTTGCAACTGCAATCTCATCCAAATCCACATCATACGGGAACGGGTTCTGTAACGTCACCTTCAACTGATGCACCTCATTGACACAAATAAGTCGCTCTTTGTTTGTGCCTGTTTTGGATTTGTTGAAGGGATTGAAAAGGACAGCGCCATTAGCTGAGCCGTTAGATTGTTCAACATCTGCAAAAGGTACCAAATCCGAAGCCGAGGGGGTGACAACAAACTTAATGTTCCTTACCATGAAAGGATCGGAGTGCGGAAGTGAATCATCGCTTTCGTTGTTGGCAAGCAAAAGGTTCAACCAATTGAGTTTTTCCTTCAACTTAATCTGATCCTCTGGCAGCAAGCAATGTGAGTACCTTGTCGAAGTCAACACACATAATTTTGCAAGAGTTTTGTAGTCTTGCAAAGATTCGGCAATTCTCAAGCAGATTTTAATAATCAGAATCTGCAAAGTGCTCCAATCGGAAATATGATCTTTTGCCATGGATTCTTTTCTCTCAGGTTCCGAATCAATATGGTATACTTGAAATAGAAGCAGAAAAATGCTGGTAATTGAGGCGAGCGAATTGAGATCAGCAACAGTGTCACGTTTTGCCATACGTGCAACCTTGGGAAGTAGAGCAACAAGGAGAATACGTAAAATGAAAGCCTGCTTCCTGTAAAGTTTTAAGTCCGAGTAGATCGATGCCAACGAACAGTAAACATGACATTGCTCGTTGAAGTCAAGTTCCACCAACTGCAACGAAAAAACCTTATCGACTTCCTGAATGATGTCGGATTTCAGAACCAAGGAGCCTTCCTTGGAGCCTTTCAGGATAATAGGAATAGATTTGATTACCGACTCCAAGATAGATCGCAATGGTGTCGATGCTCCTAGGTAGATTGTCACCATAAGCTTTACATGTCGTATGATGGCTGCCACATAAACTAGATCCGGGACGCAATCTTCAATTTCTGTTGCACTCAATTGATAATACTGAGAAGCTTTGAGACAAAGCACTCTCAAGAATTCGGGAAGTGGCATGGCAGAGAAGTCAGTCATTGTTCCCGTCAAAGTTGCCGCAGAGAACCCGAAACCGAGGGAGCTGCTGGTAGAGTTTCGAGGGGAGACAACACTGACACTGGACTTGGTACCCAAAGACTCTGTTGATACACGACTAGTGGATGGTCCAAGGGCCACAACTCTGTTCTTTGGAACCAGAAGGATAGATGCTAGCATGGGATTTTGCACATGAAATGGCAAGTCTAGATACGCTAAAATGAAAGCAGAAGTGGCCAAACCTTCAAGAGCGGAGGCTAGCCATAAGTAGTCGTCACATTTTTTGGCATTAATGGCAGCGTCTGTGAAATACTGTAGAGCATCATTACATTTTCCAGCCAATAAAAAGAAGTTGCCCATAAGTTTGGAGTGACGGCCGGTTTGCTTCTGCAGAGCTTTGAGCTTGACATCTGTCGATTTGGACACATCCTGGCCATTGGAAAAGGATACTTTAAAAGAGGAGCCGGAACTGATTCTCTTCTGGGCCAAATTAATGGTTCGAGTGAGCACGTTGCTGTCGACAAGTGAAACGGGTGAGCGAAGCGACATACTTTCATATGACGCCGCACACTCGTCTAGAGCCTTTAAGTAGCTTCTGGTGACGCTGCAAATGGTGGTTTCCATGGCAGTGATGCTAAGATGCGAAGGAGACGTCAAGTAATAGACGTTTGGAGTGGCCACGTCGGCAACTTCCACCGGCGAGTTGAAAAAAATGCAATTGTGGACAATGGCTGTGGGTAGCCTGCTTCGAAGATCAGATAGACTGGCATCTTCTTTGGATTTATCGTATTCTCCAACTCCAAGTACAATCATGGTTTTGCGAAAAGGCTCGAAGTCGTGAAGGAAAACAGATTCCTCATCGTGGAAAGAAGTGGCGAAATCATAGAAAACACGGCCCTGAGGGAACGCCTGTGGATTAAAATAGCGACACTCGGGTATCGGAGTCACGTCTAGAAGTCTGATGTCATTGGCAGATTTGATCTGCTGGAAGTAGCGGTCGAATTTTTCACCAGACAAACCAGCAACCGGAACGACCAAGACCTTGGCTCGTGCAGGGGCCACAAAGCTAAAACGGTCCATATGGCCTTGGAAATGATGAAGAATTTGAGTTGAAATCAGACTCAGTGGGTGTTTTGGCACTTTTATCACGTGATCCAAGCCATGTGATATCAACACAAGATTGGATTTGATGACAGGATGTCGATAAAAATCTCTAAAAAAGATATGATTTAATAGAAACTAGACAACCAATGATTACTACTCCTATACCATTCAATCCATATACAGTATTAACAAGTTTTTACATTCCCCATCCCATAAAAACCTTCCAGAGAGAACACCCGTACCCCACACACCTCACCACTTCAACACCAACGGCAAAATCTACTCCAAGATTATACCTTCTATTATCCCAACCATAACCCGGAGAAAGAGCGAGGATTTTTCACATATTGCATAAATCACAATCGCAATTCTAACACTTTCTCTCTTCTCATAATGGCTGGGCTTTCCTTTGACAATTACCAGAGAAACCAATTCTTGACCGCCAAAGGCTATGCTACGCCTAAGGCTACATCTACAGGTACAACTATTGTCGGATGCAAGTTCAAAGGCGGTGTGGTGATCGCCGCAGACACTCGTGCCACTGCAGGTCCCATTGTGGCCGACAAAAACTGTGAAAAGTTGCACAGATTGGCCCCTAGAATATGGTGTGCTGGAGCAGGTACTGCCGCCGACACCGAAATGGTCACGCAGTTGATTGCGTCCAATCTTGAGCTACATGCAATGTGGCAGAATAGACAACCACGGGTGATTACCGCTTTGACGTTGTTGAAGCAGCACTTGTTCAAGTACCAGGGACACTTGGGAGCATACTTGATCGTGGCAGGCACAGACCCCACAGGAGCCAAGTTGATGTCAGTGCAGGCACACGGATCCACCGATGTTGGCGAATACTTGTCCTTGGGCTCTGGTTCATTGGCTGCCATGGCCGAGTTGGAGACTTACTGGAAGCCAGACATGACCAGAGACGAGGCAGTCAAGTTGTGTGCGGATGCCATTGAGGCCGGTATTTGGAACGATTTGGGTTCTGGTTCTAACGTGGACGTATGTGTGATGGAGGTTGGCAAGGATGCTCAGTTGTACCGTAACTACTTGACGCCTAATGTGAGAGGAGCTAAGGCCAGGTCCTACAAGTTTGCTCGTGGTACCACGGCAGTTCTCAGACAGAGCATACGCGACATTGTTGATGTTGAGGAGACGGTGGTTGAGTTTGGCCGTCTGGACGCCATGGAAGTTGATGCTTAGGATTAGTAGACTGAAGGATATGATGAGGAAGAGATGTAGGAAGAGTAAGTGAAGGAGTATCACGATGATTTTGGAGCAATAAGATTACTAAATGAAGCTAACCAAACAGACTCTTTAGAATGTGAGAGAATTAAATAAGATCTTGAAATTGCATGAATATAAATGAATTTCATGTATTTCAATCTTTCCGAATAAAATTTAATAATTTTCGAACATTTCCCATATATCTCGATCCTCAATCAATACTCAATAGTAATTCACATATTTCAAATTATAGTCGCAAATCGAAATTCCCAGTACATAATAGCTCATATTTTTACACTCTTTCTTCATTTCGTATTCCTCTGTTTAATTCCCCAGACTATTGCCATCTTCCATACAGTGTGGATTTTTCTAGAATGCTACTACATAGTTAAGTGCGACCTGCTTTGGTCGATTCTTCACTACATCATTTCATTACACCATGGTCGTCAACAATCCCAACAATTGGCACTGGGTCGATAAAAATTGTATCGACTGGTCGAAGGCTTACTTCAACGAAAAGTTGGTTGGAATTTCTGCCTCCAACGCAGACTCTTCAGTCAAGGTGGCCTCTGTGTCTTCAGTAGAAGGTGATGTGGAGGTTTGCCAGAGAAAAGGAAAAGTCATTTCGCTTTTCGACTTGAGACTAGTCATGGCAATCGAAGGAACAGCTGGCAAGGACTTCAAGGGCAGCATCACTGTTCCTGAGTTGGCCTACGATACCGAGGCCGACGAGATCCAATTTGATGTCAGTATATACAACGAGGACTCGGAGACGGAAAAAGGTCGGCTCTTGACGAGAAAGGAGCTTGTTCCAAAATTGAGAGATATCTTGCTGTCTTTTGGCCGCGACTTGATTGCCATTAATAGCGCAGATATTCAACTAGAGAGTGACAAGGTCAATTCTGTGTATACCAAGGCCAACCAGGAAGCCAGCAGTAGCGCTAAGTCCACCAAGTCTGAGTCTCGTGCTCCTTCAGCTGCTTCAGTTTCCACCTCTGCTTCAGCTTCGACCAAAACGGAGGCTAAGTCAGAGTCAAACCTTTCTTCTGTCCCTCGCTACAACACCTCCACATTGCACTTGGAACCCACCTTCAACACAACTGCGGAGCAATTGTATGTGACGTTGTTGGACAGCCAGAGAATCGCCGCGTGGTCGAGATCGGCACCTCAGATGGAGTCGTTCCCTCCAAAGGAAGGATCTGAATTCAAGCTTTTTGGGGGCTCCATCAGTGGAAAGTTTGTCAAATTGGTGCCTAATGAGCACATCACGCAGTTGTGGAGACTAGAAGACTGGAAAGCCGGCCATTATGCGGAGCTTGACATTCAATTGAAGCAGGGTGCTGGCGAGACTATGATGGTAGTCAAATGGAAGGGAATTCCTATTGGACAGGAGGATAGAGTGAGAGGCAACTTCGAGGACTACTATGTTCGGTCCATTAAGATCACTTTTGGATTTGGAGCTGTTTTATAGGTGAATAGAATGGATAAAGTTGAGTTTCAATATTGAAGAGCTTACATCGGAACAGATGACCGAGAAACCCTTATTAGTAGAGAATTATAGCTCTATGATTGATTGAACATAATTGATACTATAGATCGTAGTGCATGATTACTTGGATATGTCCTTAAGAGTATGAATATTTGCTTTGTGTATACTTCATCCAATCTTATTCTATGTTCATTGACACGATAAGTCCCAGTACATCATTAGGTAGGAGCACAGAATCATTACTACGATATAAATCCTAAAGCCAGCACATATACCAAATGTCAATTTCCATCAAAGATCTTCCGAATACCCACATTATTACCAGCAATTTTGTCTCCAATGTAGTGAGTGAAGCCTACTATCTCTTTCCATCGTCCACTATCAAGCTTTCGCAGCCAAGTGCAGTGACTCCCCAATAGGCAAAAATATCCCGATTTCGACCAATAAAAGACGACCAAATAAAATAGGTATAACAAGCTCTAATTTCGTGCCATATCGTTAACTTCCACGAAATGAAGTCAAAAAAAACTTTCTGCCTCATGTTTTCCCAAGGAAGCGGAATAGCCCCAATTCCTCTTTCCGAAGATATCACGCAGCGCACGACCCCACGGAAATCGTTGCCTCATTGGGTATGAGATGTCGGATTGTTCATCTATATAAGATAGCTAATTCCTACAATTTCCATCTCGACCATCACTGACCATCAATAAATACCATTTCTATAATGTCTGAATCTACCGTTGGTAAGGTATGTACAGGTTGATGATATTCATCACGAGTCAATGGAATACCCTGGTGGTTTTGAGAATGAACAAGTAGAAATAGCAAAATGAACTCCAGTTGAAACAGCAGATGAAAGTTGGCGAATGAGGGCGATATCATCGTTTTTCCATCAGAGTCCTAAAAACACAAAGTCACTGTTAATGATGCGCCCTTGAACAACCCTCATCTCCATTCAGACTCATCTCCTTGGGAAAATTCCACCTCTCCGTCATTTATACTAACTTCAGACCATTACTTGTAAGGCTGCTGTTGCCTGGGAAGCCGGAAAGCCCTTGACCATTGAGGAAATCACCGTCGACCCTCCAAGAGCCCACGAGGTCAGAATCAAGGTGTTGAACACCGGTGTCTGTCACACTGACGCTTACACCTTGAGTGGAGTTGATCCAGAGGGTGCATTCCCTGCCATTTTGGGCCACGAGGGTGCTGGTATTGTCGAGTCTATCGGTGAAGGTGTCACCTCTGTCAAGGTTGGTGACCACGTCATTGCCTTGTACACTGCTGAGTGTAAGGAATGTAAGTTCTGTAAGTCTGGCAAGACCAACTTGTGTGGATCTGTCAGAGAGACCCAGGGTAAGGGTGTGATGCCAGATGGAACCTCCAGATTCAAATGCAAGGGTAAAGAGCTTTTACACTTCATGGGATGCTCCACCTTTTCTCAGTACACTGTTGTTGCTGATGTTTCTGTGGTGGCTGTTGACCCTAAGGCTGGCTTCGACAAGATTTGTTTGTTGGGATGTGGTATCACCACCGGTTATGGAGCAGCTACCATCACTGCCAACGTCCAGGAGGGCGACAATGTGGCCGTTTTCGGTGCTGGCTGTGTTGGATTGTCTGTTGTCCAGGGTGCCAAGGAGAGAAAGGCAGGCAAGATTATTGTGGTGGACATCAACAACAAGAAGAAGGAATGGGCGGAGAAGTTTGGAGCCACCGACTTTGTTAACTCCTTGGAGTTGCCTGAGGGAACCACCATTGTGCAGAAGTTAATCGAGATGACCGACGGAGGCTGCGACTACACCTTTGACTGTACTGGTAACGTCAACGTGATGAGAAACGCTTTGGAGGCCTGCCACAAGGGATGGGGTACTTCCATCATCATTGGTGTTGCTGCTGCCGGTAAGGAGATTTCCACCAGACCATTCCAGTTGGTTACAGGAAGAGTTTGGAAGGGTGCAGCTTTTGGAGGTGTCAAGGGCAGAACCCAGTTGCCAGGCATTGTTGACGACTACATGGACGGTAAGTTGAAGGTGGAAGAGTTCATCACTCACAGACATCCATTGGAGGCCATCAACACTGCTTTTGAAGACATGCATCATGGTGACTGTATCAGAGCTGTGATTGACTTATGAATTGCACGGAGCCGTCTCTAGTGGCGCTTTAATAGGTTAGAGCGGAAGAAGAATAGTATTGCATGATGTAGAGTAGGAGAAGATGAGAGTGGTGAAGAAGCACTCAAAGAGTAAGGTGAAGTCAAGTTAAGTTAAGTTAAGTCAAGGTGATCCAGAAGGTCGAGAGAGAGTGGAATTGACAAGGGAATTGCTGGAGTTGGTCAATGGACTAGAATGGGAAAGCGAGATTAACTCAACCGAGCATACCGATGGAACAGTACAGCCGAAGTGAATAGAGAGAATAGAATATGAAGAATGTAGTTTTGAGAGTACAAGCTATCGCGGAATTGACTTGGAACAGAACACTACAAACACTAATGGAAATTAAAAATTTCTTTTAAAAAAAAGAGTAAATACCGGTGAATGTGCAGAGGAACAAACCAACTACCAACAGCAGTGAAGATCAATTAAGTATATCTTAATTGAACGTTGGAGTATTACCATAATTGTCATGATACACTCTCTGCGAAAAGAGTTGTCATTCTCACTTCCTATCCTTATAATTCATGAATTATGTAACTCACCCTTGATATCAACGCCATTCGTCCATTCCAAGATCCCTAATTCCCGCCATGTTTTCCTCTTATTTACATGACAATTGTATAAACCAAATCACTTCGTAACTCCACAACTATACTTATCTAATTATTTCCATCTACTTATACTATTAGGCATCGGACACCACGTGACTAGCCCCACCCCAAGCATCCACTACCAATAATATCAAATCAACTAGCCTCTCATTCATTCCTCTTAATATAAATACCCCATCTTTTCCCCATCTCTCCAATATCCAATTTCCCAATATTATCACTCTAATTCACCCCCCCTCCATTTCTTCCGTTGTTTTCCCTATTCTATCCGATACACCCATACCTCAATTCCATCAAATTTTCGCGGCCTCGGAGTATGAGGGGAGCCACCGATATTGCCAAAAGACTATCTCTAATTGCGCTGATAGTGTCTCTGAACTCTCCGGAATTGTGATAAAATCCTCCGACAAGCAAGAATACCACCTTTTCACCCAATTCATACATGTAAACCATCCAAGTAGTCACCAATAGCCAGGGTCGTCGGAAAAACCTGGCCCTCTCGGCTCCGAAACCATGTCGCATCCTGATTGGACGCAGGCTTTTCGGTCCCTATGCGAATCGAGAAAAGTCCATCAAATTATCATCCACCTACTCCATCCTCTTCTTCCGCATCATGTTTAGACAATTAGCTAAGGCCAGAGCATTCCCCAAGTTCACCAGAACCTACGTCCCAGGCCAGTTCTCCGGACTGAAAAACGCCAACGGCAACTACACCGTCACCTTGATTGAGGGTGATGGTATCGGAGTCGAAATCTCCCAGGCTGTCAAGGATATCTATGCTGCCGCCAAGTTCCCAATTGAGTGGGAGCCTGTGGATGTCACTCCACTTTTGATCAACGGTAAGACCACCTTGCCACAGGATGCCGTTGACTCCGTCAACAGAAACTTGGTGGCCTTGAAGGGTCCTTTGGCTACTCCAGTCGGTAAGGGTCACACCTCCATGAACTTGACCTTGAGAAGAACCTTCAACTTGTTCGCCAACGTCAGACCATGTAAGTCCATTGTCGGTTACAAGACCCCTTACGACAATGTTGACACCGTGTTGATCAGAGAGAACACCGAGGGTGAGTACTCTGGTATTGAGCACACTATTGTGCCAGGTGTGGTCCAGTCTATCAAGTTGATCACCAAGCCTGCTTCTGAGAAGGTCATCAGATACGCCTTCGAGTACGCCAAGAGCATCAACAAGCCTCACGTTGTTGTTGTCCACAAGGCCTCCATCATGAAGTTGTCCGATGGTTTGTTCGTCGAGACCGCCAAGGAGATCGGTAAGGAGTACCCAGACGTTAAGTTGTCCTACGAGTTGTTGGACAACACCTCTTTGAGATTGGCTTCTGACCCATCTGACTACTCCGATGTGGTTATGGTCATGCCAAACTTGTACGGTGACATCATGTCTGACTTGTCCTCTGGTTTGATTGGAGGTTTGGGTTTGACTCCTTCCGGTAACATGGGTAACAAGGTGTCTATTTTTGAGGCCGTCCACGGTTCTGCTCCAGACATCGCTGGTAAGGGTCTTGCCAACCCAACTGCCTTGTTGTTGTCTTCCGTCATGATGTTGAGACACTTGTCTTTGAACGCCGAGGCCGACAAGCTTGAGGCTGCTGTGTTGAACACCATTGCTTCTGGTCCTGAGAACAGAACCGGTGACTTGAAGGGTACTGCCACTACTCAGCACTTCACTGAGCAGGTTATTAAGAACTTGTAAGTGTATCGCAAGGTATATATTCATAAACAATTATTTGAGGAGGTGTAGAGTTGTGTGTATTGACGCACTGTATTGGCTGGCTGTATTGAGAGACTGTTATCTTCAATTGTGAAATGCTGTTGTGTGCTTAAGACGACGTACGATCAACTATTCATAACTCAGTACCACCTTGTCGTCCTCAATTCATGATCATATTGAACATCCATTTATGATATAATCTGTTCTAGTCTCATATGCTACTCATTTATAAAATCTGATTCGTTCTCTCTCTCTGTATTCGACTTTTATCCACTCACTTCCAGTTTTATATTGTCTCACCTGTCCCATCTCATTCAGCTGATCCACTCCAGTCTCTACTCAAAGCTCATCTCAATCGTATATTCAATGCCCTAAGCAGACAATTCCTTCAACACAATGTTCGTTCCCTCCACAATAGCAATATGCTCAGCAGCATGAACTCTGGCCTCATATTCCTCCAATGTCTCACCCTTGATCAAATCAAGCTCCTTAACCAAAACTGGTTCACCCCTATCGACTTCAGCAATAACCTTATGGATCATGAGACCACCCTTGGTGATTTCTCCGTCTTGTCCAGCTTTCCATGCACGATCAATGGCATGAGTACCATCAAAAGCTCCAGGCAAGGCTGGATGCAAATTGATGATGGAAATGCCAGCCTTCTCCAAAGGAATCAACACCGATGGTGACAAAATAAGCATCCAGCCAGCGCATACAATCAAGTCTGGCTTGGTGTAGGAGGAATCGGCGACACCTTCGATATTTCCATGTATGAGAAGGTTAGCCAAATCGGTGTTGAAAAGCTCTCTTTTTTCCTTACGAGCATTCACTTGGTCCTTGGGAATCCCCTTGTAGTAGTTCTTCAACACGTGAGTCTTGGAGGCCACGCCAAAGTTGGCAGCTCTTTGCAAGCCATAGGCCGATTCACTGGACGAGATGACCTGGGTAATTTTACCTGCCAAATTGCCAGATTTCTCAGCCTCGAGCAACGCCTGGAGGTTGGATCCCGATCCCGAGATGAGAACAGTGATATTTGTCATTTGAGGAAGGTGCTGGACGTTGGGTGGAGTTGTTAATAGGTGAAGATTAATGTCTAGGTGAAGGTCTGACTCTGTTCTGCATGTTAATTAGATGAAGAGCAAGAAGGTGGGGAGAAAATCGTGGAATGGGGTGAGATATGCAAGGGGAAGATTTAACTGTGGGAATAGGGGAGGGAAGGAATACTACTAGAGAGTTTGGAGTGTTTTAGAGGTGTTTTGGAGGAATTGGTTGGAGTCAGATTGATAGAGTGGAGTTAAAGTGGAGAGACATGATATTTAGAAAGAGATGGATAGATGAAGAACAGAGATTTTGGAAATTGGATGTAAATGTGATGATGGAAATAGAAAGAATAATAGGGGAAGAAATTCAAGGAAACGAAGTATGTTCATGATTTTGTGGGAGGAAATAGGAACCAAAGATGATTAAATTAGGTGGGAGGAATGAAAGATAGCGAAGGTTTACGCAGGCATACAAAATGGTCAATGAGCTCGGTAATGTTGAAAGAATAATATAAGTAGATAGACAGAAGATAAATTAGTTAGACAGCGGTAAAAATACAATCAAAATTGGAAATAAATCGCCATAAATTGTAGAGAGTTTCGTTGTCAAATTACACACATTTTCAATTCGTCTTCGTGTTTAATCCACAGGTAATGGCCCTCACACCATTTGGTCACATCAACATAAGAATGTGGTATAGTGAACACACGAATTATAGACTAATACCAAAAACATAAATTCCATTCAGTTTTATTTATGTTACTTTACTCTTTTAATGGCAGTTCCTACAAATCCTCTGTTCTTTTTTTTTTGTATGTACTTTAAGTATTACTACAGATGGATGGTTTCTCAAGTGTCAGATCCATTCTCATTTCTCAATTCTCACTCAACTTTCTTTCAAGATTCGTGGATCTCAATCTTTAAATCACAAAATACCTTCATGGCCACTTTTTTTTTATATATCATTAGCTATATCTTCACAATCCATTCAACCGTATTCACTATTTCAATTGCCAATTTTCTCCATATTATCGCAATTTCACTCAACATCTATCCATTGCTCATTCCTGTCTGTCCATCCTGTCTGTCCTTCCTGTCTTCCTGTCCTTCTCCTCGAATTCTTCACCCTCGCGGTCATGCCCCTCTCTGCCAGTGGCCAACTTCACCAAAATTCCCCTAAACCACACCTTAATAACCTCTAATTCGTAATCATAGTCCCAATTACAAAATTTAACAAAACCAATCTTCCTCCCTCTACCAATTGCTCTTGTTCCTCCGCATCACTCCCTATGCCGGGTAACCAGAACCTGATGCTGACATTTACGCGCATCTCCTGCCGTTTACTGCCAGAAAATTTTTTTCCTGATGCACCGTGCGAAGCATTGAAAAAAGGCCTGTTCCCACCACTTTTTGCTTCTTTCTAGTCAGACAAGACACAAGTTCAAAATGGGTATGTTTTTCCAACTCAACAAGTGAAATGGGTGACAAAAAATTGCAGGCGGCTATCTCCAAAATTGTTTTCACAATTTGATCATGTCCACTTCCTAGATTCCAAATTCCCCAGCATGGGCTGGTTGCATGACCTTTTTTTCCTTTGGACGTTTTCTGGCTATTTAATTACTTGTCCTTTTGTAAGCTGGACTTTCAATTGAATGGTATTTGCCACCGTAGCCGCCGAAAACCTTCAAATGCTGCCAGTCATCCCTCAACTCCCCAATCCCTTCTTTAAACTCCCTACTAACATGTTTCAGTTGCTTTCACTATTGACCAAATCCGTGGCTTGATGGACAAGGTTACCAATGTGCGTAACATCTCCGTCATTGCCCACGTCGATCACGGTAAATCCACTTTGACCGACTCTTTGGTCCAAAGAGCCGGTATCATCTCTGCCGCCAAGGCTGGTGACGCCAGATTTATGGACACCAGAAAGGATGAGCAGGAGAGAGGTATTACCATTAAGTCCACCGCCATCTCCTTGTACGCCAGCTTGGACGACGAGGATGTCAAGGACATCAAGCAGAAGACTGACGGTAACTCTTTCTTGATTAACTTGATCGATTCCCCAGGTCACGTTGACTTCTCTTCTGAAGTTACCGCTGCTTTGCGTGTTACCGACGGTGCCTTGGTTGTCGTCGACTGTGTTGAGGGTGTGTGTGTCCAGACCGAGACTGTGTTGAGACAGGCCTTGGGTGAGAGAATTAAGCCAGTTGTCATCATCAACAAGGTTGACAGAGCTTTGTTGGAGTTGCAGGTGACCAAGGAGGACTTGTACCAGTCTTTTGCCAGAACTGTTGAGTCCGTTAACGTCATCATCTCTACCTACTCCGAGTCTACCCTCGGTGACTCCCAGGTGTTCCCAGAGAAGGGTACCGTGGCTTTCGGTTCCGGTTTGCACGGTTGGGCTTTCACTGTTAGACAGTTCGCCACCAGATACTCTAAGAAGTTCGGTGTTGACAGATCTAAGATGTCCGAGAGATTGTGGGGTGACTCTTACTTCAACCCAAAGACCAAGAAGTGGACTAACAAGGACACCGATGCTGACGGAAAGCCTTTGGAGAGAGCTTTCAACATGTTCGTCTTGGACCCAATCTTCAGATTGTTCGCTGCCATCATGAACTTCAAGAAGGACGAGATCCCAACCTTGTTGGAGAAGTTGGAGATTAACTTGAAGGCTGAGGAGAAGGAGTTGGAGGGTAAGGCTTTGTTGAAGGTTGTCATGAGAAAGTTCTTGCCAGCTGCTGACGCCATGTTGGAGATGATTGTTCTCCACTTGCCATCCCCAGTCACTGCTCAGGCTTACAGAGCTGAGACCTTGTACGAGGGTCCATCTGACGATGAGCACTGCCAGGCCATCAGAAACTGTGACCCTAAGGCTGACTTGATGTTGTACGTCTCCAAGATGGTCCCAACTTCTGACAAGGGTAGATTCTACGCTTTCGGTCGTGTTTTCGCTGGTACCGTCAAGTCTGGTCAGAAGATCAGAATCCAGGGTCCAAACTACCAGGTCGGTAAGAAGGAGGACTTGTTCTTGAAGTCTATCCAGAGAACCGTGTTGATGATGGGAAGAGCCGTCGAGCAGATTGACGACTGTCCAGCTGGTAACATTGTCGGTTTGGTTGGTATTGACCAGTTCTTGTTGAAGTCTGGTACCCTTACCACCTCCGAGACCGCTCACAACTTGAAGGTCATGAAGTTCTCTGTCTCCCCTGTCGTGCAGGTTGCCGTCGAGGTCAAGAACGCTAACGACTTGCCAAAGTTGGTTGAGGGTTTGAAGAGATTGTCCAAGTCTGACCCATGTGTTTTGACCACCATTAACGAGTCCGGTGAGCACATTGTTGCCGCTACCGGTGAGTTGCACTTGGAGATTTGTTTGAACGATTTGCAGAACGACCACGCCGGTATCCCATTGAAGATCTCTCCTCCAGTTGTTTCTTACAGAGAGACCGTCACTGCCGAGTCCTCCATGGTTGCTTTGTCCAAGTCTCCAAACAAGCATAACAGAATCTACGTCAAGGCTCAGCCAATTGACGAGGAGGTTTCCCAGGACATTGAGTCCGGTGTCATTAACCCAAGAGATGACTTCAAGGCTAGAGCCAGAATCTTGGCTGACAAGCACGGTTGGGATGTCACTGACGCCAGAAAGATCTGGTGTTTCGGTCCAGATGGTAACGGTCCTAACTTGGTTGTTGACCAGACTAAGGCCGTCCAGTACTTGAACGAAATCAAGGATTCTGTTGTCGCTGCCTTCCAGTGGGCTTCTAAGGAGGGTCCAATCTTCGGTGAGCCAGTCAGATCCGTCAGAGTCAACATCTTGGATGTTACTTTGCACGCTGATGCTATCCACAGAGGTGGTGGACAGATCATCCCAACCATGAGAAGAGTTACTTACGCTTCCATGTTGTTGGCTGAGCCAGCTATCCAGGAGCCAGTGTTCTTGGTTGAGATCCAGTGTCCAGAGAACGCCATTGGTGGTATTTACTCCGTGTTGAACAAGAAGAGAGGTCAAGTTATCTCCGAGGAGCAGAGACCAGGTACTCCATTGTTCACCATCAAGGCTTACTTGCCAGTTAACGAGTCTTTCGGTTTCTCCGGTGACTTGAGACAGGCTACCGGTGGTCAGGCTTTCCCACAGTTGATCTTCGACCATTGGGCTACCATGGGTGGAGACCCAACTGACCCAGCCTCTAAGCCAGGTACTATTGTCAAGGAGAAGAGAGAGCGTACTGGTCAGAAGCCAGAGGTTCCAGGTTACGAGGAGTACTACGACAAGTTGTAAGAGTGCTTGCATGTTGTGGTATTTTTTGTTCTTCCTTGCTCATTTGTAAAGTCCATGTCTTTTTCTATATTGAATAAATGGTACATATAAAAAAGGTTGTAGGGGAGGAAAGCACATTGCAATGGAAGGACTGAGTACCTAAGCGAAATTTAGAAGCGAATGTTAGATACGAATTTTAGAATAGATTGAAAGAGACAAGAATTATTGAAGACGTGATATGGATCGATTTAAAACCATATGCGAATTATGTAATATATCCGAACAATATCCGAATCAGGGTTCACATAGATGAACTACATTCAGCATTATGAATGTATTAGTAACGTGAGTAGAACATTGCACCCAGGAAAAGTTTCAAGGCAATTTGAGGGCAATCACTCAATTAATGATTAATATATTTAATGAAAATAGTTACATTTTCCAATTATTTCGTTTCCAACATTGCTTTCGTACATTCGTACATTTATACTTTCTCCTTCATGATTCCAGAATAACCGGATCCAATGTTCGCTTGCCGGCCTCTAATGTGAATAATAATGCCCGTTGCGAGATTATTGTATGACGGGCCGGCTCGCATGTCCACTGTGGCCAAAAATGTCACCAATGGGTGCAAGACTGTCAGAAAAAAAATACATATATAAATGTATCCTACCACATTCTACCAATAACCATCCGAATTACATTACACTTGTCCTTGTGAACTTCCACACTCCACAGCAAGCCCACCAAGCTATTTGTCATTAATGTCCCTAATCCGGAAGCATGATGAGGTGCGCCGGACGAATCGGCTTGAGCTCATGCAGGGCAACTTAAAACACCAATACGATGCATCGTATAAGAGAAGGCCTTCTTGCATTATAACTACTTCACTAATTGAACTCTTTTGAAGATCATACAAATTTAAATAATAAAAAGATTTCGTGAAGGCAATCAAATTGTTTCCTTGCCGTTATATCCCGTCTTTGAATATATCTTTTGTATCAGTTTTACAGTCACATTTCTTCAGAACTTGTCCTTCTGTGCCATGTCATTCTGGCACTCCCCACCTACAGACGACCACACCAATCTGCTCAGCCTGGTATGGTTGCTGCTCATCACATGCTCCTGCTTGTTGGTCTTCTTCTACCGGAGCCGAAACATGGCTCTGTGGAAACATCTGGAGGCTGCGAAATCCCATGTTTTGGTCCTCCACGGCATCCTCGTCATGTTGATGATGGTTTTCCTAATAAACACTGTGGTATCTCCTTACAAAGTTCTCATGCCACTCAGTGCCCTCACACGTCGCGTAGAGGACTGGGCAAACGGTGAATCCTTTCTGACGATGAGTCAGGAATCGTTGAACCATTACGCATGGTACAACGCCGTGGTGTGTTCAGTGGTGCTCGTGGGCTTGCTAATTGCTTACTACCGCATCCTTACCACGTCCTACATTTGCATGGAGTCCATTGGGGACATTTTGATCCAACAGTCGAAGGAAAAAGATATGGAGCAGAGCCCGGTGAGGCTGGTGACTTTTGATCTTGAAATAGAACAGCCTGAAGTGGCCAAACCACGGACACGCATGAGAAAAGTGCATCAGGTAGGGTTGGTGACGGCGTTGTTTGCGCTTACAGTGTTGCTTTTACCCACCATGGCCATGAACACCTTTGCATACATCATTGTTGATGGCGACACATTCAGACTAACCTCAGACCACGTGTTGGTGACATTCGCCTTGTTTTTTGTCGTCAAGATGTGCCGTGGTCTTTACTACAACTTTGCTAACATTCCTGTTGGGTTCTCCAGGGTGAAATTTTCTGTGTGTCAATTCTCAATTGTCTATGGAGCCATTTTGGTTATAGCTGCCACCTTTTTCCTCTCTCTGACAAACGACGTGATGGTAACTTACACCTACAAGGCATATGCGCTTTATTTGGAGAGAGGAACACGGCCAGGTGCCGTTGCACACGATATTGTCATCGAGAATGCGAATTACTTCACCAGTAGCTTTGCAAACTACTTGGTGGACAGCACCTATGCTATCATTGATGTCAATATGACCAAGGAAGAGACTTTTAATTTGTTGCGGAAGCTGATTGGTTCATACAAGGATATGTATATTGACCTGTTGCAGGTGATGTTATTTGGATGCATGGTTTTTGTTCCTGGAGTGATGGGCAGTTTGGTTTTGTTCACTCTGGATATTTAGATCTATCTGTCTTTCTATCCGAGCACTTCTGTGAACTCTATTTTAGTGAGCCCATTTGCATTTTCTCAAATATATCATGTCCGTCAGGTCAATCAGATGCAACAATCTCGTCGAGTTCAGTCAAGTCCAACCGAATCACTTGAATGACCATAACTGCTTGGGGTCTCGACTCAATGTACAGTTTAAACTTTTGATGAGTGCTTGAGTGTCTAGATCGGTTTCCGCTTCCAGGGTTTTTTCTACTCTATTGGACTTCCTCGATGAGCATCAGGTAAATTTATAGAGTCAAAGCCAGCCTTTGAAATCAATGTTTACATCTCATATGAAATCTTCCCAATTTCTTTCCGTAATTCCTCTAATTTTTCCCTACTTTCTGTTACTCCTCATCTTTTTTCCATTTTCACCCATTAGCTATCAAATCACGAATCATGTCATGGCCTGATAGATATCGACACACTAGTTAGTTACTTCCTGCAGACAAGATAAGGTCTCGGAGTCTTTCAGATACTGGATAGGATTCCAAAACATCTATCAAAATCATCACGCCCGAGAGCCCTAGTACCACCAATCCCCATGCTTGAATCTGCCCATAACCAGAGCGTATCCAGCGTCCCATTTGGGCCACCTCATTAGCGGAATAAGCTAATATTCCAGTTGCGCAGATGCCTTCCAAATTGGGAAGGCAGTACCGCACCCAATCGATACCGGGTTTGATTACCTATCTGGGAAACACGATCCGCAGGCATACCAATCTCCATGTTGAAAATTATAAAACCCAGGGTTTCCCTCACCATTCTCTTCTCCTCACCAAACAAAAATGGAAAGATTGCAACAGATCGCTAGCCAGGCCACCGCCTCCACAGCTCCTCCACCACCTCCTGCCCACCCATTGGACCCTCTCTCTCCTGGTGAGATCTCAACCGTTGCGGCTGTTATCAAGAAGCATTATGCTGGTAAGACCATCACCTTCAACACCGTCACCTTGAGAGAACCAATCAAGAGAGCCTACTACGAGTGGAAGGAGAAGAATGGCCCAGTGCCTCCAAGATTGGCCTACTACGTGATCATTGAGAGTGGTGTCAATGGAGTCCACGAGGGTGTGGTTGATCTCGGTTCGTTGATTGTCATCCAATCTCAGCAGACTGAGGGCGTTCAGCCAATCTTGACCCCAGATGACCTTCAGACCACTGAGGACATTGTTAGAAATGACCCTAACGTTATTAAGCAATGTGAGATCTCTGGAATTCCAGCCTCCGAGATGAAGAATGTCTACTGTGATGCCTGGACCATTGGTTACGACGAGAGATGGGGTGCTTCCAGAAGACTCCAGCAGGCACTTATGTACTGGAGATCTGACGAAGACGACTCGCATTACTCCCACCCATTGGACTTCTGTCCTATTGTCGACATGAATGAAGCTAAGGTTGTGTTTATCGACATCCCAAACAGAAGAAGAAAGGTGTCCAAGCACAAGCACTCTTCGTTCCACCCTAAGCATATTGCCGAGAAGTACGGAACTAAGGAGAATCCTAGCGGATTCAGACAAGATGCTAAGCCATACAACGTCACCCAGCCAGAAGGTGTTTCTTTCAAGATGGATGGCCATATTATGGAGTGGTCTAACTTCAAATTCCACATTGGTTTCAACTACAGAGAAGGTATCGTTTTATCGGACATTACTTTCAACGACAAGGGAAACGTTCGTCCTCTTTTCCACAGAATCTCTCTTTCAGAGATGATTGTGCCTTACGGAAGTCCAGACTTCCCTCACCAGAGAAAGCACGCTTTGGACATTGGAGAGTATGGTGCCGGTAACTGTACCAACCCACTTGCACTTGGCTGTGACTGTAAGGGTGTTATTCACTACATGGATGCTCATTTCCCTAACAAGTCTGGTGAGGCCATCACTGTCAAGAATGCCGTGTGCATCCACGAGGAGGACGACGGATTGTTGTTCAAGCACTCGGACTTCAGAGATGACTTCCAGACCACCGTTGTTACCAGAGGTACCAAGTTGATCGTTTCGCAGATCTTCACGGCCGCCAACTACGAGTACTGCTTGTACTGGACCTTCAGACAAGATGGTACCATCAAGTTGGAGGTCAGATTGACTGGTATTTTGAACACCTACATCTGTGCTGAGGATGAGGATATTGGACCATGGGGAACCCAGGTTTACCCACAGGTGAATGCCCACAACCACCAGCACATGTTCTCGTTGAGAATGCATCCAAGAATCGACGGTGACAACAACTCTGCTGCCACCTCTGATGGAATGCCAGGTCCTGGTGAGACTGGCTCTTCTCAGAACATGTACGGTAACTCGTTCTTGGCCAAAAAGACCACTTTCAAGACTGTGGGTGACTCGTTGACTCATGCCACTACTACCAGATCGTGGGACATGTTCAACCCATCCAAGAAGAACCCATACTCTGGTAAGCCACCATCTTACAAGTTGGTTTCTACCTTCACTCCTCCACTTATGGCTAAGGAGGGTTCTTTGGTGAGAAAGAGAGCTCCATGGGCTGCTTACACCACTGAGGTCATTCCATACAAGGATGAGAACTTCGGTTACGGTAGACTTTACCCATCTGGAGACCACGTTGCTCAGTGGTCTGGAGATGGAGCAAGAGGTATGAGAGAGTGGATTGGAGACGGTTCTGACAACATCGAGAACACCGACATCGTCATGTTCCACACCTTCGGTATCACCCACTTCCCATCACCAGAGGACTTCCCATTGATGCCTACTGAGATCTTCGACCTTATGTTGCGTCCTAGACATTTCTTCACCGAGAGTCCTGTTCTTGACGTGAAGCCATCTTACGCCAGAACCACCACTGAGGTGAAGGCTGGTGCTAAGGGCACTGACACCTGTTCATTGACTGTGGATAAGACTTCTAGATTAGCATTTTCCGAGACTTCCGGTGTTGCTGGATCTTGTTGCAAGAAGTAAATGTGTATTTATTTAGAGTTAATATAATTGTTGAAAGAAAAATTGTATTTACTGAGTACTTAGACAAAGAGAACGGCTGCGAAATTGTGAGCATCCGTCGATTATTTGAGAACCTCTGCGTCCGTGACCATTAGTAATGCGTTGGAGAACTTAAGTGTATTATGTTTGGTCAAGTGGATGTATATTATTTATAGGTATTTGCTCATGTGGAAGTACATTCATAGACTACATGCTGAGTGTGGATGTAAAGAGGCTGTAGGTTGTAAGTGTCTCATCTACGTGGCTATTCCTATCAGATGTTAATTCCAGATTTCCTTCTTGATCCTGATGAATATACATTAGTTGAAGACGAAATAAAGTTCATGCCCAACTGATATCACAAGCACTACTAATCATTGTCAATCTGACCGACACTACTTAACTACCTAAAAGCAACAAAAGTACACTTACATGTACAAAATGGCCCCAGTGAATCGCTTTAAATTTTCTCATTCAAAACTAAATTCACGGGTGTTGTATAAATTACTCCAACTTTCATTTCGGATGTCAGGACGTAAAGGGTATCTGATGTTTTCGTTTTCTCATACAACCATACCAGTCCCAAAGTATGATCCAATGTACTTCGCAAACAACCCAAAATCTTTTTGACAGGAAAATGAAATCCTATAACCAGCAAATATCACCCAATCTATTCACTATTGGTTAACATCCAGCTCACCAAGCCATCTTTAGTCTTCTTTTGAAGACTCTTTGATGTTTTCAGACCGTCCTACATACATCTCATCTAACTCATCTCCAATTCATCTCCAACTCTACTCTTTAGATATGAAGTACGTCATTGAGCACATGGAGGAGGGCTTCTCAGAGTGGGTGATCTTGGAGTATTCACAGATCATCCGTGATGTTGGTAAAGAAAACTTGATCTTGTCGTCGTTGCCCAAAACCACCACCGAGAAAGACATTCCAAAGAGACTTTTGGAATTGGGGCTTCAGTGGACTACTGACGAGTGTATTAACCTCGATGGGGGTTTGGACGTCAACAGAGTGTGTTTGCTTGATCCTGGCGCTGATAAGGACTTGGAACCTGCCGATCTGGATAACTTTGATTACTTCATTTTCGGAGGAATCTTGGGTTCTCACCCTAGAGTTGACAGAACCGGAATTTTGAGAGAGAAATACGGTTTTGCTGGTAGAAGATTGGGTGCTTTACAGATGACCACCGACACAGCCATTAGAACTACCCAGATCATCGTAAAGGACCAAACCAAGTTTGAGGATATCAAGTTCATTGACTATCCAGAAATCAGATACTCCAAGTATGAGTCCACAGAGATGCCATTCAGATACGTTTTGGACAAGGAGGGGACTCCAATCTTGCCCGAGGGAATGTTGGAGTTGATCAAGCACGATGCAGAGCAGAGCATAGATGACTTATTGATGGAGTAGTCACTGTTGCTCGACACTTACGACTCTGTTGCTCAACACTTACGCAATAGTTTCCGACTAATATATTATTTCATTATTTATATAGTTGCACCTTCTTCTCCATTGGTGGTTCCTGTGAGCCTGTGAGGATCTCCTTCATCACAAAGCCTGCCGTTTCCTCGTCTTCAAAATAGGAAACATGGGCACTGAGGGCAGACACAAGTGCTATGCTGAACACGCCCATTGGAAGACTATAGTCGATACGTCCCGTGCTATTTAAATTGTAAAGCTGCTTCAAGTCCTCATTACCGAAATTCTGCGACTTGGACTTGCCACCTGAGCCTTTATTTCCTCTAGCACTAGTCAACGAATAAATAACGTCTCGTAAGGCATCTTCCTTGCCAGGTGCAGCTTTACTCACTGCTTTAGTTGCATCACTCTTGAACCAGCTGGATGCCTGGGAGATTTTGTCAGTCAACTCGTCACCAATGGAAGTGAGCGATTGCACTTGTGTGTTGAATCCCTCCATAGCAAATGGAACACCTTCTGCTCGAAAGTTGGCAAACTTGGGATTAACTAATGGCTCCATTCTGTAACCAACGGGATCACAGGGATGGAAAACATTATACAAGTTCTTGCACTTTGGTGAAGAGACATGAGCAGTTAAATCTGTCGAGTCAAAGTCTACTCCAACATCTGCTCTGGAAGCAATGTTTTTCTGTTGAAGCAACTTGAACACTCCAACTGGAGACCCCACACAGAAGAGATTCTCCACATCAAAAGCTAGCTGGTATTCGTTTGAATCGTCTTTGATCTCTTGTTGATAAGCAAGCAAATCAAAAGCGATAGCAGATCCTAATGAATGTCCCAACACATGGATCTTTCCGTTAAACTGGGGATTTTTCTCCATGTAGAGCTTGTAAACACTGTTTATTTCAGTAACCACAGCCTTCATAATCTGCTTCATGTATCTGGGCTCGTAGTAGAGGAGAATATCCAAAAGTACATCACCCACCACTTCTCGAAGTGATGTGAGTCCATCTACGTTGATCTCGCTCAAACTGGGAAGACGACGCTCCACATCGGAGTCCATCACGCTGAATGGCTTTCTGGGATGGAATGAAACCTCCTGTCTCCAGGAAATTGGCAAAACTTGGATCCGGTTATTGTTCTTGTAATCTTCATCCTTCTCGTCAGCATTTTCACCATATGCCAACTTGTGGTATTTTTTCTCATTCTTATACACCTCTCGCATGGTGTTACGCAACACATTGACGCTGTGGGTGAAGTTCACTGACTCGTACTTGTAGCCCAAGATCTGACCAATGCCATGGATACAAAGCACCAAGTGGTCGACTTCTCTTTTCGAAGTTCTTGCTTCTACACCTTGCTCATAATCAGCCTCCAACACATTCTGGAGTAATTCCTCTGGGGAATCATTATCGAGCTCAGGGCTGGACTTCGAATTATCCTTGGCAAAAACTCGGAGAACCTCATTCAGGAAAATCTCCGATAATGAAGGCACCTGGACGGATTTGACGTCATCGATAATGGAAGAGTCCATTCCTTTCGTATAACCACGTTGAATAGGCACCACAGACAAAAGAGAGCCCAGTTGAGGCTGAAGAGACCGGATGACGTTCAACTGGAACATTCCAAAGTCACTGGGAAACATTGCTCCATGGCTATCGTCAAAATATACCACGGCATTGCCATTTCCAAGATCAATCACATCCAATTCCAGGTCGATATCAATTGCATCGTTCCGAGTCTTTTCCTTGACTTGCTTCTCAAACCTCCTCACGGTATCCTTTGGAGACTTTGCAAATTCGGCAGCAAAATTCAGCTCCTGAGGTTCCAATGCACCAGGATTGACTTTCTGGTAGCCTGCTTCCACCTTCTGAGTAATTTCTTCAGACAAAGGCATCCCATCCGATGTGAACCAAGTGCCTCTTCTCACTTCATAGATAGGACCTTTCCAGTACACTGGAGCCAATTGCATTGAATCCAAGTCAACCAGAAATAAGCGATCTTCTTTAACGTCTACCTTTCCCTTGTTGCGTTTAAACGCATCCTCCAACCTGGCGCCGTCGTAGTCAGAAAACGGCACAAACTTCTCTGGTTCTTTGTCCGGAGCATAATCGAACCACTCTGGCTTGGAAATGGGTACATCAGTGCTGTGAAACCACTTGGGTTTGATGGAGCGCAGCGACGCTTGTCGAATAAATAAGATTTGACACGATAGTGAAGAGAATTTCCTAAGAATTGGAGACATTAATGGTGAAAGATGGAGATGTGGAGATTAAGAGAAGATACCAATGTGGTCACGTGTCCGAATTTCACATGGGCTTTTGGTGATTGTGATGCTACTATTAGTTTTAGATGATTATAATTTTGATATTTCCATAGACATCTAGATCTGATACTGAAGCATTCTTCTTATTTTCGTGAACTTATATTCACTGAAGGGAGAATAATGAATTACAATGGGAGTGATGCATAGGACTACATATAAATGACCGAAATTGTCTGATCTGGGGTAAGGGAATTGTTGCATCAGGGGAGATAAAGGTGATAGATCGAAATCCCGATTTCGATTTCTCTAAGTTGATTTGACTCCTTTTGATTACTGAGAATTTTTTGTACTTCATGTTTCTTCAATGATCTCTACCTCTCATATCTGGAAGGGAAAAATTCACATAAAAAGTGAAATAGAGGGCATATTAATATAGGAAAAGGAAATTAGAAATTAAAGGTGAATTAAATTGGATACTTCGTTGAAATTCCCTTTGATCTCATTAAATATGTAAACGATAGGAAATGGCGAAGACAATAAACACTAACTAGGTTGGAACAGGATGAAGAAGGTAAAGTATTGAGAGACAAAGGTGGTGTTGAAAGGACAGGCTTACAAGAAGTGATTGTCGACAGGAAATCCAATGTTTTTGAAAATAATACAAAATTGGAAAAGAAAAAGACCTATTCTTGAGATTAACCTGTTCAAGTGGATATCAATGAGTGTATTTGAAGAATTTGAAGCAGGAAAGATTATGGCGGTAATTGCTGATGTAATCGTGTGGACTACTGAATGATACAGACTGGATCTCTAACACAATGGCTTTTTAGTCTGGGCATTTCTTACCATAGCATTCACTACACTCTGCTACCATTCTCCAATAAACTATTTAATCAAAATACTGAAGGACCATCACCATCGTATCTTTCAATATCTCCCTAATTGAGCTTGTAAAGGACCTTACATTAGAAGATCTGGTCCAAACACCACCCAATTGCTTTACGTTCCATTTCCCCGTCTCACCCGATCCCATGCGCTTCTTTTAGGCTCAGAATCCACCTCTTCTTTGGGGTCTTCCAACATTCCATCCAAGAGCCCTTCATCTTCCGACTCATCTTTCTTTTCATCTTCACCACTCAGAAACCCATTGGCAGCCCGAATCTTGGCCCATTGCGGAGCCTCATTCTCGTGGTGTTGTCCGTGATTCTGCTGAGGTGGAGGAATGTAATGAACCTCATGTGGATTTTTCGTCATGGTACGTGGATCCTTCAACACCAGCGACGGATCATTACTCGTTTTCCAGTAGTATAGATAGTAAAATGTCATTTGCGTGGGCACCATTGTCTTCCACACTCCAAGTTGTCTCTTCTTAGCTTCTCTCTGGTCCTGGTTGAAGTCATTACTAGCAATCTCCTTATCAAGCAACGACACTGTATAATCAAGCAGATTTTTATTGTGGTAGATCACCGAAACGAAGAATGTGGCCGTTCCGATCATGGTGGAGAGAAATGGCCGATGGATGAATCTGCGGACTGGCATGTTTCTAACATTCTCCGCCACTTTCGACGTTTTCGAATTCATGAAGCGGCGGTAAAACGTAGGTGCAAAAAATGCCAATGATGCATCCAACATTCCCCATATCTGCGATGAATTGGAGATCCAATTGAGTTCGGTAGCCATGACTTTCCGGTCCTCAGTAGTCAAGTTGTGGTCGGCTTCATAGAACTTGACGAACGGCTGGAGTTGGGCACGTGTGACTTGTTTGCCGAAGAAATTCACTTTTTCATTCGAATTGGAATTATCTTGGTTTTCCTCAGACATGGTTATAATAAGGAAGAGTAGTATAGGTGAAATGTGGAGTGACTCCATACAGTGCGGTTGCTGGATTCCAAAATTCTAGACTAAGGGAAGGATGAAGGGAAGGGAAATTACAAGTTTCTTTTTACTGAACAATTTTTTTTTTTGGGAGATTCACAATTGCTAATTAGCTCTAGCTACTTCAAGCATTCGATCCTTTTAAGGTAAATTCCAGGTTTAAACTTGGGTCCAAAGACTCCATCGCATTAATATCCTCTCTTATCTGTTTATTACAATATCCACTAAATCAACTTGTTGTCTTGTCTCTTCTCCTCAGCCAACTTGTGCAACTGGTCAACAACCAAGTCGAAGTTAACAGTGGCGTTCTTACCTTGCTCCTCCTGAATGTCTCTATTTCTCACATTCACACTGTTCTCAGCCTGTTCCTGTTCTCCCACAATGAAAATGAAGTTGTACTTCAACAATTGTCCGGTTCTCACCTTCTTCTGCAAAGTGTTACCAGAAAGGTCCACATCGGCGTAGAAATGGTGCTTCTTAACCAACTGTTCCTTCAATTGCTCGGCGTACTCGAAGTACTTAACACCGACTGGGACAACCAAAATCTGTCTTGGAGACAACCAGAATGGCCATCTACCCTTGTAGTGCTCGGTCAAAATGGCAGTCATTCTCTCCACGGAACCCAAGATGGCTCTGTGGATCATCACTGGTCTGGCCATAGTGTTCTCCTTCTCATTGGTGTCAGCCTTGTACTCCAACTCGAAACGGGAAGGCATCTGGAAATCCAACTGGATTGTGGCACACTGGAACCATCTTCTCAAGGCATCGCTGATCTTGATATCGATCTTTGGTCCGTAGAAAGCACCATCTCCTGGGTTCAACTCCCACTTACCCTCACCCATGAACTTGTTCAAAGCGTTCTCCAAGTTCTTCTCGGCGTTGTTCCAAGTCTCAATCTCTCCGACGTACTTGTCTGGTCTGGTGGACAACTCCATCTTAAACTCGAAACCGAAGATACCGTAGATCTTCTGCAAGAAATCAAACACACCAGCAATCTCCTGCTCGATCTGGTCCTGCTGACAGAAGATGTGGGCATCGTCTTGCTGGAAACGACGGACTCTGGTCAAACCAGACAAAGCACCGGAAAACTCATTTCTGTGAACAACACCAAAGTCGGCAACACGCCATGGCAACTCTCTGTAGGATCTCTCACGGCTCTTGAAGAGAATACAGTGACCAGGACAGTTCATTGGCTTCAAGCCGAAAGTTTCCTTCTCGACCTCAAATGCAAACATGTTCTCCTTGTAGTTACCCCAGTGACCAGATTGCTCCCACAACTTCGTGTTGTACATGTTAGGGGTGATAACCTCCTCGTAACCTCTCTGTCTGTATTCACTTCTCAACATGTCCACCAAGGTGTTGTAGATTCTGGTACCGTGAGGCAACCAGAATGCGGAACCAGGTGACATCTCGTTGAAGTAAAACAATTCCTGCTCTTTACCAATCTTTCTATGGTCTCTCTCGCTGGCTTCCTTCAAGAATTTCAAATGCTCATCCATCAACTTCTTGTCTGGGAAAGAGATACCATATACTCTCTGCAAAGAATCGTTGGCAGCATCACCCAAGAAGTAAGAAGAAGAGTTCTTCAACACCTTGAAAGCCTTAATCTTACCAGTGTGCAAGATGTGAGGACCCAAGCACAAGTCGATCAATGGGCCACATCTGTACACGGTGGTGGAGGTTCCATCAGGAACTTTGTCGCTAATGAACTGGACCTTGTACTTGTTGTACTCGAACATCTTCAACAACTCTTCCTTGGTCATTTCCAATCTGACGAACTTTTGCTTTTCCTTGATCACCTTGGTAGAGACCTTCTCCAAGTTGCCAAAATCATCCTGGGAAACGACACCCTCACCGTTCTTGATGGACATATCGTAGAAGAAACCATCCTCAGTAGGTGGACCGTAAGACAAGTGACATCCATAGTGACATTCACAGGCTTCACCCAAAACATGGGCAGACGAGTGCCAAAACACAGCTTTACCTTCTGGGTGTTCGAAATCCAAGAATTCCAAAGTCACATCACCCTCCAATGGTCTCTCCAAATCCCACAAGGCGCCGTCGACCTTGGCAATCACCTGTCTTTCAGCGAAAGACTTACCAATACCGGTAGCGATGACCTGAGGACTGGTTTCGTAGGCCACACCCTCCTTGACGGTGCCATCCTTCAAGGTGATTTTGATAGAGGCTCTCTCCTTGGCGGCGATCTCTGCGTCGTACTTGGCCTTCAATTCATCAAACATCTTGATTCTGTAGTCGATGAACTCAGGTTGAGGGTCCAAAAGCAAGTTGTTCTGGGGCTTTTTCTTTTCCTTCTTAGGAGCAGCTGCCTTAGCATTGTCTGCAACGGAGAGTTTCTCCACAGCTTTTTCGACTTCAGCCATTGTTGGTGTTGTTTTGTAGACGAAAAAAAATTTGACTATGAGTTACGTGGTCGTTATATGTAGTCCAGTAGGGTTTGAGTCATTCTGTGGACGTGAAACTGAGAGATGAAGTGAATAACAATCTAATTGTTTTTCTTTAGAAAATTCAAGATAGTGACATTTTTGGAGGTTTTACTAGTATAATTATTTAGTTTTCAATTTGCATTACTTTCTGGACTCTCATTTATTCAATGTCTCTTGAGTCATCTCATAATGAGTACGAATTTCAAACTGAGTGTACTCAAGTTGAGCCTGAAATTTCTGAAATTTATCAGCCAATTCGACTTCAACCTTTTCATCTCCAACCACGTCATTATTTGACGCCTCCCCCGTCTCGTGACTTAATCATAGTCAACCTTGAAGCTATCGAAAACGCCATACATGAGACCACTAACCTACTCTCTAGACTCCAAGCCCATTCTACACTGCTTCCTCAATATGTACATGAAAGATGACCTATATACCTAAAATACCTTGGGTGCCAACGACACAATCTTGTTATACTGCAAGTCCTTCAACTCCTTGGCCACCACTGATGACACTCTGGTGCCCAATGGATCACCGTTCTTGTTGATCAACACACATGCATTATCGTCGAAACGGATGGTAGAGCCGTCAGGCCGTCTGAAAGGAGCTTTCGTTCTCACCACAATGGCACGGCAAATATCTCTTCTCTTGACTCTGTTGTTGGCACTCTGGCCTGTGATTTCGGAGTTCAACGGTCTGGCCTGCTTGATGACGACGGTGATTTCGTCGCCGACTCTAGCGAAGTTGCGCGGACCATGGCGAAGAACCTTGATGCACTCGGCCACCTGGGCGCCCGAGTTATCAATCACGTTAAGGAGGGACTTCAAGTAGATCATGGTTGGGTTGGAGAGTAGTTTTTTTTTCTTACTTGAGTGAGGTGGTCGTGTACAGCACAAGAAAGTGGGGTGGATGGGGAGGTTTGGGAAGTAAAATAGAAAAAGATAAGAGAGAGAAATTGAGTAAAGTAGTTGGAAAGTAAGCAAAATTCAACTGAGAATTTTAAATGTTAAGTCGCGAAGCTTGTTTATCCGTGAATTTTGGAGGTTTCGTGTGTGGAGTGAGCGCCAGTGTAGACAATGTAGTGAATATATTGATTACTATAATTATGATTAATCTGATGAGTATGAAGGTTGCAATAAGTTTGGTGGATACAATGAATATGATGTTTACGTAGCAAATCCAATACTGGAACTCCTTTTTCTCCTTTTTTTTCAATAATTTTATTCTCGATATCCCAAACTTATTCTCTGTCTCAATGCTCTTCACAGTTTCTCCTTCATACACTCTTCTCATTTTGCAACCACTTTCTTTCCATTCTTTCAACTATGTCCCTACTACGTCTCTCTCACCACGTACGTACCTTCATTAGATCAATCCGAATCACCACTTGGAACGAATCGGAAATCATCACCGACCGCAAGTCTCGCTTCCAGGCCCGCCACACGGATCTTTTAGACGTCAACGATATTCCAGACATTATTAGCCAATTTCTTGCACAACACAAAAACATAGCCAAAAACGCCAGTCATCCTCACATTTTAGCATGGAGAATTGGAACTCCTAGCCAAGATTTCTCAGAGAATGATGGTACTGTGAGCAGAGATCGAAAACATGTCAGGTACACCAAAAGCGCCAGAGAACAAGAAAAAAATGTTAGAAACGACAACAAGAACCAAACAAAAACCGAAAACAAACATTCATCTAGTACGCAAAGTCAGTCTACAGCACCAATAACCCTACAATACACTAATATCGTCCAAGGATTCAAAGATAATGGTGAGAAAGGTGCAGGTGCCAAACTCCTCGAACATATGGTGCAGCAAAACGTCATTAACAAACTAGTCATCGTGACAAGATGGTATGGAGGATCTCCCATTGGTTCCTCGAGATTCAGGCATATCTCCAACGCTGCCTTTGATAGCCTTAGGAAAGCAAATACCAACAGATCAAACTAGATGACTCTGATTGGGTCACGTGAGATTTGGGCAATATATGCGATTATTCCTAATTAGCGAAAAAAAAAAAGTTCCCCATACTTTCTTCATATCATGTTGAGAGGAGTTGTTTTGGCTTCCAGAGCGGCACTCCGCCCTGTTTCGAGACAAAATTCCTATTCTTTTGCTCGCTTCTATTCAGCTGCCCACACCGTGCCTTTCACTGCTGATACCTACAGTCTGAAGGTCCAGAGAGACTCCAAGTACAAGAAATTGGAGGAAAGCGATATCGAATACTTCCGTTCCGTCTTGAAGGATGACAACTACCTCATCACCGATAAGCTGGACCTCGACTTCTACAATGAGGACTGGATGCGCAAGTACAAGGGCCAATCCCAGCTCGTTTTGAAGCCCAAAACTACTGAGCAGGTCTCTCAAATCTTGAAGTACTGTAACGATAACTTGCTTGCCGTGGTTCCACAGGGTGGTAACACCGGTTTGGTTGGTGGTTCGAACCCCGTCTTCGACGAGATCATCATCTCCGTGGCCAACTTGAACAACATCAGATCCTTGGATACCACCAGTGGTATTTTCAAGTGTGATGCCGGTGTTATCTTGGAGAACGCCGACAACTACTTGGCTGAAAATGGCTACATTTTCCCACTTGATTTGGGTGCCAAGGGTTCGTGTCATGTTGGTGGTGTTTGTGCTACTAATGCTGGAGGCTTGAGATTGTTGAGATACGGTTCATTGCACGGATCTGTCTTGGGCTTGGAGGTCGTGCTTCCAGATGGAACAATTTACAATTCCATGAACGCATTGAGAAAGGACAACACTGGTTTTGATTTGAAGCAGTTGTTTATTGGCTCTGAGGGTACTTTGGGTATCATCACTGGAGTTTCTATCTTGTGTCCTTCTAGACCTACTGCTACCAACGTTGCCTTCTTGGCCGTTTCTTCTTACGAGGCTGTGCAGAAGGTTTTCGTCGGTGCTCGCAAGGAGTTGTCTGAAATTCTTTCTGCTTTTGAGTTCATGGATGGAAAGTCCCAGATTTTGACGGCTCGTCATTTGAAGACCGACCACCCAATCGAGAGTGGCCAATACCCCTTCTATGTGTTGATTGAGACCAGTGGTTCTAACAGAGATCATGACATGGAAAAGATCGAAACGTTTTTGGGTAATGCAATGGAAGAAGGCTTGGTGGATGACGGTATCATCGCTCAGGACGAGACCCAATTGCGTAATTTGTGGACTTGGAGAGAGGGCATTCCAGAGGCTTCCACTGCTGCAGGTGGTGTCTATAAGTACGATGTGTCCATTCCATTAGATGACTTGTACAAGTTGGTTGAGGATGCAAGTGAAAGATTGAATGCCGCAGGTGTGGTGGACTTCGATTCCGATTCCAAGCCAGTGGTTGAGGCAATTGGCTATGGTCACATTGGAGACGGAAACTTGCACTTGAATGTCTGTGTGCGTGAGTACAACAAGGACATCGAAAGCATTTTGGAACCATTTGTCTACGAATGGATCCAGAAGAAGAAGGGATCCATTTCCGCCGAGCACGGCTTGGGTTTCCAAAAGAGAAATTACATCAGCTATTCTAAGAGTGATGTTGAGATCGCCATGATCAAGGATCTCAAGAACCACTACGACCCCAACGGCATCATGAACCCATACAAATATATTTAAGTGCGCAAGCTCCAAAGAACATTCATTTAATACAAACATTATCATCTAATAGTAATAAATAGAAGTTTTCTCCATAGAAGACAACTTACAACTCAAAATTGAGCAATTTACAACTTGGAGTCATCGATGACCTTGATCAACGAGCCTTCATCGTACAACTTATCAAAAGTCTCAGAGAAAAACTTAGCAGCATTTGGACGTTTGATCTTCATGGTGGGTGTAAGGACACCATCATCGACCTTCAAAGGCTCAATACCAAGCTCAATGTTGTGCAAACGTTCGAGTCCGTGCAAAGTGGAGCCCACAGTGGCGTTCATTTGCTTCAAAAACTTTACCTTAACATCCGGCTTATTGATCAATTCAACAATAGCCTCAGGACTAGCCAATTGAGCCTGAGTAGCCAGTGTGTTGCTCAGCAACCATGGCTTGATAGCCTCAGGCTCTACACCCACAATACCAACCAAGTGAGTCTTGAGAGAGTTGCCGTGTACATAAATTTGGGCCAAGAGTGGGAAGGCGGAGAGATATGCATTCTCGACCTTCTCTGGGGTAATGTATTCACCTTGAGCCAACTTGAAGAAGTTCTTTACACGGTCGATGATGTAAATACGGCCATTCTTAGGATCGATACGGGCAACATCTCCAGTATGAAACCATCCGTCAGCATCCACGGCCTTAGAAGTCTCCTCCTCGTTCTGGTAGTACTCTCTGAACATCTGGGGTCCACGCAAAAGCAACTCACCACGAGGTCCCACGTCATCATTACAAGTGTAGTTCATTTCAGGCAAGTCCTTCAATCTCATTTCAGTGGTGACACAAATTGGACCACACGAGCCAGGCTCCGCCTCGTAAATAAGAGTTGTACAGATACCTGCGAAAGACTCTGTGGATCCATAACCCTGGTTGAGACCGATGTTCAAAGCAGCCTTTAAAAACTTGACAGTATCAGGAGAAACAGGAGCAGAACCTGTTCCGAAGCTTCGCAAGTTCGAGAAGCCCAACTTCTTACGGAGAAGTGCAATCAAACGGTCGTGGAAGATGTGACGTCCCTCAGCACCGTCCGCGACAGACTGAAGTTCCATCTTCTTATTAAAGGCATTGGTGAAAAGTTTCTTCAAAAGAGGCTTCTCGTCGTTGTTAATTGTCTGTGCTTTTATGGCAGCCTCAAACTTATTAAGAACACGAGGAACTAACGCAATGACATGGGGCTTCAATTGTTGCACGTCGTCAAGAAGAGTCAATGGGGACGGAGACTGAGGCATTCCCATGGCAGATCCAGACATTAAGCCGAGAGCAACAGCCATACGCTGGAAAATGTGAGCCAAAGGCAAGAAGCAGTAGGTAATTCCATCAGGAACCACAGCCAGCATGGTAGACAAGCAGAATGTCACGGATGCCACGATATTTCTATGGGTCAACACCACACCTTTGGGGTTAGCAGTGGTTCCCGACGTGAATGAGATGGTGTAAACAGAATCTGGGTTAGGGTCCAGCTGAGGAGTCTTGGTCAATGAACCCAACTTGATCACCTGGTCAAAGTCGTAGAGGGTCATTTTGACAGCTCTGGCAGCGTCAACGGTTGCAACGTCCTCGGGTCCCAATGGATCCATCAGCACCAATGAGATCAAGTTAGACAACAGTTCTGGATGAGCCTTCTTGAGGTCGATCAAACGTTGAAGCTTGTCTTTGGTACAGATCACCACTGGTGACTCGGTCAAGGCCAAGATGTACTCGGAGGTGTCAGAGCCCAAAGTATCGTACAAGGACGTGTTGGTGATGTTGTACAACAGACAAGCCAAGTCGGAGATGATCCATTGAGCGGTGTTGAACGAGAACAATGTGACAATGAACGACATGTCGTCGATAAAGTCGTGATGAGTGTCGATCTTGCGATGCGCTGGCAGATCTGTCTTAAATGGATTGTTCCTCAAGATGAAGAAAAGTCCCAGTCCCAAGTTATCAGCATCGGATCTGGCCTGTCCAAAGGTACCGAACTCGTAAGGACCAAAGGTGCCGTCAGAGTTTTTGGAGCGCACTCCGATAAAGTTCTTGTCCTTGTATGCGTCGCAAGCAATGTTGATCACGTCCTTGTAGGTGGCGACTGCCGGGTGGAATGTGTGAATCAACTTATCTGGAGAGTAGGAGTTACGGTAGATTGCCGAGTATCCAGGCTCTTTGGTGCCAGGCACCGCCTCAGCAGTGTCACATGTTTGATTGGCCACAGGTAAGTGCGAGTTGACGAAGTCCACCACGGACTTAGAGGGCTCGTTGAAGAGAGCTTGAGGCATGGAGGATCAGAGGTTGAAATTTGATGACGAGTGTAGGAAAACGAATATAATCCACAAGATATCGAATGCCAGATAGAGTTTTGAGCAAATTGGTGGAGGCAATTGAGATGTGGTTCAAAGAAACAGGCGAATCAAAGATTAAAACTTGCGGGAATCTATGGAATAAAACCGTTAGCTTTAAAGTGAATTTCGTTGGTGGGGATGGCCTACTGCGAATAGTGTAGATAAATACTCCCAGCGTACCTCGGTCCAACAAGACAACAAGAGGGGAGCGCCTGCACGGGGTTTCGGGCTTGTGAAGCCTAGGAACCGGGAAAATCAGTTCGGAGAGTATGGATGGAGTGGGAGAGAGTTGTCGTAGGGACGTTTTGGTCAGGAGTTAGTTGTTTTAGGAGAATGGGTTGTGGTGAAGGTGGATGGACTCAACTAAAGTGTCAAAGAAGAAAATTCGAGATCATTACTACTTTGGGACACATTCTAGGTAGGAGTTAGAAAGGTGAGCGATCCCGCGGTTTGTTTTGGAACTGGGGAAGAAAATGGAGAAAAGGCAGGATAAACTTGAAAAGAAAATATTTAAGAGTCGAAAGGTGGTAGGTTTGAGGAAGGAAAAGATTGAGAGGTGACAATGGGGATATGGGGAGGAAAATCGGGAAAGGATTGGCAACTAGAATGAATGACATTAAACAATAAAAAGGAAATGAAAATAAGGAGAGGAAATGTAGTTTCTTTCAAATTTCGATTACTGAGATTTTCAAATTATTGTTGAATAGGATATTAAAGTGGAATTGGAGAATTCCTCTTAGTAGTAACATTGCGCGTTGGTGGGGTTGCATTTTCTGGGGTACATATACCGAGAACCGAAAATTGAAAATCCTGGAGTATTGGTAGATGGTGGATAGGCGAAAAGCTTTGGCTATTGGTGTTAAGCACTGATTACTTCCATGTCTTACTGATTTTCTAGTTAATCCGTTGTGTTTATTACTAAGTTTTCTATCTGAAAGATTTTGAAAAGTTTCTGTCCCTTTCAGGTTAAAGCTGTGTTGTGCAGGTTAGTAGTTTAATATATTACTACATCAACAATACACACCATACAATAGAGATCGACGCAAGAACATGATAAAAAGCTAAAAATCCCCTTCTTTATCTTTTTGTGAAAGTATAAATTGTCGGATTTTTCCATATTCGGAAAAACTAAAGAATAAGAATTATTAGATTCAAATTGAAGTAGTATTCAACGTCACCTAACCAAAATGTTCATATAATCAGATTGAAGCTTAGATAATACAACCCGAAGTCCAAGTTTGCAACCGAATGGAGGAGTGTCATTGAGCGCAAGTTACAATCATGGAATGTCCCTCGGGAGAGTCTAGCACTCAATTCATCAACTCATACTTCGTTAACGATCTACCATAATCTTCTCGTTCTCTCATTCATACATATTCTATTCCAACAACGCACTCACCTCCTCCTTAGCGACCACTTCCTTATCGAAATCAGGACGCAACTTCTCGTAGCCATCAACCGTACGTGCGTAGGTAATACCACCCAACCGCGAAACCGGCTTTAACTTACTGATATCCAAGTTGTTGTGGGCTTCGTTGATCACGTCCTCTCTGACATGGAAATTGACACCCTCAACAATGCACAACACTCCTGTTGCCCTCGATGGATCGCTCTTGGACTTCCATTCGTGCGAGTGCACCAACTTGGCTTCCACACTGAAAGCACTCTCGGCAACATGCTGAGGTTTGACCTTCTCAGACTCCAACGGCGTCAATCCACTCAACTTCCACTCGTCAACTCCGTGAGGTGCGTTGGTAGAGCAGAAGTTGGCAGCCTCTACAAACCACTCGCTAATGATATTGATGGTCAATTCCTCAGTTTCCAAGATATTTCTGCAAGTATCCTTTGGCTGGCCCTTTCCTCCAGAAAATCCTAATGTGAAAATTGGAGGGTCATGGTTGACCATAGTAAAGTAAGAAAATGGCGCCAAGTTACGCTTGCCGTCCTTGCTAATACTCGAAACAAATCCAATTGGTCTAGGTACAATGGCCGAGATCAATGTCTTGTAGTTGTCAACAGGGGATCTTCCTTCTCCATATGGGTCAATTGTGATCTTCTTATGATTCTTCCACTCATCCGAGTTGGCACCAGACCCGACTTTCCACTTGACATCAGGAATCTGGGTGTATTTCCACACTTTGTCGTGCTCAAAGGAAGGTCTCTCCAGCTCGACCTTATTGAAGTCACCATGAGGGTTTCTTTTGACCTGGTTCTCAAGGCCGAATCTAGCAGGTTGTTCTGACATATTTGGGGGTTTATTATTGTTGGCTACTTGATAATGGAAGACTAGGGTGCTTATAAATGGAGTCGGAAATGCTCCGCTAGATTGTTTTTCCGACATTACCTGCAGAACCAAGAATGAATTGTGGAGACGAACCACTAGATTCTAGCATGATATCATCACTAATTGACCATTTCATCGAAGCGCACTGTAGAATTGTCGATATTCGGCAAATTAAAACAAAAGAATTAGAAAAAAATTTAAAAAGAAAAAAGAGTTGTGGTCAAAATATTTATCCGTAGGTTCTATTCTCCATTACATTGTGCACACACTTGATTTGGTTGCATAATCATAGAAGTCCAGAAAACAACCGAACCTTCCAGTCCCGGCCAACATTTCAAATCCAAGCATAGGGGAATGGCTATCCGGACCCAACCACAGTCTAATGACGTTTTCCATGTTTGTCTGCCTGTCAACCTGGCATACAGCCTCCCCCCCCACCTTTGGGGCCCCGGAAATAAAATTACCCGAACAACATAAATAGTTCGATTTAAGCGGATTTTTAGTAATGGCAAGTTTTTTATTCGTTTCAGAATTCCGATTATTGCAATCCAATCTCTGTCTGCTCAATTCTATCAGAAGACCTCATACCGCATCTGCATAGCACGTGAGGGAAAAAAGGAAAACGCTGGCTCATTTCTCCACATTTTACAAGAGAACTTCACCTACAATCTTTGAACACAAGCATTTACAAAGTCGAATATTTGCAAAATGGTTAAGAAAGTGTTACTTATCAACGGTCCAAACTTGAATTTGCTCGGTACTAGAGAGCCAGAGAAGTACGGTACGACTACCCTAAAAGATCTTGAGACTGAAGCCCATGCCCAGGTGTCCAAGCATGAGGGAGCTGAGTTGTTCACCTACCAAAACAACACGGAAGGTTTCATCATTGATCGTATCCATGAGGCAAAACATCAAGGTGTCGGGTTCGTGATCATCAATGCTGGTGCCTACACCCATACCTCGGTGGGAATCCGTGATGCTTTATTGGCTACGGGCATTCCTTTCATTGAAGTGCACATCACCAACGTTCACCAGAGAGAGCCATTTAGACACCACCTGTACCTCCTGGACAAGGCGATTGCTGTGATTGCCGGTTTGGGAGTCTATGGCTACACTGCAGCCATTGAGTATGCCTTGAACTACTAGGACTGTTATAGAATATATACATCGAGATTAATAACAGTAGAAAGAGGGAGAAAGTGAGAAATGAAATCAAATTGGGACAGGAAACCCGTGATATGCTTTTAAATAAGATCTTACTGTTACCAAATGTATGAGTTTCGTATGGTTGAAATTTTCACGTTATCTATTGGCATGACTCATTAATGCGCAACTGAGAATCTGCTACTATAATCTCGCCTGAAAATCTCCAACTGAGAGGGTTCTCGAATCTACTAATAAAATTTCCAACCTTCCAACCGCAAACTTTTAAACAATAATTCTCATTCTGATTTCAATGACAATAAAACGAACCAATTATTCCGGTCATTCCTTAAACATTCTTTTTTTTTTTTTGCTCTTGCTCGGTTCCCCCATACTGTATTTCTTTTAGAATTCTCAACCATACTCCAATTTGTCAAATGCTCACGAATTTTCACCAATCTTGCATCACTAATTTCGTAGTAATCGCCACTAATCACATTGCCGCTTATTTCCGTCAAACAGGCCATCTTGACTATGCTCTATAACCATCTTACGATATCTGCCCCACTACCATAGTACCCCACAGAACCTGTGCACAAATCCGATGCCTTCGGATAATCGTTTTCCCTCCGCACGTATATATTCATTAAACATTGCTAAATCTATCAAAATCCATCAAACTACTATTCAATCATGCCTGTCAAATTCGTCGATGGTAAGTTGGTGCTCTCCGACATGAGCACGGAAACAATCACTGAAAACACCGTTGCCATCAACTCCCAGCACGACAATCGCCGGTTGAAGTTCGTGTTGGAGAGACTAGTACAGCACCTCCATGATTTTGCCCGAGAGACAAGATTGACCACAGATGAGTGGGAAGCAGGAATTGAGTTCTTGACTCAGGTCGGAAAGATGTGTTCAGACATTAGACAGGAGTTTGTCTTGTTGTCTGATGTGCTTGGCTTGTCGGTGTTGGTTGATGGACTTTCGCACCCAAAGCCAGAAAATGCCACCGTGGGTACTTTGTTGGGACCCTTCCACACTCACGATGCAGTGGAGCACGAGCATGACACGTCCATTTGCTCGGAAGGTAAAGGTGAACCCTTGTTGATCGAGGGAAAATTGACCGACCCAGATGGAAACCCAATTGAGGGAGCCAAGATCGACTTGTGGGAATGTGATGAAAACGGATTCTACGATACTCAGTACGCTGACAGAGAAGGTGCAGACATGAGAGGAATCTATACAACCAGGGCCGACGGTTCTTTTGTCATCAAGGCTACCCGTCCAGTTCCTTACCCAATTCCACACGACGGACCTGTTGGTAAGTTTTTGAAGGTGATCAACAGACATCCATACCGTCCCGCACATATTCACTTCATCATTGAGAAGCCTGGTTACGATAAGTTGACCACAGCCTTGTACCACAAGGGAGACCCTTACGAGTACTCGGATGCTGTTTTCGGAGTCAAGACTCCACTCTTGTTCAGCTTGGATAAGTTGGGTGAAGAGAAGGCCAAGAAGCACAACATGAATCCTGACGACTGGTACTTGAATTGGGACTTTAAGATCGTCACCGACAAGCAAGCCAAGGATCTTTTGGTGCAGAAGCTGAAGGCAGACTTGAAGAAGTATGGAAAAGGAGATTATGTGATTAACGACGATGGATTGCCTATTGCTGCTTTGGATTAGTCTGGCTGCGAAAGATGCGATTAAGTAATGAAGATAAGTAATGAAAAAGCTACCAATTTTGAAGAAGAAACAGAGAATAAGCAAGTAATAGAAATAAATAAGCCAGAACAGTCTTTGAAGCAATTAACTTACATAACTAAATCATTACATAACTACATACTAAACGCGCTTACCATCACCAACTTCAGGTATCCGAGTCCTGTGTGATCGGTTCGGAAAATGTGGGGCCGAAGCGATCGGATCAACCACGTCTAGACATAACGGAAGCCTTGTCCATATGGGGAAGGTGCCAAACGTTACCGTGTCACCTTGGCAGACACCCAAAATCCTGGGAATTGTTCTTATCCGCAAACCTGCGGAAATGCATCAACCCCACGGAAATGCGCTTTTCCGTGTCTATGATATTAATGGTCACCATCACCATCCAATTTATTCACCAATTGTGCATCAATTGACCTTAGCATACCATTATCAAAATGCTAAGATTCTCACTCAGGTCGCTGACTCGCATTTGCATCCGTTGGAGCTCGACTCATCAGTCTAAAGTGGTGAAAACCACCGATGAAGCACTTGCTGGAGTTTCTTCCGACATTACCTTGTTATCTGGTGGTTTTGGCTTGAGTGGTGTTCCTGACACCTTGATCAATGCCTTGAAAGATATGCCATCCGTTCAAAACGTCACTGCCGTGTCTAACAATGCCGGACTTGATGGCCGTGGTCTTTCACAGCTTCTTGTCACTGGTCAGATCACTAAGATGATATCGTCATACATTGGAGGTAACAGGACCTTTGAGAAGTTGTACTTGACTGGTCAAATCGACTTGGAACTTACGCCTCAGGGTAACTTGGCTGAACGTGTTCGTGCTGGAGCTGCTGGAATTCCAGCATTCTACTCTCCTGCTGGTGTGGGTACCTGGTTGGAAGAAGGTAAGCTTCCTGTCAGATACGACGAAACCGGAACTAAGGTTTTGAAAGCATCCGAGCCTAGGGAAGTGCGTGAGTTCAACGGAAGAAAGTACTTGCTTGAGAACGCCATTTTCGGAGATGTGGCCTTGGTGAAAGCATACAAGGCTGATACATTGGGTAACTGTTGGTTCAGAGGTGCAGCACGTAACTTTAACAGTGCATTTGGAAGAAACGCTAAGTTGACTATTGTGGAGGCTGAACATATTGTGGAGCCAGGAGAGATTGCCCCAGAAGACGTTCACTTGCCAGCTATCTACGTTCACCGTGTCATTCAGTCTGCTACTCCTAAGGAGATCGAAATCTTCAAATTTTCCGAGGACAACGAGGCAGCTGTGGAGAACTTGGAGAAAGAGCCAACTAATGAGGCCGAGGTCAAGAGACAGAAAATTGTCAAGAGAGCAGCCCAGGAGTTCGAGGATGGCTCCTTTGCCAACCTTGGTATTGGAATGCCTACTCTTGCACCCAACTTCTTGCCTGAAGGTATCAATGTGACGTTGCAATCCGAGAACGGAATTTTGGGCTTGGGTCCATACCCTAAGAAGGGTGAGGAAGATGCTGACCTCATTAATGCCGGAAAGGAAACCGTTACTTTGGCCCCAGGAGCTTCCCTCTTTGGATCTGAAGAGTCGTTCGCTATGATTCGTGGAGGAAAGATTAACTTGGCCGTACTTGGTGGTTTACAGGTATCTGCTGCTGGTGACTTGGCGAACTGGGGTCTCCCAGGTAGAGTCAAGGGTATGGGTGGAGCTATGGACTTGGTGTCCAACCCTCAGGAAACCAGAGTGGTTGTTGTGATGGAGCATGTCGACAAGAAGGGCAGGCCCAAGATTTTGGAGGAGTGCGTTTTCCCACTTACTGGTAAGCGTTGTGTCAGCCGTATTATCACGGATTTGGCTGTGTTTGATATTGTTGACGAGAAGTTGGTCCTTATTGAGTACGATCCAGCATCGTCTGTGGAAGAGATCAAGGAGAAGACCGGTGCTGCCTTTACGATCTCCGACAACTTGAAGCCAATTGATATTTAGCACAAAAATGATTGGATTACCCATGGAATAAAAGAAATAATGGAATCACAATGTACTAGATCTAATGGATAATAAAACTAATTATTCTTGGAGAGTAGTAGAAATATGTTGAAAAAGAGATACACAATTACCAACTTAAGATTTGATCCAGTAAACGTGGAATTGATTACGTATTAATTACATATAATTGCTTGAATGATCATGAATCATTGAAGTACCCAAATCGTAGTTTCTTAGTATCCATTTTAACTAAGAATGATTATCATACATTTACCGGAACTAATTCCAGTGTGCTTTTTTACATGAAGTGCTCATAAAACTCACCAACAACACCAATTTCCGAATAACCAAATATTTTGAGTTCTTTCAAGCTGAAATCCCCTTAATCCGAATATTCTTCGTTTCCATGCCATTGCTGACTTTGGACTGGATTCCCCCACAAAAGTGCGGAAAAGGGTTTTTCCGCGCTTCTAAACTATTACCTACTTAGCGTTTGCCTCGATATCTTGTCCGCAACTTAACTAGAGTGCAATCTGCCGTTCTTGGTGTCTGATCTTGGCACAATCTATGCTTAGAAGCCACTAGATTCGGTGATCTCGCCAATTTTACTTCTGTGTTCTGGTATCTTCTCCATTCATTATGCCCAATGACTCAAAGAAACGAAGAGTCACTAGGGCTTGCGATCTTTGTCGGCTCAAACGAGCCAAATGTGACGGCTTGTCGCCAAGCTGTACCTACTGTGTTTCCAACAATGCCAAATGTACCTATACTCAAGCGGCCAGGAAGAGAGGCCTTCCAACGGGATACATTCACGATCTTGAAAAGAAAGTGGTGATGCTTCAGGCTCTATTTTCGCTAATAGCAAAGAAACAATATTTTGACGGAAACAGTGTTGAAAACAATGTGTTGGAGATTCTTGAGCTGCCGAATTCTGGCAATTTGCTCAACCAAATGGACCAAATCCAACAGAATTGGGAAGCTTCAGCAATTAACGGAGCCATGACCCGGTTTATCCTAGAGAATGACGCAGAAATTCGCCAGCGCAAAACCTCGGCTAATCTCTCTCTTGAAAATGCCCGTGCTGCGACTGACATGACCCCAAGTGTATCGGTTTCAAGCAATAGGACTGCCAACACGCAAGCTCTGACTTTCTCGACAGAAACCATGTCAAATCCGGGACGAGATACACTGCTGCTTGCAAAAACTACAGTCAAGCATGAGGAAATTGTCCCCACCCCGTTTATGGGTGACTCCATGCAATTGGATCAGCGATACTCACCGTCTCCACTTGCAGACTTTGCATTAGTCAATCTAACAGACCTGTCGTTATTTTTCCGTGACGATATTTTCCAATTCATCTCGGATGATCTAGATCCCTCTGACTCTCGAGATAAACTCGTGGTTCTCAATTACCATGGCCTTCCGCAGAGAATTTCCGGGTTTTCCAGCTCCACAATCTCCAAGTACAATGCACATACTCAGCGGAGAAATCCGTTCCGAGTTGGATCAATTTTTAACGTTTCCTCGTCCGTAATGGCTGCCAATACCAATCTCGAAAGAAAAGTGCCACTCGATATTTTCCGGTTCCCGTCTAACCTTCGAAAGTTGGTTGACAACTATTTTCAAATTTTCCATCTGTGGCTCCCTATGCTTGATCGTATTCTCATAATTCGCCAGGTCTACCGCCTTCAACAGCGTCCCAGCGTGTCTCCAGATATCCAATATTGTAATGTTTTGGCTCTACTCTGGGCAATTTTGGCATTGGAAAGCATTTCTACCAGCTCTAGTGCAAACACTCCAAGTGAAGATGCTTCTCGATATGTTAGAAATGCGGTTCTTGCGTTAGAAAATGCCCCAGCAACAACCATCGAAACCATCCAGGCCATGATTCTTTTAGGTCTCTACTTTTACCAGGCTGGTGACTGGGACAATTCGTGGGTGCTTGTCCTGAGTGCTACACGGATGGCTATGGATGTGAGGCTCATGAGGCCAGCATCCACTGGCAAAGAAGAGGATAAAAAACATCCAGAGTGGGCCTCGTTGGACTCTATCAATCGTGAACGCACATGGGCTTCAGTTTATGTGGTAAATACTCTTTTAGGTGCAAGAATGGGCCGGTCACCGTTAGTGAGAGAATCCGATTGGGCAGTGGCTTCAATTTCCGAGGATGGTTGGGAGGAGTGGGAAGCTTGGAAGAGTTTCCACAAACCAGATACATTCCTGAGCGATTCAGGAAGATGCTTGCTGACATTCAACCAGCTTTTACGAGTGGTAGCAATCTTGAGCTCCGCTTTGACATGCACCATCAGTACTGGGAGTCTGGCCGACGTTGTTCCGGGCGATAGCAGCCAAAGTCGCCTGATTCACGATTTCCAACGTCAGTTGGACGACTGGATGGCACAACTACCGGACCACTGCCGCTTACTGCCGCAATCATCGCCTATGGTGATGTATCTACACCTTTGTCACAGCTTGACATGGTTTGTTGTGTGCGTGAAGCTTCTGGCAATTCACACGAATATGGATCCTGAAAGACAAAAGTTGGTGGATATCCGTAACAGGCTATACACAGAGGCATGCTTGAGACTAAGTAGTATATTCTCTAGCGATGACTCCTTGGTGCTTCTTCATTACCCTTTCATGGATTACTTTGTTCTCATGGCACTTAATTTCCCCAACATGATCACGATGGAGGCACAGGAAGCAGCACTCCACAGTTCCAGACTAATTGAGATTTTGGAGACAGGGTCTAGAATGTTACCTCCGTGCCAGATTACGTGGAATATGTATCGGTTGCAGAATGGAGGAGATTTCGAGAAAGACAAGACATATGACATTCCTAAATCTATTGAAGCCGCCGAAATGGGAGCTAAGGATATGGACGCTCAAAACATTGGCATTGCAACAAAAGAAGAGGAGCAGGATCTTCTACTGTATTTTAATGGGAACCAGAGATTCCCAGCATTTCCGTCTTTCGATTCAAGACCAGCCTACCCATCTTACAATCATCGGACACCTAAGGAAGAATTGGATTTATTTATGCTAGACACGGATTTCGCCAAAAATGATGTTCGTCTCGACAAATTTATGAAGAACTTGGGATATCTAGGCCCCAAAGGAGGCTTTCTTTCGCACACAAACTCCAACACCAACTTGTGGACGAAGTCTGGTGCCATCACTCCTAATCTTCTCGGTACAGGGTCCCCAAGTCTCGACACGCTAGCCTTGAGCGAATTGCTTCCCAAGGAGAAAGGCGAGGATTTGTGAAAAAGACATTTGAAGATATTTATACGGCAAAGAACATAACATGACGAAAGGTTATGTATAAGTATGACGTGCGCCAATAATATGTAAAATAGACACTGGATTTAACCGTACATGCCCTCTTCGATAGCCAGTGGAGCAGGCTTGTCGCCGTAAACTCCAAACCAACTAACTGGTGTCTTCCATGCTTTTGGGAACACATTGAGAACTCCAGCGACTTTGGAAGCAAGCAATTGAGCATCGTAGAAATTGTCACCCTCGTATACGTAAGAAACAAATATACTGAGGTTAGTTGAGGCCGCAAGTGATTTTACCAACGCCTCTTCGTATTTGGAGCCACTTCCTGGAGACTTGGCCAAGGGTTGAATGTCAGATTCGGAAATGTGGAGCTTAGTAAGTCCATCGCTAAGAATATCTTCGTTGGTGTATATACTGATTCCTCCGGGTGCAATGTGCTCCACCAAGCCTGCGTCCGACAGACTGAGGAACACGACGTGGTTGAATTTGCCTTCTTTTATGAATGGCACAAGAACTTCCTCCACATGGGCAGCGGCAAAACCGGGCATCAATGGAGACCTTTGGTGGAGGATGGTCAAGTTGTTTTCTTTGCTGTAATATACCTCTAGCCCAAGCGAGATTCCATCGCTGGGTTTGTCTGTGTAGTCAACTGGAGAGGCAAATGGGTAAAGATACTTGTCTGAAAGAGAGTCGACTTTGGAAAAGTTGAGGGTGTGGATTAGGAGATCTGATGCCAATTGGGGGATGTTGGCAATGGAGATGGAGGGCACCACAAGCACGGAGCCAGTCAAACAGTCTAGAGGCATTGTGGTTTGGAGAAGATTGTAGATTTAGGATTGAGTATTATAGTGCAGGTAAGTTTAGAGGTGAAGAAAGCCGTTTATAGAAAAGAGGAAAAAAGAAGGAGTAAGAAAAGATCAATCTTACGTACATTCGTAGAATGTAATAAGAAAGTGAAATCAGCTCCTCTTGTCCGTTTTCGTTCTGTCTTGTTCGAATGGGTCTAGTACTTTGTATTCGAGACCCACACCGAGTAGCTTCATTTTCATCATTCATTCCTTTACTAATAAGACAGTTTTACGTTACCATGTAATCTAATTCCCATTTCTAATTCTCCTTGAATATTCTATCCGTATGCCAATCTCCCCCAACAGTCACCCTACCCGTGTAATTCACGACTTTCCATCATTCATTCAACCCAACGGTAGACCAATACCCCAAGTGTAAGTTTCCCATTAAAACATCGCGATCACCTGGCAGAGGTGCATTCGGCGCAAGAAACAGCAGCATCAGTGACGTTGGAGCTCCGATATTATCTACCTTGAACTCACTAAGATCGTGTGTTTTCATTAATTGGACTGGGTTCATAGTTTTAGCCAAATCCAGCACTTCCGGCAGCGGGTACAACTGTGTCTGAAGCGAATTGAACGGTGGAAGTGGACCGGTAGCTCGTGAAGGCGCCGAAAGCGCCGGAAGTTGAGTATCAGAAAAGTCTGGCTCATTCAAAAGCGGCGAAAGCGGCATTAAAGAAGCAGTCACAGGACGTGACTCTTCTAAGTACTCATCGACTAATTCAGCAACTACTCGAGACACTGCCGCCTCCTTCTGCTCGCTCAGTAGCTTAGGATTGTGCCAGATATTTCTTGTCATGAGCAGTGCTACATCCGAACACATATTCGAAACGATTTCATCCACATCCCTCGCCAGAGCCTGCTGTAGCGGTTTTGGAATGCCCACAAATACATTAGTGTGTTGTGCTAGTCCATTTAGTGTTGATTTGTCTGGATCTTGCACTTTCTGTCTCTTTGGTGGAGAAGGCTGAACTGCCACGATTTCCCCATTGGGAATCTTATGATTATGCAAATCGGAAACCACCAGAAGCGTCCATAGCTTGGAGCGAATGGAGTAGTTGGCTCTGACCCGGAACGGACACAGTAGTGATCCCGATTTACACCTGAAGACTATTTTGATATTGTCCGAACGTTCGATGGCCACGCAAATCAGCCACGGTTTGAGTTGGTTCACGAGCCATGGCTTAATACTGTCTTTGCGGCTGAACGAGGCTTTCGGATCGTAATCCCACTTCAGTCGAAACATGGTGTAGTGGTGAAGGGAGATTACTATCGAGGTACGGGTGTAGATGTGTAAGTTGGTAAAACACTATGACGATCTGTAGAAGTGAAAGTGTTGAAATTCTTGAGTGGTTCAGGTGATCATTGCTGGAAACAACCACTCATAATTCATTGGTGCTAATCGCTGCTAAGAATTGCTGTGAGCCCTTTTTTTGTGGTCGTTGGTATTTTGTATTTTGCATGGTGACCTATGGAGGTCAATTCAATCCAGATTCGCAACCAATAGATAAATCGACAAGGTGAAACTGAGGGACAGAATTGAAAAAGAGTAGATAATGAATGGATACGAGTCGAATTTCTCAGCAATCTTCAATCTTCTTCGATCTCCTCACAAAATTGATGTATCTTCGTTACCACGATCCCCCACACGTTCTCACTTCCTACTGTAAACACCTATTCCACAACAGATTATACTACCATAGAGAAGGACTTCAAAAATCACAAACCAATGATTCAGAAGCCATACATTCTAACTTCATTCCTCTTAACTTGTTTATAAAATCCGCGACTCAACACATTTGATCTTCACCCTATTTTCTCGAAACCATTAACATGTTCTCAAATGGGCCAATATACCACTCAATACTCTCATCAAATCTTCAAAAATTTCAACACTTCTCTGCTCCAAATCTACATTTATCACAAAGAGATCGTATATGTACAGGAATATGAATGGACACCTCTACTCCAAAGACACCTTGGCGCCCAATCCCTCCAAGGTAGCCTTGATCTTGTCAGCATCTTCTTTGGCGACATTCTCCTTCAACACCTTAGGTGCAGCCTCAACAAACTTCTTGGACTCAACCAAAGACAATCCCAACAAGCTCTTCACTTCCTTGATAATCTTAGGCTTGGACTTGGCATCGAACGAGTCCAACTTGATAGAGAAAATGGTCTTCTCTTCCACAACCTCCTTCACTTCCTCCTCAACAGGAGCAGCAGCAACAGGAGCAGCGCCAGCGGCAGGAAGAGCAATGTCGGAAATGTTCAATCTCTCCTTCAACTCGGTCACCAATGCAGAGGTCTCCAACAAGGTCAAGGTGGAGATTTGGTCGACAATCTGGGAGATTTTGGGGTCGACTGGAGCCTTTTCAGCGACAGTGGCATTGAAACGCACGGCGCAACGGAAGTTCTGTCTGGCGAGTATTCTAGCGGCAGGTCTGATGGATTGGCGCAACATGTTTTGAGACTGAAGGTCGTTGTAGGTCGAAAATTTTTTTTGGTGGTATTAACTTAGGATAGAGAGGTACGGGTGCACAATCCTGGGTTGCAACAAGTGCTGAATATTTTTGCAGTTTGAAAGTCATGTAGGCCGGCAACATACTCAAATTTGAAGAAATGACCTTACCTAATTTTGTCTCCATTAGTCCATATTATTGCTGATACTCCTAAACTCGAGAACACTACCTTCAAAACACCGTGTCACGTGACGAGTAATATCTATAGAGTGACCCCCGTGATTCTTTGGTAAGATCAGAAACTTATAACAACATTTCAAATATCTCTAAATTTCCATGCCTTGAGTGATGCCTGATACTTGTTTGTTCACTTTTCCCCACCCAGTTGACTTCATTAGTGCTGGTCGTGCGCAAACCAACACTTCATGGCTAAATTCACCACCAAATATTCTCCAAACTCCACAAGAATGGCATCTTTCCGTTTCTGCGCAGAATGCAACAACATGTTGTATCCAAGAGAGGATAAGGACAACGCAAGACTCCTTTACTCATGCAGAAACTGTGACTACACGGAGTTGTCGGAAAACCCCAAGGTTTACCGTCACGAACTTATTACCAATATTGGTGAAACAGCTGGTGTTGTCCAGGATATCGGCAACGATCCAACGTTGCCAAGATCCAATAAGACGTGCCCACACTGTGGCAACCAGGAGTGTGTGTTTTTCCAGTCGCAACAGAAGAGAAAGGACACCTCGATGATTTTGTTTTACGTGTGCCTCGAGTGTAAGAAGGTTTTCAGAGCATAAGTTGGGACAAGACAAAAAGAAAAGCTAAAACCTAGAAGGACTTGGAGAAATTTGTACTATAGTTTAATATTTGTAACATAGACGATAACAAATAATAAAGAAATAAAGAGAAATCTTTGTGTGCATGTGTAGCCAGGATATATCCCGCCATTGACACCAAAATCGACAAAAGATTCTCATCGTGACAGCGCAATCAGAATTCGGTGAAATATTTGTCATATGGATCCTCGCCAATCGATCCGTAATCCAACTGTTCCTCAGGATAATGGTCAAACAAAGACGAATCTCCTACACCAGCAGTGATAGGAGGTTCATACGGAGTCTCGATATCCTTGGCCAACAACTTCTCCCATACAACCTCGGCAAACCAAGGATGATTTCTAATGTCCGCAGGACCATTCAACAAGTTACCCAATCTAGATGATAAGTCAGCGGTGATCAAGCGAGATAACAAGTCAATAACATCTGGGTGCATAAAGTTCGGGAAGTGAATCTTGCCCGACAAGATCTTCTCGTAAGTCTTCATGGGTGTGGTGTCATAGAAAGGAGTGTAGCCTGCTAACATTTCATAGATTAAAACTCCCAACGACCACCAATCCACCGACTTGTTGTAAGGTTTTGTAGTGATAACCTCAGGAGCAATGTAGTCGGGAGTACCACACAAAGTCCATGTAACGGTGGACACCTCTTTGGCAAAACCAAAATCTGTGATCTTGATGTGACCGTTTCGGTCCAACAAAATGTTCTCCGGCTTCAAGTCACGGTAGATGATGTCGTGGGAATGCAAATACTCCAACGCCAACACAACCTCGGCGGCGTAGAACTTGGCCACTGGGTTGGGGAATCTCTGGGACTTTCTCAAAAGCGAGAACAACTCTCCACCTTCAATGTAATCCATCACCATGAACAAGTTCTTCGAGTCCTTGAACGTACCCCACATGCGAATCAAGAATGGGTGCTCCACCAACTTCAACATTCTACGCTCGTCATTAGTGTGCTCGACCTGTTTCATCTTGACCACCTGGGCTTTCTTCAACACTTTGATGGCGTAATAACGTCCGTTATGTACCGATCTGACCAAGTGGACACGGCCGAAAGATCCCGTACCCAAAGTTCTCATGATATGGAAATCCGAGAGTGAGTACTTTCCCTTCGACACAGTTGATCTTTGCGGCAAGAGCGAGCGACTGATTGCGTCCTCATCTTGTGCTTTCTGCGATTGAGCCTGGCCTGTTGCCATTTGGGCTGGCTGATTCTGCACAGGCTGTACCTGTTCTAATTGACCAGATTGCTGTTGCTCTTGTTGTTGCTGTTGTTGCTGTTGCTGTTGTTGCTGTTGCTGCTGTTGCTGCTGTTGCTGCTGTTGCTGGGCCTGTTCCTGAGGAACAGAGTAGTAATCCATGGAGTCAATGTTGTCCAAGTGGTTGACTGTGATCTCGTGAGATTGGGTTTGAGGGGGTGCACTGGGGGAATGGTTCAGTCTAGTCAAGTGGAGCTTTTTGAGAATGCTGCTGGAAGAAGGCATGAAAGGCACCGATTAGACAATGATTGCGTCTTCGTTCTCGGCAGGTGACAATGGTTTCAACCAGCAGGTAGACACTGTGAGGGGTGATACTGACTCGGGGTGATGCTGCAAAAAGAGGACGATCAGTGCTTGCAGATAACAACAGTTGGGCACTAGAATGCTTTTGGCAATCAATTGAGTAGCGTAAATGTGGAGATACCTGGGTGTAAGTGATTGGTGGACATGTGTATTGAAGACACTCTCCAAGAAGGAGGGTGGACGGACTGGGAGGTACGGGTGGAAAGCCGAGTTGCATCAATCTCGAGGGGATCGACATGAACAACTGAGTTGCCTCTTTTAGGCGACGGAAAGCGATGTACTGGCTAATCAGACAACAGAGACAAGAAACAAAAGAAAGGTGGAGAAAAAGATTCACAAGATTTTATTCAATAGTTTCCACATCGTATTGCTGAGTATCTATGATTTCTGAGAATGCGGAGGAATTCTCGCTGCGCGCATTACTTAGTGTCGTGAGTTCTCTTATCCTGAAACTCCGTCCATGCCCATTTGCACGATGGCATAGACGTTCAACACAGAAATGAAGAGCCAAATTGCAACAACAATGATCGTAGTCAACCAGGAATTCTCCATTTGCCAGTATTGAGGCTCGTTTGCAGATCCTTCGCCTTGTTGTTCACATTCTTCCGCAGGCTTTTCCACTCGCATAATTTTTTTGCTACAGGTGAAATAGATGAGTGGGGCTGTGAGGGGAGGGAGAAGAATGGAAATGACAACCTGCGAGATGTTCAACGCGGAGTTCAATGCACTTTTGCCGATACAGAGCGAGATCACCAAACATGGGAGGATGGAAATACTTCTTGTGCAAAGTCTCCTAATCCATGGCTTGACCGTCCATTTCAAGTGACCTTCACTGACAATCTGCCCAGCTATAGTGCATACAATACCAGCGCTCTGACCACTGAACAACAACGCGACCATAAAGAGTGTTCCAACTACTGGAGCCAAAGTCTTCAGGAGCAAGTCATGGATACTGTAAAGGTCGGCATCAACAGCATCTGGGGTTCCGTAGAGTGTGGCACCAGCTAAGATCAAAATCGCAGAGTTGACAAAAAGTGCAAACGTCATGAGAGTAACCACCAATTCAATAATGGAGTACCGCAAGCAGTACTTGATGGCATGGTATGAAGGGGTGTAGATGTTGTAAAAGTAATCCAGCACCTCAGTTCCATCCTTCTCAGTTACAGTTTCCGAACGGACTTCGGTAGTAGAGGGTTCAGAAGGAGCGGATGGGACCATAGCATAGCCATGCTTCACATCGAACTCACGCAAGCGAGGCTGGACCAAACCCGACCCCAAGAAAAGAGAGTGGATCATCACCGTGGCTCCAATCACGGATGTGGCGATGGTCAAGCCTCGGTCTTCGAACATCTCTTTACTGGGAACGAAACCTCGCATGACCTGACCGAAAGGAGCCGAGCCTTTAGGCAAGTAAGCCAAAACTACAATAAAGCAAACAACAATACCAAACACAAGCACACCTACAGCGTACTCAAAGTACCGCACGAAATGTGCCAGCGGAGAATCGGCTTTGTAGGCTGCCAACACCACAAGAACATCCACAATTGTGATGACCACACCGGCTGGCAATGGAATATGCAACAAAATATTTAATGCAATGGCCGAACCAATGACTTCGGCTATGTCGGTAGCGATAATGGCACATTCTGCTAGGAACCACAACACATAATTCAACTTCTTAGGAAGATGTTCCCGACTGCACCTTGCCAAGTCATAACCAGTAACAGTACCAAGCTTAATACACAAAGACTGTAAGAAAACAGCCATGACACTTGACATGAAAGTGATGAACAATAAGGAAAATCGATTGGAGGCACCAGCGGTGACACCAGTGGCATAGTTACCAGGGTCCATGTAAGCAACCGAAACCATGATACCGGGTCCAATGAAGGAAGCATACTTTCTAGCGATGTTCCAGGTGGAACCCCATAATGATTGACGAGGGTAACCGGAAAAAGAATGCAAAGAGCTCATGATGGTAGAGAAAGAAGAAGAAATTGAAGTTGTAAAGAAACCTGTCACTAATTTCCGGAACTGCATGCAAGAAATTCTAGATTATGAGGTTGGGGATCATTTTGCACAAGGGGTAAAAAAGACTAGAATTTTTGGAACAGGATGAGAGCAATATCGAAGCAAGTCAAGCAAGATCTACGAAATCAGGAAAAAACCAACAGTAAAGATGATAACGAACAAGAGCGGGGAATCTGCTGTTGTGATATCGACATTTCCGGCTTTCCCGTCCATAAATTGCCGCTCCAGAAAATCCATAAATGGCGAAATTCCGGTATCCATTCTACCGAATAAAATAATCCATTGGGAAAATCATTCATGCTCGGTAGTCGTACTAGAGGAGCAAGATACTTGATTATCAAGGGCCGCACGCGCAAAGCGCAAATACTTCCGAAAGTTCCTCGCTTATTCATTTACTCAGATTCACTGACACTGGAAGTGCGCTGGACAAGAGGATGCCTTTTGGAAAAACTCTCCTCAAACCGCCAAGCAGCTCCTGTCTAAAGTTGAATATGTTCATAATACGAGTCTCAAAATATAACCCTGAAGTCATATGCAAGACTAAACGGTATCATCAGGCTTATTTTTTAAAGCTCTCCAGCAGAATGTCTATTGTCACCTGCACTGCGCTTATTCAACTTCTCAGTTTCCATAATTACCAATTCAGACAGAAAATGCTGAAAATAGGCAGTCTTGATAGGAGTTTCTTCGGATGCAACGGTAAGGCTGAAAGCTCATGTGAAGAACTTTGGCGATGGCTGCAACATCCAAGAGGTCCGAACTACGCCTCACGAGTTGAGGCTTATGGCAAACTCTGTCTGGCAGACAGTCACGTCCTTTGCTGAAAATATTGAAACTTGTGAGGTTTGCGAAGGCATGATCTGTAGGTTGGTCCAATAATATCGCAGGCAGATCCAACTTAAATGTGCGATCGTTAAAACTACTGTATTCTGCTCGTTTCAAGGCTCAACGAGGCTTGCGAGGTCGTGAATCGCTGTAGGGAAGGTTCCACCATCGACCTTGGTGCCATCACACACATTTGAGGGCGGGAGGACCTGAAATCAGACAAAGAAAGTTGCGGAAAGATCGGCACTTACGAGTATTGCTAGGTGCTGCACACCGATCCTCTAGAGTGAGGCTCATGTTGGACCAGGTCTGACTGGAAGACCAATCTTACAGTCTCATATTTCGGGTGCAAAAAAGTAAATAGTTGGACAACGTTGGGCTGAAGAAGATTGTGTGTAAACTGGCTGGTTAAGAGGAAAAGTAGGGTTCATCTTGGTTTAATGGTGGTCTAATGCACTGCAATGTGATGGAATGTGGAGTTAGGCACCAGGCTAGTGGGAACCTGGTGATTGGAGAAGAGCACGGAGTGGTCGTTTGAGAGCCGAACAAGAATTTGCCCAGCGTCAGGAAAATGAAGGTTGCTTTTCTCGATCCGCGGGCTATTGTCTAGGAGGTCTCGATTTCGAGACTGGGCAGTATCCTGCAAACATGGAAGGTCGTTATGTGAAAAAATAGAGCGTAAGTGAAACAATGTGGAAAAGCTTAAACACATCATGCAATCCTTCGGGACAATCTCAAGTCGATGTATTTTCCTAGCGGGTGGGTTTTTATGGTCCCGGAATGTTGGGAATGTAATAGGGCCACTAGCGCAGTGGGTGGACAAAACCTAACGTGGGGTTCCGGACCTACCCAAATACACCCAGACCTCCAGATAGGAGTTCAGTCATTCTCATAAAGAAACAGACAAAAAAGAAAGCCATGCTGAAACCCGCCTGAACCACCCCCCTTGTCTCAAAGGGTCCAAACTGACGTTAACGACTCCAAAAATCAGCATGAATAAGGATTCGGCCACCTGTCGATCATCTTACCCGCAGAGTTGCGCAGCGCATGAGGGTTGTGCCATGACGAGAGCAAATTCATGAATATTCCGGCGGCCATGCCATATTCAGCCATCCGACTGATGAAGCATTCCTGGTTCGCTTGCAGTGGTGGTAGTAGTGGTGGTGGTGTCTCGGAGTACCCGGCAAGATGGTCTAGGAACCTAACACAATGGCAGCGCAGCAGTTCCTCACCTGGCTCACGAATGGAGGTAACTGACATTAACCATGCAGCCAACCGAGCACATAACCCAGGCGAATGAAAGCTTGCCCGGATTGGGGGTTGTGCGTGATTATGGCCGTTTATAGAGATGCATGCATCAGATTATGCGGACTGCAGATGCGCGAGCAAGGCAAAACTTGCCTGATATGTACCATCCTGTTCTTCGTACTCCCATAAATACTTTGGGGATGGCCATGCTCTAATTAGAATATCCTCAAATTCACAAGCAGTTGCCCTTTAATACCTATCAAATTTGCTTTCTTCAAAAATGAAGAGTACTGACCATCTGGTGGTAGCTCTTGATGACTCCATCCCCTCAACCTCCTACATCAACGATTACAGTTTATGGAACAGACCTCAAGAAATGACTTCCGATATTGCAATACCTGCTGGTTATTCAGTGGCCGCAACCACTACAAGGACTTTTGGCTCTCGAAATTACGGAACCGACCTCAGGTCTTCTGAAGATACCCCTGCTCTTACCAACCAATGGGAGAACGTCGCCCTTGAAACTTACCCTGTTAAGAACGAGTACAATGAATCTGTAGCAGCCCTCAGTTATTTCAATAGCTTCTCCAACTTAGCCGCTGCCTCGTTAGGAGAAAATGTGGTGCCAACTGACCAAGCTGCTGACGCATTTGTGAAGCCCGACGCTGGCGTTGGTGCGTATACGTCACAACTTGCTTACAATACCAACGAGGCGATCTCTTCGGGTTACTTTGGTACACACGCAGTTGCTGCGTCGTTTGTTGACTCTGCTTCTATTGATAGTATTGGTGCTGGCGCATGGGGTCGACAGATGTTCCCTTCCGAGGTGGGCTTGATGCACCGCCACAGCTTACCTGACGTGGGAAGTGCAAGAATGGCCTATCCAGACAAGGACTACAATAATCAGACCAGCTTTGGTCTGTATGATGTTGCTCAGTTCGGAGACTCATCTTTGCTTGGTCAAGCAGTTGCGACGCCAAATCCATCCATCTTACCTGGAAATTACACTATCAACCAACGCCGTAGTGTTTCTGAAAACCTGGACAAGTCACCTGTCCAGGGCCACGGGGGCCCTACGAACTCTTGGAAGAGTAACATGGACTTCCGTATGGAGCCTATTAATAGAGATTGCTCGATCGATACCCGTGGTGAAGGAGACCATCCCTACGATACTATCCCAATGGCTTGTATGTCAGCACAAGAACGGTGGGGTCTTTACATAAAGAATAACGAGGCTATTCAAGAGCCTCAGGAGAGCATGATTTGTACCCACTGCGAGGTCAAGTTCGATGTGTTGGAGAAGTATCTTGAACATTTGGACATGGAAAAGGTGAAACACGAGAACTTCTGTCCTGACCACTCATGTTCCTTCTCAGCGATTGGTTTCCGATTCCGCTGGCTACTAAGAAGACACATCTGCAACCACCACTTAAAGACATACAATAATGACAGTGCTAAGAAACACCCAGTCAAGGTTCCTGATAAGTTACTCAAAGAGTTCCTTCGTCATGTCTACGTTTGCAACGAGCTGAAATGCTTGCGGGCGTTCTACAGACTGGACAGTTTGCTGAGGCATATGCGTCTCATCCATGGCCTGCTGAAAAGGGTATTCCGAAAAGACCGTTCCGGTAAGTGAATCATCGACCATACAGGTGGTGGGGACGATTTCCAGCGGCAAAAATAAATCTTACGGGAAAGTGTGGTGCAAATCCCAAGGAAGCCCAGTCATTTTGTTCGGGAATCGAACTAATTTGGTTCTATTCTCATATCCAGCGGCTAGGCCGCATGAAGGCAATAGCCATGATAGCGATAGTACTGCTAATTAACCCACAAAATTACGTGGTGCATATTATATGCACCACATATGTGTGACGGGTTTTATTGGGATAATTGTACATGCGGACAAATCTCCCGATATCTTATTGTTTGTCAATTGACTTCTGCACGTACAGTATAACTTTACGAGCTGGGTATAAGGAAGGGGCGAACCCCTAACAATCCTTCATAGATGATTCCGCCCGTTTTTTCTTTTTGCGCTGCCCCGGGTTACTTATCACGCCATTCAAGGGCCTTCCAGTAGTAGACTTGATGATGCATAACCTCGTCATGTTAATTTAAGTGATCTACAATGCTGCAGCCAAGCGGGCCCAGACAAAATAAGGGATTGGAAAAGATGCTTACCTTGTCGATCAGAGATCCGCACCGAAGGTCGGGCTCAAACCGACACGCACGCCTCAAGAGGGAGACTAAAGCACGCAATCCTGTAGTTAACATCAGACTGGATTACTCGAAAAGCTAGCTGAATCCGCGCCTGTCTCCACTCACGATAAATTGGATGCGATATTCTGAGTATTGGATCACCTCTCGCCAACCGAAGTTGCTGAAAGTAGTATTATAGGCTATCAAGCCGACTGGGTCGACATGATTTTTCAGGACTGGATACACAAGATTTTATTAATACGGTACACTGCAGGACCCTGCAGGACAAAACTCTACTTCATTGTTGAGTTTACTTACTCTTTCCTAAATTTAACCTCGATCGACCAGAATTCCGTCACCTCGAACATTCATAGAAGAAAAGGTCTCATTATTCAACCTACATGCAAAGATCAAAATCTTGAAAGCCCTCTTTAAGTTGAAATTAATGGCCTGACAAGTCAGTCTCTATTGAACCACTCTGTCAACACAAAATCTAAATTCTAAGGAAATACTAACCACTCTTGGTGTCCTCAAGCCATCCCAGAGGACATGAGAATATCGACCAAGCAGTGGTTAACCTAATTCTCAATGTACTCCTTGTAATCCTTTCCTCCGTCTATGATGCTCTGGATTTTGCGGAAAATATCATCGAAGTTGTTGAATTCCGTGTATGGAATGTTCTCACGACGGCAATAAGTGATCAAATCTTTACCGTGTTTGGCGAAAAGCAAATTGGTCTCTTTGGCTGCAGAGAGATCACTGACACCATCTCCACAGTAGAAAAGAGGAGGAATGTTCTCCTTTGTGTATCCGTTTTTGGTCAAATATTCCCTGATGGAGCGACTCTTGTCATGACCGAAGCCAGTGTCTGGGTCCTTGTACACAATATGCCACTTTCCAGTGGCTTCATCTACCTCTACACCGTTGGAGATAATCTCGATGTTAGCGACAGCTTCGGTGCCCACCAACCTAGTGAGAAGTGCCAGAATAATTGGAGTCATTCCACTACTCACAACAACCACAGGAATACCTCTGGCTTCACACCAGTGGTAGAATTCCTTGAAGCCTGGGTCGAGTTGCACATGTTCCAACAAGTATTCAATACACTCAGGGAACGGAGTGGGAATGGACGCCAACATTTCGGAAAAGCCATCCTTGAAGGATTTTTGGCCGTTAAGAATCTCATCATTGATTTCCAAACGACGTGGACGTCCAAACCCGAGGTTCTCAGTCAAGTAGTCATTGGAGTCTTGAAGGGTGACAGTGCCGTCCCAATCAGTGAAAACGATTGCAGGAACAGACATGGTAGATCAATAAGGGTATTCTAAATATGCGATTTGAGGTGGAAAAGGTAATGCACTGACGTGTTTCAATAGACCTTTTAATTCCTAATGGTTGACGTTCATGTGCTTATGGTTAATCGAATCGACACATACACCTGTACACCATTGGAATGTTGAGCAAACAGACCCATATCCGGAGGTACGGGTGGCAGCATTGGGCCACGTTTTTGCAAATATGCTTTTTTTAGGGGAAAGGTTGAGAAACTTGCAACAAAAAAAGACAATGATTTGAAACAAGGTCAGAGAAGACGGAGATCAAACCAGTCGAGGGGAAAGCCAACCAGATGAATATTATTTAAGCATGTAGAGCTCCAATTCTGGGAATCTTGCGCATGAAAGCAGGGGCATCTAAACCAAGGGGAGACGTGCATTAACGCTCATGATATTGGCCATAAGTTACCAGATTGACTACAGATTGGATACAGTTCGCGTATAGGAAAATGTCAGTCGGCATAGGAAGAAGCGCAATAATAAAGCAGCAGCCACTAGCCGAGTGGGCTGAGATTTTCGATGTTGCTTATAAAATTGGATTTGCTCGGTTGGTCTGTGAAAAAATAACGAAATTCTCAGATGTTTCAGACGCTCTGTGAATAGTATTGGATGTGCCGTGCATGCATGTATGCTTGACTTTTTAACATGGGGCGATGGAAGCCTGACTATACTTCAAAGACGCATAATTACTGTTTTCAGCATGGCCCCTCCCGCATTATTGTGCACCTAAAAGTTGTCTCATTTGCCACTCGTTTGTGCCATCGACTGCCTGCATGAACAACAAGATAGCGGCAGATCTGGCAGATCTCAACCTGCCAAAGCTTTATCGGATCAACCATCCAAACCTTCAACAGTCTTCCAATGTTCTGTGTGTCACAATGTTGATCTGAGCTTCGAAAATTACACAACCCCCACATCTTCACTGCGATGGACTTTCTCCAGATAACTGTAAATTTTGAAGAAAATAATTGTGATTGTTTGAACCGATCCTCATTGGTTGCAAATTGTTCATGTAAACACTTGCTAACAGTTGGCATTTGGAAATTTCGCCCCCTTAAGTCTTCAGAATCGTTTGTTACATTTTCCTTCTAAGATGCAGATGACTTCCCGATGCTATGATCTAGACTTGCTTATTTAATGCCAGTCTAAATTGCCCGGAACTCCGCCAATTGAGATTGCTCTGAGACACAAACCCATACACCCGACATTAGAGATACCCCTCGGGCAAACCAATTGATGCCTCCCCCAAGAATG
>Ga0160505_100039_pt1 | contig 116459 bp, 96 predicted proteins | sample DIDeMG_FD_108225 | JGI IMG/M metagenome (GOLD analysis project Ga0160505, IMG submission 108225) | Enriched chicken feces microbial communities from UW Madison campus, WI, USA - DID2874_E49_Stillage MG | ecosystem: Host-associated > Birds > Digestive system > Large intestine > Fecal ... | reverse complement strand
ATCTCTTTGGCTTCACTGGCATATGGTAACCCGACTTTTCCACTTAAGACAGTTGGCTCTGCTAATTGATTTCCTTCACTATCTTGGTATCTCACAGTCACTGGAGCAGCTTCACTGCGTTCGTATACATACACCACTTCCTGCGCTTCTTCACTGAAAATTCCAGAGGCATTGGCTGGCGTCTCTACTACATACCAACCAGGAATCTCTTTGGCTTCACTGGCATATGGTAACCCGACTTTGCCATTCAAAATCGTTGGGTCGCTTAATTCGTTGCCGTCTGTATCTTCATATCGGACCGTAACTGGTGCCGCATCTGAGCGATCATACACGTAGACCACTTCTTGCGCTGCCTCACTGAAAATTCCATAGGCATTATCTGGCGTCTCCACTACATACCAACCTGGGATTTCTTTGGCTTCACTGATATAAGGTAGTCCGACTTTTCCGCTTAGAATCGTTGGCTCTGTTAATTGATTCCCTTCACTATCTTGGTATTTCACAGTCACTGGTGCCGCATCACTGCGTTCGTATACATACACCACTTCCTGCGCTTCCTCATTGAAAATTCCAGAAGCATTATCTGGCGTCTCTACTACATACCAACCTGGGATTTCTTTGGCTTCACTGGCATATGGTAGTCCGACTTTGCCATTCAAAATCGTTGGGTCGCTTAATTCGTTGCCGTCTGTATCTTCATATCGGACCGTAACTGGTGCCGCATCTGAGCGATCATACACGTAGACCACTTCCTGCGCTTCTTCACCAAAGAGTCCGGAAGCATTATCTGGCGTCTCTACTACATACCAACCTGAGATTTCTTTGGCTTCACTGGTATATGGCAATCCGACTTTGCCATTCAAAATCGTTGGGTCGCTTAACTCATTGCCGTCTGTATCTTTATATCTGACTGTGACTGGTGCCGCATCTGAACGCTCATAAACATAGACCACTTCTTGTGCTTCTTCAGTAAATACACCGACTGCATTATCTGGTATTTTGACCACGTTCCAGCCCGTGATCTCTTTCGGATTGCTTTCATAAACCATACCGACTTTTCCACTTAAAACCGTTGGTTCACTCAGCTGTTCGCCTTCAGAATTCTGATACTTGACTGTTACAGGAGCTGCATCTATTAAATTGGGCTGCCAAACATACGTATCGGAGTCAGTTTCTCCATTGTAGTTTGCCATTAACTCGGAAGCCGACCAAATATTTAGCCCATTCGGGAAATCTATTGATCCTGTTCCAACATTGACCCATTTTCCTGTATAAATTTCTGATGAAATTGGACTAGGCAACATTGCATTTGTATAAAATGAAAATGACTGTCCTAATCTGATGATCTTCAACGATTGCATACCGCTAAACATAGAAGACATATTCGTTACCTTACTGGTATCGAAACTTGATATATCCAGACTAGAGACTCTATTTAAGCCCTGAAACATTCGATCCATATTCGTTACTTGGCTAGTATCAAAATTGCTTAGATCCATACTGAATGTATCGAGATCACTTCTTCTTAGGTTTGCGAACATCAAAGACATGTCCGTAACATTTCTCGTATCAAAATTGCTTAAATCAAATTTATCGATATTAATCACATTCGCGAACATCAAAGACATATTCGTTACATTTCTTGTATCAAAATTGGAGACGTCCAAACTAGTCAAATCGAACAGTCCATTGAACATCGCATACATATTAGTAACGTTACTTGTATCAAAGTTGGATACATCGAGCTTTGTTAACCCTCGAGTATTATTAAACATGCCAGACATATTCGTTACTCGGCTAGTATCCAGCTTGTCCAAGCCTTCTATTTCAGTAAGGTCAGCCCACGTACCGCCGGAGTTACCAAATAAATAAGAAGAATCCTCACCAGCAATAACATTCCCCTCGAACACAATTTTTTTAACCCTATACCGGGACCAAGGGTTAATCTCAGAAGTAGATCGGAATGTTCCAGATCCGATATGGAGAACTCCGTCATAAGTGATATACCAATCTGAAGTACCATAAGTTCCCGAGGCCATATTTTCAGTAGGATCTTCAGTAGTTTGATTCTCTATTGCATCTGTTTCATTTTGACTTCTAACTTCATTCTCACTTGAAGAAGAAGTCGATTCGTTCAGTTCGACAGGTTCTGAACTATCTGATTGACTAAGTTCACTGGGCTCTGTATTCCTTCCATCATTATCTTTCGTTGAATGAATGTGTTCATCCTTACTATCACGAGACATTAAAGTTTCTTCTTGTTCCACAGCGATCGTGCTCTCTACTGTATCCTGTATAGAAACAGTATCTTCAGTCACTGAATCAGCGCTAACAACCATTGTCCATGGCGCTTGATTTAACAACAAGCCTCCCAACAATAGTATCCTGCTACACTTTCCCATACCAAGTCATCCTTTCTCTTTTAGTCTTTCTCTTTAGTATCCATATTCCGATTATCATCAATGGATGTTATTACCTACATGTTTTGTATTGTCTCTGTGCTAAAGGTGTTTTGTTAATCAAACCATGCGCTTTACCTGCTGATTCGCTTTCAAGCTTTCAATAAGGTTCGATCTAAAGAATTTTCTTTAAAAAGTTGTTCCCAACCCTCAACTTCGACAAATGGATTTTCTGAGGCTTTCTGTATGCATGTACCTTCTTCTAGTGCCAAAAATCTTCGTTTTTTAGATAATAGTTTCTCATTTAGACATTTTTTCGACAAAAATCTATAATTCAAGTTTTGTAAGACATTCGAAGTTTTCGGATGTCTATTTTCGTGTTGTCCCAAAAACGAAGGTTTTTGAGACAGATAGATTATTTTACATTCTCTGAATATATTACTATTCATCGCAGCTTTCTCTTAATCAACTATTTCTCCAGACAGTGAAATAGTTGATTTGCTTTTTACTCCAACCTTATCTACAGTTCCAAATCAAATCGCTTCGCCTATCCTTGCTTTTTTTGTTAAGATAAAGAAATAATGAGTAAGAATTTAGGTGATGATTTATGCGACTGTTGTTTTTCTTTTTCCTTTTCACATTTTTGATTGGATTTCTCTTCTATTTATTGACCCGTCGCACGATCGCCGAAGTCTATCATGAATTGACCGATAAGAACCGCTTCTTTCGAGGCATCAAAGCTTTCTTCATTGGAATTTATCGCATTTTGACTTCTGTTTAAAAAAAACTGTCCAACAACAGATCTCTTGATCGTTGCTGGACAGTTTTTTGTTTGATTCGTCTTCTATTTCAATGGTTTCCATTGCCAATCTTGGACTTCAGCAATGTCATAGCCATTCTCACGGATAAAGTCATGGTGATAGGCAACCGTCTCTGTCATTCGTTGCGCAAAGTCGGCAGCTTGTTCGCCATAGACCCACTCAGCGCCGTCTTTCGCTAAATGGAAGCGATCAAGTTCAGATAAGATCCGCATGTCAAATGGTGTGGTGATATCGCCATTTTCACGATAGCCATGAATATGCAGACGCTGATTCTTGCGGCCGAAGAAAATGTCCCGAATCAGTCCTTCATAGCCATGGAAAGCAAAAATGATTGGCTTGTCCTTAGTAAAGTAAGCCTCAAATTCTTCATCTGTCAATCCACGAGGATCGACATCCGGATGACGTATTTTCAATAAATCAACAACATTGATAAAGCGGATTTTCAACTCTGGAAACGCCTCATTCAGCAGGCTTACAGCAGCGAGAGCTTCTAAATTTGGCTCTGTCCCTGCTGCAGCGATCACCAAATCAGGTTCTCCTTGGTCTGTTGAAGCCCAATCAATGATCTTTAAGCCGTCTTTTACCAATATCTCCGCTTCTTCTGCCGTATAAAACTGCGGCCGAGGATGTTTCGAAGAAACAATCAGATTGATCTGTTCTTCAGTTTGGAATGTTTCTGCCATTACAGCCATCAAGCTATTGGCATCTGCTGGTAGATAGACCCGTACGAATTCCGCTTTTTTCTCAGCGATATGTGTCATGATCCCTGGGTCTTGATGGGTATACCCATTATGGTCTTGCTGGAATACGGTTGAGGAAGCAATCAAATTCAATGACGGATAGGCATGGCGCCAAGGCAATTCTTTCGATTTACGCGTCCACTTAAAGTGCTGAGTGATCATGGAATCAACCACTCGCAAGAAAGATTCATAGCTAGCAAAAAAGCCATGACGCCCAGTTAAGACGTAGCCTTCTAGGAAGCCTTCTGCTTGATGCTCCGATAATTGGGAATCAATCACCCGTCCGGTAGCACTTAGCCATTCATCATAGTTTGGCTGTTTTGGTTCTAACCATTGGCGATTTGTCACTTCAAAAACATGGTTCAAACGATTGGATTTGGCTTCATCCGGACCAAAGATTCTAAAATTAGTCGGGTTTTCAACAATCAAATCCCGAGCAAACTTTCCGAACTCCATCATGTCTTGAGCAGTGGTTGAGCCAGGAACACCAATATCGATCGCATGCTGTCGCCAATCGGTGATTTTCAACGGTTGAGGATCGATTCCCCCGTTAGTGATGGGATTCATTGCCATCCGTTGCTGTCCTTTCGGCGCGAGTTCTTGAATCTCAGCCTTGATGCGGCCAGATTCATCAAAGAGTTCTTCTGGCTTATACGATTTCAGCCAATCGATTAGTGCATCCACGTGCTCCATCTGATGCGCATTGACTGGGATAGGTACTTGGTGGGCGCGAAAACCGCCTTCAATCGGCTCTCCCTCCCAAATTTTTGGTCCTGTCCATCCTTTAGGTGTGCGCACGATCAGAACAGGCCAGTGGGGCATGACTGCTTCATCAGCTTTTCCTTGACGAGCTTTGGTTTGAATCGCTTTGATCTGCTCAACGGCGCGGTCCAATGCTCTCGCCATTTGCGGATGAACAGTAGCAGGATCATCTCCCTCAACAAAATAAGGTGTCCAACCCATTCCTTCAAAATACTTGGTTAGGTCTTCATCCGATTTGCGAGCCAGAATCGTTGGATTAGAGATTTTAGCACCGTTCAGATGTAAGATCGGCAGAACAGCCCCATCATTTACCGGATTGATAAATGTATTAGAAAACCAGCTGCCCGCTAACGGACCGGTTTCAGCTTCGCCATCTCCAACCACAACAGCAGCGATCACATCAGGATTATCAAGGACAGCTCCTGTTCCATGCGCGATGGAATAACCTAGTTCGCCCCCTTCATGGATCGATCCTGGTGTTTCTGGTGCCGCATGGGAAGCAATTCCTCCTGGGAAGGAAAAAATTTTGAAAAGATGCTGCATCCCGGCCTCATCTTGGGTTACTTCTGGATAGATTTCCGTATAACTTCCATCTAGATAGGCATTCGAAACCATCACCTGACCTCCATGACCAGGTCCTTCAATGTAGAACATATTCAAATCATATTTATTGATGACACGATTCAAGTGGGTGTAGATAAAATTCTGACCAACAATGGTGCCCCAGTGACCAATCGGATTGACTTTCAGATCTTTTTCTTCAATGGGCCGCCGTAACAGTGGATTGTCTTTCAAATAGATTTGTCCGACAGAAAGATAGTTGGCTGCCCGCCACCAAGCATTCATTTTGTCAAAATACTCTTGGGTATCAAATGTTGTCTCCATACTACTCCTCCTTGCTTTCTCTTAATTAAAAGTCTATGCGTCTCGATTTTAAAAGTCAATTTTGCTGATTGTACACCTTGCATCTCTCTTATGATTTGTCTGCTTCAGCACAAGAAAAAACAAGACCAGAGTTCCTCCCAACATGTTTCAGTATGAGAGGGTTTGGTCTTGTCAGTGTTGGCTCTTTTCTGTTGTCTTGTCTACTTTTTTAATAGCTACTTGATCGTCACATAGTCCAAACCAACGAGTTTTGCCCACGTCTCGATTTGATCTGACGTCAACGCTAATGAAACAACCGTATGATGTCCGCCTCCCGTTTCGATCCATTGTTTGACTCCTTGATGAAAGTCGGGACGAGGCGTCCACATCACGCGAGCCACCGGCAATTTAGGTGCGGCTTCTGTTGGCTCAAAAGCATCGACTTCATTGATCAATAATTTATAGTGAGTGCCAAAGTCGGCCATAGATACAACTACTCCTGCGCCACCTTGTCCGTCAAAGACTAATCGTGCTGGGTCTTCTCGATCCCCCATTGATAGCGGCGAAACGACGATTTTTGGTTTATTGACAGCCAATACTGGATCCACTTCCATCATATGCGACTGCAAGATGGCTTCTTTGCCTTCGGTCAACTCATAGGTATAGTCTTCCATAAAACCGGTTGCTTTATTATGTGCCATGATCTTCATAAGACGATCGATGGCTGCTGTTTTCCAGTCACCTTCACCAGCAAATCCGTATCCTTCCGCCATGAGTCGCTGTACAGCTAATCCTGGTAGCTGTTGCATGCCATAAAGATCTTCAAAGTTGGTCGTAAACGCACTATAGCCTCCTGCTTCTAAGAAACGGCGGATGCCGATTTCTTGTTTGGCCTGTACTTTCACATGTGCTTCCCAGATTGCGGCTTCATAATCTCCCTGATCAAACTCATACAAATTACGGTATTCTTCAAACAAGTCATTGATCTCTTCATCGGTCACAGCATCGATTACTTGAACAAGATCACCAATGCCAAAGTAATCCACGGTCCAACCAAATTGGATTTGTGCTTCGACTTTGTCCCCTTCTGTTACCCCAACATTGCGCATGTTGTCGCCGAAACGAGCGACTTTGATAGCAAAACTTTCATTGTAAGCAACCGCCACATCCATCCAAGCTGCGATTTCTTTTTGGACCGTCTCTTTTTTCCAATAACCGACAACGATTTTGTTTTGTTTCTGCAAACGCGCATTGATAAAACCATATTCGCGATCCCCATGGGCTGCCTGATTCAAATTCATAAAGTCCATATCGATGGTCTCCCAAGGAATGCGTTCATTGTATTGAGTCGCCAAATGAAGCAATGGTTTTTGCAGCAGTTTCGTTCCCCGGATCCACATTTTTGCTGGTGAGAAGGTATGCATCCAAGTAATGACACCAGCTACTTCATCCCGATAATTGACTTCCTTCATGATCTTTGTAATCGTGTCCGCAGTGACTGCCAATTCTTGTAAAACGACTGGATAAGGCAGATTTCCACTGTCATTCAAGCGTTTGACCATTTCAGCTGCATGATCGCGGACTTCTTGCAAGGCTTCTTCCCCATATAAGTGCTGAGATCCTACAACGAACCAAAATTCTTTTTTACTGATTGCTAACATATTGTCTGCTCCTTCTTGATTATTTTTGCCCATAGTAGGCATCTTTGCCATGTTTTCGTAGATAATGCTTGTCAAGGATGCGCTGCGGCAGTTCCGGTGCATAACTATTGATCTGACGCGTCACAACGTTCATCTTTGCTACTTCTTCTAAAACGACTGCGTTCATGACTGCACTTTGAGCATCTTTGCCCCAAGTGAATGGACCATGTCCCTGCAGCAAGACGCCGGGAATCTCTAAAGGTTGGATACCGCGTTCCTGGAAAGTTTCAACAATCACGTTTCCAGTCTCTGCTTCATAACCACGGTCAATTTCTTCCTGTGTCAAAAAGCGCGCACAAGGGACACTGCCATAAAAGGTGTCAGCGTGGGTCGTGCCCATTGCCGGCAAATCAACTCCTGCCTGTGCCCAACTTGTTGCCCAAGTGGAGTGGGTATGGACGATGCCGCCAATTTCTGGAAACGCTCGATACAATACAGCGTGAGTAGGGGTATCAGAAGAAGGATTCATCTTTCCTTCAACAACGTTCCCCTCAAAATCGCAGACCACCATATCACTAGCTTGCATCGTTTCATAATCAACCCCACTAGGTTTGATCACAAATAGCTGCTGGCTGCGGTCAACGGCAGACACATTGCCCCAAGTGTATTTGATCAAGCCCTGTTTTGGCAGAGCTAAATTGGCTTGGAAGACGGCTTCTTTCAATTGTTCTAACAAATGACTCACCTCTATTTTTGTTTTAAATCAATCCATCGATCGCTGCTTGCTCGATCGGCAGACCGTGTTGGTAGCGCTTAACAAACTCAGTAAAACCAACTATATCCTCAGGTAATGGCGCTAAAGTTGTCCCTTCTTTTCCTTGGAAAACTCTGGATAAAAAGACTGTAAGTGTTTCTTCTACCGATTTTTTTTTCATAAATGCTGCCAGTAAAGCGATGCCCCAAGCACCACCTTCTCCTGCTGTTTCCATCACCGTCACTGGTGCTTCCATCGCAGCAGCCAACACCCGCTGCGCAACAGTCGGAGTCTTGAAAATCCCTCCGTGTCCTACGATTCGGTCGATCTTGACTTGTTCTTTAGTTAGGATATCCATCCCGATCTTCATCGCACCAAACGCACTAAACAAATGGAGCCGCATAAAGTTTGCTAAAGTAAAGCGGCTTTCTGGGGAGCGAACAAACAATGGTCTACCAGCTGCTATTTTTGTAATATTCTCTCCTGAGTAATACCCATAAGACAACAACCCACCACAGTCAGGATCTCCTTTCAGTGCTTGGTTGAACAATGTCGTAAACAGAGCTTCTGTGCTCATTTCGACCCCTGCTGCTTCTACAAATTCCCGAAAAACTTTGACCCATGCATTGATCTCCGAAGTACAATTATTCGTATGAACCATGCCAACTAAATCTCCTGCTGGCGTTGTTACCAGATCAATTTCTGGATAGACTTTAGAGAGACCGCTTTCAAGAACGATCATAGCAAAAGCTGATGTTCCGGCAGAGACATTTCCACTCCTTTGCGCAACACTATTCGTCGCAACCATTCCGGTTCCCGCATCTCCTTCGGGTGGACAGAATGGAATACCCGGCAACAATGTTCCTGTTGGATCTAACCGCAAAGCACCTGCTGCCGACAAAGTGCCTGCTGCTTCACCAGCCACTAAGACTTTGGGCAAAATATCTGCTAACTGCCAAGGTAAATTTTCTGGAAGGATCAGATCATCAAACTGGGCCATCATCTGTCGATCATAGTCTTTTTGTAGGCTGTCGATTGGGAACATTCCCGAGGCATCCCCAATACCGATTACTTTTTCACCTGTCAGCTGCCAATGAACATAGCCCGCTAATGTCGTCAAAAAGTTGACTTCCGGTATATGCGCTTCTTGATTCAAAATGGCTTGGTACAGATGAGCGATACTCCAGCGTTGCGGAATATTGTATTGGAACAATTCAGTTAGAGCCTTTTCGGCTGCTTCTGTGCTGGCATTGCGCCAAGTGCGGAAAGGCACCAATAACTGATCATTCTCATCAAAAGCGAGATACCCATGCATCATAGCGGAAAAACCAATTGAACCAATTCTCGTCAAAGGTTCCCCGTATCGGGATTGAACAGAAGCTGCTAATGCTTGATAGCTTTCTTGGATTCCTTGCCAGACAGATGCCAAAGAATAGGTCCAGACACCATCTAATAACTGACTCTCCCACTCATAACTACCGGTTGCGATGGTTTGAAATTGCTCATCGATCAAGACAGCTTTAATTCTTGTGGATCCTAACTCGATTCCAAGTGCCGTGCGCCCTTCTTGAATCGCTTCACTTATTTGCTGCTCCATTTCTCTTCTCTCCTTTTGAATTTTGATATACATGAAATCACGAATGGCTCATGACGGAGCCGCGAACAATCAATTCTGGCTCATAATAAAACGTTTCTTCCAACGTAGTTCCTGAGGTGACCCATTGTGCCGCTAAAATCCCCATCTCTTCCTTTGGGTGAGCCAGTGTGGTTATTCCTGGTGAAGTCAATGTACTTAAAGGTGAATCATCATTTCCTACAATTGAATAATCTTCTGGTACACGCTTTCCATTGGCTTCTAATTGCTGGATCAACCCATGTGCAATTTCATCGTTATAACAGACGATTCCAGTGATCTCATTCGATTGGTTCAACCGGTCAATCGCTTGTGCAATGACAGCCTCTTTGGTTTCTGTGGTATAAGTCACGACATCTTCAGCAGCAAATGTTTTCTTTGCTTGTTCCAAAGCTTTGACAAAACCTTTCATCCGATATTTCCCTTGTAAATCATCAATTTTAGTGATCAGCATCAAGTGTTGATGCTGCTGTTCCAATAAATAATTCGTGGCTAGATAGCCTGAACGAGTGTCATTGACACAAATATGAGGCAGATCCAGTTCTTCATAGTAGGCATTGATCATCACTAGCGGAATCCCTGCTTCTTTCAATGCCATGTAGTAGGCCAAATTGGGATTGTATTGACTGCTCTTCGTCGGTTCAACGATTAAGCCATCTACTCCTTGGTCCATCATTTGTTGAAAGCAAGCTCGTTCTTGTTCATGGTCATTATTTGTTGATCCCAACAGCAAAGAATAGCCTTGTTCCCGCAATGTCTGCTCGACTCCGCGCATAATTGAAGGGAAGATATAATCCGACAGATACGTCATGATGATGCCAATCGTTTTATGGCTGCGTTGCGGAAGATTCTCAGGTTTTGAAACGTACGTACCAGATCCTCTTTCCTTACGTAAATAGCCTTCGTTTACTAGCAAAGCAATCGCTTGTCGCACGGTATGTCGGCTCAAATGATATTCTTCTTGTAATACAGCCTCCGAAGGAATCGTCATTCCTTCTTTATAGGTTCCTAAACGGATGTTTTCCCGTAATTCATTCGCAAGTTGTTCGTACTTCGTTGTCATATTAATCCCATCTTTCGAAAGTTGTCCGTACATATAGTATATTTGGAATGCGCTTTCTTGTCAATGTAATTTTGTAAAAATCAATTTTTTACCTGAAGCAGAAATATAATAGTCAGTGGCAGCCTCTGCTAAATGCACGATTCGATCAATTGCAACTGTTCAGAAAAGATGAATTGCTATACAATAAATGACAACGACAGCAAAGGAGGTTCTTCCTATTTTCTCTTTTAAAGATATTAAAGAAAATTACCCAAACGCTGCTTTGCATCCAGCAAAATCAACAGATCCAGGAATCGAATCGATTCCATTTGGTCAGAAATTCATCTGGCTGCCTACTGCCGATCTATCGGCAAAAGAAAGAATCATGCTGCAATTAGGCAGCGGTGCACTGTTTCCGGTAATCGACAACCGTTTTCGACCATGGTACCCGATTTTATTTGAACATCAGCCGATAAATGAGACCGGTGATTATCGCTTGTTGCAAGTGAAATTTACGAGTGGGATCGATTTATTGCAGACTGAGTGGCTGCAAGAGATCCAGCAAATGCTCCCCCATGTCGTCGACCTCTTTTTTGTTACCGAAGACAGTGCGTTGATTGTTGAACAGCGGGCTGGTGAGAACTTGCGCTTAGATGAACTGGATGGTTTATTTGTTGCTTTAGATATGGATTTTGACTGCTACTCGCATTTATTTGTAGGGCCGTTTCACCATTCGAGCCATGATTTCACACTTCTGCTGACTGAAGAAATGACTCTTTTTCAACAATTGACTCGACAAACCAATTTAAAAAGTTTGGATCTGGCTACATCTCTGATCCATTTGCTAAGCACTGCCGGTTCCGACTATCAACTATTATTTCGAACACTTTATCAGGATTGGTTTCAGGAAAGCGATCTTATCCATTTGATCGAGTCGCTGTGGAAAAATCAAGGAAATGCCAGTTCTACAGCCAAGTCACTCTTCATGCATCGCAATACACTACTTTATAAGATCGATAAATTCCAAAGTATGACTAATCTGAACTTAAAAGAAATGGATGATCTGCTGCTGTGCTATTTTCTTATCAAAAATTTCGCTCATCCAGCCGATTGAACAACTTGCACAAGAAAACGTTTTTTTTCTTGTGCATATTTCCGTTGCTGAATCAAAGCGTTTTCATTTATGATACAGGTGTAAACTAAATGGAAAGAGGTAATCCTAATGGTAGAAATGGCTCTGAAACACGTGCATAAAAAATACGACAACAATGATAATTATTCTGTAACAGATTTTAATTTAGATATTTCTGATCGCGAGTTTATTGTTTTTGTTGGACCTTCCGGTTGCGGAAAGTCAACAACGCTGCGGATGATCGCTGGATTAGAAGATATTTCTGAAGGAGAATTATCCATCGGCGGCAAAGTAATGAACGATGTCGCACCAAAAGATCGTGATATTGCCATGGTATTCCAGAACTATGCGTTGTATCCACATATGACAGTTTTCAACAACATGGCTTTCGGATTGAAATTACGTAAATACGATAAAGAAGAAATCAAAAAACGGGTAGAAAATGCTGCCGAGATCTTAGGATTGACAGAATATCTAGACCGTAAACCAGCCGCACTATCTGGTGGACAACGTCAACGGGTAGCTTTGGGTCGTGCCATCGTACGTGATGCCAAAGTCTTCTTGATGGATGAACCTTTGTCAAACTTAGATGCGAAATTGCGGGTAGCAATGCGTGCGGAGATTGCGAAACTGCATCAACGTCTTGAAACAACTACGATTTATGTAACCCATGACCAAACAGAAGCGATGACAATGGCAGACCGAATCGTTATTATGAAAGACGGATTTATTCAACAAATCGGTTCACCGAAAGAAGTGTACAACTCACCTAAAAATATGTTTGTTGCCGGCTTTATCGGTTCACCTGCTATGAACTTCTTTACAGTTACTTTGAAAAACGGCATGATCTCAGACGGCCATGGATTAAACTTACGTATTCCTGAAGGCAAAAACAAAGTCCTTATCGAAAAAGGGTACGAAGGCAAGGAATTAGTCTTTGGTATCCGTCCAGAAGATATCCACAGCGAACAAATCGCATTGGAAGCTTCACCAGAAGCAACTGTCCGTGCAGAAGTAGTCGTTTCTGAACTGCTTGGTGCTGAAACAATGCTTTATACAAAGATTGGTTCCACTGAGTTTATCTCTAAAGTAGATGCTCGTGACTTCCATCGTCCAGGTGAAGTGATTGATCTTGCTTTCAACATCAACAAAGCCCACTTCTTTGATAAGACATCTGAGAATGTGATCACGTTACCTTAATTTGTAGTTTTCTTGCACTGTCCTTGGTTTGCCCCCTAGACAGTTGCAATTAACTAATATCCACTTTTATTCCTTATTTGTATCCCCTGAAAACAGACAGCTCTGCGGCTGTCTGTTTTTGGGTGGATTCTCTTTAGGTGAAGGGACTACTTTGAAGCTCTCTTCTCAAGAAAGCGTACATAAAATTTTTTGATCGTTGGGTATTGACGATATGCCAAGAAAACAACTTTGATTCTTTTAGTAGTAACTGGGTCGACATCAATGATTTTCTTATACCCGACAGTTCCGCATTCTGCTAAAAAGCAATCCTTGCCATCTTTTTCATAATAAAGTACTGCTTTTTCAATTCTCTGACTCTCGCGGATTTCTTCTTGTAAAATCACTGTATTGATTTGTGTTGGTTGTGCAAAAGTCACTGTTACCCACGGCTCATGATCGTTATCCGCAGGTTGCCAATACGTCTTCTTTGATGAGGTAACCTTCTGCAGGCTTTCTTGATCCCAGGGTGATTTTTGGGAAGAAGCTGTGATCTGTCCTTGGTACAACGGCTGATCCGTTTGTAATGGCCGTAGATATTGCCCTAATTGCATCAGTGACTGCTGATCTTTCGGGTGGATCGCCCCATTGGGCATTGGCGGAACATTTAATAAAAATACCGCGTTTCCTCCTACCGCTTTCCGATACAAAGAAAATAATGTTTCGGCACTTTTCACTGCTGTATCCTCTTCCGGATGATAAAACCAGCCGGGTCTGATTGATAGATTGACCTCTGCGGGATACCAGACTAAATCTCTGTTGGAATCGTAGTTTCTCAATACAGATCGGCTACCTAAATCTTCTGCCATACTTGAGATTGTCGTCCGGAATTCTGCTGTGTCTGTTTGTTGTGATTTTTCGGCCGTCTTTTCGGCATCCAATAGCTCACGGGGAACGACACTCCACTCATTCTGCCTTGTGTGCCCGGCTTCATTTCCGATCCAGCGAACATCTGGACCGCAAACGGCAATCACAGCATCCGGCTGTAATTGCCGAATCTGTTGATAATATCTTTGCCAGTCATAAAACTGCCGCTTTCCGTTAGGTCCTTCTCCATTGGCTCCATCAAGCCACACTTCTGCTATTTCACCATACTGCGTCAATAATTCTGTCAATTGACCCACATACACCTCGTTATAGGCCTGTCCGGTGCCGTAGCTTGCGGCGTGCTGATCCCACGGAGAAAGATAGATGCCAAACGCCATCCCTGCTTCTTGACAAGCCTCCGACAATTCTTTGACTAAATCTCCTTTGCCATTTTTCCAAGGTGTATAAGCGACTGTCTGCTGCGAATAGTTGCTGGGCCATAAACAGAAGCCATCATGGTGCTTACAGGTTAAGATCATCCCTTTCATCCCACTGCATTTGCAAAGCGTGACCCACTCTTTACAGTCCACTGCTTGCGGGTCAAATAGTGCTAAGGATTCTCTCCCATTTCCCCATTCCCGATTCGTCATGGTATTCAAGCCAAAATGAATAAAGCCATAAAATTCCCGTGCTTGCCATAGTAGTTGACGGTAACTCGGACGGATCGCCGTCAATTCTTCAACTTTCATCGCACTTCCCCTTTCTCCAACTGATTGTCAGCAAACTGGAACCCATTCAGATAAGTGTTCTTACTGGCGATGGCTCACTAACCGCAGTTGTTTTGTTTTTGGTCTTTACAGCAAATAGAGTAGTAGATGCCAAATGAATTGACAAGCCACTACTCTAAATTACATAGTTTAGTTTGTTTCACATAGTTTTTTTCCACAGGTTGCGTTCAGGATTGCAACACCAGAATAGCCGAGAACTAATTCAACTGCAATAATGTTAAACTATCTGCTAAGACCGCTTCACCATCAAGAAGCTCGTAATCTTCTGGTGTGATTAGTTTATACGGAACTGCTTTATAGTTCAAAAAATCTTTTAAGCGATTGATTTCATATTTCGATTGTGGTCCAATCAGTAATGCATCAACAGTCTGATTTTGAATGATTTGTTCAGCAATGATTGCTGGTGCTGAATAAATATGGACAGTTATTCCTTGTTCATCCGCTGCTCGCTGCATGTTTTTCACTAATAGACCTGTTGTGATGCCTGCTGTACAGATCAATAAGATCGTCTTTTGTGCTTCTGTCCCCATATTTACAGCCTCCTAAGATATTTTCTTTTTCTTATTATAAATATCTAAGACAACTGCTAACAGCAAGATCAATCCTTTGATTGCCTGTTGCCAGTCGACCCCTACACCTAGAATCGACATCCCATTATTCAGTACTCCCATCACTAATCCGCCGACGATCGCACCCATGATCGTTCCGATTCCGCCAGAAGTTGAGGCACCGCCAAAATAAACGGCAGCCATGGCATCCAGTTCCATAGAGGTTCCTGCTTGTGGTGTCGCAGCGTTCAATCGGGCAGCCAAAACCAAACCTGCCAATGCCGCCATCGCGCCCATATTGACAAAGACCCAGAAAGTGATTTTTTTCGTTTTGATTCCTGACAGTTCAGCGGCTTTCCTATTTCCACCAGTTGCATAGATTTGACGACCGGCAACTGTTTTATTTGTTAAGAATCCATATGCTGCGACGATGACTCCTAATAAAATCAAGATGATCGGGTAACCCTGATAAGAAGCGAACACATAAGTTGCGCCAATGAAAACGACGCCGATGAAAAGAGCTTTGAACAAAAAGGTACTGGTGGACTCTACTTCAAACAAATTTTTCTTGCGGCGTTCCCGGGTTCGCCATTGACCAAAAATCAATAGTGCCGTGATACCGACACCGATAATCATTGAAAGGAGATGAATATGATCGCTGCTGACAATATCAGGTAAATAGCCTGTTGAAATTTTTTGAAACGAGGTAGGAAATGGTGCTAAAGATTGTCCTCCCAGAACGACTTGAGTCAATCCACGGAACATCAACAGTCCAGACAACGTAACAATAAAAGCAGGAATCCCCACATAAGCTACCCAGAAACCTTGCCAAGCGCCAATCAACGCACCAATCAGTACACATAATGGCACAGCCACCCAGGGACTCATGCCATTATTGACCATCAAGACGCCGGCGATTGCGCCAACAAACGCCATGACAGATCCGACAGACAAATCGACATGCCCTAACAAGACAACTAGTAACATCCCCGCAGCTAAAACCAATATATGACTATTTTGCAAAACAAGATTGGTGATGTTCAATGGTCGCCAGAAAATACCATCTGTCATTGCTTGAAAGGCAATCAATAAGACGACCAGGATAATAATCATGCTGTATTTGCTAAAAATCTCTAACGCTTTGTCTTTGATAGAATGTTTTTGCACTTTTTTTAATTTATTCGTTGTTTCCATCCTAAACCCCACTCTCTTCTAATGTCATCAAGTTCATCAGCAGTTCTTGATCCGCATCTTGCCGCAATACTTCTCCTGTAAAACGCCCTTCATTCATCGTATAGATCCGGTCACACATACCCAAAAGTTCCGGCAGCTCGGAGGAAATGATACAGATTGCTTTACCCGCAGATGCCATTTCTTCAATGATCGTATAAATTTCATATTTTGCTCCAACATCGATTCCTCGTGTTGGCTCATCTAAAAATAAAATATCCGGTTCCGTCATCAACCACTTAGCCAAAACAACTTTTTGCTGGTTTCCGCCGCTAAGGCTGCCAACATTTTGATAGATTGAATTGGTTTTCGTCCGCATTTTTTTGCGGTATTCTTCTGCCAAAATTACTTCTTTCTCTTTGTCCAAAACACCGTTGCGACTGATTTTATTCAGACTAGCAATCGTTGTGTTCTCCCGAATGTCCATCAATAGATTAAGTCCTAATGCTTTACGGTCCTCTGAGACATACGCAAGCCCATTTCTAACGGCAGCTGGAACATCTTTTACGGAGATTTGTTGCCCTTCTTTATAGACTTCGCCCGTGATATTGCTGCCATAGGAATGCCCAAAGACACTCATCGCAAATTCTGTTCGTCCCGCGCCCATAAGCCCAGCAATGCCGATGATTTCTCCTTTGCGGATCATCAAATTGAGGTCTTCGTTCACGATTCGATTTGTATCGATAGGATGATGAACGGTCCAATTCTTCACTTCAAAAAAAGGATCACCAATCTGGGGATGCCGTTCCGGATAGCGATTCGTCAAGTCACGACCAACCATCCCGCGAATGATTCGCTCTTCAGAAATCTGATTGCCAGCCATCGTTTCAATGGTTTGTCCATCGCGCAAAATCGTGATGCGATCGGCGACATTGACTATTTCATTCAACTTATGAGAAATAATGATGGAAGTAATCCCTTGATTACGAAATTCTTTGATCAATTCTAGTAAATTGGCACTTTCTTCTTCATTCAGAGCGGCTGTTGGTTCATCTAAAATCAATAATCGGACTGATTTAGAAAATGCTTTGGCGATCTCTACTAGCTGCTGCTGCCCTACACCGATTTGTGAAACCAATGTATTAGGATCAAGACGCAAGCCAACTGTTTTTAATAAATTATCGGTCTTCTTTTCTGTGATATTCCAATCGATGATGCCATTTTTGGCTTGTTCATTTCCTAAAAAAATATTCTCTTTGATGGATAAATAAGGACTTAAAGCCAGCTCTTGATGAATGATTACGATCCCTTTTTCTTCGCTATCTCGTAAATCTTTAAATTTACAGAGCTCTCCTTCGTAATATATTTCACCTTCATACGTGCCATGTGGATACAAACCGCTTAGCACATTCATCAATGTAGATTTTCCTGCGCCGTTTTCACCACATAGCGCATGGATCTCACCACGTTCGATCGAAAGATTTACATTGCTTAATGCTCGTACGCCTGAAAATTCTTTGACGATATTCTTCATTTCGAGAATATAATCTGCCATGTCCTTTCACCCTTTTCTTTTTATGTAGTCAGAGATTCTGCAGAAGAAATAAAATGATCCATTCAAAAGAACGGCTCTTTGACAAACAAGAAAGAACAGGGCAAAACATTGGAGTATCCGCTGATCTGCCCCGATCATTATCCCTTCAGCTGCTCTTTTACCTTTTTTGCGCTTTTGACAGCCCCACTGTCAACAACTAGCCCAGATCTTTTTCCGTGTAATAGTCACTGTCCACAAGCTCTTCTTTATAATTGCTGCTATCTACAGAGACTGGATTAGATAGATAGGTCGGTACCACTTTGACCCCATTGTCATAAGTTTCGGTATCATTGACTGGGACTTCTTCGCCATTGGCGATTGCTTCGATCATTTCGATCGTGTTTTTGGCTAGAACTCGGGTATCTTTGAAAATCGTTTGCGTTTGTTCTCCAGCAATGATCGATTTAACTCCAGCAATGGTTGCATCTTGTCCTGTAATTACAGGTAATGGTTTTTCAGAAGAACCATACCCCACACCTTTTAGGGATGAGATGATTCCTAAACTGATTGGATCATAAGGAGAAAGAACGGCATCTAATGTTTTATCGGTATAGTTGGCACTCAATAAGTTGTCCATCCGTGCCTGTGCAGTAGAACCATCCCAGCGCAGTGTTGCGATTTGGTTGAAATTCGTCTGACCCGAAGGAACCACTAATTGACCACTATCAATATACTGTTGAAAAACAGACATCACGCCATTGTAATTGATCAACGCATTGTTATCATCCGGTGAACCACCAAACAATTCGATATTGAAGGGTCCTTTTCCATCTTTCAGGCCTAGCTTGTCTTCAATATAAGAAGCTTGTAAAACACCCACACCGAAATTGTCAAAGGTTGCATAGTAATCGACGTACTCCGAATTCATCAATAACCGATCATAAGCAATCACTTTGATGTCCTCGTTATGAGCCTTTTCGAGAACATCGGTAAGCGCGGAACCATCAATAGAAGCAATCACTAATGTATCGACGCCTTTAGTGATCATGTTTTCAATTTGAGCGACCTGATTCTCAACCTTATCTTCGCCATATTGCAAGTCTGTTTTGTAGCCTAACTTTTCCAGTTCATCTACCATATTGTTTCCATCGGCAATCCAACGTTCTGCTGATTTTGTAGGCATAGCGATTCCCACAAACCCTTTGTCCCCGCTGCTGGCTCCACCACTATCTGAGCCGTTTCCGCAAGCTGCCAACATCCCTCCCAAGAGAACGGTTGAAGCGATACCTACGATTTTTTTCATTGTGCTTTTCATTTATTGATCCCTCCATACTTTTACTTACAGGCTAAGTATAGAAAAAACAGCAATCGCTTACATTAACTATTTTTGGTAGTTTCTTTGATTTCTTGGGACATTGGAATTCAAACCTTGATTTTCTTTCGATTACCTTGTTTTTTTTCGGAATCTTGAAATTAAGAAAAGCGCTTACCTTTTTTTGGTAAAATAGAGGTCGGGGGTGAAATTATGGATAAAAAAAGGTTACACATCTTCCTTTCGATCCTGCTTATGACCAGTCTTAGCGCCTGCCAACGACCAGCTGAGGGGACCAATGAATCTGCTAAAGAGAGCATTGTCATTGGCTTTTCGCAATCTGGTACAGAAAGCAGTTGGCGTAAACGTCATACTGAATCGATTCGGACAGAGTTAGAGAAAGAAGGGTATGAAGTACTTTATCGAAATGGCTATATGAATCAAGAAAGACAGATCCAAGATATCCGCAGTTTTATCGTTTACCAAGTAGATGCAATCGTCTTTACTCCATTACAAGAAGATGGTTGGGAACCAATACTCGAAGAGGCGGCCAATGCAGGTATCCCTGTTTTTATCGTTGATCGTCATGTGGATCTGGCAGATCCTTCCTTATTTTTGACACATATCGGTCCTAGTTTCAAAGCGGAAGGCAATCGAGCTGGCCTTTATGTCAGCAATTATTTCAAGCATCATGAAAATGAAACGATCAACGTGCTGGAGTTGACCGGACTCAGTGATACATCCCCTACGCAACTACGTTCAGATGGCTTTCGAGAAACCATCAAACGAGATTATGCGAAAAACAATGTCACTATTCAAGTAACTGATGCCTTGAATGGCGACTTCATTCGTAGAAAAGGCAAAGAAGTGATTGAACAATATATTGCAGAAGGAAAAATGGCCGACATCGATGTTTTATTAAGTCATAACGATGAAATGACTATCGGCGCGTTAGAAGCCTTGAAACAAACAGATATCGTCCCTGGAAAAGACATTGTTATCGTTACGATTGATGCTCAAAAAGAAATGATCGACAATTTGAAAAACGGCATCGTTAATTGCGTTGTTGAATGTAATCCCGATGCTGGTATCTTCGTTAAAAATGCTATTTCCCGTTATTTAAGTCGGGGCAGAAGTGCAGTTCCAAAAGAAATCTATGTCCACGAGACAGTTTTTTCAAGTGATATGGATTTTGACCAGATTCCACCCCGAAATTATTAAGGAGTCATTCATGAAAAAGACAAGTATAAAGGGCATCTTCCAACAAACCAATAAATTGATGATCTTAGTCGCTTTTCTTCCTTTATTGATCAGTAGTATCTTTTATTCCCGCCAAATTTTTATTTATCAAAATACGATCAACAATATTGAAGAAGCCAATCAGCTCTCGGGTAAAGTGGATGCAATTGTTTTAGAAGAAATGTGGGATCTTGTCTTTGGCCAAAAGAGCGTGGCGGATGTTCAAGTCAATAACGTCATTGAAGAATTGCGCGCGGATCTTGACCATATCCAAACAAATACGAATACAGCCAAAGAAAAGAACACGTTGGCTGTTGCCTTACGTACACTGGATTCATTAGAAACCTACCAAAACAAGCTCATCGAAAATATTGCTAACGATGAACCACTAGAAAAAAATCAATATGTGATGGTCCAGGTGGATTCTGTAATTGAATTATTATCTGAAATCCTGCAGGAATTTGTTCGTGTAGAGATTAGTTTGGCAAGTCAAACCAATCAAGATTTGATTCAATCTGTCTTGTTATTGATCGCTTTTCAATTGCTTTTGATTCTTTTGATTATTTACTTTATTTCTAAAAATCGCCGCTTTGTTCGCGAAAATCTCCAAAATCCATTGGATCGTCTAGTCGAATTATCTGATGAACTTGCCCAAGGGCATCTCGGCTTTCGAGCAGTCCTGCCTGATACACCGGAATTGCGCACATTGACGAGCAGTTTGAATAAAATGGCGGATGATTTAACCCGTTTATTAGAAGAGAATGCTTTGAAACAATACCATTTGGCTCAAAGTGAAGTTCGTGTGTTGCAAGCACAGATCACGCCTCACTTTATTTACAATAGTTTGGATGCGATCGTCTCTTTGATCGAAGTAGAACGATATGAACAAGCAACTGAAATGACGTACGCCCTCTCCGATTTTTTTCGGATTTCACTAAGCAAAGGGCACGACTGGATCCCTCTTTCAAAAGAGTTGCGCCATGTTGCTGACTATTTAACGATCCTAAAGATCCGTTATGGGGAGATGCTGACCTATGAAATCAACCAGCAGACCACTTCCCAAGACCTACTAGTTTTAAAGATGATCCTACAGCCTTTAGTTGAAAATGCCGTCTATCATGGCACCAAGTTTGTACGCCGAGTAGGAAAAATCACCATCACGATTCAGGAATATGAACAGACAATCCAGATGTCTGTCCGTGATAACGGTATTGGCATTTCCCACGAACGATTAATGGCCATCCAGCATAATCTGAAAGAAAATACAGATCCCGATCCAGAAAATGGGTATGGTCTTTATAATGTTTATCGTCGTCTATTACTAAATTACGGTAGTGACGTACAATTTGATATCGCGAGTATTGAATCACAAGGAACAACGATTTCGATCATCGTTCCTAAAAAAGGAGGAGCCCACTAATGTACAAAGTCTTCATAGTTGAAGATGAACACCTGATCCGTGATAACTTGCGGCATCAGATTATTTCTCTAGCTGAAAAATACCCCATTATTTATAGTAATGAAGCGGCAGATGGCGAGTTGGCACTTGCATCGATTCTTGACATTCGTCCAGATATCATTTTGACGGACATCAAAATGCCTTTTATGGATGGACTGACCTTTGCCAAAGAGGCCAAAAAATTATTGCCACTTGTTCGAATTATTTTTATTAGCGGCTTCGATGATTTTGATTACGCAAAAACAGCGCTACAATTGCAAGCTGATGACTATTTGTTGAAACCGATCAAAAATGAGGACCTTGAACAGACATTGATTAAAGTCATTGCTGCATTGGACCAACAGTCCCAAGAACAACACTATCTCTCACAAGATGATGAACTCCTGCGAATGGAGGTCAGAAAGAATCTCTTTTTGAATACTCTTTTCGCAAGTAAAATCACAATTTCAGAAGCTTTCCAGCAAGCGACCGAGCTAAAGCGTTCCTTTTCTGGTAAACAATTTTGTGTCTTGTTGGCCAAGACACCATACAATCAGAATTTTTCGGATTATACCCGCTTCAGTAAGCAGTTGACTTCTACTTATGGTTCCGATGAAACAGTCTTATTCTCCAGCATTTCCAGTCGCTTCATCAAATTCCTGCTTTTTGATTTCAACAAAGATGCTGTACTCGAGAAAGCCTACCAAATGGCACAAGCGCTCACCCATGACTCAAGTGAGGAAGTGGCAGTTGCCATCGGACCGGTAGTTGAGCGGTTTTCGGACATTCCAACTTCCTATCACAAAGCCAACGGGATGTTGAAAACGTATGGCGGCATCCGCAAGGAAAAGATCATTAGCTATGAGGATGATATGAAAGAAGGAGAATTATCTCCTACGAATCCTTTCAAAATCGACCTTGCCGAACGAATCTCCCAGACTGAGCCAGAGGCGATCAATGACTTAGTCAATGAAATCATGTCCGCTCAAGGAACTGCAGAAAGAACCCAAATGTATCGTTTTTTTGTTCTGGTAGAATTGATTGCGCTGGTAAAAAAGCGTGAAGGCAAAGAACAAAAGGACTTGCTAGCTCAAACTGCGGATTTAGACTATTTATCCCAACTGACAAGTGAGCCACACAACTACCAAGACAAAGTGACTGCACTGCTTACATACTTAGTCAAGCAGCAAATCAATCCGGCAATGGCAAAGTATCAAAGTGTGATCAGTCAGGCAAAACAGTTTATTGACAAAAATTTTTCTGATCCAAATATTTCGTTGAATGTCGTTGCAGAAAAAGTCAACTTGAGCCCCGCCCATTTCAGTACGATTTTCTCGCAAGCAACCGATGCCACATTCATTGAATACCTCACAGAACAGCGGCTTTCATTGGCAAAAAAACTACTGATCACAACAAATTTGCGCCTTTCCGAGATCGCCTTTGATATTGGTTACAATGATCCAAATTACTTCTCTTTCCTATTCAAGAAAAAAGAACAGATTTCACCCAAAGAGTATCGTCAGATCCACCATTGACAGAAGTTCAAAAAAACCAGCCCAACCTTATACATAAGGCTGGACTGGTTTTTTAGGCTAGCAAATAATGCAAGAAGCAAAATCGTTGAACGAACAAAATCAATACTGGCGTCTTGCCTTCAGCCGTTCGTCATTCTTTTTTCTCCATCGCCGCTTTTAATGCTGCAGCCAATGGACTTTCTTGCGGTTCTTCCTGATTGATCTTTTGCATCAACCGGCGTTCTTCATGTTTGGTCAATTTTTTGTTACGCTCTTTCTTATCTGCCATTTTCTCGGTGATCCCATCGAACTTGCAACGGAAGAAAGCACCATTCTTTCCTTCAATGATCTCCATCTTTCGATGACATTGTGGACAGCGATGGTTAGACACTTTAGGATCTTTACGACGACGATACTTACAGGTTTGACTTGAACAAACATAGATCTTGCCATCTCGGGTACTCTTTTCCCTTAATGGTTCCCCGCATTCAGGACATCGTTTTTGCGTTAAGGAAAAGTCTTGATATTTGCTTTCGCTTTGCTTGATTTCTTTGACTAATTGCTTGGTATGTTTTTCTATCTGAGCAAGGAATTTTTGTTCCGAGTATTTTCCTTTAGCGATCAGTTCTAATTCCTTTTCCCATTTCTCCGTCAATTCCGGAGTGACTAAAGATGGGTTGACTAGCACCAACAACTGCTTGCCTTTTGGCGAAACTTGTAAACCGCTAGGTGTTCGCTCCATCAACTCTGACTTGATCAATTTCTCAATGATCTCAGCTCTCGTTGCAGGCGTTCCTAAGCTATGTTTTTCCATTTTGCCTAAGAGCGTACCTTCATTCAATGGTTTCGGCGGCGTCGTTAGTTCCTTTTGAATACTGAATGTTGGTTTGACACTCATTTGTTCCTGCCAAGAAACAGTGGTTGCTTCTTCTTTTGACTTTTTCCAGCCTGCCTCGATCACAGTGTTATGGGTAAAGACAAACACTTCATTACCAAATTTGACTGTAACTTTTTGCTGCTGCTTCTTATGCGGTTTGGCAAAAAGCATCAAAAAACGTTCAACGATCATTTGATAGATTCGCTGTTCGTCATTACTCAATTTTTCATAACGTGCCCGTTGCTCTGTAGGCAACAAGGCATGGTGATCCGTAACTTTCTTATCATTAAACACAGCTTGCTGCTGAACTTGACCGCCATTTTTCAAATAGCTTTTGACTTCAGGAGCAAAATCGGCCACTGCTTGCAACCGTTCTTTCATCGTTGCTTTCATGTCACTGGTTAAGTATTTTGAATCAGTCCGCGGATACGTGACGATTTTATGGGTTTCATACAAGCTTTGGACCAATGACAACGTTTTTTTGGCAGAAAAGTCATAGCGATGATTGGCTTCTCGCTGAATCTCCGTCAAATCATAGGGTAAAGGAGCCGCTTCGGTTTTGATCTTCTCTTCAATAGACGCAACACGGCCATTTTGCTGACTCATCTTTTGAACCAGTGCTTCGGCTTCGCTACGGTCTTTCAATTGATAAGGATTGCTTTGTTGCCGCTTTGCTTTACTGTCGCCCACTTCTAAGTTGATGACATAATAGGTTTGGGGGCGGAAACCTTCAATCTGTTTCTCTTGTGCGCGAACCAAAGCAAGCGTTGGTGTTTGAACTCGGCCAGCGCTTAAATTATCCTGATATTTCACTGTTAAGGCACGGGTCACATTCAAGCCGACTAGCCAGTCTGCTTTTGCCCGAGCAATGGCAGAATGATACAAGTTATCATACTGCTTCGCCGGCTGCAACTTTGAGAACCCTTCTTTGATAGCCTTAGGGGTCTGAGAGGAAATCCAAAGCCGCTTGACAGGTTTGTCACAGCGGACCCACTCTAAGATCCATCGGGCCACCAACTCGCCTTCTCGTCCTGCATCGGTAGCGATCACGACTTCCGACACATCTTTGCGATGTGCCAGTTGTTTGATTGCTTTCAACTGATGCCCCGTCTTAGGCAATGGTTTGATCCCGATCGTTTTGGGAACCATCGGTAATGTTTCCATCTGCCACGAGGCCCATTCTTTGTTTAAATCTTCGGGCATTTTTAGACCTAATAAATGACCAAGGGCCCAAGTAACGATTACCTTGGGTCCTTCGTAATAATTTTTATTTTTTTGATTACAACCCAATACTTTGCTGAGGTCTTTGGCAACGCTTGGCTTTTCCGCTAGAATTAGTTGTTTCATAAAAATCTTTCCTGCTTTCATCGACGACTTGTTGGTATTCTTTAAGTAGTGCCAACCCAATATATTGTTGGAGATAATCGTCGCATTCTTCACACCAGCGTTCTTCGTCTTCATTCCAAAAAGCCGTCATAAAGTTGGTTTTTGCATTTATGTACGAATACTCTTTCCGAATCTCGTGCCATTTTTCTTCGTAAAATGACTGTGCTTCCGCAAAAGATGCAAATGTGAACGCCTCTTGAATATCTGCCTGCCATCCTTCAAAAAACCACCATGGCTCGTTATCACCATACATGACTATTACTTGATACATCCCATCGCTCCTCTCAAGATTCCTTTCCCATATTAGTCACTTTTACCAAAAGTTGCAAGGAATAAGTCTCAACAATTAAGCACCCTTTAAAAAATTCAAAAAATCATCGTTTTTTTATGTTTTTATACTGTCTCTTAAGATGACATCAAAATGATGTTACCCTTAGTCTAGCATAGAACACAGGGAATGTGAATATAACAAGAAAAGATAACAACTCTACATAGGTGAAATTATTTTACTTGGAAAATTTTTTTATGGCAAGAACAATTATGTTACACTAAACAAAAAATCTGTTAGGAGTTGGCGCGTTGATGTACCTTAATCAAATTACTTTTCCTGATCGTGAATCCGAAGGGTCATTTTTTGCGGGGATTATGCGAACTGTCTATGATTCCTATTACCCCTATCAAGTCTTGTCAAAGAACGCCTTTTCTCAAATCGATTTTGAACCAATCACTATCCTTTACGGAGGCAACGGTTCAGGAAAAACCACCGCACTGAACGTCCTTGCTGAGAAGATCGGCGCGCAACGGTCCGCCGCTTATAATCGTTCCAACTTCTTTGAAGATTACCTTGATCAATGCCATTGCATAGTTACCAACGAACCTAAAATCAAGCAAATTTTGACCAGCGATGACGTATTCGACTATATGCTCGACATTCGCAATTTGAATCAAGGCATTGATCGCCGCCGAGAAGAAATCTTCGACGAATATTTTGAAGCCAAATATGCAAATTTTCGTTTTAAAGGCTTTGAAGACTATGAGAGATTAAAAAAAATCAACCTCGCACGTTCCAATACACAATCGAAATTCACACGTAAAAATCTGATGGATAATGTCCGTGAATTCTCAAACGGAGAAAACGCGGCAAGCTTTTTCCAAGAAAAAATCGTGCCTAATGGACTGTATCTTTTAGACGAACCAGAAAATTCACTGTCGGCCCAACGACAAATTGAGTTAGTCGCATTTATCGAAGACATGACCCGCTACGAACATTGTCAATTTGTCATCGCTACCCACAGCCCTTTTGTCCTCTCCATCAAAGAAGCAAAGATCTACGATTTGGATCAAAAGCCGGTGGATGTGCGTCGCTGGACACAGTTGGAAAATGTTCAGACCTACTACCGCTTTTTCCAAATGCATCAAGAAGCTTTTGAAGATGAAAAAAGACGTACCGATCAATAAGAATCTCCTAGAATCACATAGAAAACGATCCGAAAGATCATGCCTGCAAATCCATACAGGCATCACTGATCATTCGGATCGTTTCAATTATCACTGCTGCAATCGTTCGAATCGTTTAGACATATTGCAATTCTTTTGCTTCTTGGTAAGCGGCATCGATCAAGCCACCGCCAAGACATTCCATGCCATCATAAAAGACCACTGCTTGTCCTGGGGTGATTGCCCGAACGGGTTCATCGAAGATCACTTCGGCACGGTCATTATCTAGCAAGCGGACAGAGACGCCGACATCTTGTTGACGATAACGGAATTTGGCTGTGCACTTGAATTCACTTGGACGATCCGTGTCTGTCGTAAAGTGGATTTGACTTGCTTCCAACCGATCCGCATACAATGCTGGATGGTGGAATCCTTGTCCCACATACAATGTGTTTGTTGCTAAATCTTTGCCGACAACAAACCACGGTTCTTGTGAAGTGCCGCCGCCACCGATTCCCAATCCTTGACGTTGGCCGATGGTATAGTACATCAGACCATCATGTTGTCCTTTGACTTCACCATCTAATGTGACCATGTTGCCTTTTTTTGCTGGCAAGTAATTGCTTAGAAATTGTTTGAAATTCTTTTCACCGATAAAGCAAACACCTGTAGAATCTTTTTTCTTAGCTGTTGCTAAACCAGCTCGTTCAGCAATGGCCCGTACTTCAGATTTTTCCATGCCGCCTAAAGGGAACATGGTTTTACTCAATTGTGCTTGCGACAGTTGGCTCAAGAAATACGTTTGGTCTTTGTTGCTATCCACTCCGCGCAGCATATGGGTAACCCCATTTTCATCCGTTTCGACTTGAGCATAGTGTCCAGTTGCCACATAATCAGCACCAAGATCCATGGCATAATCTAAAAAGGCCTTGAATTTGATTTCTTTGTTACACATAACATCTGGGTTTGGTGTACGTCCAGCTCGATATTCAGCTAAGAAATATTCGAAAACGCGGTCCCAATATTCTTTTTCGAAATTGACTGAATAATAGGGAATGCCGATTTGAGCTGCTACTTTAGCCACATCTTTGTAATCTTCCGTTGCAGTACATACACCATTTTCATCGGTATCGTCCCAATTTTTCATAAAGATCCCGACAACATCATACCCTTGTTCTTTCAGCAAAAGTGCTGTTACCGACGAGTCCACCCCGCCACTCATTCCAACCACCACACGGGTGTTTTCGTTAGACATGATTTTTCACCATCATTTCAATTATAGATTCTGAAATCATCTACGATTTGAAGGTCGCAACTTTTCAGTAATTTGCATTATACAACAGATTGGCAAAAAATTCACGGAGAGTTTCATCGGTTTAGCTTTTCCTGTAAAAAACTTAGATACTTCTTTAAATTCAAAAAAACCTTTCCCACATAAATAGTTCCTCCGACAGCTGCTGCTTAAGCCTAATGCTAGCCTGCTTTCAAGCAAAAAGAAACTATCATAAAATCGTATGAATTTCTTCATAAAATACAGAAATGTCTGTTGCAAGGATCAGCTATACTCCTCTTAGATAGTGACAAAAGGGGTAACAGAACATGAACAATCACGCAACGACTGACCGCAGAAATAGAAAAAAGCCAAAAAATTCCGTCAAAAAAAGTATTCTTGTCTTACTGATCATTGTCGCCGGTTCTTTCCTTTTACGACAATTAGTCTTTGAAAGAGTAAAGCATTCCGACTCACAAGATATCGTATTATTGCCAAAGAAATTTTCAGAGCAAGCCAATCAAGTGCTGCAAGAAGTGCTGCCGAAGTCCCAACAAGTCCCTTTGATTTTGCAAAGAGACGAACGTTGGGGGATGAAACGTTACGGCTCTGGGGAACAGCAAAATACCTTTGCCGATAATGGTTGTGCCATCGCATCTTTAGCAATGATTGATTCTTTTTGGCGAAATCAGGCACCAGAACCAGACAATATTCTCAACTGGGCAGGCAACCAATTTTATCTTGCTGATCAAGGAACTAGCTGGCAAATCTTTCCTCAGTTTGCCGAACATTTTGGCTATCAATTCTTAGATCTGGGAAATTCTTTCGAGGAAGCTTACAAGATGATTCAGCAAGGATTTCCCGTCATTGTCTCCGTACAGCCGGGAACATTTACTACCACAGGCCATTTGATGGTATTGGCTTTGAATAGAGAAGGGGGGATTCAAGTGCTTGATCCAAATGATTCACCAGATAAAAACCACTACAAAAAAACTTTCTCTAATGAACTGCTTGCTGCTGAAGGATTGAATTATTGGTGCTTTTGGCTTTGATTTTCAAAAGCAACTTACAGACTTGCACTGTTGACTGAGAACCATCAAAAAAAAACAGACTAGCCGATTAGCTAGCCTGTTTTTATATTTGCCGTAATTATTGAACTCGTGGTTCGTTGTTTTCTTGGATACGGCTGGCAGTTTTGTTGAATGCGCCTTTGGCTTTACGTGTTTGTTTTGAAGCAAATTCTCCAGTTGTTTCTGCAGCACTGCTAACTTTGTCTTGAACAGTTTCTGAATCTTTTTCGAATTGTTCACGAGTTTTAACATCTGCTACATTAACGTTCACTTCGATAACTTCCAAGTTTGTCATTTTGTTGACTTGTGTTGAAACGACTTCTTTGATTTGGTCGTAAATGGCAGTCATGTCGCTACCGTATTCTGCTACGATATCTAAATCTACGGCTACTTGTTTTTTACCAACTTCAACGTTGATACCGGAAGTAACATCATCCGTATTCACTAATTTTCCTGCGATATTTGAGAAGAACCCACCATCAACCGTTAATAGTCCATCTACGGATTCTAGCGCAATCCCGACAATCTTTTGAATTACTTTATCTTCGTAAGTCAATTCTCCTTTAACACCTGCAGTAGTTGTTGGTTTTACTTGATTTTCCATTGTACATTCCTCCTATATCTTCATAAAAATTATAATAATAAATGTTACCGATCACTAACGCCGCGGCTTTTGAAATTGATCAAAGAAACCGATCTCTTTGAGGTAGAAGCCAAGGTAACCTCCTAGTGCTGTAAAAATCAGTAGTAGCAATGTTTTCAAAAAGCCGACTGTCAGAAAGAGAATTGCTAGTATCAGTCCTAATGCAGCAAAGATAACCGGGATCTTATTTTGTTCGAACCATTTGTTCATCATTTCTCCTCCTAAACGACACGGGGTTGTGTGTGATGTTCTCTTGTTTCTTCAGCGTCTTTCAAGACAACTTCTGTTTGTATATCATGAGTGACACCGAATAGCGTTTGAAGCTTACTGCTGATCTCACCAACCAATGCTTCTTGTTGTTGCGGGATGGCTGCGGTCTGTTTCATTTCTCCATCGATCATGACTCGGACTTTATTCTTGATAATCTTGACCTTCACTGATGGCGAATGGATAAAATCAGCTTGTTGGACATTCTTTAAAACAAAATGTTCCAAGGCTTTCTTTTGAATCACCAATTCTCCGGATTTTTGCTGGATAACCAAACGATCCGAACGCTTTGGAAAGAACAAGACAACGAAAATACCAATGATCGTCAGCAGTGCAAAGCCGACACATGTCCAAAACAAAAACATGCTCATGGAAGCTCCGACCCACGGATACTCACGCAGTGGAATCAAGTAGAATGGTAAATCTACCGCTTGCTGATTCTCAATCATGCCAAAGAAAAAGACGAGCAACAATAACAGTAACCCAATGATCATGATCACTTTAGAAATCTTACGCATAGGCAACCTCCTTTACTACTTTCTATTTAAAGCATACACATTTCTTAAATATCCTTCAAATGATAAACCTTGAAACCGATTATTTTTTCATTCTATAACCAATGTTCAGCTTACTAGAAGCAGAAATTTTGTCTTGCTATTATAACTATTGTTAAAAAGATATATGACTATAATTCTTTAACCGACTGTTTTCCTTGTTATTTCTCAATGAAACGTTTGGTGTATTTCTGCTTGTTTGGCTTGAAAGATCCTTTCTAATTGGTTTTCGGAAATTGGTCGTCCAAACGGCCAAGGTTGAGGAAGGAATGCTAATTCCGGCGCATCGACACCGACATTGATATTCTCAGCGATAGGAAAACTATGATGATGGATATGCCCATGAAGGTTACGGCTATTCTTTGTCATTCCCAATAGCATCGGATAATGACTCAAATAATACTGGTGATGATCAAATTTTAACAACAGACCGACATCCGCAAAAGAAAACTTCGGCTCTCCGGAAATTCCGGGATCGTGCTTTGCTAGATAACGAAAGAGTGCGCGCGTATCATGGTTGCCTTTGATAAAAGCGATCTTTCCTTGCAGCCGTACTAATAGCGCTAAAAGCTCTGCAAACCCCGCTTCATGTTCGGGATGGAGTGCAATATCTCCTAGATGGTAGACCGTATCTTGTGCTTGAACCACCTGATTCCAATTAGCGACCATGACTTCATGCATCTCTGAGACAGACGCAAACGGACGTGGGGCAAAATCATTCGAACCTAATAGTTTTTCATGAAAATAATGAGTATCTGATGTAAAATAGCGCATCTTCTCTTCCTTTCTCAGGGTAAATGTTTTACATATCTGTCAGTATACGCTTAGCCTAAAAAGAAAACAGCAAACAAAAGCCATGATTGAAGTCACGATCTTTCCTTCAACTGTAACAAAAAAACAACCGAACGATTTCATTTCTGCCAAAGAGCAAGGGACAAGTCACAACAACATCCACATTGATAGTGTGGAACCGCTAACGTAGTGGATTAGCGCTAGCCTCCACACTCGCTACTGTGGACGATCCAACATTGTCCACGGAATAATTTGTTCATGATTGTCTTCCAGATACACTTTTGAAACGAAAATCTTTTGGTTGCTTTTCCTAAATAACGGATCATTTTGTTCGCGATGGTTTACGCTTTGATGAATAATCCGCGACTAATAAACCCATCCATCAAGAAATAAAATTTTTCTTGCAGCATTTTGTGTTGCGGGTCTTTAAAGATGTTGACTGCTTTCAATCCATTGGCTGTCGTAATCGACATCTTAAACGTTTTGATGTCCTTTGCGACGGTGATTTTTAATTTAAAGCCTTCTTTACTTTGCGGAGTTGCTTCCAACCCGCGGATCAATTGGAAATTGCCACTGTTTGTTTCAGTAAATCCATTGTCCCGCAGTGTATACTTTTTTGCTTCTGGTGCTAATTGGTAGCGGGTCTCTGCACCTAAGACAGTTGTTGTTGTTTCAAATGCCATTTGCTTTCCACCTCGTTCGACGTTTTGATTTCCGAAAAAGCTTCTCTAGAAAAAATACAAGTGCTTTTTTCTAGAGAAAGTCTCTTTGCTATCCGGTATTTCTTTCTTCAGATTATCATGAATGGTTGCATGAGTGCCAGTTTTTTTTTGCTTTCTGCTCTCTTTTCGCTTATCTAGGAGCAGCCCCTTCGATTCCTCTAAAAACACGAAACTATGGGTACTACTTCTTCGTTCCTAAAACGGTTCGAGCAAGTAATTCTGCAAAACTATGGACCTCTTCTTCTGTGTTACCAAGACCAAAACTGATACGCACAGATTCTCCCACAGCGGGATGCTCTTTGCCATACATTGCTTCTAAAACATGAGAAGGTTCCACGTTCCCTGCGGTACAAGCTGAACCCGTCGAGATCGCAATGCCTTTTAGATCCAATTTCATCAACAGTAGATCACTAGTAACACCAGGAAATTGCAGATTGATGATGTGAGGCAGCTTGCTATCAGGATCTCCATTTAAACGGTAGTCAACGCTTTGCTCTTCCAAAACAGAAAAAACTTGCTTAGCAAATTGCTGATACGTCTCACTGTACGCACGCTGTACTTCTGGAGTCAGCAAGGAAACAGCTTTTGCCATACCTACGATCCCTGCCAAATTTTCTGTACCGGCACGGCGCTTTTCTTCTTGCTCACCACCGTGTAAGAGAGTGGGTAGTGACAAGCCGTCTCGTTTGTACAAGAAACCAACGCCTTTAGGTCCGTTGATCTTATGTGCTGAAATACTCAACAAATCGATGCCATACGCAGCAGGATCAATGGGCAGCTTGCCGTAAGCTTGTACGGCGTCCGTATGAAAAACAGCGGCGTGTTCTTTTAGCAGTTCGCCAATTTCTTGGATCGGCAAAATATTGCCCGTTTCATTATTGGCGAACATAATTGAAACGAGGATCGTATCTGGACGTAGTGCCGCTGCTACTTGTTCTGATAAGAGCTGTCCTTTTTTATCGACAGGTAAGTAAGTGATCTCGAACCCTTGCTTCTCCAAAAACTTCATGCTTTCGATGACTGCTGGATGTTCGATCGTCGTAGTAATGATGTGTTTTCCTACTGCTTGTTTTGCATACGCGGTGCCGAGGATCGCTGTGTTGTCGCTTTCCGTTCCGCCACTATTAAAAATGATCTCGTGGGCTTTGACACCTAACTGATCGGCGATTACTTGTCGCGCTTCTTCTAGCTTGGTATGGGCATCCCGACCGTACCTATGGATACTGGAAGGATTGCCAAAAAATGTCGTCATTGTGTCATTCATGGCTCGAATGACAGCCGGGTGCATCGGCGTCGTTGCTGCATGATCTAAATAAACCATTCGTTTCACCTATCCTTTATTAAAGCCATTATAACAAATCTAAACCAACCGTCTATCCCTAACGATTGATTTTCCGGTAGTTTAAAAGAATAGCAAAAAACAGCAAGCAGGTTTTCTTCTGCTTGCTGCGAATGATTTGGTTCTTCAATGTATTTTTTTAGAAAAAGTAATCACTTATGCGTTCTCACCAGGTTCAGAGGCGATCACCGTCAGTTCTCCCTGTAATGTCCATTTTTTGATTGGATTAGGCAGAATACAGCTTGTTCCCATCTTCAATTCATAGGAATGACCATCGATCACAAGTTGACCATATCCGTCAATCACGGTCATCAGAGTATAGTCTGCTTGTTGTTCCAGATTCAATTTGCCACGAACTTCCCATTCATAAACATTGAAAAATTCGGTTTCCAGATACGTCACGATTGCCGAAGATCCTTGCTTGATTTCACGAATCGACAGTTCTGGTGCTTTAGCGGGCACAGTCGTCACATCAACAGATTGTTGGATATGCAGTTCTCTGGTCTTGCCTTGATCGTCTGTCCGATCATAGTCATAAACCCGATAAGTGGTATCTGAACTTTGTTGTGTTTCCAAAATCATGATGCCTTTACCGATTGCATGGATCGTTCCGCTTGGCACATAGAAAAAGTCGCCTTTTTTAACAGGAACTTTCGTTAATAGATCATCCCAACGGCCGTCTTCGATCATTGCTTTTAATTCTTCTTTGGTTTGTGCGTGGTGGCCATAAATGATCTCTGCCCCAGGTTCTGCTTCAATGATGTACCAGCATTCTGTCTTGCCTAGTTCACCTTCATGTTCCATGCCGTACGCATCGTCTGGATGCACTTGCACAGATAGATCGTCTTCTGCATCCAAGATTTTGATCAGCAAAGGAAATACCGGCGCCTCCGAATGACCAAACAATTCTTGGTGATCCCGCCATAAGTCTGCTAATGTCTTCCCTTTAAATGGGCCGTTTTCAATCACGCTGACACCATGAGGATGTGCACTGATCGCCCAGTCTTCACCGATCTTATCATTTGGCAGATCAAAACCGAAAACAGAATGTAAACGGCTACCGCCCCAAATTTTTTCTTGAAAAACAGGTTTCATAAATAATGGTTCCATAGTTGATCCCCTCTCTATTGATTCGCTAATATTATAGCACGAAAAACTTCAACGAACGGATTCTTTTAAATAACTTTGTACAATTTGATCCCGATGTTTCAGATAGCTGTCTCTGTGATCCTCTGGATGTACGCGATTCGAAAGAAAAATAAATGCTTTGCCATCAGAACCAATCAAAAGGAAGGTCCCTGTATACCCTGTATGATAGAGGTGTACAGGCGTACCTTTCAAGTCCCAGCCGATTGAGCGATGTCCTGTTTCAGATGGCGTATGGTCTAGATATAGTCTTTCCAGTATATCTGCTGAAAGAAAAGATTGCGTCGCTGTCTGACCTTTCTTCAACATCATTTGTACAAATTGAGTCAAATCATCAATGGTTGAAAACAGCCCTGCGTTTCCGGCATGTTTGCCCAAAACTCGTGCTTTGGGATCATGGGTGATTCCTTTCAGAACAGTCCCATCTTCTTGGCGCTGAGTGGCTGCTACCTTGCTTGCTGCCGGCAAAGGAGGAAACCCACTGTTGGTCATTTCTAGCGGTTGCAGAACCTCCTGCTGGAAGATCTCGGTGACAGAACAGCCAAAAAGTTCCTCCAACATGAAGCCTAGAAGAATCGTGCCCGTATCCGTGTACTGGACTTGCTTGTCAAGCTGTGGTCCGCTTTGGACTCGAAGATACGCGTGACGCAGCTCTTCAGCAGACAATTGATCGCGGCGAGGAATCCAAGTCTGGATATCGGAGGTGTGGGTTAAAAGATGTCGTAACGTTACTTTCTGATCAGTAAAAGCAGGCAAATAGCGGACCAGAGGGTCATCGATTGCTAGGACTCCCTGTTCCCATAGTTTGAGAATCACCGTCGTCGTACAAACCACTTTCGTCAAAGAAGCCACATCAAATAGGTGTTCCGTCGTAAGTGATTCTATTTGGGGCTGCCGAGCCGCGTAGCCTAAACAATGAGTCTCCATTTGCTCTCCATGGATGAATCGATAAACAACTCCCGGTAAGACGCCCTCCTGTTGCTTTTCAGCGATTAGCCGAATCGTTTCTGGATACATACCAGTTCCTCCTTTCGTGCGCCTCTAAACTGTTTTGATTATACCAGTCAGGCCCTAATTGCACAAAAAAATACAGAAGAGATTTCCAGAGAAATTCTTCTGCATCTTAGTGGTGAATCGCATTATTTATTTGCAACGAACCACCATTCGATCCCGATGGTATCGTAGGTAGTCAGTAAGTTTTTCTTTTTATCAATAAAGAATTCTTGCTTGCTGTCAGTCAAATGAGCTTCCAAAGTCAATAAGTCTTCTTTATCAATAGCGATCTTCAAAAAGTCCAATCCCAATACCTCATGTGTCGGTAAATCGATGGTTCCGCCTTGGCCTTCGATCAAACCAACTTGAAAATCATCTTCATTCAAATGTAAGAAACCATCTGCTTCTTTGGTCGTCAAACCTAACAGCTCTTCCAAAAAGTCGCGTTCTTTCGCTACATCACTGACATTCAGATGAATTTGGTTGAAGCGAGCTTTGCTTGATAACAGGACTACCTCACTTGGTGCAGCTTCGATCAATGCTTCAAGCGTTTTTGGCAAATCTGTTTCTTGAGTGCCTTCGTAAAAAACTTCGATTCGGTTTTCTTCAGGATCAGCCAAAACAACTGCGATTTGACTTCCTTCAAAAATAGATTCTTCAAAAGTCGCAGACTGTTCTTTCGCTTTTTTACAAATTGCTGCCAGTTCTTCTAAGGAAGCGACGGTCAAGCGGATCCGTTGCATTTTTTTGATTTCCCCAAAATGATCATTGGCCCGTGGACTTTCTTCTAGCCAGATGACTTCACCTTCTGCACCTTTGAAACCCAAAATGGCTAATTCGTTTTCTTCCCGTTTCAAATCAAAACCTAGAACATCACGATAAAAAGCAATCGCTTTATCCCGATCTTTTACTCGAATCGCGATTGTCCGCAACTTTGTGCTCTTCCCCAATACAAAATCTGTCATTATTTCTCCCCCTATATATGTATGCGTTTATCTATGCATTTGTCCTTATTGTACTGATAAACCGTTATACTAGCAAATGAAATCCTTTATCATTCTACCATTATCAAGCATTTTTTTTTGACAAAAAAATAGATTTAACGACAAAAAAGGTCACTGAACTTCTTTTTTTGTGGTTAAATCTACCTTTATTCATTGAAGGAAGGCTGTTTCTTTCATTCTTCTGATCTGAGTACCGTTTTTTTCTAATCGGTCGGTGATACTGACAGTTGCTACTCCGCTCATAAGCGCTTTTTTAGCACTGACTAACTTTGGCAACATCCCGCCAGTGATCACCTTCTCATTGATCAATGTTTTTATGTCAGTCAATGAGACTTGCTGCAGCCACTGGGAGTCTTTCTTGATTCCCGGTACATCTGTCAGCAGAATCAATCGTTCTGCTCTCAGACTGCTGGCAACTTTACAAGCGACTTCGTCCGCATTGATATTCAGCCACTGGCCTTCGGCTGTGATCCCAAGTGGGGCAAGGATCGGTATATGATTGCCTTTGATCAGCAGCTGAAGCAACTGCTGATTAATAGTCTTAGCCTTCCCAACATAGCCAAGTGTGGCGTGATTGATCATTTCCCCTTGGATCAACTGATCACAGCCAGCATTTAAGCCGATTGCCTGAAATCCAGCTTGCTGAAAATAAGTCGTGATCATTGGCTGGACTTGTCCCAGCAAAACCATGCGAGTGATCTCAAGGGTTTGCGCATCCGTTACCCTCAAGCCTTCTTTGATCTGAATCGGCAGTGACAATTTCTGCAGCATTTCCGAGATATAATGGCCGCCACCATGAACAATCACGATTTTCTTTCCTAGAGCTTGCCATTGTGCGACTTGTTCAAAAAAAACGGGGGTCAGATTATCTGAAGCAACACCACCCATCTTGATGACAATGATTTCCATATGTTCTTCCTCCTGTTGGATCTTGTGGCGATTTTTTGATTCTTACAGCCAATGATTCCGATTCTATTCGTTTGATACCTCCATGAGATAGGCATTACGTATGATAGAGTGCATTGATTTTGACATAATCATACGTAAGATCACAGCCCCAAGCTTTCCCGCGACCGGCCCCTTCTTGTAAAATGACATTGATTTTTACTTCTGAGGCTGTCAAGCGTTCTTCCATCAGTGTTTCATCGTAGTCAAGGGGGGATCCTCCTGCAAAAACCGGGATCGCCGCTAATTCGATCGCCACATTGGCAGGATCGATTCTTTGTCCGCTATACCCAATTGCACAAAGGATCCGGCCCCAATTGGGGTCTTTTCCATAGATTGCTGTTTTCACGAGTGGTGAACCTACGATCGTTTTACTGATCATGCGGGCAGCTAAGTCGGTGGGAGCCCCTTTTGTTTCAGCTTCAATCAGTTTTGTCGCTCCTTCACCGTCTTTAGCGATGGCTTTGGCCAATGTCGTTAAGACTGTCTGTAGCATTTTTTGAAATTGCTTATAAGCAAATGTATTTTCTTCAATCGGCGGATTGCCCGCTTGCCCATTTGCCAGCACCAATACCATGTCATTGGTGGAGGTATCGCCATCTACTGTGATTTGATTAAAAGTGACTTCCGTGAGTTTTCGCAGCAATGACTGCAGAAGGGACGGTGCAATAGCGACATCGGTAGTGACGAATGCCAACATTGTCGCCATGTTTGGATGAATCATCCCTGAGCCTTTGGCGCAACCTGCCATGGTGACAGTGTGGCCCGCAATCTCCGTCTGAATCACTTGATTTTTTTCAACAAGGTCTGTCGTTAAAATGGCCTTCTGAAATCCGGTAGGACTGCCAGAATGACTTAATTGACGAATCCCAGCAGCAATCGTTGCCATCGGTAGTGGTCGACCAATGATTCCCGTAGATGCCACCGCCACCTCTTCTGAGGCCACTCCGGCTTGTGCTGCAGCCAAAGCGATCATTTCTCTGGCATCTGCTATTCCTTGTTCTCCAGTACAAGCATTCGCATTCCCGGAATTCACGATCACTCCCCGAAGCTTTCCTGTTTTCAACTGTTCTCTTGTTACTAGGACGGGGGCCGCTTGTACTTGATTGGTTGTGAAAACTGCGGCGGCACTTGCCGGAACTTCAGAGAACAACCAGCCAAGATCGGCTTTTCTTTTTTTCACCCCACAATGGATGCCATCTGCATAAAAACCTTTTGGTGAAACAATTGTCCCTATAATTTCTTTCATGTTACACGCTCCTTATTCTGAACTAATCGAATTCCCAAGTATCGTTAAGGATACCAAGGGATCTGTCGTAATCCAGCTGTTTCCTCCAGCCCAGCCCATTTATTGACGTTCTGGATTGCTTGTCCGGCAGCCCCTTTTACTAAATTATCGATCACCGCAATGACTGTCACGATGTGGGTCATCGGATTTAAGACCAACCCAATGTCACAAAAGTTGGTTCCTGTCACCTGCCGCAGTTCTGGCAGCTTTCCTAACGGCTGCAAGCGAATAAATGGTTGTTCTTGATAGTCTTCTTGATACCTCTGATAAATATCTTCCGCTGTTCTTTCTGGCGCTACAGGCACATAAAGGGTCATCATGATCCCTCTGTTAACCGGAATCAAACTAGTGGAAAATTGGATGGCCGTCAATTCTGGATCCCATTGTTGAAACTGCTGGACAATTTCTGGGATATGCTGATGCTGATTCAATTTATATGTCTGCATATTTTCTGAAATTGTCACAAAATGACTGGTATCTGACAGTTTTTTCCCCGCACCAGAAAGCCCAGATTTGCCGTCAAAAATGGGAATGCCTGCCAACCATTTTCTTCTGACTAAAGGCGCAGCGGCTAAAATTGCGGCAGTGGCATAGCAGCCTGGATTGGCCATTAAATTTCCGTGGGACGTCTGAAACTCTGGCAATGCATATGTTGCAGCATGCAATAAACGATCCGCAGCTGGCGTCAGCTGATACCATTGCTGATAAACACCTGCTTCTTTCAAACGCAGATCTCCGGATAAATCCATCACAGGAAAGTCTTGTTCGACAAATGGCGAGACCAAATCTTTGCTAATACCAGCCGGTGTCGCAAAAAAGACCAATTCATTTTCTTGCATAATCTGCAGCGGATCAAACGGGTAAATCCTTTGGTTGACCAGTTGCTGCAGATGGGGATAAACATTGACTGAATTTTCTTGGACTGAATGACTATGTAACGTTCCTATCTCCAAGACAGGATGCAAGTGGATCAAACGAACCAATTCCAATCCTGTATAGCCGGTAAACCCGACGATTGCTGCTTTCACTTACTACACCCCTTTTTCACTTGTTCTCAAATTCTTTTTCAACAACCTTTCAACAACCAAAGCAGCTCTTCTTTCTTCATTCTCACCTTTCAGTGGTTTCTTCTTTCGTTCCTAAAACATGACGTAGAACAGCGAGTCCTTCAGCCATTTCTGCTTCCGTTATGGTCAATGCTGGCAGCAGACGCAGGACATTCGTTCCAGCTTTCAACACCAGTAACCCTGCTTGACGCAATTCTGTCATCGCCTGTTGGAGAGCAGTGCTATCCTTCAACTCTAAGCCAATCATTAGGCCCTGCCCTCGAATAGCCACGATCTGTGCCAGATCCGTTAAGCCTGCCATAAGCTGCTGATGTCTGGCAGCAACATTTACTAACACAGGGGAATCGGTTAGGACCGTACATACGGCATTTGCTGCAGCCATCGCTAACAAATTACCACCAAAAGTTGAACCGTGACTTCCAGGGCCAAACCCCTGCTGTAAATCAGTTTTTCCTAGCATGGCACCAACCGGCAGCCCATTGCCCAACCCTTTTGCTAATGTAAAAATATCAGGTTCGATCCCATATTGCTCAAAAGCATAAAAACTCCCCGTGCGTCCCATTCCTGTTTGAATTTCGTCTATGATCAGCAGTGCACCTGCTTCTTGACATAACGCGGCCACCTTTTGGACCCATTCTTTTTCAGCTGGGATCACGCCGCCTTCTCCTTGGACCAGTTCCATCATCACCGCAGCTGTTTCCTCATCCAACGCTGCTTGCAGCGGGGAAAATTCATTGAAGGGCAAATACTCAAAATCTGGTACGAGCGGACCAAAATCCTGATGGATGCTTTCTTGAGCCGTTGCTGTCATGGCACCAAATGTTCGTCCGTGAAACGAGCCCTCAAAAGTTAAAATCTTTGTCCGACCCGTTGCTTTTCGAGCTAGTTTTAAGGCTGCTTCATTTGCTTCAGCCCCACTATTGCAAAAATAGGCAAGATATGGACCTTTTGTTAGTTTTTGCGCGACTGTCTCTTGTAACGAATTGGTGTAGAGGTTGGGCGCATGCCATAATTTGTCCGCTTGCTGCAGCATTGCCTGCTGGATTTCAGGCTGCCCATAGCCAAGGTTGGCGACCCCAATACCGCTTGTAAAATCTAAATATCTCCGACCTTGAGTATCTGTTACATAGCTGCCCTTTCCTGCAGCAATCTCTAATGGCAAACGTGTATAATTGGGAAACAACTGACTCATCCATCAACGACCTCCTATGAATATTTATGTATTAATATACATTTTTAGCGAATAAATTGCAATATTTATTTATTTTATAACGAAAATATTCATTCCAACAAAAAAAAAGAGAAGCTTAACGCTTCTCTTCATTCTTGTTTATATTCACAAAAATCGATTGAATAAAATCGTTGTCTTCTTGTATCAGGCCGCATCTTCTGAAAATTGGCTGTTATACAAGTCCGCATAAAAACCATTCTTAGCCATCAATGTGTCATGGTTTCCGGTTTCGACAATCGAACCATGATTCATCACAATAATATTGTCGGCATCCCGAATGGTAGATAAGCGGTGAGCAACGACAAAACTTGTCCGATTTTCCAACAATTTGTTCATGGCTTTTTGGATGAGAATCTCGGTCCGAGTATCCACACTAGATGTTGCTTCATCCAAGATCAACACATCTGGATCAGCTAAGAAGGCGCGCGCGATCGTAATCAATTGTCGTTGTCCTTGAGAGATATTGCTAGCTTCTTCATTGAGGACCGTATCATATCCGTCCGGCAGCTTGCGAACAAAGTCATCCACGTGAGCAGCTTTAGCGGCTTCGATTACTTGTTCTTTCGTCGCTTTGTCATTGCCGTAATGGATATTGTCATAGATTGATCCTGTAAATAGCCATGTATCTTGTAGAACCATTGATATGTTGCTACGAAGCTCATCACGGGTCAGATCTCTTGTGTCCCGACCGTCGTAGCGAATACTACCGCCGGAAACATCATAGAATCGTTCCAACAGATTAATCAATGTCGTTTTACCGGCACCGGTAGGTCCAACGATAGCTACCATTTCCCCAGCTTTGACGTCTAGATTAAAATCGGTCATCAATAAGTTGTCTGGTGTATAACCGAATTGAACATGGTCAAAACGAACTTTATAGTCGCTTTCTTCCACGGGTAATCCAGAAGGTTCATCTGACATTTCTTCTTCATCCAAGACCTCAAAGACCCGTTCTGCTGATGCAACAGTTGATTGGATCGTATTCAATAAACTAGCAATTTGAGTGATCGGTTGTGAGAATTGGTTCGTGTATTGCAAGAATGCTTGCACATCCCCCAAAGTCATGTTCCCATTCGCTACTTTGATCCCACCCAGAACTGCGACAAAGACATAGCCCAAGTTCTTGATGAAGTTCATCAATGGCATAATGATTGCGGAAATGAATTGTGCTTTCCAACCAGCACTATACAGACGATCGTTTTCTTCTTCAAATACTTTTTGATCAGCCGCTTCATGGTTAAAGGTTTTGACAACGGTATGGCCGCCATAGGTTTCTTCAACCTGATTATTCAGTAATCCCAAGCTCTTTTGTTGCGCAGCAAAGAATTTTTGTGATTTTGGTGCGACGATCATTACGACGATCAAGCTTAGCGGCACCGTTGCTAATGCAACCAATGTCAACTGCCAGCTAATCGTTAGCATCATCCACAACACTCCGACTAAAGTAACAATACTGGTAATAAATTGGGTCAAGTTTTGTTGGAGGGTGCTGGCGATATTATCCATATCATTGATTGCCCGTGACATGATATCTCCGTTTGAATGGGTATCATAGTAAGAAATCGGCAAGCGATTCATTTTTTCTTCTAAATCACGACGCAGTTCATAGACGGTCCGTTGTGATACACGGGTCATGATGAATTGTTGCAAGAAATTGAAAATAGCAGAAATAACATACATACCGATAGCGATCATAATGATTTGTCCTACTTTATCAAAATCGATCGGAAATTCGGTGACAGTTTTTCCAGCTTTCATTTGCTCTGCACCAATCATAACACCTTTAAAGATTTCGGTTGTTGCTTCCCCTAAGATCTTTGGTGTTTGAATCTGGAAGATTACGGCGGCAATCGCTAAAACAAATACCGAAATGATTGCGATAGAACGTTTCGACATATAACCGAAAAGTCGTTTTACCGTTCCCCAGAAATTTTTTGCTTTTGGTCCTTTCGCTCCAATGTTGCGCCCTGGACCGCCACCCATCGGTCCACCGCCGCGAGGTGCTTGGTTTTTCCGTTCACTCATGCCACATCCTCCTCTCTCAATTGAGATGATACGATTTCTTGATACGTTTGGTTTGAGGCCATCAATTCTTCATGGGTTCCTTTACCCACCAATTGACCTTCGTCAAGGACAAGGATCGTGTCTGCATCCATTACTGTACTTACCCGTTGTGCGACTACAACCATAATGCTGTTCTTCATGTCTTTTTTCAATGCCGCTCGCAGCTGTGCATCTGTCTTAAAGTCCAGCGCTGAGAAAGAATCATCAAACACATACACATCGGCTTGTTTCACTAATGCCCGAGCGATCGCTAACCGTTGACGTTGGCCGCCGGAGAAATTTCCGCCGCCTTGTTCTACATGACTGTCTAAGCCTTCGCTCAATTCTGAAACAAACTCTTTGGCTTGTGCGATTTCCAGTGCTTTCCAGATTTCTTCATCTGTCGCATCTGGTCTACCGTATTTCATGTTTTCTCGAATCGTACCAGTAAATAAAACCGCTTTTTGTGGGACGAAACCAACTGAGTCCCGCAAATTATGCTGTGTTACTTCAGCGATATTCACTCCATTGATGCGGATCGCTCCTGATTCGATATCATAGAGCCGAGGCAGCAAATTGACCAATGTCGTCTTCCCAGAACCCGTACCACCAATGATTGCCACAAAATCACCCGATTTTGCTTGAAAATCAATGTCTTGCAGTGCTAATTTTTCTGCACCGTGGTAACGATAGTTGACGTGATCAAAAGCAAGTGTGGCTTGATCACCTTTTAATTGAATCATCTTAGGTGCTTTATCATCAACGATCTCTTCTTCTTCGTCTAATACTTCATTGATCCGATCTGCAGAGGCTTGTGCTCTTGGGACCATCACAAAGATCATTGACAGCATCATAAAACTGATCAAGATTTGCATGGCATACGTCATGAATGCAATCAGATTCCCAACTTCTAATGTCATTTCAGCAATATAATGTCCACCAAACCAAGTGATGGCAATATTGGTCCCACTCATAATCAATGTCATCAAAGGCATCATAAGTGCCACGATAGTATTTACTTTGATGGCCGTGTGGGTATAGTCTTTATTGGCTTCATCAAAGCGATTGGCTTCATACCCGGTCTTATCGAAAGCTCGAATGACCCGCACTCCAGTCAATCCTTCACGGAAGACCAAATTCAGACGGTCAGTTTTTTTCTGCATGCTTTTGAAAAGTGGCACAGCAAAATACATGATTCCACCAACCAAAACGATCATAATTGGAATAACGACTAAAAAGATTTTGGTTAACTGAGCGTCTTTTTGATAGGCCAAGAAGCTTGCTCCGATCAAAGTGATTGGTGCATTGATCATCATCCGCAAGAACATTTGTGCCACCATTTGAATTTGGTTGACGTCATTAGTCGTACGAGTGATCAAAGAGGCAGTTCCGAATTTATCAAAAGAACGTGCGGAGAAATTTTCTACTTTTTCATAAATATCTGTCCGTAATTTTTGCCCCAATTTTTGTGATTCTCTAGTAGCAAAGAATGTATTGCCTAATGCAGCCAGAATACTGATCAGTGAAAAACCGATCATTAAAAAGCCGGTACGCCAGATATAATCAATGTCTCCAGTTGCAACGCCATTATTAATGATATTCGACGTTAATGTCGGTAAATAGAGATCTGCTATTACTTGTACAACCATAAAGGCAACGGCCATCAGTGCCGAAACGAGTGAAACTCGTTTAATCAACTTTGTCATTCTTTTCCCCTCTTTCTTTTTGTGCGCCATCTCTTAGCCAGCTGATTTTGTTATTGAAATCAGTCGTTGCTAGCGAAGGATCATAGGCATGATTTTCTGCTAACTCTCGGTATGCTTCAGCAATCGTAGAAAAAACGGTGTGCATCAACAGTTGGACGAGCATTTTCAATTCATGATCATCCTTGACCCGTAATAAGTCTTTGTCGATCTCAGCAAAAAATTCTTCTTCCCACTTCTGTCTCGCTTCTTGATGCTCTTTGTGAGAGCCGTAGAGTGGTTTTTTGTGGATATCCGGCATCACTTTTCGCAAAGAACGATAATCCATACTCATGAAGAGATTGCGATAAAATTTTGCATTTTTTCCTTCTAACACTTCTTCGATCATCCGAGAAAAATACCATTCAAAGCCAGCAAACAGATCGCCCTTTTCGTGTTGAATGGAACGAATCAAATCCCGCTGACTGTTTTTTTTCAACGTATGAAAATAGTAGTAGTATAAGTCTTCCTTATTTTCAAAATACTGATAAAAACTTCCCCGAGGGATTTCTGCGTCTTTGATGATATTGGCAATCGAAGCATCCTTCAATGGGACCCGAGAAAATTCTTTCTTAGCAGCGCTTAAAATGCGTTTTTGCTTATCTAATGGCAAATGGAAAAACGTATCCGTTGGCATCGTCATCTCTCCTTTCAGTTCAAATGATAAATGACAACAATTATTATGACAGGTTGTCATATGACACTGTGTCATTATACACCCCTCATGAGAGAATGCAAGTAAAAAAGTTTGAATATTTTATGAAAGTCATTTTCTTTATAAAAAGGAAATTCGCTTAGTGATTTCATTTCATTGAAAATAGATTCATTGTCTTTTTCTGAAAACAAAAAAAGCAGCGGCTATTCCTTAAGAAAGGAAGCCACTGCACAACAGCCGTTTTTCGATTTTAAATAACATCTATTTTTTCTTTCTAACCCACAGGACACAGCCTACTCCGACTAACAAAACGACTCCAACGACTGGCAAAAACCAATTGACGGTCTCTCCCGTTTTTGGCAATGCTCGACTGTCCGAAGTAGCACTAGCTACTTCTGTTTTGCTAGTTGTTGTTTGTTCCGACGAAGTGTTGGCAGCAGACGTATCAGAAGATTCGGTATTCCCCGTTACTTCAGAAGCTGCTGGGAGATAATGACCTTGATTCACAGCGTAAATGATCCAGCCAATCCGACCTGGAAACAATGTTTCTGAACCACTGGCAGCTACTTCTTCATCTAAGTGTGACAAAATCGATGTCAACCATTCATCTGAAATTGGCTGTTCCGGGGAAATATAAACACCATTTGTTGGGTAAACAACTTGCAGATATGTTTTTAAGCGATCCAGTTCTGGAATCAACGCTGCAAAAGAAGAGTAGCTGCTTGGATCAAAGGCTAGCTGCGGTTCAATCTTCTCCCAAGATAAGAGATGATCGATAAAAAGAGCGCGAACGATCCGAGCAAAATAGCCGATATCCATTCCCATCACATCTTGGCTATATCGTAATGCTAATGTCTCTGCATCTTTTAATTGCTGATCGGTCAATTGATCCAACTCATCTTGCGTGAAAGCTGTCACACTTCCATCAGTGATGCCTCTAGTAAAAGCAGAGCGCAAATCACTTTGTTCTGTAATGGTTTCTGACTCAGGACTTGCTTGAACGCCTGTTTGAGCGACAATGGCTTCTACCACATCCTCGGGCTGTGTCGTCACGGATTCACTACTTTGTGCAGTGTCAGCGGTTGATTCCATTTCAGTATTCGAAACCGTCGCTTCTGTCGAAATGATTTCTTCAGTTGATTGCGTAGATTGAATCGTTTCTGATGATTCCGTTGTTTCCTCTGCAATGGCAGTAATTGGTAAAAATAATAGACAGCTCATGAACCAGATACTCTTTTTCATTCCTTTACCTCCTCAGGATTCTCAGGATTTCTTTGTAACACGAATGTAACACAATAGTAAATTATTCGCAATGTAAAAAGGCACTTCCTTAAGAAATTTAAAAGATATTCAATGTCTTCCGATGCACTCCGCTTCTTCCCTAACAAAAAATCCCGAACCACTTCAGATGATTCACATTAACAGAAGCATTAACGAGATCATCATTCAGCAGTACGGGACGAAGCGTTCTTAATCACCGAATGACACATGGGTAGAAAAAATTGTACCATTCGAATCTAGCTGTTTTTTAACTATTTGACTTGTACAGTCATCACAGGACTAGCACTTGTGACTGTTCCTTTAGCAGTCATGGTTTCTGAGATAACTTGTTCCATATTGGTGAGTACCACAAGCATATCAGTTGCTTTATTGCTAGCTGCCAATTCTGCCAGATCAACTTCAGCAACTTGTGTAGCGGCAGTCACTTGTTGCCCTTCTTGGACGAGGATATTGAAAGGCTTGCCTTGTAGCTCAACGGTATCGACACCCATATGCAGCAGAATCTCAAGTCCATTTGGTGTCGTGATTCCAATGGCATGTTTGGTTGGGAAGATCGTTGTTACAGTTCCTGCAGCTGGTGCATAGATTTTTCCATTTGCAGGAGCTACATAATATCCGTCACCCATCATTTTTTGAGAAAAAACAGGATCCTTTGACTCTGTAATCGCATGAACGGTTCCTTCAGCAACTGCATATAGTTCAATGGTTTCAGGTGCTGCAGACGTTGCTGGTGTTGTAGCCGTCGTTGAAGTAGCCGCCGGTACTTCTTCATCAACAGCATTGACAGCAGCTAAACGGTCTTTAGGAATCCCAAAGAAGTAAGTAGCCACAAAGCCACCTGCATATCCTGCTAATAAACCAAAGACATAGCCTAACCAATGACCGTTCGCAATCAACGGAATCAAAGCTACTCCAGAAGGTCCAATGGCGGTAGCGCCGATATTCGACAATGCGCCGATAACCGCCCCACCGATTCCGCCTCCGATACATGCCGTAATAAATGGTCGGCCTAATGGCAGTGTTACACCGTAGATCAATGGTTCTCCAATACCTAAAATCCCTACTGGCAAAGCGCCTTTGATCATTTCAGAAAGTTCTTTATCTTTTCGCAGACGAATCCACAGGGCTAATGCCGCCCCTACTTGACCAGCGCCAGCCATTGCTAAGATTGGCAATAACTGTGTGCTGCCAGTTGCTTCGATCATTTGAATGTGGATCGGTGTCAAGATTTGATGTAGACCAAACATGACCATTGGCAAGAAGGTTGCTCCGAGAACAAAACCTGAGAATGCGCCGCCGACATTTAATACCCAATTGATTGAGCCAACCAAACTGTCTGAAATAAACCCAGCTAATGGCATGATCAAAAAGATCTCTGCCAAACCGATCGCTAACAAACACAAAGTTGGGGTAACGATGATATCAATGGCTTCAGGAATCACTCGGTGCAAAACAGTTTCCAGTTTAGCCAGCAACCAGACTGCAAAGATCACACCGATGATCCCTCCTTGTCCAGCTGCCAGAGGATCTCCTGTAAAGAGGTTGGTGATTGGGGCTTCTGGATTCATTCCAGTCAATAAGACGACCGACCCAATGACACCACCTAGCGTTGGGTTCGCTTTAAATACTTGAGCTGCATTGACACCTGTGAAGATCACTAAATAAGAAAACATCCCGTTTTTTAAGATATTTAAAATCATGACATAATAATTCCACGTGTCGCCATCGATTTTTCCTGCAGTGATCAAGTTCGTCATAACAGAAGCAATACCAGCAACGAGACCAGCACCGACAAACGCTGGGATCATTGGGACAAAAATATTCGAAATATCTTTCAATAATGACTTGATTGGTGATTGTTTTTGTTTCGCTTTTTGAGCAGCTTTCATTTCTGCTGCTTTCGCATTCACAGCCTCTTTTCCACTGGTAGCTGCCACAGGAATTTCTTGCCCTAGATCAACACCCGCTTGTGCCGCCATGGCATTTGCTACTTTATTGACTTTTCCAGGACCGATGATCACTTGCAGTTGTTCATCATCCACTACTCCTAAGACTCCGGGAATGTTTTGTAACCCTTGCTTGCTGACCTTGTTGTGATCTCGAACCGTCATCCGTACTCGAGTCATACAATGAGTGACAGAGGCAACATTCTCGATACCGCCTGATTCTTGAAATATTTTTTCTGCTAGTTGTGTAACTGTCAGTTCTTCTTTTGCCATTGATTTTTTCCTCCTATCCTTCTAACGTTCCTTTAACGAACCCTTCTGATTGTACCAGCTTTGCAGCAGCTTCTTCTTTTTCACTATTGGTAAGCAGCATAACGATCGCTAACTTCACATTTTGATCGGCTTTTTCAAAGTAGTCTGCCGCCGTTTCATAATCTGCTTCGGTGGCTTGCATGATGATTCTCTTGGCCCGTTCAACGAGTTTGTCGTTCGTTGGTTTAACATCGACCATTAAATTATTGTACACTTTTCCGATGCCTACCATCGAAATCGTGGAAATCATGTTCAAAATCAATTTTTGAGCAGTCCCTGATTTCAATCGGGTAGAACCTGTCAGAAATTCTGGTCCGCAATCCACTTCGATCGGGAAGCTGGCATGTTTTGAAATTTCTGCTTGTTTGTTGCAGGCGATCGTTCCTGTGGTAGCCCCGATTTCATTTGCATAGTCTAGTGCTCCAATGACATAAGGTGTGCGGCCGCTGGCTGCGATCCCAATGACCATATCATTTTCCGTCAGCTTCAGGTCAATCAAGTCTTGACGCCCTAATTCAACAGAATCTTCTGCCCCCTCAACCGCTACAGTCATTGCTTCTTCACCGCCAGCAATCAAACCGATCACCATATCCGGTGAGACCCCAAAAGTAGGGACACATTCAGCGGCATCTAAAACTCCTAGTCGTCCGCTGGTACCAGCACCGAGATAGATCAATCGTCCCCCTTTTTTGAAAGATTGAATCGTTTGCTGAATTACTTTTTCAATGCTTGGCAATTCCTTTTCAACGGATTGAGCAACTTTCTGGTCTTCGGCATTCATTTTCTGACAAGCCTCTGCCACAGTCATTTCATCCAAGCCAAATGTTGCTTGATTTCGTCTTTCAGTCGTTAAGTTTTCTAAATTAATCATTGTCATTTCTCTCATCTCTTTCTATTTTGAATCGCATTCCTGCTTTGATTTGTTGGAGCAAGGGGAGATCTTCTTCAATCACTTGCGCAGCGACATTGACTTTGTCATCTGCGGGCAGGATTCGCTTACAAATTTGGATTTCCCCCATATAGCGCAAGTAATCTTGATTATCGATAGTCACAGCTCCGACAACCCGTTTTTGAGCAGTTTCTGGGGAAATCAATGGGACTTCAGCAAATCGGGCATTTGCACTGCGAATCACATCTCTTGCCTCATCTTGCCGGCTCTCATGCTCTCCTAAAATATGTTGATAATAGGCAGAACCAATATCCTTTGTGCGAAGAAGGACGGTCTGATCGGCTAGATAAGAACTGAATTGCTTCAAAGAAGCAGGGGTCACGATACCATCACCAATGTAGACAGCATCAACGGCACAATCCCTCAACAACTCCAGTGCTGCTGCGAAGGGGCTCATGCTGCGATGCGCTTCCAGTGTCGGCAATCCTTGGTAAAGAGGACCTCTTTTATTCGCATCCCCAGCAACAAAGGCCTGTACAAGAAAACCTTGTTGTTTCAACCACTGATTTTTGGCCTGAAACCATTCTTTGTCTAATCCCGTCTCCGGACGCGGATAGTAATTGTGCCACGCCTCTAGATTAGAAAAATCTGCCTGATAGGTGTTCAACTCGTTAATATCTTTTTCAGTCAATGTACTCGCATTTAAACTAATAGTTATTTTACGAGATAATTGAGCAATGGTCTGATTGTCGATCGCGTAATCCATTCGCAGCCCAGTGACTCCCCGATCCGTCAGTTCATTTAACTCTTTATAGGAAAATCCTGCTTTAGCCAATGCCTCTCCTGAAATATCTACCATTAATGACAACCGATTCTTTTTTGCTATTTCACCAAGTGTTGTCAATCGTTGGCGATAACTGGCGGCATCATCTTCTGGTATATGCATGGATGTAAAAATCCCAGAAAAACCTTGAAGCGCCATTTCTTCGATGGCATCGATGTCTGTGGTAGTCAAATCGGCATTCATAAATACTGAAAACCCAAACATTGTTGATTCCTCCTTGCTGGTACCGTTTTCTACAAAATGATTATACAACGGCCTGTTTGTTTTTGCAACTATATTTCGTAATATATAATTATAAAAAGAAATATAATTTCATAACGGTGTATTTTTTAAGAAAAAGTTGTCCCTTAAACTTTCTAATGCGGTTCGGCCATTAGTTGTGGTACACTTTATAAGGAGTCAACGAGCGCGTAATTTTTACATAGTAGGAGGAATCACATCATCAATGATTACAATGGATGATATTATTCGCGAAGGCAACCCAACTTTGCGGGAAGTAGCAAAAGAAGTCCCCTTTCCATTAAGTGAAGCGGACATTCAATTAGGGAAAGACATGATGGAGTTTCTAGAAAATAGCCAAGACCCAGTGAAAGCCGAAGAATTGAATTTACGAGGCGGAGTCGGTTTAGCAGCACCTCAACTAGATATTTCTAAAAGAATCACTGCTGTTTTAGTTCCTAGTAGCGATCCTGAAAATCCAGAACCTGAATTTAAAGATGTGTTGTACAATCCTAAAATCTTAAGCCACTCCGTACAAGAGGCATGTTTAGGTGAAGGCGAAGGCTGTCTGTCTGTAGACCGGGAAGTACCAGGCTATGTCGTACGTCACGCCCGAATCACGATCAGCTATTATGACATGCAAGGCAAGAAGCAAAAAGTTCGTTTGAAGAACTATGCAGCTATCGTCGTGCAACATGAAATCGACCATTTGAATGGTGTCATGTTCTATGATCACATCAATGAAAAAAATCCTTTCTCATTAAAAGAAGGAATTTTAGTGATCGATTAACGATTAGCAAACAAGAGCGCACTCCCAAGTGGGAATGCGCTCTTGTTTACTTTAGTCGTCATTCATTAGGATTAATTTCCCTTTGCCAAGCTGGCTTGATGGTCCGCTTTGATTTGAGACAACAATTCTGGCTTTTGATAAAGATCTAATGCAGTCAATGCGAGTAATTCCGCTGCGATCGCAATCGAGTTCAGTCCTTTGGTACTACGAGCAGCCGCTTTAAATTCCTCGGAGTGACCAGCAATGTATTCATCCGAAATTGAGACAGTTGGCTGGATCGTGGGGATCACTTGGCTGACGTTTCCTACATCTGAAGAGCCTAAACTTGCTTTTGTTTCCACATCGATCTCTGCTTGGGGAACGCCAACTTCCTGAGTATGGGCAAAGAATAGTTCATCAAAACTTGGTGTTACGATCACATCGTCGACTGAATTCTGGAAGAGTCCAAATTCATAAGTCGTTCCTGTTGCTAAAGCTGCTCCTTTAACGATATTCTCCACTTTCTCATAGACTTCATCTAGTGTCGCCCGATTGGCTGCTCGTAAATAAAAACGTCCAGCTGCATATTCTGGAACAACATTCGCTGCCACACCACCATCAGTGATCACGCCATGAATGTTGACATCTTTCGGCAAATGAAGACGCAACCCATTGATCCCATTAAAAACTTGGATCAATGCCTCTAACGCATTAATGCCTTTCTCTGGTGCCGCTGCCGCATGGGATGCCCGACCATAAAATTTGATATCGACAGGATCATTAGCCAAAGATGCGGTGGTTTTGCCATAGCGATAAGCTGGATGCACGCACAATGCAGCATCGACATCCTCAAAAAATCCTTCACGCACAAAACTGCCCTTTGCTGAGCCATTTTCGCCCCCCTCTTCACCAGGAGTACCATAAACGCGGATTTCTCCTCCTAGTTCATCTACATAAGGTTGCAACGCACTAGCAGCCAATACAGAATAAGTTCCAAAGAGATTGTGCCCACAGGCATGACCGATGCCGGGCAGCGCATCATATTCTGCCAAAAAAGCTAATGTTGGTCCAGGTTTGCCGCTTTGATAACGGGCATCGAACCCTGTACGATGACCAGCCACTTCTTTTTCCACGGTGAATCCTTCTTTTTCTAATTGGGCAATCAGCGCATCTGCAGAATAAAATTCATAGTTGCTGACTTCTGGATGATCATGAATATCCAAAGCTAGTTCTTGGTATTCCGGTAAGCGTTGTGCGATAAATTCTTTAATAGAAGTTTTTACAGTTGTTGTCATATGATTTTCTCTCCCTTTAATATGGATAAATAAGTATGAATAGTCAGTGGTCTCACAGCTCCTGCCTCAGAAAGGTAGGCATTCTTGCTATACTCTTCTTTACTTCGCGCCAAATGTCTCCCAGGCTGGAACGCTAGAACCTTTCGATGTTTCTTCGATAACTTTCTTTGTTTCGTCCGTTTGATAAGCAGCAACAACTTTTTGATACACTTCGTTGTCTTGATCTTCTTTACGCGCAGCAATGATGTTCACGTATGGGCGAGCCGTTTCATCTACAGGCTCTAAGAAGATCGCATCTTCTGTCGGAACAAAGCCAGCATCCACAGCCATTCCGCTATTGATTACTGAAATATCAACATCTGATAATGCGCGGGCAGTTTGGGCAGCATCTAACTCAGAGATTTTCAACTTTTGATTGTTTTCAGTGATATCCGAAACGGTCGGCGTCTGGCCTGCTGCTTCATCAACTTTGATCAAGCCAGCGCTTTGTAGTAACAACAACGCACGGCCGCCATTGGTGACGTCATTTGGAATTGCTACTGTCGCGCCTTCTTTCAATTCCTTGATATCTTTCACCTTGTCTGAATAAATCCCTAGCGGCGCATTGACTGTATTGCCGATAGAAACAAGATCCGTTCCAAACTCTTTATTGTAATTGTCTAAAAAGAACTGGTGTTGAAAAGAATTTATATCGATAGAACCATCTGCCAACGCCGCATTCGGTTGATTATAATCAGAAAATTGAACATATTCTAAGTTGATACCTTCATCTTTCAAACGATCTTTGACATCATCCCAAACATCCGTGTCGGCACCGATCACTCCAAGTTTGACGGTTACTTCTTTCTCTTTTGTTCCAGCATTGCTATTGCTGCACCCAGTAATAAATAATAATGCCGCACCTACCACGATTGCTTTAAGTAATTTTTTCATTTTCTTCCTCCAATAGTTTCTACTTAATTTTATTTGTTTTTTTTGTCCTTTTTAGTGGCTGACTTTTTTAACCAACAGATTGCTGACAAATTGACTAAAAAAGACCAAAATTAAAATGATCAGTGTCGCCATGATGGTGACGTCGTTTTGGAAACGATTATAGCCGCGAGTGATCGCCAAGTTCCCTAAACCGCCAGCACCAACTGCACCAGCCATTGCGGTCAGTCCAATCACATTGATGATCGTTAAAGCAGAGACGCGAATGATCCCAGCCAACCCTTCGGGTAAATAGACCCGCACAATAATTCCCAATGGACTGGTTCCCATTGCTTCTGCCGCTTCAATAACCCCAGGATCAACTTCTAATAGGGCAATTTCGATTTGACGAGCAAAGAAAGGAATGATCCCTGCAATCAATGGAACCAAAGCAGCTGTTTCCCCAATCGTTGTTCCTACGATCAAACGAGTCGTCGTTCCTAACAAAGCCAATAGGATAATAAAAGGAATGGAACGTACGATGTTGATGATTTTATCCAAAAGTTCAAATAATCCGCGGCTTTCCAAAATACCTCCTGGTCGGGTCACGACAAGAACAATGCCCAAAATGATTCCTAAAATCCCTGCAATCAGTGCTGTCCAAAAGGTCATGTATAATGTTTGGATCGTTGCTTCTACAAATTCATCAGAGATAGCAACGACATTGGGAAAATACCGTTCAAAAAAAGTGCTCATCTAAAATCCTCCTTCAATCACGTTATTCAATGGTTCCGCGTGATTTTGCTTAATGATATTCGTGTAAACACCTTGATCCGCGAGAAAATCTAATGCTCGTTTACGCTGCCCATATTCCCCTGATAAACTAACGATCAAACTACCGATGGGAACATCTTGCAGAATCTCTACGTTTCCGTAGAGGATATTCGTCGTAACTTGATAACGACTAAACAATTGTGCGATCAATGGTTCATTGGTCTGATCCCCAACATAAGACAGTTCCACCAGCCATTCGTTGGCAGCCAATGAGGAGAATTTCGCACTGCCGAGAATCGTTTCCAGCGCTTGATCAATATGAGTAGCAGTCCGAATAAAGTCTTTTGTCAGCGGTTTTGCCGGCTGGCTAAAAATTTGAACACTCTTTCCTTGTTCAATGATCTCGCCATTTTCCATTACAGCGACTTTATTACAGATTTCTTTCACCACTTGCATCTCATGAGTGATAATGACGATCGTCAACCCTAATTTACGATTGAGTTTTTTCAATAATGCAAGTATCTGTAATGTTGTCTTAGGATCAAGTGCGCTAGTCGCCTCATCGCAGAGCAAGATCTCTGGGTCGTTGGCTAATGCTCGTGCGATGGCGACTCGCTGCTTTTGTCCCCCTGAAAGTTGACTAGGAAACGACCTTGCCTTTTCTTCCAGTCCAACCAAGGACAGCAATTCTGTCACTTTTTGACGACGTTCCTGTTTGGAGATTCCTGCATATTTCAAGGAAAAATCCACGTTGTCAAAGACATTCTGGCTATCCATCAAATTGAAATGCTGAAAGATCATTCCGATCGTTTTCCTTTTTTCTCTTAATGCTTTAGCCGGTAATGCGGTCAATTCAGTCTGATTGACTACGACACTCCCTGACGTTGGCCGCTGCAATAAATTGATTACGCGTACCAGGGTACTTTTACCCGCGCCGGAATAGCCGACGATCCCATAAACATCGCCTTTATCTACTTCTAGTGACACATTTTTGACCGCTTGGATCGTCTCCTTGTTTGGTTGTGTAAATGTCACCGATACATCCTTTAATGAAATCATTTTTTTCCTCCTTATTATCGCCGATTGATTAACTAGTTGATTTTTTGGGGATGATCAACTACGCTTCCTCCGGTCACCTACTACTGCTCATCATCTGCTCGTCTACTCTATGCTTCGCCTACAGTTGCTTCTAAGCTGACGCTAAGAAGAACTTGCATGGTCTTTGACCAATCGCAGTGATTCGGGGTGAGGTTACTACGCTCCCTCCGGTCGCCTAGTACTGTTCATCATCTGCTCGGGTCTTTGACCAATCGCAGTGATTCACAGCAAAAAGGCGTCCTCAAGCAAGCCAGTTATGGCTTGCTTGAGGACGCCTTTTTGCGTGTTACCACCTCAGTTTAAGCTATATTCACATATAGCTCCTCTTCGAGTACGATCATACTCTAGCAAGATAACGGATGCTGCCGTCGCCGCCTTGCATCATTGCTCGGGACGAATCACTCCTTGGCCATTTTCCAAAATTCGTTTCCTGCTTCTTTTCAGCTACCGAAGCTCTCTGTTTAGGAACATTCCTTTTGTACTTACCAATTCATCGTGTTGACTCTATTTTTTTATGCCGCTTTTTATTTTCAAAGATCGATGAAAACAAAAAAAGTCCTTTTACCAGCATCTGCTGATAAAAGGACGATCACTCGTGTTACCACCTTTTGTTCAGAAGGTTTCCCTTCCCTCAACCCAACGTCTATCAAGAAAATTCCATCAAGAGATTGGTGCTCCTTTTAACGGTAGAGCAGATTCCGTGATTGCCTACTTATCGACAATCAATCCTCCAAGGCCATTTTTCAACGTTTCAGACTTAACTCTTTCCACCAACCAGAGTCTCTCTTTAAAGTATCTACGATTACTTTCCTTATCAACGGATAGTTATTCTTGTTGAAATGTACTTTACCGGAAAAAGGATACCTTGTCAATCAGAAAACTATTTTTTTTCAGAATTTTTTGGCAATGCTAGAATCTGGGCATAGCGATCTTGCCAGATCCGCTCATACCAATGAATGATTTCAGCAGCTGACCAGCCTTCGGATGCATAAGTAGTCGTTGCTTGCTGATACAACACATTCTGATACCCTAATCCATGGGCAAATTTGATCGTGCCATCCATACAAAATTCAGTTTGCGCACCGATCCATTCGATGCTGCGAACATGGTGCTTTGTCAACAAGGACTGTAAGGAGGTATTGAAAAAGCTATTCGCATGAGTCTTGCGCAAAAACAAGTCGGTTGCTTGCACAGCCAAATCTGGATGTAAGAGCCATTCATCTGTTTGGTAGCCGAGTTCTTCTTCCTCATGCTGCACAAATAAAACGGGGCGTTGTGCATGACGGTAAGTTTGGATCCGCTGGTTGGCAAACAACAGCAGCGAATCGAGATGATCCAGTTTGGTGCCATTGTTTGAACACACGCCTTTTTGTAAATCAACGATGATCAGAATATCTTGCATCCACTTCTCCTTTAGTTTTGGTATAAGATTCCTTTATCAGCCAACAATTGCTTTGCTTGCTCTAACTCTGCTGCTTCTTGGTAGCGTAACGTATGGAGATGGATCCCATTGGTCAAATCAGAAAGCAGGCGGGCTTGTGAATGCTGGTATTTCCGCATAAAGTCTGCGACATCTTGTTCCGTTTTGATCCGCAGATTCCCTGTTAATTCCCCATAAATCTCATGCTCAACGATCACATCAATCACTTCGATTCCGCAAGAGACAAATGTCAACAATTCTTCTTCTGTTTGTTCCGGACGGTGTTGCACAGCAAGTTTGCTGACATGACCTGTCTCACTTGCAGCTTCTAAGCGGTAACCGCGAGCGGTAGCCACGATAGCCTCTCCTGCTGCTCGCAACAAGGCAATGTCACCAACGATGATTTGGCGGCTGACACCTAACTTACCCGCTAATTTACTAGCACTGATCGGTTTCTCGGCGGTCTGCAACTGCTTGATGATTGCTTCCCGTCGTGTTGCTCCATCCATCATTATCCCTCCAATTGATTCTTTTGATAAGTGCGAGAATGTTCCATGATCGACTCAAAGGTTACGACAATCGTTTCTTCGAAGGCTTTATTGGAAACGGACTGGCGAACATTGTTCAAAACAGCTTCTTCCCGAGATTCATCCAGAACTGCTGTCTGTTCCTGTTTTTTCCATTGGACGATTTCACTGACTGCTGTCATGCGTTTTTCTAATAATTCTGTCAGTTCTCGATCAATCGCATCGATCGTCTCCCGTTGATGATCGATAGCAGCAACGACTTCTGTCGTGCTTTTAGTTGCGGGAACGACATCTTTTGCGATCTCTTCGATGGTTTCACCAGATTCAATGGTTTTGATGATCCGAGCTGGATTTCCAGCGATCACCACGTTATCAGGGAACGATTTAGTCACGACACTTCCCGCACCAACGACCACGTTATCGCCTAAGCGAACACCTGGAAGGATAACTGCACCGCCACCGATCCAAGCATTGTCGCCAACTGTAATTGGTGCGCCATACTCAAGGCCACTATTACGCTTGACTGGATGCAATGGATGAGAAGCTGTAAAGAGACGAACATTTGGTGCTAGCATACAGTTATCACCAAAGGTAATGGGACAAACATCTAAAAAGATACAATCATAATTGGCATAGAAATTTTTTCCAACTGAAATATTATAGCCGTAATCAAAGCGGACATTCGGTTCGATATAGATACGGCCAGCCACTTGACCAAATGTCTCTTTTAGCAGTTGTTCTTTGATCATCGGTTCGGATTCCCGATTGATCAAGTGCATTTGTTCTCTGGCAAATTTGCGATCGGCAACTAATTCTGGATCTGGTGAAAAATACAATTCACCAGCAATCATTTTTTCTTTTTCTGTACGTTCTGTCATAATGTGCCTCCATACTCCTTTTCAATTTTAGTGTGAGAGTTTTGCAAAAACTGTTTCCCCACTTGCTAAAACTTGAGGAGTCGTATTTTGTTCAAGCATTGTTTGGTTGATGATCAAGCAATTCTGGCTATTTTGATACTGCAACAAACCAGCAAAAGGATAGACTTGTAATGAGGTGCCTACCACGACCACTAGCTGTGCATTGGCCACAGCGTTGATAGCTGCAGTAATTGTTTCTTCGCTGAAACCTTCTTCATACAAGACGATCGCTGGACGAATCTGTCCACCGCAATCGGCATGATGCCAGTCTGTCAAATAGGTTTGCCAAGGAACTTCTGCACCGCATTGACGGCAGTAACAGCGGTAAAGGGTTCCGTGGAAATCAATACGCTGCTGACTCCCCGCCTGTTGATGGAGGCCATCAATGTTTTGCGAGACTACCCAAACGTTCCGTTCTTGAGCGAACTCTGCCATCGTCTGATGGATCACATTGGGCTTTGCTTCAGGATGGTAGAGATGTTTGACAAATTGATAAAATTTATCCGGCTCTCTGACCATACAAGTATGACTCAACAGATATTCTGGCGCTTCAATGCCATGATAAATCCCTTTCAAAGAGCGGTAATCCGGAATACCGGAAGGGGTTGAAACGCCCGCTCCTGTCAAAAAAGTGATAGACTCGGCAGCTTGAATCTTTTCGACAGCTGTTTCAATCGATACTAACATTTTGCTGAACTCCTTCCGTGATTGTTCTACTTTTTAATAGTATACCTAATTTCCCCATTTTTTATAACCATCATCCGCGATTTTTCACAAACCTTCCCTTGAAAAAGCCTCAACAGGAAGGAAATCTTCACTTGGAATTTTCAGCTCATTTCATTGATTCTTTCATGACATTCTACAAAAAACGTGGTAAACTATTCACGAATCAAAGTGAGGTGAAATACATTGGTAGCATCTATTATTTATTGGGCAATGATCATCATCAGTTTCGGCTGGTTGGCAGTTAGCTTATACTTCTCTATTTTCTATTTATCTCGTAAAGAAAATGGAAATCTATGGGCGTTTGCTTTCTTAAATGTCATCACAGCAATCATTCAAGCACTCGTTCTATTGGTTTATCGTACATTAGGTCAAGACTGGGGCGTTACACAATACTCAAGTCTCATTTATTTAGCTCTAGGCTTATTACTAGGTCTGACAGTTATTCAAGCTGTCTTAGGCCGCGAACCAAAAGCCAAAGTTGCTTAAAGTAGCCGAAAGTAAAGAAAAGCAGTTCCCTTTTCCAAAGAAAAGAGACTGCTTTTTTTGTTGAAAAGAATTGACAAATCCACCTTTTTCTTCTACACTCGATTAAGTATCATAATCAAATACGAGTATCCTTTAACATTTAGGTAGAGGTCGCGAGGTTCATTAATCCTGCTGAGTGAAGCAACACGTCAAAAGCAGAGCTAGGGAACATCGCCGAAACAAACTGATTCTTGCTTGAATTATTTTGTTGGGACGCAAGTGAACAACTTGCGTACTGTCTTAGCTTGGCTAAGTTGCGCTATGTTTTGTGAAAGGTTTGTCGACGAAATTGTCAACAGCCGTTTTCCAATCATGGAGTACGGCTGTTTTTTTGTTACCTTTGCCTGTCTGTAGTGCCACTCGTGAAAGGAAAGAGAAAATGAAGAAAATGAATTGGTTTTGGGCATTTTTCGCCCTCTGTTTCACACTTGTCAATGTATCGATGACTGCTCATGCAGATGATCAAACTCCAGCTGATCAGTTTCGAGTGGGGATGGAAGCGGGTTATGCCCCTTTCAACTGGACCCAAACCACCGATGCCCATGGAGCGGTACCTATTTCTGGCGAGAAAGGGTCTGCCTATGCTGGCGGTTATGACGTTCAAATCGCGAAGAAAATCGCTGATGGTCTTGGCAAAGAATTAGTGATCGTCAAAACACAATGGGATGGCCTGGCACCTGCATTACAATCAGGGACCATTGATGCGGTAATCGCTGGGATGTCCCCTACAGCCGAACGACGGGAACAAATCGATTTTACCGATCCTTACTACGAATCGAACTTAGTCGTTGTCGTTCAAAAAGATGGTAAATTCGCAAATGCGAAAAGTTTAGCTGATTTGACAGGTGCAAAAATCACCGCCCAATTAAATACATTCCATTACACAGTGATCGATCAAATTCCAGAAGTACAAAAAGAACAAGCCATGAAAGATTTTTCTTCCATGCGCGTCGCGTTGGCTTCAGGCATCATTGACGGGTACGTCAGCGAACGTCCTGAAGGCGTCACTGCTACAGGGGCAAATCCTGATCTGAAGATGATCGAATTTGCCGAAGGTCAAGGTTTTGAAACCAACCCAGAGGATGTCCAAGTTGCCGTTGGTATGCGCAAAGGTGACCCCGATGTCCAAAAGGTCAACGAGATTCTAGCGACGATCCCTCAAAGTGAACGCACGAAACTCATGGATGCGGCTATCGAAGAGCAGCCTGCGGACACCAGCGGAGATTCAGCGAATCAAGGTCTGCTGGCCGATTTCAAAAAAATCATCGATGACTATGGTTCTCTATTTTTACGAGGGGCAGGATTGACGCTTTTCATTGCGATCGTTTCTACTGTCGTCGGATTATTGATTGGTCTATTAGTCGGTGTCTTTCGGACGCTGCCAGCTGCTGAAAATCCTGTAAGTCGCTTTTTCCAAAAATTGATCAATGCATTATTGACGATCTATATTGAAGTTTTCCGTGGCACACCAATGATGGTACAAGCTATGGTCATTTTTTATGGGACTGCTCTAGCATTTGGTGTTTCCATGAATCGTACGATTGCGGCATTATTGATCGTTTCTATCAATACAGGAGCCTATATGTCTGAAATCGTCCGTGGCGGGATCTTTGCAGTGGATGATGGTCAATTTGAAGCAGCACAAGCAATTGGAATGACTCACTGGCAAACGATGTTCAAAGTTGTCTTGCCACAAGTTATGCGAAATATCTTACCAGCAACAGGTAACGAAATCATCATCAATATCAAAGATACTGCCGTGTTGAGCGTAATCAGTGTCGCCGATCTTTTCTTCCAAGGAACATCGGCTGCCGGAACAAATTATCAATACTTCCAAACATTTGCGATCATCGGTGCAATCTATCTCGTTTTGACAATCTCTGCGACTCAAATTTTACGTTTTGTTGAACGCAAAATGGATGGTCCTAGTTCTTATGTCAAACTAGAAGATATCAACCCAGAATAAGGAGGAAGACAGATGTCAGCAATTATCGAAATCGATCATTTAAAGAAAAGTTTTGGCGACAATGTCGTTTTGAAAGACATTAGTCTTTCGGTCAATAAAGGTGAAGTCGTAACGATTATCGGCTCCTCCGGTTCAGGGAAATCCACACTGCTTCGGTGTATCAATCTTTTAGAAAAGCCAACCAGTGGAAAAATCATTTATATGGGCGAAAATGTCCTAGAAAAAGGATACAGCTTACCAAACTATCGGACTCATTTAGGGATGGTGTTCCAGTCCTTCAACCTTTTTAATAACATGGATGTTCTGGAAAATTGTGTCACGGGCCAAGTCACTGTTCTAAAAAGAAATCGCGCCGAAGCAGAAAAAATTGCTCGGGAGAATTTGGAAAAAGTCGGCATGAGCCGCTACGTCAAAGCAAAACCGGCTCAATTATCTGGTGGACAAAAGCAACGGGTAGCCATTGCCCGGGCATTGTCAATGGATCCTGATGTGATGTTATTCGATGAACCAACTTCAGCTCTTGATCCAGAGATGGTCGGAGAAGTTTTGAAAACGATGAATGCGTTAGCTCATACTGGGCTGACTATGGTCATCGTGACCCATGAGATGGGCTTTGCTAAAGAAGTCTCTGACCGAGTGATCTTCATGGACAAAGGTGTGATCGCTGAAGAAGGCACACCAGAAGAAATCTTTATCCATCCAAAAGAACAGCGGACGAAAGAATTTCTATCGCGGGTACTTAATTGATCCTGTGCTGAACTAGGGTACAAGTTGCAGACAAAATGATTTAGACGAACAGTCAGTGCCTTCCTGTCTTACAAGAGGGCATTGCTTGTCCTTACCGAATCATCTTCTTGTCGCTTGTTCCCTGGTTTCTTTTTTTGGCCTTGGTCAACTAAGAGTTGCTATTTGATCATTTTTTTGTTATTTTTTTTAAAACTAGAGAACTATAGGAGTAAGTTGATATGAAGAAAAAGTTACGTATTCAAGACTATTTGTATGTTGGTTCTATGTTGTTTGGTCTATTTTTTGGTGCGGGAAATTTGATTTTCCCAGTGCATATGGGACAAGAAGCTGGTAGTAATGTAGCCCTTGCCAATTTAGGTTTCTTAGTGACCGGAATTGGGTTACCATTCTTAGGCGTTATCGCATTTGGTCTTTCCCAAAGTACGGGTGTCTTCGAATTAGCTTCACGGATCAACCGCCGTTATGCCATTATTTTCACTGTGTTGCTTTATTTAGTGATTGGTCCTTTTTTTGCACTCCCTCGGTTAGCCACAACTTCCTTTGAGATCGGACTTGTACCCTTTGTTTCCCAAGATCTCCAAGCACCCTTGTTGGCCGTATTTTCACTATTATTCTTTGGGGCTGCGTGGTGGTTCTCACGCAAGCCTAGTAAGATATTGGATTACGTAGGAAAATTCTTGAATCCCCTCTTTTTGGTATTGCTTGGCTTACTTTTAGTCTTTGCTTTTACGCAGCCAATGGGTACAATCCAAGAGGCGCCTGTTTCTCCGCTTTACCAAGAACACGCCTTCTTCACCGGCTTCACAAATGGGTACAATACGTTGGATGCACTAGCCTCATTAGCCTTTGGCATCATTATTGTGACTGCGATCCGTAACATGGGTATCACGAAACCTTCCGAAATCGCGAAAGATACGATTCTTTCTGGCTCTATCAGTATCTTTCTGATGGGGATCATCTACACATTGCTTTCCTACATGGGAGCGATGAGCCTAGGAAAATTTGCGATCAGTGCCAATGGTGGGATCACTTTAGCACAAGTAGCCAACCATTACTTAGGCCGCTCTGGAAGTCTGCTCTTAGCATTGATCGTCATTTTAGCTTGTTTGAAAACTGCGATCGGATTGATCACCGCATTTGCCGAAACCTTTGCAGAATTGTTTCCTGCAAGAAGCTACTTGTTTTTCAGTGCTGTTGCCAGCATTCTACCGGCGATCTTTGCAAATATCGGTCTGACGAAAATCATTGAGTTTTCAACTCCTGTTCTGATGTTTGTCTATCCGCTGGCCATTACATTGATTTTGTTGGCGATCATTAGTCCATTGTTCCAGCATCGTGCCAGTGTGTACCGTATGACCACTTATTTCACCCTGGTGGCAGCCGTTATTGACGGATTAAATGCTTGCCCGGCATTGATTAGAGACACTGCTGTCGTTCAGCAGTTATTGAAATTTGCAGAGCAATACTTGCCGTTCTTCAAAATCGGCATGGGTTGGCTGGCACCTGCAATCATCGGTTTCATCATAGGTCTCGTTTGGGCTTGGTGCAAAAAAGAACCGAAATCCGTCAAAAATCATTAATTCATTAAAAATGACCTACCATTTTTGAAAGGTAGGCCATTTTTTTTGATAAAAGACTGACAGTTGAAACAAAAACAGGTACAATAGACCCATTAAAGGAGGATATTTATGTTTTACGAAGAACTTATGATGGATCCGCAAACGTTGATCAAATTTAAATTATTCCGGCGCATGCTTACTTTACAAAATCCAAATCATCCAATCGCGCAATTAGCCAAAGAAATGGACTTGAGCTATCAGCAAACATTCATTGAGTTGACTGAGATCGATCAAGATTTACACGAGTTGACCCCGGATCACTTGTCAATACTTGGACGTGGTGGCAAGCTGCAGCCCCAAAATATTGCGGCAACGATTGATGAGTACCGGTTTTATCTTTTGAACAAGAGCGTACCATTCTTATATGTTCTTTATATGCTGAATGAAGAAAATCCTACCATTACGGATTTTTGCAAGAAATATGATGTCAGCCGTTCAACAGTATCCCGAAAATTCGAACATCTAAAAAACCATTTGAAGCAGTTTCAATTGCGTTTTACTTATACAGAATCGAATCTCGTTGGCGACGAGCGCTTAGTGCGTCTTTCCTTATTCAATATCATTTGGTTAGGCGTCCGGGGGATCAAATGGCCTTTTGCCGTTTCTGAGTCTGATGCAGAAGCTTTCGTCGATGAGTTTGCTAGCTATTTTCCTATCTCTCGTTCTTATCTAGGGAAGCTAGAGTTAAAATATTTTGCTGCGTTGGTCCTTTTACGCATTAGAAAAGCGAATTTTGCAAAATACGACCGCCGTTATAATTTTTTGATGAAAAACAATCGCTATTATGATTTCAATCGCTTGCGTACCACGTTGACTGCCGATACTGAATTAACAGAAAAACAGCTTAAAGGAGAATCAAGTTTTATCTATTTGCTCTCCCAAATGCTACCCTTCTACTTGTCTGAGGAAGATCCTTCCTTGCAACAAACATTGACATTCTATACGACTAAACAGAATCCGATCTATCCGTTAGTTTCTGATTTCCTTGCCCAAATGAAACAGACCTATTTTGCTGGACAGCAGGAACTTTTAGATGATCCTATCTTGATTGGTAATCTAATCAATGCGACCTTTGGCAACTACGTCTTTCGACAACCGTTTCCTAATATTTACCGGCTGCTCACCCTTTCCATGGGACATGGTCTGCCACAGGAACAATTGCATCAGCATATCGATCAATTCTTTACCGACTATCGCTCTTCCAATAATGTAGACTATATCAATGACACCAATCAAGAACAGTTAGCAGCGATGTTTACTCACGTCTTGTTACCATTCTATGATAAGATCCGCTACGCCAATCGGCTGCATGTCGGTGTCGTTTTGGAAGACAACTTTTTACTTGTCCAATCCTTGAATCAATTTCTGCAAGACCTGACCTTTGTGCAAGCGGATCCTTATGATCCGCAATTGAAGGAACCCTATGATTTAGTGATTAGTTCCAATCAATTGATGAAAAAAATGAACCCAACGATGGCAACTTATCTATGGGATTATGCAGCTGCTGATGCTCAATACATCGATCTTTATCGTACGTTGAAAAAATACTTCAATGAAAAAAATCAGCACGTGTAACCGAATCGTTATCTTTTCTTAAGAACTTCCGAAAACTTTTGTCACAGAATATTCATATTTAGTTAGTATAGTATAAGCATACCAACAAACAACCCTAACACTTTTTCATTTTTAACTCCTTCCCGCCGGCCACCCACCGGCGGGTAATTTTTTGTCTCTTTTTCTCTAGAAAGCAATCTTTAAAACTTTCCAAGCTTTTCTCCACAAAAAATTCACATTTGCCGACTATAGTATAAGCATACCAACAAACAACCCTAACTAACACTTTTCATTTTTAACTCCTAGCCTGTCAGCCACCCACTGACAGGCTCCTTTTTTTGTAAAATTCCTTTCTGTAGTACAATCAATACAAAAAGGGGAGCTTTATGACAAACACCATTGAAACGGTTGATCAGTATATTGCTGGCTTTCCGGATCATTCCACTGTATTGCAGGAGGTCCGAAATTTGATCAAAACAGTCCTGCCGGATGCCGAAGAGCGGATTCGTTATCAGATGCCAACCTATTTCCAAACAGAGAATATCGTCCACTTTGCCTGTGCAAAAGAGCACATAGGATTTTATCCAACACCCTCTGCCATTCTTGCTTTTGAAAAAGAATGGCAGTCTTATAAGACCAGTAAAGGAACAATCCGTTTTTCGTTTACAGAACCTATTCCTTATGATTTGATTGCTCGAATAACCGCTTGGCGTTTGCAAGAAGTTTTAGCGAAAACAACTACCGATTAACTAAAAAAGTGTAACAAAAAAGTCTGTGAGTGTAATAAAACAACGTCCTAAGATCAGCTTGATTGCTTCTTCCGCCTACATGGCTGCTATCTGCTGTTTTGGTCTCTTGTTTTACTTACGTCACAGACTTTTTTTACTTTTCGGGCCGCGTTGCTTTGACCTTTAATGTGCTGACCTTTAAAACGCTGGCTAAAGGGATCATACGAATTTGTTGCCGATCACTTTGCAGTTTCAAAACGACTTGTTCTTTCGCAACCGTTTTTCCAACGATCCAACCGGTAACGGTTTCAAAATTGCCAACCTTCTCGGTTTTCACTTGTAAGACGACCAGATGTTTGTCACTGGCCGCTTTTTGCAAAATTTGCCGAATCTCATTGATCTTTTCAGTTTGATTTTTTTTATCGGCATTGTCACTGAAGAAAGTATCCAACAAGGTTGTCGAAGTCATGACAATCAACTTGCCCAGCTGTCTGATGGGAGATGATTTCTTTTCCATTGGTCTTTCCTTTCTGCTAACAGCAGCGGGTTTCTCTAAAACCGCACATACGTTCTCGTTTATTGCTTTTATTTTAACAAATTTTGAGGAAAAAACAAGCGAACATTCCCTTTATTGGGCAGCATTTTTTACTTTTTCTATCCAAAGGGGCAGTCCTGCTTGAATCAAGCGGTATGTTTGGTTGAAATCTCCTGTGTAATAAGGATCTGGAATATCTTCTCCCTCTCCAGGAACGACACTTAAGTACGTGTAAAGCTTATGCTGCATACCTGCTGGAGCCATTGCTGAAAGGTCCTCATAATTGTTACGATCCATGCCAATGATCCAGTCATAGGTTTCAAAATCCTCAGAAGTGATCTTGCGGGAAACCATGTTCTGCCAAGAAATCCCCGCATCTGCTAATAGTTGACGAGTTCCTTGATGAGGCGGATTACCCGCTTCCCATGAACTAGTGGCTGCTGAATCGATCTGCCAAGGCAATTGACGTTCTGCTATTGCTTGCTTGAAAAGCCCTTCTGCCATCGGTGAACGACAAATATTTCCTAAACAGACAAATAAAACTTTCGTCATGATTATTGCTCCTCTTTTTGATAAATTTGATAAGAAAAAAATTCCACATCTTTTGCCAAGCGAAAGAGTTGGGTCGCGATTTCTAATGGCATTTCCGGAAAATCATCACGAATCCAAGTTTCTAAGATTCCACTACAGCCATAAGAAAAGAAACGGCTGTAAAAAGCAATGTCTTGTTGCGACAATTGTTGCTCTTCATCGACTTCATCAAACAAGCGCTGAAATAAAGGCTCCGTAATTTGATAAAACTCACTCATCAGAATATCCCGGTCATAAGTAACAGATTTCCGATAGAAGGTTCCGTTTTGCCGCATCGCCTTCAACATTTTCAAAGCTGCTTCTTCCCAATTGTCTAGCGAAATGTTTTCAGATGTTAGATAAATCAGCGCATCTGTTTTGTAGATCCAACGAATCAATGCTTTTTTATCCGGGAAATGATAATAAAAGGTTTGTCGATTGATCTGGGCCATCTCAGCCAGCTCTTGAATGCTGATTTTGTTTAATTCTTTTGTCTCACAAAGTTCAACGAATGTTTGACCAATGACTGCTTTGGTTTGATTCCCTTCTGCCATGGTACACCTCTTTTTCAAATTCTCTCCTTATCATACCAAATTTCCAACTAAAAAAGTATTCTTGCAGAAAAAATCCCAGCTATTTCACTAGCTGGGATCAAAAAAAGAGCTGAAAACAATTTCAGCTCTTTTTTTAATAATGCAATCCTTCACGTCCCAATCGGTTGGGTGAACTTATTTCTCAAATTTTTTTTTCAAAAATTCTCTGCGGATGCCCACGACTTTCTCGGTAAAGTTGACCCAATCCACTGGACGCGGCGGCGCCAGCCACAAAATATGATTGATCCCCATTGCCCCATAAAAAGGCATGTTTGAAAGAGTCAGATGAGTCTTTTCATCCGGAAAACTTTGAAACTGAATATTCAAATCGAGAATCTTTTCAATATTGTTGCGAATCATTTGATTATACGAACGACCATAAGAAAAATCGACACATACATAGAGAGGAACAGATATTTCTTTTAATGGGATCGTTGAGATCAATAAAATCAGATAGCGAAAGAATAGAAATTCCTTGTTGTTCCACAAAATGGGTCGGTTCCGGTTAGCTTCAAGGTAATTCCGACAAAAAGCCACATATTCAGGGTATGTTTGCAGGAAATAAGTGACGTCCAAATGTTGATACTCGCATCGCGAACTGAAAGAAAATGAAAGCAGTTGGTAATGAATGTTCGTCAATTCAGTTGTAAGCAGTGCTAGAAGCTCTTGGGAAAGAGCAAAACGACCACTAAGTTCTGTATAGAAATGTTCATTTAATTGGGTGATATAATGATTTTGATCAATGTAGCGGTCATTTTCTACTAACCAGCCTTCTACGATCAGAAACCGCAATATCTCCTTTGCTTCCCGCTCTAAGGTAGTCAGGCTCACCGTAGGCAAGATCTTCGCCAGCCAGTCTTTCAGCTCTTCAATGATTCGTAAGTGTTCAGCATTGATCAAACCATCCTCAACTGTATTTTGCAGAAAATGACCATTGCACATTCGGGTAATAATGATTCCTAAGTATTGTTCTTTGCGGATCTGCATTCGGGCAGATTGCTGAGGGTTCAACCAGCCTTGACTATTAAGCGCATCGAAAGTCTTTCTTTTTGTTTCGATTTCTTTCGGAAAAACCGACTGATTCAAATAGTATTCTTTCATAAAAAACAATAATATGAATTCCCTTATTTCATTTTCTTCACCGATCAATCGAAATTCCTTCGTCACCTCAATGTCATAATCATTAAGGATCTGCTTGAATTGTTTAAATTCTTTATACACAGGCGTATGGCTTAAAAAATGGTTCGTAGCGAATTCATAAAGTGAAGACAGTTGTTCAAAAAAACATTCTTTCAGCATGGAAAATTTCAGTGACTGGTCCAAATAATAGGTCAAGACGTTATCAGAGGTTGCCAAACCAGAAGCATTTAATTTGATCACGGTCCCATCAGTCACAATACCAAACTCTTCATCCAATCCAAATTCATAAAAGTCCGTGTTTAATTCTTGAACGGTCTTGTTGATCAAAAATTCGGACATTGTCAGATTATCCATCAATGCCTCTTTTGTCTCGGATAAAGAAACCGCATTTTCCAAGTATTGAAGCAGCACCAATTTTCGCTTATCCGCTTTATTCAAAAATGTCAAAAACATGCGTTTTCAGGCCTCCATCATTCTTTTGCCCATAAAGGACACTTCCGGTAAATAAATAGCACAAGCTTGTAAGATAAGACGGCTGATCATTGCCATCACCACCTGAATCATCGTCTGGCATTGCTAAGTCGACCGACAGACTATTTGCAAGGAAGATATCTTCCACCGTCACGCGTTTTGCCAGCTGCTTGCCATCAGCCAAAAACGGTTTTGTTAGATTCAGTAACGGCTGTTCCTTTTGACTGTTTTCTTTTGATTTGGGTTCTTCCTTAGGCGATGCTGGTTCTGCTGCTTTTGGTGTCTTCTCATCAACAGGCGCCTCGTTGATTTCTGGAGGGTCTTTCGGAACGATTTCTTCTGAAGGATTCAGCGGATTATAGATGGTAGCGAATACGACCTGTTCGGTAACAAGGTCGATCATTCCGATAATAATACAGGCTCCTAAAACAAAGCCAAATTTGCGTTTCATTGATTATTTCACCGCCTTAACATAGTTCTATCTGGCATCTCACTTGGGCCTCTCCTCACGTACCATCAATAATCGATGAATCTATCAAAGACAGCCCCACACCATTAGGTGTAGCTGAAAAAGCCAGCTGTTCTTACTTGCTGCTAACTTGTTGTCCTAACTGGAGATCTTTCTCCATAAGACTTACTTTGAGAAACAGGAAAGAAAATGATTCCGCAATGAATCGGCTATCGCTCATCACTTTTCAAAACCAGTTACTCTCCTTCATTCTTTTTCTGACGATGCCAAACAATCAGAAATGCAATGATCACCAAGAGGAGTCCAATCAATAAATATTGCCACGTATGATCTTCTTCGATAGTGACATCTTTCCGATTGAGGTCTCGCGCAACATCGCCAGCCACTGTAAACTCTTTTTTAAATTCCCATCTGTATAAATATCTTTCTTCCTCATCACCATTCTTGACTTTATATTGTCCTTCATCGCTTTTTCCGCTGTAGGCAACAGATTTCAGCAGGTAAGTACCTGCTTCAAGCTTTTGTCCTTCTAATGAGATGGGATAAGAAAAATGGGAATTTGGTGCCATCTGCATACCAGAAGTATCAGAAGAATAGCGGCTGTCGTTTTGCCCTTTTTTAGTGACATCGTTGATCAAACAAAATGAATTCAAATAGGCAGCGGTCGGATTTTGAAAAGTCACATTGATTACATTGCGGGCATTCACTTGATCAGGTTCGACGGCTAACAACTTCAAATCTGGAACGATTTCATCCGTTGTTTGTCTCAACAAAATTGCGACGACATAGGCATATTCATTTTTGATCGCTAATCCTTGATCCTCGGACTGATCAGAGGCTTCTTCCTGCTTTTCTTTTAATGTCAGTCCACCGGAAATCACGCCTTTAAATGATTCTGAAGGCATGCTTACTTTTAAAGGCAAAGTCACTTGAGACTGTTTGGGAATCGTGATGGTCTCTGCGATGTCTACCAAATCCTTCAAATTGTGCGTTAAGGTTTCATCAGGTTCGATATCATTTTGACCATACTCAACAACGCCGTTTAGATTGGTGGTTGCCGAAGCGATCTTCGGCTCAATCACTACGTCCTTATCCGTATCATTTCTTAATAGAACCTCCACCGTTTGAACAGCACCTGGTGACATCTTCAAATCAAAATAAGTCTTAGATTTGTCTATTTGGTTCTCTGGTATGACTGGATTTACTGCAAAATTGAATTCAGAGGCCATGCCTCTTACCGAAATAAAAAAGAAAAGACTTGCCAAAACCAGTATAATGAGCTGTTTACTTTTTTTCATGATGGATTTTCCCTCTCTATCTATGTACCACCCTTACGTATCAAAACCTTACACTTAAAGGGACTGGTTGCTATGGATTTGTCGGGGTATCAGTTAGCAGCCAGGTAAATGTGGTACTGTACTTCACGGCATATTTCGTTGTTGAACCAGGCACTTCTAATTCAATACTATCTACTGCTGCGAATAAACTGTCACCCCAGCTCATAAGATAAGTACCGGCTCCTTCCCCTTTTTGGGCACTCATGACTAATGATTCAGCCCCATTGGGATCCAGGGTAATCGTGCTTTTAAAATTAGAAGGTTTTGGGGATTCGGATGGTGTAACGATCGTCCCGTTAGTCAAGCGAATTTGAGCTGCTTTTAATTCTTGGTCTTTCCCTGTTTTAAATTGGCCATTTTGTTTGACATGCAACGTCCAGCCGCTTTCCGTTCCTCGGTTATCTGTGACTTGTACAAAATTTGGTCCTTCTTGTTCTGCACCTGCTGCATCCTCATATTTTTGCAATGAGGCATGGTAGACTTCCGTTTTTGAAGTGATTTTTTGCATGCCAAAATACAAACTGGAGGCAAAGTCGATCGATAACGGTCCGTTGGTTCCTGGTTCAGGTTTGCCATCTGGCGTGGTGGGATCGACTGGTTTGATTGGATTGTCTGGATCTGGGTCTATTGGACTGATTGGATCCGTTGGCTCCGTGTTTGGTTCAAAGACAATTTGACCATTTGAATGATAAGCTGCCACTTCTGCTGCTTGAGCAGTGATCGTGCTCGTCATTCCCAATCCTACGAATACTGCTGCGGTTACTATTTTTTTCACTTTTCTGCCCCTTCTTATTCAGTCTCTGGTACATTTTTGAGGTACCAAGTCAAGGTTGTTCGATATTCTTTGGCTAATTTAACCGAACGACCAGGAATGTTTAATTTTACAGCTGCCGCTCCTTCTGATGCATCAGCACCAAAGCGATAGATCCAAGTCCCCATCCCTTTGCCTGCCGGGACATTCACCAAGTTCATTTCACTATTGGGAACAAATGTGTGATTCTCTACTACTGTTGGTGCATACTGCTTATCTGTCACAGAAATTGCTGTTCCGGAAGAAATTGATAATGAAGCCCCTGCTAGCACTTCACTCTGTGCTGTCTTAAATTGACCGTTCTGTATGACGCTAAGAGACCAGCCTTCTTGAGTCCCCCGTTTATCTGTGACTTGCACATAATTCGGACCTGCTAAACTTGAAGTGAACTCTTGCAGTTTTGCATAGTAATCCATTGTTTCTGATGTGATCTTTTGATTGCCAAATTGGAAACTGGAGGCAAAATCAATTGACAACGGCCCAGCAGTTCCTGGATTTGGTCCCATTGGATCCGTGGGATCGACCGGGTCGACTGGTTTTTCCGGATCGGTAGGGTCGACTGGTTTAGTGAGATCATTATCCGTTTCAAAAATAATTGCCCCATTTGATGTATACTCTGCTGCAACTGCGGTGATCGGCAAGATTATTGAACTAAGGATGACGATACCCATCGTTATTAAACTCTTTTTCATTTCATTTGCTCCTTTTTGATAAAATACCTAGTGCTGCCAACAAGCAACCCCCATCGCGAGTTAACTGGAAGAGTCAGAACCCGTTGTGGGTAAGATTTTATGTCCTTGTTGGTCGAATGGCTGATTTCTCAGTACTTTCGCCTATGGTCTTGGATTTTTTGCTGGATATTCCTAAACGCCATAAAATGACGTTCCGCCATTGCTGTCATCCGCGCCTATTTCAGCAGCTAAGGTAGTTGCCAAAAACAAGAATAATCAGCCGAGCAAACTTGCATTAATGACTATTTTTATCTTTACTCTTCTGCCTTTTATGGATTGCCTGGAGCAGATACTAGTTGCCAGGATAACGTTCCGCTATATTCGCCTATTTTTTGCTTTTCTACCGGAACAACTAATTTAAGACCTTTATTCGCTGTTTCTCCCCATTCTTGATTCACATGATAGTCGCCGTTTTCGGTCAATTGCGTCTCTTCAACGATAATTTCCCCATTTGTTAGTAATTGCTCTTCCCCATTTTTTACAAAGAACAACGTATTTTCTAAATGATCTGTCCCATTACTCAAGCTCTGCTGTTCTTTCACAGTGAGCCGCCAAGGACTTCGTTCAGATCCTCGTGTATCTTTGACAATCAAATCTCCTTGAATGTCAGGCCAATACGTTTGAGTGGTGGTAGTGATTTTTTGTGCCCCAAAATCGATAGTTGTCGGTACACTGCTCAAGGTCAACTCACCAGCGATCGCCACATTCACTGTTTTTTCAGCAGTTTGCCCATTTTCGGTGAAATGATACGTAGTTGTGACATTTTTTAGCAGCTCTTCTTCGCTTGTTTGCTGGATCGATTCGAGTGCTTCTGGTGCAACTTGCGGCAACTGCTCGTCTCGACCATCAGCAAAAATCGTTGCGGCTTCCGTATATGCTGCTAAATCAGCTTGATTCGTGATAGCCGTTGCTTCCCCTAAAGTTAAGCGGCTATCTTTGGCAAAGACAGCGAATTGCCGATTGCTTGCCAAGGCACTCTCATTTTTCACGACTACCAGATTGACTGCTTGTTCTACAGATGATTGATTTGCTGCTCCTGCTTTGAATGAAACAAGATGCTTGCGAGAAGTTGCTGACCCCAATGGTTTTTGAATCTCTGCTATTGCTTCTTCCGTCAGACTATCTGTAAAGAATGGGCGTCCTTGTGCCTGCAAATAGTCCAGTGCATCTTCTTTAGTGAGGTTCTCAGCTTCTTGTTCTGTAATGATTGCGTTCTGAGCACGAAGTTCAGCTTGATTCGAGTAAGAAACCTTCACTTGATAGCTGTATTCACCATCGGGAATCTGCCAATCGACTGGATCTGAAGACGATTGTTCTGGGATTGTTTCTGTCGCACTAGCAACTTTGCTTGACTGGATCTGTCCAGCATAAAACCAAGAACCTTTATTCTGGGTTTCTGGTGTAAAGGTCAGTATCGGTAAATTTGACCCAGTATACGGAATAAGCAGCCGCCCTTTTTGAACCTGGATGCCAGCAATATCTGTTCCCCATGCTTGAATCACAAGTGGCGCATTATTTTCTTTAACGCCTGTCACGTCATGAGTGATTGAACCTTGCCCATCAGCGATACCGGGCATTTCGACTTCATAGTCGATCACTGAACCAGGAATCGCAATTCCGTAGCCATTGACTCCCGTCACATCATTGTCCCCAATGAATGTTTTACCAGTCGCTTTTTCGATGCCGCTAAAAGTGATCGGCGTGATCGGCGTCGCATTGTTTGCAACTGGATTGATAGTCAATACTTGGTAGCTTGTGACTTCTCCAAACCAAGTGCCCTGACTTTTTGCTCGTGCTGCAGCATCATTCTCCGTATTTTTGATCCAAGTCAAATGATCTTTTTTTGAATCTGGCACTTCAAAATCGGAAAGGTTGATCCGACCAGTACCCGGAGGAGATTCAATGGTTGCCTCATCTTCGATGGTTAACTTACTGCCTGAAATCATGTTGTTTGCTGAAGAAATTCCAATACCGGCATTTTTCGACAGCTGGATCGTCCCAAACTGGTGATAAGTCGTACTATGGTTGGCCGCTGTAGCTGAGCGCCCATTTTTTATATCCCCACCGGTAGCCATCAATGTCAATCCGTTAGTCACAGTTAATTCGGTAAAATTCACGAGACCTAATCCTGTCATAGATATGGGCTCATCTTGGTAAGCATTGGTTCCATCTACATTCTCGCCAAAATTCATTTTGACTTGATTGGTGCTGTTAGCAACGATTGCATTGGTGAAATTGTCCGTTGCATTTCCGCCAGAGATCCCATTGATACTTTTCGCCCCTTGAATACGCATCTCTACATCGCGCAAAATCTGATTAGAGGAAATATTCGAGTAATAGGTGGTATATAAATTACCAATACTGGAATCTTCCGCTTGAATGTTCATCATGATCTTGCCGCTTCTCGTATTGCTAGCAGTTCGGCCGCCATCCCCATAAATCGTGGCACCGTTCAAGACATCCGATCCTGGTTTTGTATAGATGTTCAGCGTAATCGTATTGGATGTATCTGTTCCGACAATATTTGTACTGTTGAATGGATTTCCGCCAGAAATATTGGTCCCGCTAGGCAGCTTAAACTCACCGTCATAATTTCTTAAATCCAATGTTAAACTTGCATTTCCCAATAGTCTGCCATTATTAGTCACACCGCCAGAAAAACCATTAGAGCCAGTTCGTGGGGTACCGGAAAAGTTCCCGCCGAAAATCCGATTATTCGAATTTCCGTTGATCGTATGAGAACTGGAATCTCCGTATGAAGCCCCTAGAGAGGCATTGATCACCCCATCATAAACCGTTACTGCCACGTTCCCACCAATCAAGAGATCGTTCCAGCCGCCGCCAGACAAGAACCAATCCACTTGTCCGTTATTGACTGTCGTTTCACCATTACCATAGACTCTTCTACCGGTATAGCCAGTACCTTCAAGGGTGTCTACGATCCCTGAGTTCAATGTATTCGATGCATTTCCTTCAATAACTCCAGAGAAAGAGCCGCCATAGGTCCAGCGAGCAACCGTATTATTTAGAATTGTTTTAGTATTCCCTTTGATGTAGATATTCCAGGTAGTTCCCGGATCTCCCCCACCGCCGACAATATCCCAGCCAGATAGTTCCCCTCGATTTTTGGTTGTTGTGGAATAAGCAAGGTTGGTCGGTTTTGATCCTTTATAAGCAATACCGTCTCCACCTGGACTGCCATCTGCTGTAATCGACCCCACTTCAATCGTGGTATTCCCATCAATATAACCGCCGCGACCTGCAGCTGTAGTATATGTTGCACCATTTGAAAAAGAACCGCTGACCAGATGGGAGGTAATATTGCCGTATACTTTGAAACTTGCTCCCGCTTCTGCTAATTGAGCCCGTTGTGCGGGAGTATAATTGTCGTAAGTCGTTGTATTCGAAGCTCCCATCGAACTTTGTGAGAGCGTGCTGACATTGTTCCCGCCGCCGCCATTGAAATCACCGATCCCACCGACACTAGCGCTAGGACCCGCTTTGACCGTATTTACGATGTTTCCATTGATTGTGCCAGAGTATCGATTACCACCTTCAAAAGTTGCCCGGCCTGTAGAATAGAGACTCGAATCAAGATTCGTTACGATGGCATCTTTAGCAGGTTCCGAGCCAATATTTCCATAATAGGAACCGCCGATAAAACGATTGGCTGTCCCAGTCCAGCCTCCACTACCGGAAACAGTGCTGTTGATTCTACCGTCGATCGTTCCATACTGAACCCCTCCGACAAACGTTCCCAACCGAAAATTGGCATTTTTCGTAGCAATCGTCGTTTCAACATTCCCAGTCACATTGGCTGCATTTGTAGCACTTGATCCAACACCACCGCCATAATAGTTTGTCAATGTGCCATTCAATTGCTTGATCGCTACTTTTGTATTGCCATCGATCGTTCCAACATTGGCTCCCCCTGCAATGGTACTTATCCCAGAGACGGTATTGTTTACGTTGATCGTTACATTCCCCTTCAACGTTCCGCCGCTTTGGTTGCCCCCATAAATATTCCAAGTACCTGAACCCGTGTTATTCACATGGATCGTCGGATTGCCTTCCAGATCCCCACTGTTTGTGCCACCATATATCGTAAAGCCATTTCCAACGGCACCCCCATTGAGGAAAAGACTGTGCCCGTTCATGTAAATCGTCGATCCCCTATAGTCGATATTGCGAAACACGATATCCGAGCCAAAATAATTATTCGTTGAGAAATCAACCCGTCGACTGCCTGAAGCCAATGTTGTCGCATCTGTGATGGGATCGTTAGCATGACCAGTTAATATCAAGCGACTAACTTTCCCTTGTAATGCATAAAACGTGATATTGCTACTGTCTACTGTGCTTGGTATTGTTTTGGCTGTCAGATCAGCCGGTAAAGTCAAGGTACCCCCTGATCCGACATACAAAGCAAACTCACCGCCATTGCCATTTTGATACATATCAAACAAGGCTTGCCGAAAGCCATCGACACTATTTGCATACTCAGCGTAAGTTTCCCCATCGCCTGCAGGACTTGGAACGGCAACAAGTCGTGAAGGATCTGCACTTGCAATAATATCTTTGATGGACAGGTCTACTAAGGAACCGCTAGACCGGACACTCACGCCCTGTTTAAAAACTGCTAGCAGGATCTGATCATGATCTAGGTCCACGTTTTGCAATGCTTCATTACTATAAATTTTTCCTTCTAGCTGCCAGCCTTCAAAGGATGCCGGATTTTTAAAGGAAGGAATGTCCGTTGCTGTAAGACGTTCCCCTTTTTTCTTGCTGATTTGAAGGCTTGTTTCTCCTGTTTCCAACAAACGCCCTTCAGCACTTTTGAAGGTTATCGTCAGTTCTTCTGACTCTTGTGAAGAACTAGTAACAGATTCTTGGGAATGAGATTCAGATGCTGAATGTGCTGGCGATTCATCCGATTCTGCTGTTTCAGTCGCTTCAGATGTTTCGTTTGTTTCGTTATCCTGACTTGCGGTACCTTCACTGCTTTCACTGCTACTTTCTCTGTTACTCGTGATACTTTCCTTATTATCTATATCGCTAAGCTTTTCTAACTCGTTTAAAGTATCCGTTGTTTCACTTTTTTGCGCGATACTTTCTGCATGTGCAACTACCTCTGTATATGAAAAACAAGGAGAAGATACTAATAGAAAAACAAGAAAATTGGTTAAAAAACGATTCACTTTATCCCTCCTGACTGAGTGAAAATGAGTAAAATATTGCGCAATACACGCATTATGCTATCCATAGTCTATATCCAAATAAAAAAAGGATTATAATTTTTATTTCATCCATTCCAAAATTATGATTATAAATTGACATCCTAACCGCTTGTTTCTTCTCATTTTTGGCCTTGTCAGGCAGTTTGTTTGACATTTACTTGAAATGCTTGGAAAGGATAAATTTAGAGTTAATTTCACCTAGCATACTAAAAAAACGTAAGAGTTCAAGAGATATAATTAGAATAAGATTATAAAAATCACATAATAAAGCAATCTTTACCACTGAAAAATTAATCTATTATCCGAATTATTTGTACTTGATGCCCCTATATAGAAATCGCTAACATCATTTATATTTCATAGAATTAATAATGTTATAACGAATAATAATTCACTGTATTTTCTAAAATAAAATAACTCAAAGTATAATAACCGAAAAAAAATTTATAATTTTTTCTAAACAACATTAGAAAAATAATACAATCATAAAAAATAAAATAACTATTAATCTAATTTAACAGCATGTATTTTTATTTCCGTGCGCAAAAAAAGCACCAAACAGTCCTCTGTTTGGTGCTTCATTTTCAATTATTTGGAAAAGAACGTCCATCAATAAATGTTGTATAGATATGCTCGTCCTCTACTTGCTCTCCTTGAATCGATTTGACGATTTTCTCTGAAGCAATCATTCCCCAACGATGCTTCGAGTAAGAAATTGTCGACAACCGCGGCTGTATAAACGCCCCTAATTCTGTATTGTCAAAACCAATGATGCGGATATCTTCTCCGATTTTTAAGTCTGTTTTACGTACATACTTATAAACCCCGATGGCCATTTCATCGTTTAAGGCAAAGATATCGATTGGTCTTAGCGGATTTTTTGCTAAAATTTCTTCTGCTCCCCGATACCCTGAGGGTTCAGTAAAATCACCAGCTATTACATCATAGGAAATGCCAAATCGGGTAAGCTCTTTGATACTGGCTTCTAACCGTTCTTGACTATCATAACTTTTTTCAGGACCAGCAAGTAAAAAGACATGTTGGCTGCCACCTGAAATCAATTTATCAATAGCCAGTGCCGCACCACCTTTATTATCCAAAAGGACTTGATGGATATTTTCATGATCGAGGATCCGATCTAGTACAACGATTTGATGTCCCCGCTGAGCATACCGCTCAATTTCCTCTGAAGGAAAAGTCCAATCTAAAATGATGGCTCCATCGATCATACGCTCTGGTATAAACAAATGGGATTTTTTGCCGCTGCAAACAATCATTTCGTAACCAAAAGTCTCGAGACTTTTTTTAATCCCGTCTAGCAACTCTCCATAGAAACTCCCCGCGTAGTCTGCGAGGTACACGCCAATGATGTTCGTTTGTCTGCGCTTCAGTGTACGAGCAGCCATGTTCGGAACATAATTCAAGTCACGAGCAATCGCTTGGATACGGGCGCGCGTCTCCTCCGTCACTTTAGGGCTGCCGTTCAAAGCATAGGATACAGTGGAAATAGACACACCGGCTTTTTTAGCAATATCTTTGATCCCTACCATGGCTCCTCCTTTCTATCGATAAATATCGATATGATTTATTTCCTTATTGAACAACGGCAGCACTGCTGATTTGTCTAAACAAAAGGCCCCTTTTCGATAGCTGTTTTCTGCTAGTGTATAGTCTACCGGTTGGCCATTGATCAATACCTGTTCTTTTGACGCTTCGTGAAAATGGATCTTAACCGGTTGATCAAAGACCCGGTAGGTCATCGTTAAGTCAGATAACTCAGTTGGCAAGACAGGATCAAGGAACAAATCATCTGCCATTTCGCGAATGCCCAAGACATTGCTGATCAATTGATTCAAATAGATACCTGGTCCGCTGGAGTACACGCGCCAACCGCCTTTTACACCGACGCTTCCATCTCTAAGTTTACCAAAATTCTCTTGGGCTTCAAGCCTTGTTTTGAAATCGCCGTCAGAGCTGCTGAAATAGACATTGGCTTGTCGCAGTTCTGCATTTGGCACGCGTTCTTGCAACTGAATAGGATTGATGACCCCTAAAGCATGCCAAGTTTCTTCTTTTTGTCCCAATTTGGCCATTGCTTCAGTAAAACGGATGTGGGCATGAACATATTGCAACCCGATTTCCCGACCAAAGTTCGCTGCTTGCTCTGCACGTTTGAAATTCGTACTGACCCCACCATGATAAGCCGCTGGACGATTCATCAAGCGAACGCCATCTGGATGTTGCAAGTGTTCTTTGATGATGCCTAAATGGTGCTCGGCTTCGTCCGGAGAAAGTAATTCACCGATCATGCTTTGCTGCATCGGCAACAATCGGTACTGAATCCCTGTCTTTTTGTCTTCTGGATGGATCATCAATTCCACATGTTCAGGGTCTTCCATATAAACAAATCCTGGGATGGTTCCTGAGGACAAAATGTATTTATCAAAATCTGTACGAATGCCGCTGACGATGGTTTGTAAATGATCAGCATAATTTGGATCATAGTCTTTCAGCTGTGCCGCTAGTTTCTTCATCACTTCATAAGTTAATGCAACTGTCCAACTGCTGGCCATCTGCTTTTTCAATTTGCTATTGTTTGGCTGCAGGGTATCATCCCAGTCCCCATCCCCATAACATGAAAGATACGTACCTTCCAAGAAATTCGCTTCGATATATGCAATCTCTTTCTGTAAATGATCATAAAGAGAAGCAGTTTGACTTGTCTTTAAGAACGTTTCGCGATCTGTATAAGGTATTTGCGTTTCTAAAATCGCGAAGTCCTTCGTTTTTTCCAAGTAATCGCTGACGACTTTCATTGGCCACACAATCACATCTCCATGACTTTCGTCGGCTTTTTGTTTTTCGTAGCGGTCAAACATAAACCATTGCGGCCAATTGCCATCGTCGGCAAATTGATTGGCAAAGAGGTGTTTGATGATCGACGCAACGATCTCTGGACGATTGACTGCTAAGAAAAATTCTGTTGGTCCTTGTGAGACATCTCTGGTCCCCCAAGCAGCACCGCCATACTGTTCCAAACCATGAGGAGACAAATAATGGACCAGCATGTTGTGCGTGTACCACCGAGAGAGCAAATTAAGAGTTTGGACTTCTGCTTGGTCATGGGTCAATTCAAATTGATTCAGCAGTGAATCAATGAACGTCACATATTTTGCTTCTTCTTGCTGCTTAGAAGACGCTTGTTCTCGGTAAGGATCTCCGGTCAACGTTCCTTGAATCTTAAGGGTAACTTCTGACTGATCCGCAAATGTCAGAACAGTTAGTGCGCCATCACTGTTTTCTTGTAAGAACAAGGAATCATCTGTCACATCAAAAGGCTGATCCGCCTGCAGATAATAAGTTAATTCTGGATACGCTTCTTTTACTGGTGACATAGTCCCGCTTGTGATCACTACTTGCTGCTCTTTTTTCACAACCGCTGTCGGTGCTTCTTCATCTGGTCCCATCAAAAACTGGTTGCTGATGGCCCATGAATAAGCCTTTTTGCTATGGATCGTCGTTCGGATCTCACGGCTGTCAAGCAGTGTATACGTCGTGACCGTGATCAAATCATCTGCTGTTTTGTAATACCACGTTGCAGAGTTCAGCCCCATCTCGAACGCAGATGGCATCGTCAATAAGCGCCACGTATCCTGTTCTTTCAAGTAGATCCGCTGTCCTGATCGTTTCATGACATTCAACGCATTACGGCTGTTACTCAATAATTTATTCATTGACGTATTCCCTAGAACGATCTGCGAATTGAAAATACCATACATATAAACCGTCGTACTAAGCAACGGCTGATCTACCACTAGATCACTGCCACTCAGCAATATATGCCCATGAGCCCGTTCCACGGCACTTTCTTTTTCCTTCAACACAACGTGACGGTAGTTTTCGGTAAAAAATGAATACATTTGGCCATCGATTCGTTCCATTGCTTCCTGTTTTGGAAATAGCGCGGAAATATCTGCTTCTGACAAGGTCTCTCCAGTCAATGCTGCTCCGAGTTGTTTTGCCGGAAGTAGCTGTGTCGTCAATGACTCAAAAGTCAATTTTTGAAACTGTTCCTTCAGAGAAGGGCGGTCGAATTGCGGACCGGATACTGCTTGTGGCTGATCTGCCTTGACAGCACTATAAAAAATGACTTCTGTTGTTTCGTCAGATAGCTGATAAGACTCGGACTGCAAAGCAATGTAGGCAAATTCATATTGATACACTTCATTCGCTAATGTTTCGTGCGCTAAGGCTTGCGGCAAATTAGTCACCTTGTATGTTCTGCCAAAAAATTGATACCCATCTGTTGAATAACTCCGCAAGGGTTGGAAACTTCCTTGTTCGACTAATGGAAATTTGCCGGATTGCGGTTGATTTTGACGAGAAGAGACGACGATCGTTCCGTTATCCTGAGTCACGTGGTGATCCAGATATTGAGAAACATACGCTTCATTGGACTGAACTGCTCCTTTTAGTGCATTGCCTATATCTTGACCATAAATGATATCTGCTTTTCCAGAACCCGTTAACTGGATTCGCCAAAACCAGCAATCTTCTGCCAGTTGCAAGTCCACTTGATAATGAACGTCCAAAAACTCTCCTGACCAAGACAACTGCTGTTGGGAATACCCAAACTTACTGGCTGAATTAGAACCGACCATCGGTGTCCAACGAATCCCTTCTGATGTATAGACTCGCAGATACAATTGATTCAAACTGCCGTCTAACGGATTGCCATTTAGTTGATTGATCATCATGCCATTGCTATCTATTTCATACAGATCCCCAGTTTTCAAAAATCTCAGGCGTGTCTGATTCTTTTCAAGAGTAATATATTGTGTCATATAAACCTTCCTATCCTTATCTTACGAATTTGAATGTAGCCATCTGCAGATCGCGACTGTTGCTGCCGACCATGGCTTGGAATGTGCCAGCATCACTGGATGTTTCCTGATTGCTGTGGACGTAACGCAACATATCTTCCGTAATTGAAAAAGTTACTTCTTTGGTTTCCCCTGGTTCTAACCATACTTTTTGGAATCCTTTTAATTCTTTGATTGGTCGGACAACTTCACCAACGAGGTCTCGCAGATATAACTGGACGGTTTCTTCACCAGCAAAGTCGCTATTATTCTTGATCTGAAGGGATACTGTCAGTGTCTCTTCAGCAGACAGTTGTGATTTATCTAAACTTAACTCACTATACTGAGCCTCGTGATAGCTCAAACCGAAACCAAAAGGATATTTTGCATAGTTGGAGACATCCAAATATTTCGAGACATATTTTTCATCAGGTGCACTTTCATAAGGACGACCGGTAGTTTCAGTATTGTAATAAACAGGTACTTGACCAACTGTTTCTGGGAAAGACATACTCAAACGGCCGCTTGGATTGTATTGTCCCCATAAAAGATTTGCTAATGCGTGACCACCTTCTGTTCCAGGGAACCATGCTTCAACGATGGCTTTTGCTTCATCAATGCCTTGAAGATCTAATGGACGACCATTATACAAGGTCACAACGAGTTGCTCATTGACTGCCTGCAATTGTTTGAATAATGCTAACTGCGCTTCAGGCAAGCGAATATCGCTGCGGCTCGCTGCTTCTCCGCTCATCCAGTCTTGTTCACCTAGTGCGAGAACCACTTTATCTGCTTGTTTAGCTAATGTAACAGCTTCATTGATCGCTGCTTCTGTTGGCGCAAAATAATCGAATGGTTCTTTTCCATAAAGAATGTTCTCTGAAACTGCTTTGCTCCCTTCGATCAATGAAACGGCTTCTTCTTGTTTCCCTTGCCATGACCATGCACCTAAAATATCTTTAGAGTGAGCCGCTGGTCCAATGATCGCGACCGTCTCCGTTGATTTAAATGGTAAGATGTTCTCATTCTTCAATAAAACCATTGATTTTTGAGCGATTTCTCTCGCGGCTGTTCGATGTTCTTGCGAAAGTACGACCCTAGCTTCAGCAGCTTCATCTGCCCCACGATGAGGATTTTCAAAAAGACCAAGATCATTTTTAAGGGTCAAGATCCGCAATACTGCTTCATCCAATAACTCTTCCGCAACAGCGCCTTCTTCGATCAATTCTTTCAAATAATCGTTGTAGCAAGTCGTCATCATTTCAATATCGACGCCTGCTTTGATCGCTAATTCTGCCGCCTGTTTCTCATCCTCTGCTGCGCCATGGGCAATGATTTCTTTGACCGCACCCCAGTCAGAGATCACTACGCCATCAAAACCAAATTCTTTTCGCAACACATCACGGAACAACCAGCGATTCGCTGTAGCCGGAATCCCATCTACCGTATTAAAGGAAGTCATCACCAATTTTGCCCCAGCTGCTAGTGCGGCTTGGTAGCCTGGTAAGTAACTTTCCCGCAATTGACGCTCAGACATATTGACTGTGTTGTAATCACGACCGCCAATTGCTGCGCCATACGCCGCAAAATGCTTCACACAAGCGGCGACCCGTTCAAAATCATTGGTCAAATCTTCTCCTTGGTAGCCTTTCACGAAAGCCTCCGCAAGTCGACTGTTCAAGTAGGGATCTTCTCCGGTAGATTCCATCACTCGTCCCCAACGAGGGTCTCGGACTAAGTCCACCATTGGCGAGAACGTCACATGGAGCCCAGACACAGCGGCTTCTCTAGCTGAAATTTCGGCCATTTGTTCCGCAGCATTCAGATCCCACGAACTACCTAGAGCCAATGGAATCGGGAAGATTGTTCGAAACCCATGGATAATATCTGCCATTAGAATCGTCGGGATCTGCAGGCGATTGTTTTTGATGTATTCTTGTTGTACTCGGATCGCTTCTTTGGCACCGGAAACGCCTAGCGTTGTTCCAGCGTTGTTGATGGTTTCTTGGGTCAGTCCCAGATCACTCATCGGTCCGGTTTTTTCTTCCGCTTTGTCTGAATAAAACGCAGCAGCCAGTTGCAATAATTGATCGATTTTTTCATCGATAGTCATTTGTTCAAGTAAGTGCGTCAATTTTGTCTTTTCCATTTTTGTTCCACCTTTATCGTTCATCGAATCGGAGATCTGCTTCCAACGGGAAATGATCGGAAGGAAACCGTCCGTCACAAGAATCCGTCAAACACCCGGTTTTAATGATTCGAAATCCTTTAGTATAAATATAATCAATTTCTTCTAACTGGTTCCATGGGAGTTGATAGTCAAAATTTTGATAGGAACCTCTGGGACCGTAATGTCCTTTTTCATTTTGTTCTTTTGCGTTAACAAAAATCGTTTGCAGGGATTCATGGACGCGTTCAACTGCTTCTGCATTGAGATCCCCCATTAGTAAAACGGGTAAAGCGGCGATTTTATCCGCTAACCGTTCCAAGATGACTTTCATCCCTTCAAAACGGGCGATTTCTGAAATATTGTCCAGATGCGTATCGATGACTAAAAAGTCATGTCCTTTTCTATCTCTTAGTACCGTCCACAAACACAGACGCAAGTATTCCGCTTCTGGATGAATACTTGGCACATCAGGTGTCAGAGATAACCAAAATGAGCCTGAATCTACTTTAGAAAACATCGTCTTCTTATAATAGATCCCGATACCTTCTCCTGTTCCATCGCCGTCTCGTTCAGCAGTTACCGACTCGTAATCAGTCAATCTTGCTAAATCAGCGACTTGCGTCGGCCGGACTTCTTGTACGCACAAAATATCCCAATCATGATAATCGATCAATGCCAATACTTTGTCCGCACGATAAGACCATTGCCACTCTTTATCGTAATCCGTATCCACACGTAAATTGTAAGTTGCCACTTTCATTTCTTCATATCCTTTTTAACAATTTTTGGATCTGTTGCATTTCTTTTCGAATCTGTTTGGCTTCACCGCCGCCATGCCCTTTGTTTAAATACACAGTTAATTGTTTTGGGGTTGAGATTCGATGGTAACTGACAAAAAAATCGGTCATTGGGCAGATAGGATCCTGGCTCCCTACTGAAGCAAAGACAGGGCCAGTGATTTTTGCTGCCAGATTTTTCAAATCATAGTAGGCCATTTGGTAATAGATGGTCTCCTTGCTATCTGGAAAGGTATCAATATATTCTTGCATCACATGATAGCTCCCAGTTCTGCTTTCGATGCGGTGAGAAATATTCGAGTGACTAGGAACATCTGCAAAAGTCGCAAAGATTGGCGTTTCAGCCAGCGCATTGACAATTAATGCAATCCCGCCGCCTTGTGACCCGCCTCTTAAAATCACTCGTTCAGAATCAATCTCCGGCAGCTCTGCTGCGACCTCTAGCAGGCGAAGACTATCTGCAATCATGCGTTTCATATAAAAATCTTCTTTTTTTAAAATTCCTCGACCAAACGGTGCCTCATGTTGCGTCGTTTCATAAGGATGTGTATCTTTCGTACGGCCGCCTTGCCCGCGATTATCGATCACCAAGCAGGCACAATCAATCAATGCCCAGTGGGCAAACTGAAAGGGTTCCTGTAGGTGATTCATATAACCTAAATAATCGATGACGATTGGAAGTTGGCTCTTATTTTTCGGAACTAAAAGATAGCCGTAAATCGTTTCATTGTATAAACTTTGGAAATTGACCTGATAGACATCGATTCCTGTCAGCAATGCTGGTTGTTGCTTTCGTTCAAACGCTAATGGAATCTGTTTGATTTCTTGTTTGACTTGTCGCCAAAAACGGTCGATTTCCTCCTGAGATGGTTCATTTCTAATTGATTTCATTGACGTCACCCTCTTTTGCCCACACCTTATGAAAGAACAGTACTTGCAGATAAGCGAATCCTGAAATACCTAAACATACGAATAAGAAAGAATTGATCTTATTCAGCAATAGAAATACGAATACTGGAATCACTAGCAAGATGATCGCATTTGCGGTACTGCTCAACACCGCATAGGCAGTTTCGTGTGCGGTTTGTTTGACTGTGGAAGAAAACAAACAAAACAGTAGGACAAACACCGTCAAGAATAAACCAGCTAAACTGCTGAGTATCACTGCCAACACCCCAAGATAAGTGGTGATTCCCATCAATCCATAAATGATCGCCGCGGTGACAGCAACATACCCCACGATGATCCCTTCAAGTACGATTCCACGTTTGATATTTGCTAGAAAAGCTCGACTATACCGTTGCCAAACTGGAACATCTTTTTCTTGGTAAAGCTGATCGATGGTTTGATACAAGGCGATCAAGGCTGGTCCTGTCAGTACAATCGTGACCGCAGGAACAAGGAACAAAAAACTTAATAGGATCATATCCGCGGCAAAGGAAAAGACACGATAGTACCATCCTTCATAAGAGAAAATTTGTTTCATCTCCACTCACCTGCTCCCTTTCTAGTTTCAATCCTACTGATTTCTTGTTGTTTTCTTACTCATCTCTTGTTTATTATCCTTTTGCTAAAGTAGTAAAAAGATCCTTTTACATATACTTTTGTTGGTACATTTCTACATCTGCTCGTCTACACTGCGCTTCGCCTACAGTTGCTTCTAGGCTGGCGCCAAGAAGAACTTGCATGTCTTGCTTTGTAAGCCAATCGCAGTGTTTCAAAGCACCGAGTAGGTACTTTTCTACATCTGCTCTGCCTTGCTTTGCAAGCCAATCGCAGTGTTTCAAAGCAAAAAGAGGAAAGGTCGTTGGGTCTCGCTTTCCTCTTTTCATCCTTTCTATAACTGATTATTTAAGTTTTTCGCGGTTTTCTGCCATTTTTTCAGATTTGACTTCTTTGATTGCATCCCAATTGTTGGAATCTAAAAAACTTTCAAAATCAGACAGTGTTGAATCAAACGTTTTTTCATCTTTTGAACGAATCAAGGAGATGACTGTGCTATTTAGTTTTGTTTTGATCGAATTATTGGAACGAGCTTCTGCAGTCCCAGCATCTGGATCTGTGTTCTCAATAACAAAGTGCGGATAAAGTTTTCCTTCACCCCATTCTTGCATTTGGGTTAATGCGCTCTCTGTTTCTACTTTCAATGCATTGACACGGTCATTGTTGAAGTAGTTGAAGCGACTGATACCATATTTCTTGTTGTACCCTTCGTTATCTGTTTTCTCCATTTCTTTTACTTCAGGTAAGTAATCGATTTTGCCTTCGTCATTGTATTCATAAGTGACGCCTTCAACACCGAATTTCGTCAAGATTTGTCCTGGTTCATCGATCAAGTAAGTGAATAGTTGAGTGACTTTTGCTGGATCGACTGCATCTTTTGTGATGTAGTTGATCAACCAGCCTGAGATACCGGTTTGATTCAATGTTGGTTTCCGGCCTGATGTGCTGGCTGGTCCATCAATAGCAATATAGCGAGTATCAGAATTCTTCATAAATTCAGTAAAGTTGCCGCCTTGACCACTAGTTCCTGCAACAAGCATCGTTGCATATTTCCCTTGTTTTACTTTTTCATCATAGGTCGGACCGTCATCTGTAAAGCTGTCATCACTGATGTTGCCTTCACGGTATACTTTGTTGAATGTTTTCAACCAATTGATATATTCTTCATCTAAGTTGCGGTCATAGTAATTACCAGATTCATCTTCTAATGGAACACCTAAGAAGTCTTGTAATTTATCTAAGAAAGGACCTGCTGTGTCACCGACAGTCGTGAAGCCCATTGGGGTTAGATCAGGATATTTCTCTTTGATTTGATCCATTACTTTGACAAAATTTTCTGGTTTAGAAATGTCTGGTTTGCCAAGTGCTTCATAGACATCTTCACGAATGACGAAGTTATCATTTACCGGAATATTGCCGCTTTCATAATCGGCTGCTGTATTCGAATAGTTTGGATAGCCATATGTTTTGCCATCGTCTAATGCAAACCAATTGAAGGTATCTTCTGTTACGACATTCAATAGGTAAGGATCATATTTTTTCGCTAGATCATTCAATGAGTAAGCCCAGCTATCTGCTTTAGTGGCTGCTTGACTGGTTTTGTCCATCAATGTCACGATGTCTGGCATATCGCCACTTGAAATAAGTGCATTCAACTTCGAGTCGTCTCCGGAAATAAATTCGATATCGATATTTAAATCTTTCTTGATCTGTGCGGTGGTAACATCTTCCCCAAAAGGTAATGCCGTCCAGTCTGAGTTGATGTACCAAGTGATTTTAGTTGGTTCTTTTTTGGTATCAAGTTTCCATGCTGGTGTTTTCTCATCAAGCTCATAACGATCTTTGATCGAAAAATCTGAGCTGCTAGCGTCATCCGAGCTGCCGCCACATGCTGCTAAGCTAAGTAATGCTGTTGCTGCCAATAAACTGCCTAATACTTTTTTCATACTGATCCCTCTTTCTATTCTTTTACCGCACCGGCCATCATACCGCCGATGAAGTGTTTTTGAAGTAATGGATAGATAATCAAAATTGGTACAGTCGTGATAACGATAGTAGCCAATTGCACCCCGCGGGTCGTTGCCTGCACGACAAAGTCGGTACTACCGCTTTCGGTCATCGTGCTTAAGTTGGACTGCACAATGATTTCATAGATCTTCATTTGCAGCGGATAGAGATATTCTTTGGTGATGTACAATTTTGTGGTCATAAAGTCGTTCCATTGTCCGACACCATTGAACAATATGATGGTAGCTAATGCTGGTTTCGTTAATGGTAGGAAAATCTTGTAAAAAATTTGAAATTCGCTGGCCCCATCGATTTTCGCCGATTCTTCCAAAGAAGGAGGAATCTCACGGAAAAAGTTCATCAAGATAACGACGTCATAATAGCTGAATAACGCTGGAATGATATAGACCCAAAATGAATCTAATAACCCTAACGATTTGATCAGCAAATAGGTTGGGATCATCCCCCCGCCGAAGTACATCGTAATGACTCCTAGCGTGGTGTAGATATTCCGGCCGATCAGCCGTGATTTACTGAGTCCGTATGCCACAACGGCACAAAACAGTGTATGTGTCACTGCCCCGATCAATGTTTTCAGTACAGAGATCAAAAATGCCCGTGGGATACTGTCATCGGAAAATACTTTCCGGTAATTCTCCCAAGTAAATCCCCGCGGCCATAAAACGAGACCGTTTTCAGCCAACCCTGAACTAGAAGATACCGATGAGACTAAGATATTCCAGATTGGAATAATGATCAGCAGCGAAAACAGAACGAGGATCACTGTGTTAAAGAAATAAAACCATTTGTTCTCTTGTGTTCTTCTTTTTATCACTTGGTCACCCCTCCTATAAGATAACTGAATTGCCATTGTTCAATTTGCGTGTCACACGATCGGTGATGACTAGAAGAATGACAGAAATGATTGCTATTCCCAAGCCAACCGCTGTTGCATATGAGAAATCGCCTTGTGTCAGACCCATTTTATAAACGAATGAGTTGATGACTTCCGATTTGTTTTGGTTTTGTGAATTCATCAAAACCAATGTCTGGTCTAAATTAGATCCTAAGATGCCGCTCACATTTAGGATCAGATTCAATGAAATGATCGGCGTCAAAAGTGGTAATGTGATTGTCCGAATCTGCGTCAACTTGGTGGCGCCATCGATTCTGGCCGCTTCATAAAAAGTTGGATCGATACGAGACATTCCTGCAAGATATAAAATCGTTCCCCATCCTACTTCTTTCCAAAGGTCAGATAAAACAGCGATCCACCAATATTTATCAGGATCCAACAAATGATTGACACCTTTATCCATCATTCCTAAAGACATCAGGACTTGGTTGATAAACCCATTGGTCGACAACCATGAAATCATCATACCGCCTAGGACAATCCAAGAAAAAAAGTGAGGGATATACGAAACGGTTTGAATAAATTTCTTCAATTTTCCGTCCCGCATCTCAAAAATCATAATGGCGAGAATAATTGGAATCGCAAAGCCTAAGCCTAACTTCATCATACTGATTGCTAACGTATTCCCAACTGCTTCCCAGAAAAAACTGTCGTGTAAAATAATTCGGAAATTCTCTAACCCTACCCATGGTGCAGAGGAAATCGTATCAATGACCGTATAATTCTTAAAAGCAATAATGATTCCATAAATTGGAATATAATTAAATACGATCATGAATGCCACGCCTGGTAGTACCATCCAATGCAGTTGCCGCTGCCGGTATATCTCTTTCAGCTTACTCATACGCAAAAACCCTTTCTGTTATCGTCTCAACGCTCATCCTATCTTTTTCTTTTTAGTGAAACGTTTCTACGAGTTGATTATAAATCGCGCTAGAAAGAAATGCAAGCCTTTACATCATTAAAGTTTTATCATTTTTCATTATCTCATTTTTAATGACTTACATATCCTTTAAAGATATTTTTCACAAACAAAAACCTTTAATAACAAGGTTCTCCGCTACACCAGATCACTTATTTTTGTTTTTCTACAGCTCTTGCAACTGTTTATTGCGTTGTTTCTTTTCTCGAAGCAACTAATTTTAGAACATGAACGATAGAAAAACGTTTCACTAAACCATAAAAAAAAGAGCTTTACAGCTCTTCAAAATGATTTTCATAGCCAAAATGGGTATAAGCAAGTGTGGTAGCGATCCGTCCACGTGGTGTTCGTTTCAAAAACCCTCTCTGAATCAAGTAAGGCTCATACATATCTTCCACGGTCTCTGTTTCTTCACCGATGTTTACAGATAATGTGCTGAGGCCCACAGGCCCTCCACCATACAACTCGATCATCGTTCGAATCAGCTTCTGATCCACATAATCTAAACCAGCATGATCGACTTGCAAAAGCAGCAAAGCTTTATCTGCGATTTGGCGGTCAATGATTCCATTCGCTTGCACTTGCGCGAAGTCTCGAACACGTTTCAGCAAGCGGTTAGCGATCCTTGGCGTTCCTCGAGATCGTCGAGCAATCTCAAATGCCCCTTCTTCCACGATCTCCGTCTGAAAAATATCCGCTGAACGTAAGACGATTTCTTTTAAGTCTTGGTCTTCATAATATTCCATATGAGAAATGATCCCAAATCGATCCCGTAATGGTGCAGAAAGCATCCCTGCCCTAGTCGTAGCTCCTACTAGGGTGAATGGCGGCAACGGGAAATGGACCGGATGCGCAGTTGTTCCTTGGCCAACCATGATGTCCACGAAGAAATCTTCCATTGCAGAATAGAGCATTTCTTCGGCAACTCGCGGCAAACGATGGATCTCATCAATAAACAAGACATCCCCCGGCTGCAATTCATTCAAAATCGCAATCAAGTCTCCCGGCTTTTCGATAGCAGGTCCACTAGTCGTCTTGATGTTGACCGCCATTTCATTGGCGATGACCATCGCCATTGTCGTCTTTCCTAATCCAGGTGGTCCGTAAAGCAGCACATGATCCAATGCTTCTTCCCGATTTTTGGCTGCTTGAATGTAGATCGACAACTCTTCTTTTACTTTATTTTGACCGATATATTGCGCGAGAAACTGCGGACGCAATGATTTTTCGATCAATTCTTCTGTTTCATTCGTTTCCGGTGAAACAATCCGTTCATCCGTCACCTAACTCGCTCCTTATTTTTTCATCATCAATTTTAATGCTTCTCGTAAGTATTCATCTGTTGATTTAGTCGTATTAGGCGCTAAATATTTCTCAGCTTTCTTGATTTCTTTTTCACTATAGCCTAATGCTTTCAAAGCTGCCATCGCTTCGTCCAACGCGGTATTCGCCACAGTGACTGGTGCCGTTGGCTCTTCACCGACTAATTCTGCGACTTTTCCTTTTAAGTCCAATATCATTTGCTGTGCTGTTTTTTTGCCAACACCTGGGAATTTGGTTAAATAAGTGACATCTCCGTTTTCGACAGCCGTGATCAATCCCGCATGGTCTTCATTCGCCATAATTGCCAATGCACTTTTAGGACCGATCCCAGAGACGCTGATCAGTTTTAAAAATAATTGCTTTCCTTCTAATGTAGAAAACCCGTATAAACTATGGGCATCTTCTCTAATTACTTGATGCAGATAAATCTTCACTTCTTGATTCAGCTTGCCGCTGAACGCATACGGATTGCCGAATGCCACTTGATAACCGATACCGTGCGTTTCAACAACGATATACGCCGGAAAGATATCCGTGACTTTTCCAATAATATATTCGTACATAACCGTTCCTTTCTATACATCTAGCTGTACATACGTTCCCTTTATTGTAGCATAGACTGAAAGACAAAAAAAGAAGCAAGCGAAGCTTGCTCCTTTACTCAACAAGAGAAGTATATTCTCCATATCCTTGCTCAGCCATTTCTTCCAATGGGACGAATCGCAAGGCTGCGGAATTGATGCAGTAGCGCAACCCGCCTTTGTCTTGCGGGCCGTCTGAAAAAACATGTCCTAAATGGGAATCTGCTTCTTTACTGCGGACTTCGACACGGTGCATGCCATGAGAGAAATCTGCTTTCTCTTTGATTTCTTTGCGGTCGATGGGCTTCGAAAAAGAAGGCCATCCACAACCAGCATCATACTTATCTGTCGAAGCGAATAGCGGTTCGCCGCTGACGATATCCACATAGATCCCTTTTTCATAAAAATCATCATAAGTCCCTGTAAAAGGACGTTCGGTCGCATTTTCTTGTGTGACCGCATATTCGATCGGTGACAATTTCGCTATCAAATCTTCTTTTGATTCTGACATTTTTCTCACCTACTTTCTTCTCTTATCTTGCCTTTTTTCCAATCGTTTGTAAACGAACTTGCTTCTTTACTTAAGAAGAGGGCAGTTCTGGCCACCTTCTGGTTCTTTCAGCAAAATGATAAAACGGCGGCTGGTCTTTCGTATAGATTTCTTCTGTGAAAACTGCTTCTGTCAATTCTTGAAACAAACCAGTGGCAAAGAAGAATTCTGCCGTCTCCTGTGCATAATAAAATAAGCTAGAGCCACACTGGCGGCAAAATCATCTTTGCGCCCAATTAGAAGAGTTATACCGTTGAATCAAGGATTCGCCAGTAAATGTGATTTGATCACGGGAACAAGCGGCCAGCGCTAAAAAAGGACCACCATGAAATTTCTGACACATTGAGCAATGACAAGCAGTCACTTGGGGATGAACCTCCGTTAGCTCAATCGTAACTTGACCACAAAGACACCTGCCGGATAGATTCATTTTTCCAGCTCCTCCGGAAATTCTTTTAATAACTTGGCAACCGTATTAACAGGGAAGCCAACGATCGTATAAAAATCCCCTTGGATCGCTTCAACAAACACTTTTGCTGCTCCTTGGATCCCATAGCCCCCGGCTTTGTCTTGATATTCCCCAGTTTTCAGATACTCGGTAATCATTTGCTCCGTCAACAGACTAAAGGATACTTGTGCAGAAACCAATTTTTCTCGTCGTTTTTCTTGTTTTTGTAAAACGACCGCAGTATGGACCCAATGAGTCTTTCCACTCATCTTCTGCAACATCCGTCTGGCATCTGCTTCATCAGCAGGTTTGCCGAAAATCTCCTGGCCCACCACTACGGTAGTGTCACTGGCGATCACAAGATCTGTGGGAAAGCAGGCTGTGACAGTTGCTGCCTTTTCCCGCGCCATTCGCTGCACATACTCCTCTGGTGCCTCTCCAAATACCACAGACTCATCGATATCTGCCGGCTGTATCTGAAAAGATGGGACCAATTCCGCTAATAATTCTTTTCGCCGTGGCGATTGAGAAGCTAAGACAATCATTCCATTCCACTCCTTGCACGATGCGGATCTTGGATCCGTTTAAACATTCGCTCCATATCACTATTGGTAAAATGAATCAATACCGGACGTCCATGAGGACAATTGAAGGGATTCTCACACTTTGCAAGATCCGCCAACAGGATTCGTGCTTGCGCCTCATTTAGATAATGATTGGCTTTGATCGAACGTTTGCAGCTCATCATGATCGCTGTTGCTTCCCTGAATTTCTTGACGCTGACTGAACCTGTCTCTAAAAGCATGTCGATCATTTCTCGAATGATGCTTTCTTCTTCTCCTGCTGGGTACCAAGTGGGATGCGCCCTTACAATAAAGCTGTTCGCCCCAAACTCCTCCAAATGGATCCCAACTTCTTGTAATTTTTTAGTTTGTTCCTTCAACTTGATCGCATCATTATTGGGATAATCTAAGACGATCGGTACCAATAATTCTTGCAGATCGTCGCTCACTTCTCCGATTTTTTCCCGAAAATATTCATATTTGATCCGTTCTTGGGCCGCATGCTGGTCCACGATATAAAGTCCTTCGTCGCTTTGAGCAAACAGGTACGTCCCATGCATCTGTCCGAAATATTCTAAATGAGGGAAACGTTGCTTGGCAGGCGTTTCTTCTAACAAACGATCCACATATTTCGTATAGTTTTTCTGTCCGGCATGCAGTTCAGGATGCAGCCGTTCTTGCGCCTGCTCTTCGATTAACGACAAGTCCTGCTGACTGGCATCCTCGAGAACAGACGCTGCTGGTTGATCAACTTCTTGGACAATCTCTGTCACAGGTACTGTCGCAGCAAAGGGATCTCGCAACGTTTTATTGGGCAGTGTTTCTTCCAGACTATCGAAAACTGCTTGATTTTCCACAGAATATGCCGAAGACTCCGGAGCCTTTTCCCTTTGCTCCGCGCTTTCTGGAAGTTTTCCACCTTTCTCCACAGGGTTTTCCACAAAGTTATCCACAGTCTGTTGATAACCTGATGACGCCACTTGAAACTTTCCTGTCTCGCGGTTGAAAGTTAATCCCGAAGAAGTCGTAGGACTCGTTCCCAGATCCAGTTTCGTTTGTTCCACAGGTTCAGTGGTCACTTTTTTCTTAAAACGAAGATTATCGGCAGCATTCGGAATCAAATTCTCGTCTCGCAAACTGTCATTGATCGATTTACTGATCAATTTGGTCAGTTCTTCTTCTTTTGATAAACGTACTTCTTGTTTAGTGGGGTGAACATTGACATCGACTAATAATGGGTCCATCGTGATCTCCAGGACCGCAATCGGGAATCGTCCCACCATCAATTTTGAGCCATATCCAGCAACGATTGCTTTATTCAAGGCAAAATTCCGAATGCATCGTCCATTGATGATCGTGGATAGATAATTACGGCTAGCCCGGGTCACTTCAGGCAACGAGACATAACCAGTCAGCTTAAAATCAAGATCTTCACTGTTGATAGCTAACATTTTTTTAGCAGTCTCAACACCATAGATCCCGGCGATGGTTTGTTTCAAATCCCCGCTACCAGTAGTAGTCAGCATTTTATTGCCTTCATGGACCAAGCGAAAAGCAACTTCCGGGTGACTCAATGCAATACGGTTCACGATATCGCCGATATTGGCCAATTCTGTCTGCAATGTTTTGACATATTTCAAGCGCGCTGGCGTATTATAAAAAAGGTTTTCTACAGTGATCTTCGTTCCTTGCCGCAAGTTCGCTGGTATATGTTCTTCCACAGTGCCTCCCTTCAACCGAAGGAATGAGCCTTGAGAAGCATCTTTGACAGCTGTTTCGATTGTTAAAATCGAGACTGAGGCAATACTTGGCAATGCCTCACCGCGAAAGCCAAGTGTCCGTATCCGAAACAAGTCATCGCGGTTATGGATCTTGCTGGTGGCATGGCGCTTGAAGGCCGTAACGACATCTTCTTCGGCAATCCCCTCGCCATTATCGATCACCTGGATTTTGCGTAGACCGGCTTCTTCAATGAAGATATCGATCTGTGTGCTGCCGGCATCCACTGCATTTTCCACAAGTTCTTTGACAACAGAGGCTGGCCGTTCCACGACTTCACCGGCAGCGATTTGATTCGCTAGACGTTCAGATAATTCTTGGATCTTGCCCATCTGTTTTCCTTCTTTCTAGATTCGTTTTTGCAATTCATAAAGCTTATTTAACGCATCCATTGGGGTCATTTCTAAGAGATTCAGTTTTTTCAACTGATCGATGACGCCAACTTCTTCTGTGGACACCTCGCTAAACAATGAAAGCTGTTGTGTTTCTTCTATCACAGGCTTTTCGATCGTTGGTTCATGTTCTTCCAGAGCTTTCAAGATCGTTGCCGCCCGTTGTAGTAATCCGCTAGGCAGTCCTGCAATTTTTGCCACATGGATTCCGTAGCTCTTGTCTGCCGGACCTTCCATCATTTTATGCAGGAAGACAACTTCACCGTCTTTTTCTACCGCTCCTACATGAATGTTCCGCAAACGCAGTAATTCTTCGTCCAATATGGTCAGTTCGTGATAATGGGTCGAAAAAAGGGTCTTCGCTTTGACTTCTTTATGGATATATTCAATGATGGCTTGAGCAAGTGCCATCCCATCATAGGTGGCTGTTCCACGCCCTAATTCATCGAATAGGATCAAACTGTTTGGTGTGGCATGACGCAACGCCTGATTGGCTTCCATCATCTCGACCATGAATGTACTTTGTCCAGCAATCAAGTCATCGCTGGCACCGATTCGGGTAAAGATGCGGTCAAAAATCGGCATTTCTGCTGATTGCGCAGGAACAAAACAACCGATTTGAGCCATAATCACTAACAGTGCCAATTGCCGCATATACGTACTCTTACCAGACATATTCGGTCCGGTGATCAGTAAAATATCGGTGTCTTCATGCATCACGATGCTATTAGGAATATATTCTTGGTGCCCCAGCACTTTTTCCACAACGGGATGACGCCCATCGACGATATTCAAGGATCGCTCTTTTTTCAAAACTGGCCGTACATATTGATAGCGTTCAGCAATTGTCGCAAAACTTTGTAACACATCGACTGCACTAATGGCTTTGGCTAATTTCTGCAAGCGAAGGATACTTTTTTTCACTTCTTCTCGTACTTCCAAGAACAATTGGTATTCCAGATCCACCGATTTTTCTTCCGCTTCTAAAATCACTGTTTCCAGCTTCTTTAATTCATGTGAAATAAAACGCTCCGCATTAGCAAGGGTCTGTTTTCGTTCATAACGGCCTTCTTCGAGACCAGCCAGATTGGCTTTGGTGATTTCGATGTAATAACCAAAAACACGGTTGAAGCCCACTTTTAAATTCTTGATGCCTGTTTCTTGGCGTTCTTTGGCTTCTAACTCAGCTAGCCACTGCTTGCCGTTGCGCATCGCTTCCCGATACTTGTCTAGTTGTTCGTGAAAGCCATCTTTGATGACATTTCCTTCAGTGATCTGCAGCGGTGCGTCTTCATCGATGGCGCTATCGATCAATGCCACTAACTCATCCAGTGGCTCCAATTCGATCAACAGGTCATTCCACTCTCCACGATTGATGCCTTTGATCAACTGGGCGATCAGAGGAACTTGCTGCAAAGAAGATTTCAGCTGCAGAAGATCCCGTCCATTGACATTGCCAAAGGCAACTCGCCCAACTAAGCGCTCCATGTCATATACTTTTGTCAGTGCGTCTTGTAAGTCTGCTCGTTCAAAAAAGCTGTCCAACAATGATTGAACCATTTCTTGACGTGCAAAGATCTTCTTTGGTTGGATCAAAGGACGATCCAACCACTGCTTCAATAAACGGGCACCCATTGCTGTTTTGGTTTCATCTAATAACCATAAGAGTGTTCCATGCTTTTGGCCAGTTCGAATGGATCGACTCAATTCGAGATTGAACTTTGAGTAATAGTCCATTTTCAAAGAATGATCTGGTTGATATTCTACTGCTTGCTGGATATGAGCCAAGCTGCGTTTTTGGGTGATTGCGAGATAACTCAATAATTTGCCAGTGACCGTCTTTTCATCTTCAGGCAATCCGCTAGTCAAAAAACGGAATTCAGCATTTTCTTCATATGTCTCTTGTTTTGAAAAAACAACACTCAAGCGAGTGGTCAACAGTTCTTTAAGGGAGTCAGGAACTTCGCTGCACAAAACGACTTCCTTGGTTTGTAAGGCAGCGGCCTCATTCAATACCGCATCCTCGTCTTCTAAAAGCGCGGTCTTTAACTCACCGGTACTCAAGTCTGCATAAGCAAAACTGTAACCTTGCGTCGTTTTCATCACAGCCGTCAAGAAGTTATTATCTTTGGCGGACAGCCCTTTGCTATCCATCACTGTCCCTGGAGTGATCAATTGAACGACTTCCCGTTTGACCATTCCTTTGGTGGTTTTGGGATCTTCGACTTGTTCACAGATGGCGACTTTATAGCCTTGTTCGATCAACGTATCAATGTAATTACTGGCGGCATGATAAGGGACTCCGCACATTGGGATCGGTTCTTCCGCATTTTTGTTGCGGCTTGTCAATGTCAGCTCCAAGATTTGTGCAGCTTTGATCGCATCTTCATTGAACAGTTCATAGAAATCTCCCAGACGATAGAACAAAAAAGCATCTTGGTATTGTGCCTTGATGCTTAAATATTGTTCCATCATAGGAGTGTTTTTAGTTTTTTGAGGCATGAGCATCTTCCTCCTCGATGGCTTTATTCACTTGCTTTTGGATTTCTGTTGTGACGTAGTGCAGCAATTCATCTGCTTCCTGAAGTGCCGCACGATAGGCGATCACGAGTGGATGCTGGTCATATTGTTGGGTCAACTCAGCCACTCGTCGCAAAGTATCCTTTTTTGCTTCCGGTTTATCATAATGTTCATACTGAACGATTTCTTTTTGGGTTTGCTTGATTGCTTCTTCTAACTCCAGCAGCTTTTGATTCTTTTGCGCCCGTTGTTGAATCCTTTGAAACTCTTGTACTACCGGGTGTTGTGCCAATAATTGCCGCAACGCAGCCAATTCTTGTGCTACTGCTGTTTCTTTTTCTAATGGGTCCATGATTCTCCTATTCTGTAAAAGGCCGGTCTTCGCTGATTTGGATTGGACGAATCGATTTGGCTTTTCCAGTTTGTTCATCGATCTCGATCAGACAAGCGGACAAAATACTGCGTCCGTTCTCGATCACTTCAAAGCGTTGCGGCAATGCCGTCAAGAATTTTTCGATGATAGGTTCTCGTTTCATCCCTAAAATCCCATCATAAGGACCAGTCATTCCTACATCTGACAAATAAGCCGTTCCTTGTGGCAAAATTCGGGCATCATTGGTTTGTACGTGGGTGTGTGTGCCGACGACTGCAGAAACTCGTCCGTCTAGATACCAGCCCATGGCTTGTTTCTCACTCGTTGTCTCACCATGAAAATCAACAAAGATAAATGGTGTACGCTTGCGGGCGATAGTCACCAACTCATCCATTTTACGAAAAGGGTCATCAATGTCGACCATGAAAGAGCGTGCTTGCATATTGATGACTGCTAATTCGATCGCATTGACTTTCACAAAGACCATTCCTGTACCAGGAGTCCCTTCTGGAAAATTTGCCGGACGAATCATTTTTTTTGCATCACCAATAAATTCAAAAATATCTCGATTATCCCATGTATGATTTCCTAGTGTGATCACATCGACGCCATCTTGAAGAAATTTCTTATAAATTTTCCCCGTGATCCCCCGACCCGCAGCTGCATTCTCGCCATTTGCGATCGTCACTTGCGGCCGATAGGCTTTCTTCAATTTTGGTAAATACTCTGTCAAGGTATTTCTCCCTAACGATCCAACCACATCTCCAATAAATAATACCCGCACACTTTTTCCTCTTCTCTTTTAACATCTTTCTTTATTATAAGTGTTTTCCTTGAGAAAAAAAAGAGCTATTCCATAACAGCAAACAACCTTAAACTACAGGAATTCCTTCCTACCGACTGCTCTTGTTGCTCTTCTAGGACCCTTTAGAAAATAAAACACTCTCCAAACAACGTTGGTCGTTTGGAGAGTCATCATTATTCAGCAACACGTTTCACGATCGCAACGATTAAGTCCCGCGCCTTTGCCATCGCTTCAACAGTGATAAATTCATATTGACCGTGGAAATTCTCGCCGCCGGTAAATAGATTAGGGGTTGGGATCCCTTTGTAAGTGATTTTGGACCCATCTGTGCCGCCGCGAAAAGGGGCTTCGATCGGTGTGATCCCTAAGTCTTTCATTGCTTGACGAGCAATGATAACACTTTGAGGATTTTCTTTGATTCGGTCGCCCATATTGTAGTATTGATCATACAGCTGATAGGTGATCCGCTCACCATAGTACTCATTCAACTTTTCAATGATCTGCACCATCTTCTCCTTGCGCTTTTGGAAAAGCGTTTGATCGTGATCACGAATGATGTAGGAGAGTTCTGCTTGCCCGATATGTCCAGAAAGATTGTGAAGTAAGTAAAAGCCTTGATAGTCTTTTGTTTTTTCCGGGACTTCTGCTTGCGGCAGTGCCGCATCGATCTGGTTGGCGATCTTTAATGCATTGACGAGACGACCATAAGCCGTCCCAGGATGGACGCTTGTTCCGTTGATTTGGATATCGATCCGCGCAGCATTAAAGGTTTCATACTCCATATGTCCCACACGACCACTGTCCATTGTATAAGCAAAAGCCACTGGGAAATCGGCTGGGTCAAACAGATCCGCCCCTTTCCCAATTTCTTCATCCGGACCAAAAGCGATCCAGACATCTCCCCGTTCTTGTGGATCAATCGTTTGTAAAATCCGCAATGCATCGATGATCTCAGCAATCCCGGCTTTATCGTCTGCACCTAGGAGCGTCGTTCCATCTGTAGTGATCAACGTCTCACCTATGTAGTCTTTGAGGTTAGGAAACTCAGCGACTGTCATCATGATCCCCAACGGCTCATTGAGGCAAACGTCTTTGCCATCATAATTTTCATGGATCTGGGGTTGGATGTTTTCGGCTGCAAAATCAGCGGTGTCTACATGTGCGATAAATCCGACAGCCGTTTTGTCCGGATTTCCTGCAAGACGTCCGATCACAAAGCTATTCTTTTCATGGTACAACACATCGTTAAGCCCCATAGACTGCAATTGATCCCGTAATAAAAGTGCCAGCTCAACTTGTCCAGGGGTAGTAGGAATTGTTTGGCTGCTTGCATCGGAACGGGTATTGATTTTGGCATAACGCAAAAAATCGGCGATCATTGGTTTGTCCTTCACTTTCGTCACTTCCTTCAAAAAGATAATGGTCGATGGTCCGTTTCATGGATGATCTGTCGGAAATCTGCAAATCCTGCATCTAATCCTCGGAGCAGCATTTCTGCTGTACCGATATTCGTAGCCAACGGGATTTCATAAACATCTGACAGACGGATCAATGCGGTCACATCCGGCTCATGTGGTTGCGCTGCCAATGGATCGCGCAAAAAAATCACCATATCCAACGCATCCTCCGAAATCATCGCCCCAATTTGTTGATCGCCTCCTAAAGGACCAGACTTATAGCGATGAACGGATAGTCCCGTAGCTTCTTGGATTCGTTTTCCTGTTGTTCCTGTGGCATATAATTGATGCTGTGCCAAGATTTCGCGATAAGCGGTGACCATCTTCACCATCAATTCTTTTTTGCGGTCATGGGCTATCAATGCTATTTTCATCTTCACTCCTCCTCTTTTTTCCATTGTACCAATACTTGCTGAAAAAAAGAAACTGTGCTCCCAAGAATAAGACATTGCCTAATCTTACACAGAGCTTCCATCATAGAATCAACCGGATCCCTTAGTAAAATAGGTAGGCTGCCACCTTAAGAAGGGGCACCGAAGGAAATCCTTCTGGCAATTTGCGGGGCTGATTTCTCTGATTTGGCTGTTGCAAAAAATTTCAGGTTTGTCTGTTTCTTAGGACACAGTTTGTTTAAATCAAGTCTAGTTCTTTCAATGCTTGCCAGATGCCATCCTCATCATTGCTGGCGGTGACTTTATCAGCAATCGCTTGAATCTCGGGAGCCGCGTTACCCATGGCCACGCCGACGCCGGCAGCTTGCAGCATTTCGCGATCATTTTGGCCATCGCCAAAACAAATCACATCTTTTTGTGAGATTCCTAGTTGGTGTGCCACCGAAAGAATCGTGGCTGCTTTTGAACCATCTTTTGGCACGACATCGACACTGTTTTCATGCCAGCGAACAAAACGTAATTTACTGTAGCGATCGTCAAAATAGTCTTCATACTCTTTCCCATAAAAAGCCAACGCTTGATAGACTTCTTTTTCTTCCGGAAAGTGCATGTCTAATTCAGGCAATTGTGCGCCAAAAGAGCGCATTGCTTCATCCATGATGCCAATATTTAAAGAAGAAGCTCGTTTAGCCGTATCCATTCCCACAAATGCGGTATCGATCCCTAACTCGTTTGCTTCAGCAACAAATGCTTTTAGCTGTTCTTCATCTAATAAATTTTTGTACACTTGTTGGTGTGCCAAAAATGCAGCAGCGCCATTGCATAAAATATAATTATCAAAAGCAAGGGAGCGGATGATGTCTTTCGCATGGAAACGACTGCGGCCTGTAGCAACTGTCACGAAATGCCCAGCATTTCGCAGCAACTCCAATGCTTCAATCGTACTTTCCAACGGTTGCTTGTTCGAATCCAGTAACGTGCCATCAATATCAAAAGCAAAGAATTTCCGATTCATATCCATAAAAAACTAAGACTCTCTTTCTGTAAGAAATAACAAGAATTTTTACTTTTGGATCATGTTCTCTCCAAAAAGCATACCCTATTCTTAACATAAAAAGCTGTCTATTTCAATAAGTGGCGGATCTTGGTGAATGACTCTTGCTTACCAATGAAGGTGGCTCATTTTTTGGGGAAACTGAAATATTTTCAACCACATGAAGTGTTTGCCTCAATCGTCTTTGTCTATTTGGCAGTGACTGGTTGAGTGCCCCAGACTTCATCTGCCACTTCAATGATCAGCTGCAATTTCTTCCATTGATCTTCTTCTGACAGAATGTTGCCCTCCTCTGTTGAAGCAAAGCCACACTGCGGACTCAAGCTCAAACGCTCTAAGGGCACGTATTGGCTGGCTTCTTTGATCCGGGCAATCAAGCTTTCTTTCTCTTCCAGAGCCCCATTTTTACTTGTGACTAGACCGAGAACAACTTTCTTTGTTTCTGGGACAAATCGCAATGGCTGGAAGTCCCCAGAGCGATCATCATCAAACTCCAAGAAAAAGGCTTCGACCGCTTCATGTCCCAACAGCGAATCCGCAACTGGCTCATAGCCTCCCGATGCCGCCCATGTCGAATGGTAATTGCCACGGCAAACATGGGTAGTCACGTGCAGGTCGTTAGGCAGATCCACCAATGCACTGTTATTCAACCGCAGATACAATTCTTGTAATTTTTGTGTATCATACTCATCGTTGGTCCTTGACTGCCAGTAATTTTTGTCCACCAGCATCCCCCACGTACAGTCATCCAATTTTAGATGACGACAGCCAAGATCATACAAGGCTAAAATGGTTTCACGATAGGCTTGCGCAATATCAGCAAGCAATACTTCCCGATCCGGATAGATAGCGTTCACTTTTTCTTCGTTGCTGCCTCGAACAAGTTCGACAAACAATTGAGCAGGCGCTGGGATACTCTGGCGAACAGGCACCCCATCTGCTTGAGCCGCGACAAAGCGATATTCCTCAAACACGGGATGTTCTGGATTGAATGCGACTTTCCCAGCTAATCGTGCAGAATCAGCACGGGTTTCTTCCCCATGGAACAAGTAGCCTTGATCCATCAAAATATGCTCTATTCCTTGAAATCCCCAGAAAAAATCCAAGTGCCAATAACTACGGCGAAATTCGCCATCGCTGACATATTTCAAGCCAACTTCTTTTTGTTTTGCGACTAACTCACTGATCGCCTGATCCTCAACTTCTTTTAACTCGGATCGAGTGATTTTTCCTTCAGCGAACGCTTCCCTTGCTTGCTTCAACTTCTCCGGACGCAAAAAACTTCCTACAATTTCATAATGATTGATCACTTGGCACATAGTTTCTCCTCCTTTTTTGGGTAAAAAAAAATCCTTAAGAGTTATCTCTTAAGGATGTAATAAATTTACATGGTACCACCTTAGTTTGCATCCGACTTACGAAGAATGCCTCTACTCCAATGCGACGCTGTTGCGTGATATTGGGGTCTCAGTAACGGGGACATCCGTGCGCTTCTAAAACTTGCGTTCTCGAAACACCCACTCAAAAGCCATTTTCAGATTCGTTTTCTTTCACCCTTTTTCAGCTGTCGGGGCTCTCTGTTAGAAATTCCACAGAATCTTACTTTCTTTTTCTACGTGTTTACTTATTGATTTTTAACAAGGATAGCAGAATGATTTTAGTGTGTCAATATTGATTTTAAAAAAAAGAAGCATTGCTGCTTCTTTCTTCGTTTAATCCACATAAGTTGATTTTGATTGATTGAGCCATGCATAGCCCAGACCCATGATCAAGCCGCCACCGATATAGTTCCCGATAAAGGCAAAGACAAGATTGTGAATCACGCTGCCGACAGTCATACCAGCTAAGTGGCCGCCAGATGCCCAGAAAGCTAACGTAAACGCTGGGAAGTTAGCGATGACGTGTTCATAGCCTAAGAAGGCAAAGATAAAGATAATGAAAATAATCGCAGCTACTTTCCCTGCATCATCTTTCATCCGCATACTTACTAAAACAGCTGTATTAACGACAATGTTTGCGAACATTGCTTCGACGACGATTTGGAGTGTCGGCTTATCAAGTTTTGCGGTAATGGAAGTCAATAAGAAATTATCCGCAGGCAACCCTTGAAAAGGTCCAGTCAAAGAAATAATTGATCCAAAAATCAAACCACCGACTAAATTGAAGAGCACACAAGTGAACAAAATCTTCAATGCCAAAGGAACACTCAATCGTTTGCGATAAACACCGACGGTCATATACAACATATTTGATGTGCCTAATTCTGCGTTCATATATAAGATCATGACAAGGGACCAACTAAACATAAATGCATACAACATTTTTCCTAGTCCATGTGCAATGTCCTCACCTTTCATAGCAATCGCAAAGGCAATCGCTGTTCCTAGCGTCAAGAAAAGACATGCCATCATGGCCCGTACAGCATAGCGTAAATAACTGCTTTTGATCAAATCGACCTTCTTTTCAATGGAAGAATCAATTTTTTCAAATAATGGGGATACTGGATTCATTTTTCTGCTCCTTTTTATGGGTATGATAATTGAGTTCGTTATAAAGTACACAATACCTTCACATTTTAATAACCAAACGCCTATTTGTAAAGTGTTTTCTGAAAAACGTTACTTTTTATATGAAATTTTCATCACATTTTCATTGCAATTGAATTCAATCATACCTTGACTTTTCCTCTTATTTTATCGTATACTGTTCCTTGTGTAAAATAATGCAGCAGGGAAATAACAGCTCGTCACCAGTTCGTTGCCTAAAAGGTTCAATTGCGTAACCGCGGCTGCAAAGGTGAAGATTGAAGAACGAACTGCACGGATGTGAATTTTTCAACGGATTATTTTACTCCAAACTATATTTATTGGAGGAACTAAATTATGTCTCGTTATACAGGACCATCATGGAAAATTTCTCGTCGTTTAGGAATTTCTCTTTCAGAAACTGGTAAAGAATTGGCACGTCGTCCTTACGCTCCAGGACAACACGGACCAAACAGCCGTGGCAAAAAATCAGAATACGGTATGCAATTGACTGAAAAACAAAAACTTCGTCATATGTATGGCATGAACGAACGTCAATTCCGTACATTGTTTATCAAAGCAAGCAAAATCAAAGAAGGTAAACACGGTGTTAACTTCATGATCTTGTTAGAACAACGTTTGGATAACGTCGTTTACCGTTTAGGTCTTGCAACTACTCGTCGTCAAGCACGTCAATTAGTAAACCATGGCCACATTTTAGTAGATGGCAAACGTGTAGATATCCCTTCTTACCATGTTGAAGTTGGTCAAGTGATCAGCGTTCGTGAAAAATCACAAAACATCTCAACAATCAAAGAAGCAATCGAAGCAACTACTGGTCGTACAGCATTTGTAAGCTTTGATGATGAAAAATTAGAAGGTTCATTGACTCGTTTACCAGAACGCGATGAATTGACTGCAGAAGTTGACGAAGCACTAGTCGTTGAATTCTACAACCAAAAACTATAAGAATTTTCACCAGAAGCTGCGACAGAAATCTTGTCACAGCTTCTTTTTTTATAAATTGTTAGAAATAACTTCTTCGGAAAGAAGTCAAAATTTCACAGAAATCCGACAAGCAATTTTCGAACTCTCCTTTTCATCTCTCTTGAAGCAGACTACTTCTGACATGACCTCTTTTTTGAGAAATCAAAAAAACTGTGCTGGTTTCCCGAAGGAAATACCACACAGTTCGCGATTAATCGGCAGGTCGACTTCAAATAATATTGACGACGGACTCTCCGGATGAATTTTTTTGATGATAGTTGAACAACAGCAAATCTTTCTGACGCTTTTTAAAGATTACTTTCCGAATATTGCGTGGCACAAATTTGCGGATATCATCTTCATTATATCCTACTTGCAGTTTGTCGCCATCAACAATGATGGGACGTTTCAATAAATTCGGGTATTGCTCAATCAACGCTAATAATTCTTCTAATTTCAAGTCATCCAAATCAATGGCTAATTTTTGATACACTTTTGAACGTGTTGAGATAATATCTTCTGTCCCGTTTTTTGTCAAAGAAAGAATTTCCAGTAGTTCATCACTATTTAATGGATCGCTAAAAATGTTTCTTTCTTTGAAGGGTAGTTCATTTTCGGTCAACCAAGCCCGCGCTTTGCGACATGATGTACAGCTAGGCGTTGTGTATAGTGAAATCATTGATCATTCTTCCTTTCTGATTTTTCTGCGGATTCTTATTGATTATCTGTGATTTTTTCGATCGTTTCTTGTTTGACGACATCCACGATGCGAATGTTGATTTCTTTGACTTCTAAAGCAGTCAACCGACTAACTTCTTGCAAAACAATTTCTTGGATCTGAGCAAACAACCGGGGAATATCCTTCCCGTAGGCAACAATAACTTCCAAATCAATTGCTACTTGTTCTTTGCCAACTTCCACTTCGATCCCCGATGTCACATTGCTCTGGTCGGCCAAATCTTCCGTCATACTTGAAAAAAATTTTCCATCTGCACTGATTAAGCCATCAATTGACGCCAAGGCTACACCTACGATCGTCTGCAAGACTTTCTCCTCAAAGGTAAGCGAAGCAGTCTCTACATTTGCCGCTTGTTCATTTTCCATTTTTCACACTCCTTGTTTGCATTTCTGAAAAAAGAACGTTTTTTTTAGTAACAGATCCACCAAAACCAACAACCTTTTGCGGTTATCTGCCACCATAGGTAAAAATCCCCTCCTCTATTAGCATAGAAGTTTTTTGTTTTTTTTACAAAGAAAAACACTTGTTACCGGATACTTTTTTTGCAAATTACCGAAATAAGGTACGTTTTTTTAATATAAAAAAGCGATTCCAGAAAATATTTTCCTCGATCGCTTCTTATATTTTATCTGATTTATCTAAAAAGATTCTTCCTCAATCCTACCGCTCATTCAACCTTGTATAGCTCCGGTCAGAAGACACTTCCTTATAAGCTGGTCGCATGATTTTTTGGGCATTGACTAATTCTTCGATTCGATGAGCAGACCAGCCGACGATTCGCGCAATCGCAAACATCGGTGTGTAAAGTTCTTCTGGCAAGTCTAACATTTTATAAACAAAGCCGCTGAAAAAATCAATGTTCGCACTGACGCCTTTATACATTTTTCGTTTTTGAGCAATCACTTCTGGAGCGATTCGTTCAACAGTTGTGTAAAGTTGATATTCTTGCCAAGCGCCGATGCCTTTCTCCTGTGCGAGTTTGGCTACATAATTTTTAAAAATTGCCGCTCGAGGATCATTGTCACTGTAGACAGCATGTCCCATACCATAGATCAAGCCCTTGCGATCAAAAGCTTCTTTATCCAAAACTGCTTCTAAATAACGACGAACTGCAGCTTCATCTGTTGTATCAGCAATCTGGCGTTTCAGATCACTCATCATCTCCGTCACTTTGATATTGGCTCCACCGTGTTTAGGCCCTTTTAGCGACCCTAATGCGGCTGCGATCGTCGAATAAGTATCGGTACCGCTAGAAGTAACTACCCGAGTAGTAAAGGTCGAGTTGTTTCCGCCCCCATGTTCCATATGAAGCACCAGCGCCATATCCAAGGTTTGAGCTTCTTGAAAACTATAGGCTTTATTAGGACGCAGCATGGTCAAAATCGTTTCTGCCGTGCTTAATTCCTCCGAAGGGCGATGAATATACATACTTCCCTCTTGATTGTAGTGATTATAGGCGTGGTAAGCGTAGATCGCCAGCAGTGGAAAGACACTGATCAGCATCAAACTTTGCTCTAATACATTCTCAATACTGACATCATCGGCTTGCGGATCATAACTGGCTAATGTCAAAATACTGCGAGATAAACTATTCATGATATCCGCAGAAGGTGCTTTCATGATCACGTCACGAACAAAATTGGTTGGAAGCGTACGTTTATCCGCCAATAACTGACGAAATCCCTGCAATTCAGATAACTTTGGCAGCTCGCCAAAAAGTAATAAATATGCAATCTCTTCAAAACCAAACCGATTTTCTTCAACGAATCCTGCAACCAATTCATTGATATCGATTCCTCGATAACGTAATTCCCCACAAGCCTCGAGGGGCTTCCCCGCCACGATTTTTTCTGGATAAATGGTAGAAATGGTTGTTAAGCCGGCTAAGACACCTTTTCCATCTAAATCTCTCAGTCCACGTTTTACGTCATACTCTGAATAAAGATTCATATCGATTTGATTGTGTTTCTGACACAATGATGAAAGATATACGATATTCTTTTCTTTTTCTAATTTTTCCACAGCCATGTTACCTCCTAACATCCTTACGTAAACATGCTACTAACTTCATTTGATTCAAAAAATAAAAACTTTTAAACATTATAGCACGATGTTTATAAAATGAAATATTTTTCATAATTTTAATTGATTTTTCTTTTTATAAACGTATAATTATTCCTAATAGATTGATATTTAAGGAGGATGCTTATGAATTGGCACACAAACCTGATCGTGAATGATCAGCGCTATACGTTTATTGATTTAGCAAAGGTCGCGGCTGACTTTAACGCTGAATTAAAAAGATTACCTTACTCGATTCGCGTGTTACTAGAAAGTGTCGCCCGTCACCAAGATGAAGAGATCACTGCTGTTTACTTGGATTATTTGGTCAATTGGAACGCTGAACAGCCCACAGGCGTCGTACCTTTCAAACCCGAACGTGTCGTTTTGCAAGACTTCACTGGTGTTCCAGCGGTCGTAGACCTTGCTGCGATGCGAGACGCCATCGTTGCCTTAGGCGGGAATGCAGATACAATCAATCCTGAGATTCCCGTGACTTTGGTTGTCGATCATTCCGTCCAAGTCGATTGTGCAGGGACTCCGGAAGCAGTGGCTTTCAATACGGCGCGTGAATTTGAACGAAACCAAGAGCGCTACCAATTCTTGAAGTGGGCTCAGGGTTCATTTGACAATTTTGAAGTCGTCCCTCCAGAGACCGGTATCATCCATCAAGTAAATATTGAATCACTTTCTGATGTGATTTTGGAAAAAAAAATTGCTGGCGAGCCGTTTCTTTTTCCGGATACATTGCAAGGAACAGATTCCCATACAACGATGATCAATGGTCTCGGTGTATTGGGCTGGGGCGTTGGCGGTATCGAGGCAGAAGCAGCGATTTTGGGCGAGCCGTCATTTTTCCCGACTCCAGAAGTTATCGGTGTCTGTTTTGTGAACGAAATGCCTGCCGGTACGACCGCAACTGATTTGGCGTTGACTGTTACTGAAGTCTTGCGAAAGGAGCAAGTGGTAGGAAAATTTGTTGAATATTTCGGAACCGGTTACCAACGGTTAAGTTTAGCTGACCGTGCGACCCTTGCCAATATGGCACCAGAATATGGCGCCACTTGCGGTTTTTGTCCAATTGATGAAGAGACCCTCAACTATTTAGCTACTACGGGACGAACACCCGAATTGATCCATAAGGTTGCTGCCTACACAAAAGCCAATCATCTCTTTTATGATGCGACGGAGATACCAGACTACACCAAAACGGTCACCATCGATCTAGCCAAGATCCAGCCCGCATTGGCAGGACCAAAACGACCACAGGACCGTATCTTATTACCGGAAGTTGGCACTGATTTCGATCGTTCCCTCACGGCTGACATCGGACCAAAAGGCTTCGGTCTTTCGGAGAAGGAATGGCAAAAAAGCAGCCAAGTTAACTGGCCAAACGAGCCTTCCGAAACATTGCAGACAGGAGATATCGTACTTGCAGCTATCACTAGCTGTACGAATACGAGCAATCCCTTCGTCATGCTCTCTGCGGGATTGTTAGCAAAAAAGGCGGTAGAAAAAGGATTGACCGTGCCAAAATCGGTCAAGACTTCCTTGGCCCCTGGTTCCCAGATCGTAACCACCTATTTGACTGCCAGTGGATTATTGCCTTATCTTGAACAATTAGGCTTTTATTTAGTTGGATACGGCTGTACGACTTGTATCGGCAACTCCGGTCCATTAGAAGCACCCGTAGCAGAAGCAATCGAAAACGAAAATTTACTGGTCGCTTCTGTTTTATCTGGAAACCGCAACTTTGAAGGTCGGATCCATCCACAGATCAAAGCCAATTATTTAGCTTCTCCTCCGTTAGTCGTCGCCTATGCCATTGCTGGAACCATCCGGAAAGATTTGACGAAGGAGCCTCTAGGCGTCGTAGCAGGACAAGAAATTTATCTGACGGATATCTGGCCAAGTAACGAAGAAGTCAATGAATATATTCAAGCTTTTGTTGGACCAGAAGCGTTTCGTGCAGCTTATGCGCATCTATTCGACGCCAATGAGCGTTGGAACCGTATCGATACAACTGCCAGTGATTGTTATGCTTGGGAGGACACATCAACATATATTGCCCACCCACCCTATTTTGATTCCTTGACCAAAGAATTACCTATCCAAACAAGTTTGTCTGATTTGAAAGTGTTAGCCAAATTGGGGGATTCTGTTACGACAGACCATATTTCTCCCGCTGGTAGCATTGGATTAGATTCTCCCGCCGGCAGGTTTTTGCAAACCAAAGCTGTTCCTTACCGTGAGTTCAACTCTTTTGGTTCACGGCGAGGCAATCATCACATCATGATGCGGGGAACTTTCGGCAACATTCGTTTACAGAATCAGCTGGTTCCTGGAAGTACTGGCGGGATCACCCATTATTTTCCTACAGGGGAAACGATGTCAATCTATGACGCTGCCATGAATTATCAGAAAAACGAACAGTCTTGCATTATTTTAGCTGGTAAAGATTATGGGATGGGTTCTTCCCGAGATTGGGCAGCTAAAGGGACCCAACTTTTAGGCGTCAAAGTAGTCTTGGCAGAAAGTTTCGAACGGATTCATCGCAGCAATTTGGTCATGATGGGTGTGATTCCTCTAGAATATCTTGCTGGGCAAACTGCCGCTTCCTTGGGATTGGATGGCTCTGAATCCTTCTTTATCCAACTGCCCGAAGAACCGCAGGTCAATCAGCAGATTGATGTGACAGCCAAACGTACAGATGAAACAATGATCACCTTTCCGACTCGGCTGCGTTTCGATGCACCAGCAGATATCCGTTACTGGAAACATCAAGGAATCTTACCAATGGTCATTCGCAAAAAAATAGAAGCAGGAGGAACTAGCAATGCATTCTGAAGCGTCCTTATCTAACACTGTTCTCACAATTCCTTATATCAGTGGTGACGGCATTGGTCCAGAAATTTGGCAAGCAGCGCAACCTGTGATTGATGCGGCCGTAAAACAAGCGTATGGTCCCAAAAGAAGGATCCACTGGCAAGAAGTTTTAGCTGGTGAAAAAGCATTTAGACAAACCGGCGAATGGTTGCCGCAGTCGACTCTTACCACTATCCAAGAGGCTAAAATCGCATTGAAGGGACCATTGACCACACCAGTTGGCAAAGGATTCCGATCCCTCAATGTCACATTGCGCCAAACATTAGACCTCTATGCTTGTGTTCGGCCCGTTCGATACTTTGCCGGGGTACCTTCTCCTTTGAAGCATCCGGAAAAGACGAATATGGTGATTTTCCGTGAAAATACAGAAGATGTTTACGCAGGAATCGAATTTGCAAAAAATGATCCCCTCACGAAACAATTAATTGAGGTGCTGCAAACACAATTCAGTGTCAAAAACATTCGCTTTCCAGAAAGCAGCGCCATCGGGATCAAACCGATCTCAAAAGAGGGCAGTCAGCGGTTGATCAGCGGAGCGATCGAGTATGCTATCGCACACCACTTGCCGTCTGTCACCCTTGTTCATAAAGGGAACATCATGAAATTCACCGAAGGCGGCTTCAAAAATTGGGGCTATCAATTAGCGGAAACGAATTATGCCGATCAGTGCTTCACGATGAACCAATGGGCAACAATTAAATCTGAGCAGAATATTGAAGCGGCTCAAGCAGCACTTGCTGCTGCACAACAAGCCGGAAAAGTCATTATCAATGATGTGATCGCAGATAATTTCCTGCAACAGATTCTTTTGTACCCAGAAAAATTTTCAGTGATCGCAACTTGCAATCTCAATGGCGACTATCTTTCCGACGCATTAGCCGCTCAAGTCGGCGGAATTGGGATCGCTCCAGGTGCAAATATCAATTATGTAAGTGGTGCCGCAATCTTTGAAGCAACCCACGGTACTGCCCCCGATATCGTTGACACAGGAAAAGCCAATCCCTGCTCGTTGTTGCTCTCTGCTTGTATGCTCTTGGAATATATCCAGTGGGATGAAGCAGCAGTTCTTATTACCACAGCCATCGAGACAGCAATCAAGGAAAAGAAAGTCACAACTGACTTTGCGGCAGCTATGACTGACGCGCATTGTTTGTCTACCAAAGCGTTCGGTGACTATCTGGTCACATTGATCACTCCATAATCATTCACCGCTCTCGTTGACTTGTCATTTTAGACAACTCAACGAGGGCTTGAATTTTTTTGAGACAACTCAACGATGGCTTGATTGTATTTCAGTTGCTAGTTCCCCTATACTGGAGACACGAAAGGAGGAGTTCACATGAATGAATTCAACATACGGCAAATCGGCCAACGGATTGCCAGCAAACGTCGAGAACTAAATATGACTCAAAGCAACTTAGCAGATCAATTATTGGTCAGTTATCAAGCTATCAGCAATTGGGAGCGAGGCAATACATTGCCTGACATCGAAAAATTGCCCCAGCTAGCAACAATTTTTCAGTTATCCATTGACGAACTATTAGGAAATAGCGGAGTTGCAGTAATGCATTACCACGAGGGAGTCGCCGATTCTCAGGAAATCACCACGTTGGCGCCGATCATTAAACCTAAAGAATTGGCAGCTGCGACTCAAGCCCAGCCTTTTGAACTTGAGTTAGTGGAGCAATTGGCACCTTTTTTGAGCAGTGAAGAATTATTTGCTTTATTGAAACCTATAACAGAACCGCTGACCGAAGAAGCACTAGAAGAATTTTTACCTTTTTTAGAGACAGATCATTTGGAACAATTGATGAAAGAGGACTATACTTTCGCTTTTCTGGAAGAAGCAGCGCCCTACTTATCTGCCACTTTCTTAGCCCAAAAAGTTGAGCAGGCTGTCTCAAACTCGCTGTCTTTGTACGAGTTGGAAGATATTGCCCCTTTTCTCGAAAAGCAAGATCTAGGACGCATTCTTCAAAAGATCCTGGCAGCGTCAGAGAATCCGGAGCAACGGTTGTCAGAGCTTGAAGACCTGCTACCTTTTCTCGATGAATCTACGTTAGTAACGCTTGTCGGATACTTTCCTGTATCCTCTGAGGTTTTTGAACTGTTTACCCCTTTTTTGGCTACAGAAACTTTGTTGCAAGCGTTGCGAAAAAAACGTTGATTTACTCTTTACTTTTCGTTAACCAAGATTTATAATTTCGTTAACCAACTATTGGATTATGTGTTAACGAAAGAAGGATACTATGAAAATACCATTGCGAGAACAAATCTATGCTGCTTTTTTTGCCATCATTATTGCTGGGCTGTCTCAACTAACCATCCCATTAGGATTGATTCCTCTGACAGGCCAAACCTTTGCTGTCGGCTTGGCGGTAACCTTTCTAGGAATGCGCACAGGGACCATGTCGATCCTTATTTACTTATTGCTGGGGTTGATCGGATTACCAGTTTTTGCCGGCGGAGCAAGTGGCATCGGCGTCTTATTCGGACCTACAGGCGGCTATCTGATTGGTTTTATCTTTAATGGACTCTTGACGGGGAAACTTTTGGAAACAGGCCGCGCCGGATATGTGAGAGGGATGTTAGCGAATATCGCTGGTGCATTAGCAACATTGTTTTTTGGTACCTTATGGTTAAAATGGAGCACCGCTATGTCTTGGACTGCTGCCATCAATGGCGGTTTTGTTCTCTTCCTTCTGCCCGGTGTGATCAAAGCCATTGCTGCGGCTTATTTAGGGATTTTCTTGCGGAAAAGATTGCAGCGGTAAAAAAAGAGAAAGTAGCAAACGTGGACTGCTTCAATCAATAAAAAGGAATTGCCGAAAATTGCTGTTTTATTTTTTTGAAATTTCTGCTTATTTCCGAAGAAGCTACTGTTAGTCGTTTATTCGAAAAAAAGAGGGACTGTGCCATAAGTCATCATCCAACAAGTTAAACCGAATAATAGTCTGTTGCTAGGATAGATTCCTCTGACTTTTGCGACGAGGAGTCCCTGCACCGCAGGAGCAATAATCATTAATGTTCGGATAGTTTTACTT